>Ga0081455_10009389_pt1 | contig 10063 bp, 7 predicted proteins | sample TabmetS3T2R1_FD_70207 | JGI IMG/M metagenome (GOLD analysis project Ga0081455, IMG submission 70207) | Tabebuia heterophylla rhizosphere microbial communities from the University of Puerto Rico - S3T2R1 | ecosystem: Host-associated > Plants > Roots > Rhizosphere ... | reverse complement strand
CGGGTGAACAAGGCATGCTCCTCAATGAACGCCAACGCGTCCTTGACCGCGGCCTCATGGGCCCGCTCGATCACAGCCGCCACCGCCGGATCGGCCACCGCCCACAACGTCGACACCGACTTCACCGGCGAAAACGTCAAGTCATAACCCGCCACCGTCTGGGTTCGTGGCCGCGAGTCTTCTGCGATCTGCCCCGCCAACTCCCGCGCATCCACCGGCTCCCGGCCATGCTCAGCGACGAAGAACTCCCGGGCCACCTGAGTCCGCACCCGAGCCCGGTCAGCCGCCGCAATCGAGGCATCGGCCGGCGATCCGATCGCAGCGTTAAGCGCCGCGATGCGCTCGGCCACCTCAACCCGAAACGGGATCAAATCGTTGTCGACGATCCTGAACGGCACCCCCAGCCGCGACGCATCCTGAAAGTCCCGCAGGGTGAGGTCGGGCCCTTCCAGCTGCTGCTGCCGCAGCTCAGCTAGTGGGTGCAAACCGCAGCCGAACAAAGCTCGCATCTGCTCCGCAGTCACCGGATCGCCAGCGGCCAGGCCGTCGATCCCGTCCATCCCAGACCCGATCCACACCCCCGGTGATTCACCGCGTTCGGTGTAGTACGACGCCAATCCGGTGTGACCTTTCTCGGTTGCGTCCAAGGCAGCCACCTGCCGGGTCAGGTAGTCATACCCAGACCCCGCGGTGAGCTTGTGGATGCTCATCGTCACACCCACCCGAAGGGGTACAAGCCGCCGAGGCGGTCAGGCCGACCCGAGTTATTTCCGGTGGTGCATCGGGTGTGTCCGACTCGAAGCTTTGAGAGTTGTAGGGGGTACATCGGACGGAAGTGCGGCGGTCTGAGACATCGCGGGATCAAGAGGTGGCGGAGACGAGAGCGAGTAGACGGCCGGTGATGGCTTAGCAGTCGATCTGGCAAGCGGCGTGGGAGAGGTCATCAGCAGGATGGGCCGAACGGGCGCCGCCGACCGTAAGCGGACCTTCTTGCGGTCGTCCGCACAAGAAACGCTCCATGGGACAGCGCTCCAGCTATTTCCACGGGCTGGCGTGGCCGCGGTGTCGATGAGCGAGGGCCCGGGTGGAGCGCGCACCCCCATCGCGACCATGATCACGCCCAAACATTGCCCACTGATTTCGGATCCGTGGTGAGGGTCTGCGGTGACGGCCTGAGGCATGACCCCGGCGTAGGGGGGTGCCGGAGAGGCCGAGCTGCGGCCGGGTGGATGCAATTTGATCCAAATGACTCCGACGCGTCGTCGTCAGTGCCAGACTGACTCCGCCTTCCGGAAGGCCGCATCCTCCGTGTGTTCGGGCACACGGCGGTCAGCCGGGAAACTGGGGGTTTGCCATGGCTGATCGCATTGCTGAGCGCAGGATGCTCAGCCGGAGGACGTTCATCAAGGCAGCAGGTGGGGCGGGTCTGGGCTTTGTGCTCTACACCTATCTGCCCGGAGGCGGCAAAGTGGCTCTCGCCCAGGTGCCAGGGGGAACACTTGACCCGACGCGCGTTCCGAAGTATCGCACCCCGCTCCTTATCCCGCCGGTCATGCCGCGTGCGGCAAGGATTCCCCTGCCGGGCGGTAAGCCGGCGGACTACTACGAGATCTCGATGCGGCAGATCCGCCAGCAGATCCTGCCGGAAGGACTTCCCCTCACGACGGTATGGGGCTACGGCGCCGTCACGACACAGCGGAGAAAGGGGCTCCTCCTTCACCATGCGCCGTCGCTGACGATCGAGGCAAGGCACGACCGGCCAGTGCGCATCAAGTGGATCAATGAGCTCGTGAATGACCACGGCAACTACCTGCGGCATCTTCTCCCGGTCGACCCCACGCTGCACTGGGCGAACCCGCCGGGCGGTGTCTCCGGCCGGGACACGCGGCCCAAGTTCACCAAGACGCCCGGACCGTACACGGGCCCGGTCCCGATCGTGACCCACCTGCACGGCGCCGTCGGAGTCGGCGATGAAAGCGACGGCTATGCCGAGGCGTGGTACCTCCCGGCAGCGAAGAACGTTCCGACTGGATACGCCACCGAAGGCACCTGGTACGACTTCTTCTCCGCCAAGGCGCAAGCCGCTTACGGCGCAGTGTGGGGGCCGGGTTTCGCGATCTTTCAGTACCCGAACGAGGACCGCGCGTCGACCAAGTGGTACCACGACCACACCCTCGGGATGACCCGGCTCAATGTATATGCCGGCCCGGCCGGCTTCTATCTCCTCCGCGGCGGCCCGGACGGCGACGAGGCGGTGCGGGACAGCCGTGATGGCAGCGTGGCGGTACTTCCGGGCCCGGCGCCGAGGGAGGAGGATAATTTCCCGTCCAACAAGACCTACTACGAGATTCCGATCGCGATCCAGGACCGCTCGTTCAACGAGAATGGGTCGCTGTTCTACCCCGACTCCCGGGAGTTCTTCGACGGCATCGTCCGCGATTACATCCCGGCCGGGGAGTTCTCCCCGATCTGGAATCCGGAGTTCTTCGGCAACATGATCATGGCCAACGGCAACACCTGGCCATTCCAGACCGTTGAGCAGCGGCGCTATCGATTCCGGTTCCTGAATGGCTGCCAGTCTCGTTTCCTGATTCTGGACTTCCAGCAGATCCCAGGTGTGGAGGTCTGGGCAATCGGGAACGAGGGTGGCTTCCTCTCCGCACCGGTCAACCTGACCGCCGACAACAACAACCGGCTCCTGATGGGGCTGGCTGAGCGCGCCGACCTGATCGTGGACTTCACCAGCGTGCCGGTCGGCCGCTACATCCTGCGCAACGTGGGACCAGACGAGCCCTACGGCGGCGGCGAACCGGCTGAGCCCGGAGAAGAGGGCGACTTCGAGATCGCCGACCCCGAGACTACCGGACAGATCCTGCAGTTCCGGGTCGTGCCCGCTCGAGGCCCGGATCCGACCACACCTCCGCAGCGGTTGCGCCTGCCCGCGCTAACGCCGCTGCCGCACCAGGTCCGAACCCGACCGCTGGCGCTCATCGAGCAGGCAGGCGTTGGCTTCGACGCCGCTGGCAGCCAGGTCGAGGGCCCCATCGAGGCACTACTGGGGATTGTCACCGACGACGGTCACACCGATGGACGTCTCTGGGCGGACAAGGTGACCGAGAACCCTGGCGTCGGCGACACCGAAGTCTGGGAGATCTACAACACCACAGCAGACGCACACCCCATACACATCCACGAACTGACCTTCGAGGTCGTGAACCGCCAGGATCTGCTCCTCGACGGGGACGAGGTCATCCAGCCGATACAACTTGACGGCAACAAAATGCGGCCGGAGTCGTGGGAGACCGGGTTCAAAGACACCGTAGTGGCCCTTCCCGGCCAAGTGACTCGCGTCCGCGCACAGTTCCTGACCGCTGGTCAGTTTGTATGGCACTGCCACATTGTCGAGCACGAGGACAACGAGATGATGCGGCCATACCGCATCGGTCCCCTACAGGACGGACAGCCGCCCGACCCTGAGCACAGCTGAACTGCCGAGCGCCCTCTTGCGGAGGGCGGCCCCAGGCCATGCGCGAATATCCTGATTGATCTTGGTCGCGCGAAGGCATCACGACTGGCCCGGAATCTAAGGACATTACTCAGGTCTAAGGGTGTCGGCCAGGCGGCCTGGAGTGTCCGGCATTTCTGGTTCGTCGCTCTCCCCGGCCCGACTGGCCGGGGGCCAGACCGGATTCAGCGGAACAGCAGCAGCTGATCAGTCCACGCATCCCCGGCGTCCATCACTTCAGCGTGTTCGTCGCTGCACAGCCCAGCGACAGAGCGGCGATGGTCGCTCGGGCGAGCCCCGCAGAGCGGGCCAGCCCGGCGCACCGCAGTCGGTCATTTCGCGAAGCCTGGCAAGCGCACACGACGGCGCGGGTTGCCTAATCGCTAGGAGTCGGCGTGGGTGCAACCAATGCGAGCTGCTCGTCAGCGACGATGAATTCGCGAGGGCTCCCGTCACCTACGCAGCCCGCGAAACTGCGCGTTGAATCGCTGAGTTACTGACGACTTTGCATCCTCAGCTTACGGAAGTGTCGGCGCCCGTAGCACCAGGAAACTGGCGACTCCTTACGGCCAAATCGGTGCCCCCGCCTCCGCGGGCTGTGACCGCCCGCGGCATCCGTCGGCCTTAGGGATCGCAGGTTCGACGGGTTATCCACAAGTCAGGCGCTTTCCGCGTCGATCCTGGTCAGTTGTGGCTGGATGGGGTGGCGCCCATCTGCACGAGCGGAGAGGCGGGTGTACAGGAGATGAAGAGAACCGCGGCCGTGATACCCCAACGTCGACTCGTCCCATCTTCCCGCCGCCTCCCCGAGCAGCTGCAGCTGAAAAGACTTCTTGACGGGACCGGAGACAGACTCCCCATCTCACAAAGGTAGGAAGGAACCAGATCGTGGACGAACGCGAGGAGGTCGTTGCTGACGACAAGCTGCTGCTTCGGATCGAGGAAGCTGCGGAGCGTCTGGGCATCGGTCGATCATTGATGTATCGGCTTGTGCTGAGCGGCGAGGTGCAGTCGGTTCCGCTTGGCCGGCTCCGCCGTATTCCGGTGGAAGCGCTGCGAGAGTACATCGAGCGGTTGCGGGTTGAGGCGTCGGGCAAGTCGCCGGCCGCGTAGCTGATCATGGGCACGCGGAACCCGAACCGAGCATCATCGATCTATCTCGGCGCTAACGGCAATTGGCACGGTCGCGTGACTGTCGGGTATCGGGATGACGGGAGTCTTGATCGGCGGCATGTGGAGAGAAAGTCCAAGGCGACTGTTATAGCGCGTGTGCGGCAGCTGGAACGGGATCGCGACAACGGGAACTTGCGCCGGATCGGTCAGCGTTGGACGGTCGAGTCGTGGCTCCAGCATTGGCTGGAGAACATTGCTAGACCGAGCATCCGGGACAGCAGCTTCAACGCATACCGGGTCGCTGTGAACAAGCACCTAATCCCCGGGCTGGGCAAGCACCGGTTGGAGCGGCTGGAGCCGGAGCATCTTGAGAAGCTGTACCAGAGGATGATCAAGTCCGGCGCTCGGCCAGGGACCGCGCATCAAGTGCATCGGACGATCCGTGCGGCGCTGGGTCAGGCCCAGCGGCGCGGGCACGTCTCGCGGAACGTGGCGGGTCTGGCGAAGCCGCCGCGGGTTCAAGTCGAGCCGGTGCGTCCGTACTCGGTTGATGAGGTGCAGCGGATCTTGAAGGCGGCGATGCGGCGGCCGAACGGTGCACGCTGGGCGATCGCGCTCGCTCTCGGACTGCGGCAAGGGGAGGCCGCAGGCTTGCGGTGGGACGATCTGGACCTCGAGACAAGGTCGCTGCGGATCCGAGGCACGCGGCCACGCCCGGTCTATGAGCATGGGTGCGGAGGGACATGCGGACGCAAGGCCGGCTTGTGCCCCAAACGCATAAGGCTGAATCCGGAGGTCGGCGAGCCGAAGTCGCAGGCTGGCCGACGGGTCGTGTCTCCCTGATGAGCTGGTGCAGCTGCTAGTGGCTCATCGATCCGCGCAGGACGAGCAGAGAACCAAGGCTCGCCAGCTATGGCAGGAAGGGGGTTGGGTGTTCGCCTCGGCGCTGGGCAAGCCGCTGAGTCTTAACTCTGACTATCGGGAATGGAAAGCGCTCCTTCAGGGGGCTGGTGTGCCCGATGGCCGGCTGCACGATGCGCGGCACACGGCGGCGACAGTGCTGCTGGTCCTGGGCGTACCCGAGAGGACCGTAATGAGCGTCATGGGGTGGTCTAGCACGGCGATGGCGGCGCGCTATCAGCACGTGACGGATCCGATTCGGCGTGATGTGGCCGACCGGATCGGCGGCCTGCTGTGGGCGGAGCGAAAGGGTGTCGAGGATGCCAATTGAGACGAAAATTGAGACGATGCCAGGACTGCTGGGCCGGCCGGAAGGGTAGGCCTCAGCGTTTCCCCTGGTGGGAGTGGCGGAGGATGCGGGATTCGAACCCGCGAGGGCTTGCACCCAACTCGCTTTCCAAGCGAGCGCCATAGGCCTCTAGGCGAATCCTCCGCGCGGAAGGTTACCGGCAAGTGCAAGCATGAGCGAACTGGACGTCAGCCGCTTCACTGCACGGTGGCGGTCGCCGCCGCGATGGCGCACTAACCGCCCATCGGCCGCGCTCGGCGGCGGAATGCGGTGCACCACTCGCTGAAGTAACACACAAATGACAAGAGTCTTACGGCTGTCCGTTCCGTGTGTCGTACGGCCATCCCGTCCGAAAGCTGACCTAGTCTCTGCCCCTAGACCAATCACCTTGACTATCCAGGAGATGGCCATGTCATTGCACATCAAGTCAGACGGAACCCGCACCCGCATCCAGTTCGTACTGCCTGACGATATTCACGACGGACCCGTCTCGGCGGTCGGGACCTTCAATGACTGGGCGCCTGGCGCCCACAAGCTCGTCCGCCGCAGCAACGGCACGCGGAGCGTAAGCGTCGCGGTGCCCGCCGGTCAGCCGGTCAAGTTCCGCTACCTCGGTGCGGGCGGTGTCTGGTTTGACGACGAGGATGCCGATGCGATTACGCCTGAGGGTTCCTTGATCAACGCCTGAGATCCCTGGCGTACCACCAGGAAGATCATTTATCCGGTAAGCGCTGGCTCCGGCTCGCTGGCGTACCGAGTACTGAGCTGCCGATAAGGCCGGCTGAAGAGCGCGAGGATCGTGACCCCCAGGCCGAGTACCCCGAGCAGGACGAAAACCAGTGCGATACCGCGGTCGGGTCCAGTGCCGAACCAGCCGCCGATCATGTCAACACCAGCACCGGTCGTCATGAACGGGATGAAGATTAGCTGTGCGATCGGACCGATCAGAAACGCCGTCAGCGGCGATGCGGCCAGCTCGACACTTTGGGCGAACCCAAAGACCCGACCTTGCCGCTCATAGGGCACCACCTTCTGCAGGATGGTCTGCTCGGACGCTTCGGCGTACGGCCCCAACAGCATGTAGATGGCCATGCCAGCCGCCAGCAAGATCACCGAGGAGCGCAGCGGGAACACGCAGGTGACTGTCCAAAATGCGACGTTGACCAATAGCAGCAGCCGTACTGGGTTCTTGCTCAGGCCAGTCTTGGCGACGGCCAGGCCACCGATGATGAAGAACGCGCTGAGCGCGCCCCATAACAGGCCCCACGTTTGCACCGACACCAGATACAACCCGTACGCGTCCATCAGGGCCATGAAGGCACCGCCAAGGAAATTGTTGAAGCAGGCGAAGCCGATCAGAGCCAGCAGTCCCGGCACGCTGCGCACCACCCGCAAGGTGCCCCGAAGGTCGACCTTGTTCTCCGTGGGCTGCAGGTCCGCGGACTCCGCATCTGGTGTTGCTTCACCTTCGGGCCGGTCCTCCACTCGGACGAATGTCAGATGCACAACGCTGAGGCCGAGCACGACGATGCCCAGCAGCAAGACGTAGAACATGCCGCCCGCGGCCACGAGAAGGCCGCTTATCACCGAGGTGACGAGGAACGACACGCCCATGGTCGTTCCCACAAGGCCATTGGCCCGATCTCTGCGATCCTCCGGGATCAAGAGGGTGACCAGTGTCATGAGTGCGATCGATCGGATATTGCCGGCGATCACTCCGAGCATCGACAGCACGATGAAGATCCACAGCATCACGCTCGCGGGATTGGTGAACGTCTGTTGCGCGGTCAGCTGGTAGAGCGTGAAGGCGATGGCATAAAACGCGAGCGAAACCAGCGATGAGGCCTGCATCGTGGTCTTCTTGCGGTAGTGATCAACCAGGCTGCCGAACCAGATCCCGCTCAGGGCGGTGGCAACGAGAAAGATGCCAGCAACCATTCCTGTCGCCAGCACCGACTTGGTTTCCAGAAACACCCAGAAGGTGACGGCGAACCACACTGTGAAGTTGATGACAGACACCAGCAATACGTTGACCAGCAGGTGCACGAATGCGCGATCCGCGCTTTTGCTGAGATCAAGTGCATGCGCCTTGGTCATGGACATCAAAGAGGCTCCCGTCAGCCGATCCTACGAGGTTGACCCGCTGCGGCTTCCAAAATCATCGGTCGGAGTGGATCCCGTACACTCGTCTGAGGTCCCTCGCGTGGCGATACCTCACCCAACTCCCCCAGGGCTTGACGGCAGCAAGGGTAAGTGAGCTCTTTCGGGTACGCGAGGGGCTTCTTGCTCCTCGATGCGCGCTGACCCGTTCGACGAGCTCAGGACGGCGCCTGCCGAAGCTCGCGTGAGGCCCTTTCGACAAGCTCAGGGCGCATGTGTCACGCGCTGCGGGCGCTAAGGCCCAGTCGCTCCATCAGGCCCATGGCGTCAAAAGGTGCTCGTACCTTGGCGTCGTTGTCGCAATAGACGTAGACGTCGCAACCTTGCTTGGTCCAGGACTTGATCTTGCCCGCCCACTCGTCAAGTTCCCGATCACTGTAGCCGCTCGCATAGAGCTGATCATGACCATGGAGTCGTACGTACATCAGGTCGGTGGTGATCTCGGTGATGATCGGCCACTGACCGGGATTGTCGGCAACCACTAGTGCGATCTTGTGGCGTCGGAGCAGCTCATAGAACTCGGAGTTGCGAAAGGTCTCATGCCGTACCTCCACCACATGGCGCAGCCGCTGTGGTGGGTGAGCAGTCTTGATCAGAGCTTGATCATCCGGAACGCGTTGATCATGCTGGGCAGCGATCGTGGCAGCCGCTCCAGCCGTACCGGGCAGTCGAGTGAAGAACGCATCCATCCGGTCAGTATCGAACCCAAGATTCGGCGGCAGCTGCCACAAAATCGGCCCCAGCTTCTCATCCAGCGCAAGTACCCCGGATGCGAAGAAGTTGGCCAGTGGCGTCTCGATGCCACTGAGTTTCTTCATGTGCGTGATGAACCGTCCTCCCTTGACGGCGAAGACGAAGTCCGCGGGCACCTGTGCCGCCCATTCCTCGAAGCGCGATCGCCGCTGCAGGGAGTAGAAGCTGCCGTTGATTTCGACGGAGTTCATGCGCCCCGCCACATACTTCAGCTCCTCGCGCTGCGGCAGCCCGGGAGGATAGAACTTCCCTCGCCAAGGCGGATATCTCCAGCCCGAGATGCCGATCCGAACCGTCACAGGTGTACGCCGTACCGGGCCAAAATCGTTGCGAGTGTGGCTACATCGCCGTCGGGTGGGAAGAGCTCGCCGTGAATGCCAATTTCACGGGCGCCGGCGACGTTGGCCTCATGATCATCGATGAAGAGCACTCGGTCCGATGCGACGTCGATGCGATCCATGATCGCCTGAAAATACCCCAGGTCAGGTTTGGCAAACCCAAGTTCGAACGAGTAGAACTGCTCGTCGAAGATCGTCTCAAAGCCAAGGGAACTGCGCATGTAGGCGCCGCGCAGGTTCTGCTGATTGGTCGCCAATCCGCAGCGCAGCCCAAGATCACGTACGGCGCACACGGCGTCCAGCATCGGTTGCCTGACCTCGATCCAAAAGTCCGGATCGATGACATCCTCGAGTGGGGCGCTGATCTCGAACTGCCGCAGCACCTCCCGCATCGCCGCTCCGAAATCCTTGCCGGTCAGACACGCGACGTCCGCCGCTGCCACCGCGAGGAGGAGCTCCTCGGCTCTGGATCCGCCCAAGGCGGTGAATCTCTCGATCCAGCCATTACGAGCACCCTGGATCACCCCATCGGCGTCAAACAGCACCCAGTCAAGCTCCACGGCTGCGCAGCCTACGCTGCGTCCGATTTGGGTCGTCTGCGATCACAAGCATCGAGGTGCACCAAATTGCGGCCTCAATCGGGTCGTCTGCGATCACAAGCATCGGGACGTGCCACATTCCGGTCTGAACCGGGTCGTCTGCGATCACGAGCGCGCAAACGACCAAGCCTTTGAAGGTGAAGCCCAATCAGCTGCACCGGAGCCGAGCTGTCTCCATCCGGGCATAAGGTGCATGCGTGGAAGAAGCGGGGGTGGACGACCTGCGGCTCTCGGAGCCTGACCTCGACGCGATCCAGCACACCCAGGACGGGGCGCTGTTCGAGGAGCCCGCATCGGACGCGCCCGCGCAGGCGCCAATCGCGCTCTATCGTCGCTACCGTCCTGA
>Ga0081455_10009388_pt1 | contig 10064 bp, 9 predicted proteins | sample TabmetS3T2R1_FD_70207 | JGI IMG/M metagenome (GOLD analysis project Ga0081455, IMG submission 70207) | Tabebuia heterophylla rhizosphere microbial communities from the University of Puerto Rico - S3T2R1 | ecosystem: Host-associated > Plants > Roots > Rhizosphere ... | reverse complement strand
GTCGACGCCAACGATGACCTTCCGGGAGTCGAGTTCTGGCGCGATGATCGGGGTCACGGTTGCCCTCCTGAGGCTGCCGGTCGATGCCGGCTGGCTGGGCGGGAGGACAGGACTGTGACGGGTCGTGTTCGCAGCAGGCCCCTATTCGGTCACTGCCCATCCAGCCAGCAGGCGTCTGCTGAAACGCCAACGAGCCGCGACCGACAGATCAACAGCTAGGACCGGATGGTCAGTCGTAACAAGGGTCAGGCCGCGGCTCGCTGGCACCGGGAAGTTTCGACCACCCGGCAGCCAAGATCTTCCTCACAGTCATACGAATCGCCCTTGGAGCCGACGGAGGCGACGATGTCGTTGTCGGCCAGGCGCTGGGAGTAGCGCACGGACAGATATTGCACGCCCCTGTCCGAGTGATGGACCAACCCGTCGAGGCCGGCGCCGGCTCGCCGTCGGTTGTGCACCGCCATCTCGAGCGCGTCGATGGCCAGGTCGCTGCGCAGCGACCTCGATGCCTGCCAGCCCACGACCATGCGGGAGAACACGTCGACGACGAACGCCACATACACCCACCCGGAGTGGGTCTTCACGTAGGTCAGATCGGCGACCCACAGGCGGTTCGGTGCCGGTGCCCGGAACTGGCGCTCGACCAGATCAGCAGGACGACCGAGACGGTCGTCGCCCTCGGTCGTGCGCACCCAGATCCGACCTCGCCGGCAGCCCTGCAGGCCGAGGTCAGCCATCAGCCGCTCGACGGTGCAGCGGGCCACGGCGATGCCGTCCTTGTTGAGCTGGTCCCAGATCTTGTCGGCTCCGTAGACCGACAGATTCTGCTCCCACACCCGCAAGATCTCCGGCTTCAGCGCCGCGTCCCGGATCGCCCGAGCTGACAGCGGACGCGACTTCGCCGCGTGGCACGTGGACGGGGCGATCCCCAAGACCTTGGCGATCGGCTCGATTCCCCAGCGCAGCTGCCCGCTGCGACGGTCCTTGTGGCCGTCGATGAACCGAATCACTTCTTCTGTTGGCGGTCGAGCTCCGCCCCGAAGAAATGCGCGGCAGCCTTCAAGATGTCGTTGGCGCGGCGCAGCTCCGCGTTCTCCCGCTTGAGCCGCTTCAGCTCGGCCAGCTCGCCGCTGGTCGCTCCCGGCCGGCGGCCCTGGTCCCGCTCGGCCTGGCGGACCCACAGGCGAACCGTCTCGGCCTTCGGCCCCAGCTTCTCAGCGACCGAACAGATCGCCTCCCACTGCGACCCGTACTCACCCCCGTGGTCGAGCACCATCCGCACGGCCCGCTCACGCAACTCATCCGGATACTTCCCCTGCCTTGGCATCGCTCCATCCTTCTCAAAGGCTGGAGCCTCCACAGAACCCGGGGCGGTTCACTGGAATCCACAAGCAGTCGTTTGACTGACGTGCTCGCCATCTCTGTCTGTTGTCCTGTTTGCCGACACCCGAACGGTTCTTCAGCCTGTCCAACTGAATGCGCCACAGGCCGGCGCGGCGGTAGCTGCATCTCATGGGCTGCCGGCGTCAGCAACTCAGGAGACATCGTGGCCACATTCACCAGGGGATTCACCGGCCGTGGCGGACTCGAACGAGACCCGCGCCTGCCGCCGGGCCAATACGACGCGGGCCAGAGCTGGCCGGTGCTCACCGCCGAGCCGACGCCGCACCTAGACACCGGATCCTGGTCCCTCACCGTGGAAGGCCTCGTTCAAACACCTACCACGTGGAGCTGGGAGGAGATCCGAGCGCTCCCAAGTTCAGGCTTCACCAGCGACATTCACTGCGTCACGAGCTGGTCCAAGCTGGGGATCAGCTTCAGGGGCGTATCTGTCGATACGCTCCTGGAGGCCGCTATGCCGCTGGCGGCCGCGACCGACGTCCTCGCCTATTCCCACACGGGCTACACGGCCAACGTCCCGGTGCCCGACGTAACCGGGGGGCGCGCGTGGGTGGTTTGGGAGGTTGACGGACAGCCACTGCCTCGCGAGCACGGTGGGCCGGCCCGCATGGTCGTTCCCCACCTGTACTTCTGGAAGAGCGCCAAGTGGATTGCCGGGTTGCGGCTGCTGGATCACGACGAACCCGGCTTTTGGGAGGTTCGCGGGTATCACAACTACGGCGATCCCTGGCTCGAACAGAGGTACGACGGTGACTGAGCGTTCCTCGTCTTCGCCGAAGGCGCAGTGGCAGCCGGCCACCGTCGTGGCTATCCGTCCTGAGACCGCTACGGCCAAGACCCTCCGCCTCAACTTGCCCCGACCATCCGGGCACCTCGCGGGCCAGCACTATGTCGTCCGCTTGACAGCACCCGACGGCTATTCGACGTCGCGTTCCTTCTCCGTCGCCTCCGCCCCGGACGGGTCATCTGAGATAGAGATGACCGTTGAGCGCCTCCCCGACGGCGAGGTATCCACCTTCATGACCGACCAGCTCCGTCCGGGTGATGAACTCGATGTGCGCGGACCGATCGGTGGCTGGTTCATCTGGCCCGGCGACATCCCGGCACTGCTCGTTGGTGGGGGTTCCGGTGTCGTACCACTTATGGCCATGCTCAGGCTCGCCCGACGAAGCGGCACCTCGAATCTGGTCCGCATGTTCGTCTCGGTGCGCAGCCCCGAGGACCTCTATTACGCCGGCGAGCTACCCGGCCCTGAGACGACGATCGTCTACACCCGTCACGCCCCTGCGTCCGAGGCCCGACCACCCGGCCGCTTGACGGCACCAGACCTCCCAGCACCACCCGCGGGCGGGCTCACGTTCATCTGCGGGTCATCCTCGTTCGTGGACGCGGCCAGCGACCTCGTCGTCGGCAGCGGCACTTCGATCGCGGACATCCGGATCGAGCGGTTCTCACCATCGGGTGGCCACTGCCACTGACCAGGGTGGCGGCGGAGGGACTTTCAGCGCCTGCGCCCCGGGAACGTTCAATGGCAAGAACAGGCGAGGGAGCATTGCCGCCGGCACCGGTCCACCACCCGGGCGCGACCAGCTATGCCGCCATCCGCACACCGCGGACAACAGCAGCCGCGACGAGACAGGCGCCGCGGCCGCCCCATCTATCACCCCTCGCCATGACCGTCGCCTCGCTGCGGTGCGACAGTTCGCAGCCACCGAGAGCGCCAGCGCGATCGTCCTAGCTAACAAAGGTGAACCGAAACCGCCGTGTAGGTGAGGACTGGACATAGGGAGGTGCCGGATGAAAGCGATCGTGGTGACGGATGAGGCTGCCGGAACGGCCGGGATGACGCTGGTGGAGCGGCCCGAGCCGGAACCGGCGACAAACGACGTCGTTGTTCAGGTTCATGCGTCGGGATTCACCTCGGGCGAGCTGACGTGGCCCTCGACCTGGACCGATCGCCTCGACCGTGACCGGACACCGACGATTCCCGGGCAAGAGCTGGCCGGAGTGGTCACCGCCCTCGGCTACGGGACGACGGGGCTGTCTGTGGGACAGCGGGTGTTCGGCCTCACGGACTCGTATCGCGGCGGCGGGCTGGCGGAGTATGTGGCGATCGAGGCACGCAACCTCGCGCCGCTGCCGGGCGACGTCGACTTCGCGGTGGGCGCGAGCCTGCCGATGCCGGGTCTGACTGCGTGGCAGGGATTGTTCGAGCATGGCCGCCTTCAGGCGGGGCAGCGCGTTCTCGTGCACGGCGCGGCCGGCTCAGTCGGGTCGATGGTGACCCAACTCGCACGCGAGTTCGGCGCCTACGTCGTCGGCACCGGACGCGCCGGCGACCGTCAGAAGACGCTCGACTTCGGCGCGATGGAGTTCGTCGACCTCGAGAACGACGCGCTGGAAGACGTCGGCGAAGTCGACCTGGTGTTCGACGTCATCGGCGGAGAGATCCAAAAGCGGTCCGCAGGCGTGATCCGGGCCGGAGGAACACTGGTGACCATCGCCGGGCCGCCCGAGGCGCGGCCCGCGGACGGCATGGCGATCGACTTCGTTGTCGAGTCCGATCGCGCCCAGCTGGGTGAAATCGTCCAGCGGGTGCGTGACGGACGGCTGCGGACGAACATCGGCAACATCGCAACCCTCGATGATGCCGTCGCGGCCTTCAATCCGACCGAGCGGATCAGCGGGCAGACGATCATCCGCGTTCGCCCGTGAGCGACACACGCCCACCATGCACCAACGAGACAAGTGACCGAGGAGACAATTCCCATGCAAGCGATCGTGGCGACGGACCAGGCTGCGGGAACCCGACGCAATACCACCATCTCCCACGGCAACGTGCCCACGACCCCCGGTGAACGCCTCCGCATCGGTGATGTCGACCTCGAGGTCGTCCGCGTCGCCGCGCCCTGCAAGCTGCTCGACGATGTCATCGGCTTTGGCGCCCGCACGGCGCTGCGCCGTCGGGCCGGCTCCATGTGCCGGGCACTCTCATCCGGGACCATCGCCGTCGGAGATCCAGTACGCACCGCGCCCCGGGCGGGGGCGCCGGCCGTCGGCAGCGCCGAGCATGCCTACAGTCGGGTCGTGCACGGGTTCGATGATCTCGAGGTGTCCGACGGCGACGTGGTCGCACCGGCGCTTATCCCGCGGGCGTTGACGGCGGGAGAGCTGGTGTTCTCCGACGGTGCAACCCAGGTATTCGAGGCCAACGGCGGGACCACGTACGTCGAGCACGGTCGTCCGACCCGGGGCGAGTGGTACGTCGACGACGACGGTCACTTCGGTTCGTTCTGGCCGCCCAGCTACCGCGCCAGCTACGACCTCCGCTGGATGGTCGAGGACGGTGCCATTGTCGGGCTCCGTTTTGCCGAACTCGGCCGAGGCTCCCGGTTCGACGGTCGCTACCGAGATTGACCCTCAGCGGCCGCTGCAGTGGGGGGGCCGCGGCGAGGGCGTTAGCGCCGAACGCGCCGGTCGAGCACGGCGCGGACCGCGAAGCGGGCTCGGGCAAGGCGCTCGCGTGCCTCGCCGGAGGGCATGTCGAGCTCGAAGCACCGCGTCGTCACGGTTCGGCGGCTGGGCCCCACCGTGATGACCGCTGTCTGTTCTACGGCGACGTCGCAGGAGGCATCCGTCGAGTTCGTACGCCAGAACCTGCAGCATGGCGAGGGCCTCCAACAGGCGCCACCGCCACAGAGCATGACCGGTCCTTTGCTCCCCCTCCGGAATGGGCCGACCGACGAACGATACGGCATGCGTCGCGTCGTATTAGCAAGCCGTCTGCAACCCGACACCTGGGCCCTTCGCCAGGCTTCTGACCAGCACAAACACGAGCTATGCCGTGTCGGGCGTGGGGTCAACTCACACCGCCATTCCACCACTCTGCGTCCGATCAACGCGGTGACAGACGCCGAAAACCACGAAACCCGACACATTGAGTGAGCGTGTCGGGCGTGGGAGAGGTGGTGTCGGAGGGGGTCTGTGAGTTCAGGACATCGTTCACACCTGTCTCGGGACATCGTTCACACCTGGCGAGAAGGGGTGAGCGATGGGGATGGCCGAGCTGGTGGTGGCGGCGGTGGTCTTCGAGGGTCGTTCCAAGAGCGCGGTCGCTCGCGACTACGGGATCTCTCGGCGCTGGGTCATCACTCTGGTCCAGCGTTACCTCGACGAGGGTGATGTCGGGTTGGCGCCGCGGTCTCGTCGGCCGCACCGTTCACCCAATCAGACGCCGGCAGAGATCGAGGGCGAGATCATCGCCATACGCAAGCGGCTGGATCGGGCCGGCCATGAATCCGGCGCGGCGACGATTGCCGCCCATCTCGAGCGTCGTCACGGGCACAGTCCCGCCGTCAGCACGATCTGGCGGATCCTGACCGACCGTGGCTATGTCACACCCCAGCCCCACAAGCGGCCCAAGAGCTCCTACATCCGCTTCGAAGCAGCGATGCCCAACGAGCTGTGGCAGACCGACATCACCCACTGGGCCCTCGCGGATGGGACCGACGTCGAGATCCTCAACATCATCGATGACCACTCGCGGCTGTGTATCGCCAGTGTCTGCCGGCCGGTGTTCAAAGCGGCCAACGTCGACGCCTGCTTCCGCCAAGCGGCCGCTGCCTGGGGTGAGCCCGCCCGAGTGCTCGCCGACAACGGCGCCGTCTACACCGGCCGCTACCGCGGCGTCGGCCGGGTCGCTCTAGAGGTGACGCTCAACGCCCGCGGCATCAGCTTTGCCCACTCCCGGCCCTACCACCCCCAGACCTGCGGAAAGGTCGAGCGGTTCCACAAGACCCAGAAACGCTGGCTGGCCAACCAGCGCCGGTCACCATCGCTGGCCGGCCTGCAGCGACAACTCGACGAGTTCCGCCGCTACTACAACCACCTTCGACCTCACCGTGCCCTGGGCCGACGCACACCCAAAGAGGCCTACGACGCCCGACCAAAGGCCACGCCCTCAAGAATCCCCCTCAACGACGCCCACTACCGAGTTCGCCACGACACCATCGACGCCTCCGGCAAGCTCACCCTGCGCCACCGCAGCCGGCTCCACCACATCGGCATCGGCCGCCGCCACCGCGGCCAACCAGTCCTGATCCTCGTCAAGGACCTCCACGTCCGCGTCACCACCACCGACGGCCAGCTCCTCCGCCAGCTCACCCTCGACCCCACCCGCGACTATCAACCCCAGCCCAAAACGTGAACGATGTCCCAAGACACCTGTGCACGGTGTCCCGAGACATCGCAGTGGTGTCGGAGGGGGGACTTGAACCCTTACCCCACGCGCACCCGCCCTCGGAGAGTTCCGCGCTGTAGCGGCACGTTGAGTCGGAGGTGACCGAGCTGCACCGACCACAGCGGTTCTTGACCGACACCGCCCGGCACCACCGTGACACGCTCGTCGCCGACAGCGGCAGCGATTTGGCTTTCCGCGCAGTTGACGGTGACGTGTGCTCGAGGAATGTCAGTCCGTCGCTTGACTGCCGATGCAGTGCGGGGTGAGCACTAGAGCGGTAGCGAGCCGGCGGCATCGTCCGGCTTTGGGTTTGCTTCCGAGCACGCCCGCCTCGGGGAGACCGGGCGCCGGCGTCGCTCCCGTGTGGTGCCCTGGTCAGATGCCCGGGTCTCTAGGCGGGCGTGGAGTCCGGTGCTCGGGTCGGTAGTGCGTCGTGAAGGGCCTTGCGTGAGCTGATCCCGAGCTTGCTGAACACCTTTCGCAGGTGCCATTCGACGGTGCGGGCGCTGATGTAGAGCTGTGCGCCAATCTCCGGGTTCGTGCGGCCGTCCCGGGCGAGCCGGGCGATGTGCGCCTCCTGGGGGGTGAGCTCATCGTGGGTGTCGTCTTGGTGTTGGCGCACCGTTTCGCCGGTGGCCAGCAGCTCGTGGCGGGCGCGTTCGGCGAACGCGTCCATGCCGATGACGGTGAGCATGTCGTGGGCGGTGCGCAGTTGTTCGCGTGCGTCGACGCGGCGGTTCTGGCGGCGCAGCCACTCGCCGTAGAGCAGATGCGATCGGGCGAGTCCGGTACGGAGCCGGGTACGGCTCAATCGATCGATCGCCTCGCGATGGGAGTCCTCGGCGGCCTGGCCCTCACGCAACAGTGCCCGTGCGCGGGCCGCGATCCCCAGCCCCCAGTCGGTGCCGGCGGCAGCCGTGGCCTCCGTCAGGCGCTCGAGAGCACGGGCACCGAGCTCGGACTCGCCGCTCCTGGTGGCCGCCTCGATCAGCTCGGGCAGCGCCCACGCGGAGAGGAACAGCTCCGGCGTGTCGTCGCTGGCTTGCTGGGCCACGGCGAGCGCCTGCTCGTAGCGGCCGAGGCCGTTGAACAGCATGGCGGCGACCCACCGGGCGTATTGGACGCCGATTCCCTGGCCCCTGGCGTTGGCGTCGTTGATTGTTGCGTGGATCAGCGCCTGGGCTTCGGCTTCCCGTCCCCGGAGAGCGGCGAGCAGCATGGCCCCGTAGGGCGCGATGCGGGTCTGGGTCGCCTCGGTGACGGCATCAGCCTCCGCGATCAGTTCAGCAGACCTCGCGAAGTCACCCCACCACGCGACGAGAATGGCCGATGCGGTCAGGTCGATCGGCAGCCAGCCGAGCGCACCAGCGTCACGGGCAAGCTGGAGCTGGCGGGCGTTGATCGCGTGCCACGTCTCGTCGTCCCAGAGGACGTTGCACGGCACCGTCGTCAGCCAGCCCCAGCGGAAGTCCTCCTCCGCCGAGGTCTCCGTGGAGGCAAAGGCGCTGGCCGCACGCCTCAGGATGGGCGCTGCTGTGGTGCGTCCTTCGGTGATCAGGGCAGCTAAGCCGTCCAGCAGCAGATCGGAAGGACGCGGCGGGTGGGGCGCCGGAGGGCCGGACCTGGCCGCCCGGGAGACCTCGAGCAGGCTGCCGGCGGTGGCCAGACGACCCGCAAACAGCGCGGCGCCCCACGCGTCGAGGTAGGTCTCGCGCGCGAGACTCGCGTCGAGCGGCTCGAGGCGTTTGGCGGCCTTGAGGAGCAGTGGCGGGGCGTCGCTTCCGACGCTGGAGGCGAAAGCGATCTGTCCGCGCAGCAGGTCCACCCGGGCGCGCTGGAACTCGTCCAGCGCACCGGCCTCCGCCGCAGCCAGCAGTGCGAGAGCCGCCTCGAACGCGCCGGCGTGCAGGTTGGCCTGCGCGGCCGCGAGCGCCCGGTCGGTTCGGCGCGCGGGGTCCCGCGTCAGCGAGACCGCACGCTCGAGGAACGCGGCCGCGGCCGCGAGCCCGCCGCGGGCCTGGGCCCGGCCGGCTGACTGCTCGAGTTCTGAGGCGACTTCCTCGTCGGGCCCCGGTGCCGCGGCGGCGAGATGCCAGGCGCGACGGTCGGGGTCGACTTGCGGATCGGTGGCCGCTGCTAGCGCCCGATGCACCGCCTGGCGATCTTGCTGCGGAGCCACCCGATACACCGCCGATCTCACGAGTGGATGCCGGAACCGCACCCGTGCGCCGATCTCCAGCAATTGCTTGGTCTCCGCGGGTGCCACGGCGTCTCGTTCGGTCGCGAGCGTCTGGGCGGCGCGCCACAGGAGCGTGGCGTCCCCGGTCGGGTCGGCGGCCGCCAGCAGCACCAATCGCTGCGTCGCCTCAGGTAGCACGCCATGACACCGCAGGTAATGCTCCTCGATCTGGTCGGGAAGGTCGCTCGGGTCGGGGAGCGCGAAGCCGCCCGCCAGTTCGGCGGCGCTCATGCCTCGTGGCAGCTCCAGCAGCGCCAGTGGGTTGCCACGCGTCTCCGCGACGATCCGGTCGCGGACGTGGTCGTCGAGTCGGCCCGGGACGACAGTCGCTAGAAAAGCACGCGCATCCTGCTCGGGGAGTCCTCTCAGCTGCAGCTCCGGCAGGCCCACGAACGGGTGTTCGTCGGCCTGTTCGCGAACGGCGAGCATGATCATCACCGACTCCGCCAGCAGCCGTCGAGCGACGAACCCGAGGACTTGGCCTGAGGCGTCATCGAGCCACTGAGCGTCGTCGACCAAGCACAGCAGCGGCCGCTCCGCGGCGACCTCGGCCAGTAGGCCGAGCGCGGCCAGGGCGACCAGGAACCGGTCCGGAGCATCGCCGGACGAGAGGCCGAACGCGATACGCAGGGCATGCTGCTGGGGCTCCGGAAGCGCGGCGAGCCGGTCAAGCATCGGCGCGCAGAGCTGATGCAGCCCGGCGAACAGCAACTCCATCTCTGACTCGACCCCGCCCATCTGGGCGACCCGAAAGCCCCCCGCCTGCCGAGCGCAGTAGCGCAGGAGCGCCGTCTTGCCTACACCCCCCTCACCCCGGATGACCAGGACCCCGCTCTCGCCCCTGCGGACACTCTCCAGCAGCCGGTCCAGCACCTGCCGCTCGCTCTTCCGGCCCCAGAATGGCGGCGGGCGCTCAACGGCCATTCGCTCCTGAATGCTAACGACCAGGGATGACACTTGGGAGTCCCCTGGTGCGACGGTCGGCGGGCGCGGCCCAGTCTGACGGCTCGATGACGCACTACCACGACGCCATCTGCACTGACCGCGTCGCGATCGTCACTAACGCCTCGTGGGGTGTCGGCCGGTAGGTTGTGCGCAAGCTTGCGAACCGGGGCTATGCGGTTGTCGTCGGCTACATCCGGGACCAGGGTGCGGCCGACAGCATCGTCGAGGAGGTCCTCGCCG
>Ga0081455_10009387_pt1 | contig 10064 bp, 10 predicted proteins | sample TabmetS3T2R1_FD_70207 | JGI IMG/M metagenome (GOLD analysis project Ga0081455, IMG submission 70207) | Tabebuia heterophylla rhizosphere microbial communities from the University of Puerto Rico - S3T2R1 | ecosystem: Host-associated > Plants > Roots > Rhizosphere ... | reverse complement strand
GACCCCGACGGCCGCTGCCAGGACGAACCGCTTCATGGCTACCGGCCCCGCAACTAGCGAATCGGCGGGGCGTACTGCAGGCCGCCCTTGGTCCACAGCTTGTTCAGGCCGCGGTCGATCTTCAGGATCGAGCCCGAGCCGACGTTGCGCTCGAAGCTCTCGCCGTAGTTACCGACCTGCTTGACGATGTTGTAGACCCACTTCTCGTCGACCCCGAGCGCCTTGCCCATGCCGGGGGTGACGCCGAGGATGCGCTTGATCGTCGGATTGTCGCTCTTCAGCATGTCGTCGACGTTTTGCGACGTGATGCCGTACTCCTCGGCCTCGATCATGGCGTACTGCGTCCACTTCACGATGTCGGCGAATTGATTGTCGCCGTGGCGCACCACCGGACCGAGCGGCTCCTTGGAGATGATCTCGGGCAGGATGACGTAGTCCTCGGGCTTGGCCGTGTTGGCGGCGCGCGTGGCGTAGAGGCGCGCGCGGTCGCCGGTGTAGACGTCGCAGCGGCCGTTGAAGAAGGCGGCGCGGATCTGGTCGACGTCGTCCATGATGACCGGCTTGAAGGTCATCTTCATCGCCCGGAAATAATCCGCCACGTTCAACTCGGTCGTGCTGCCCGAGGGCACGCAGATCGTTGCGCCGGCAAGTTCCTTGGCGCTCTTCACGCCGAGCTTGTTGGGCACCATGAAGCCCTGGCCGTCATAGTAGGTGACGCCGGTGAAATCGAGGCCGAGCGCGGTGTCGCGCGTCAGCGTCCAGGTCGTGTTGTTGGAGAGCAGATCGACCTCGCCCGCCTGCAAAGCCGTGAAGCGCTGCTGCGGCGACACCGGCACGTACTTCACCTTCTCCGAATCGCCGAACAGGACCGCGGCGACGGCGCGGCAGACATCGACGTCGAGACCGGTCCACTTGCCCTGGCTGTCGGCCGCCATGAAGCCGGCCAAGCCACCGGCGGCGACGCCGCAGAGCAGCGTGCCGCGCGCCCGGACGGCGTCGAGGTCCTTGCCGGCGAAGGCCGACGTCGCGGGCGCGAGCATGGCCAGACCGGCGGCGGTCGCCACGAGGAACTTCTTCATCTTGCTCTCCTGTCGTCGTTTGCCGCTAGCACGCTGCAAGATATCGGCCAAGGACAGAGCGCCAAGACAGAGAAAGGGCGGCCTTGCGGGCCGCCCTTTCGTCGCTCCGCCCGGTCGGCAGATCAGGTCTTCATCGCCGCCTTCACGGCTTCGGCGGTGATCGGCAGCGAGCGCACCCGCGCGCCCACCGCGTTGAAGATCGCGTTGGCGATGGCCGGCGCCACCACCGTGACGCCGGGCTCGCCGCAGCCCGACGGCGGGTCGTTGTTGGCGATGATCGAGATGTCGAGATCCGGCATCTGGCTCATGCGCATCGGCGTGTAGCCGTCGAAGTTGCTGACCTGAAGCGCCCCGCTTGCCAGCGGCGCCTTCTCGAACAGCGCCAGCGACATGCCCCACAGCGCCGAGCCCTCGATCTGGGCGCGCACGCCGTCGGGATTGACCACCGTGCCGAGGTCCATGGCGATCGACAGCCGCTCGACCTTGAACGAGCCGTCGGCCGGATTGACCTTCACCCGGGCGGCACAGGCCGTCCAGGTCGCGGTCGCGCGCTCCTGCGAGCTCACGCAGGCGATGCCAATGCCCGAGTTCTTGGGCAGCTCGGTCGAGCCGTAGCCGGCGCGCCCGGCAACCGTACGCAAGGCATTGGCGAGCTTCTTGGCGCCGCCCTTGTTGTCGCCTGCACCATCCAGCATGGCCAGACGGTAGTCGACCGGGTCCTTGCCGGCGGCATGGGCCAGTTCGTCGATCATGCTTTCGACCGCCCAGAACGTCCAACCCGGCGCCACCGAGCGCAGGTGGCCCGACGGCGTCGCCTTCTGTGCCAGCTCGTTGAGAACTGCCCGCACCGTGTGGTTCGGCACGGAATACCAGAAATCCGCGCCGTTGACGGTGAAGGCGTCGAGCTTGGCCTTCTTGTCTGCGGATTCGGCAAGGAAATCCGGCCCCCAGCGCTCCGACGGCCAGGCGCAGACCACGTCGTGCTGCAAGCCGACGAGCTTGCCGTCGCCATCGAGGCCGGCCTTCACCTTCTGGTAGGTGAGCGGGCGGGTGAAATCCATGGTCATGTCGTTGTCACGGCCATAGATCAGCTTCACCGGTTTGCCGACCGCCTTGGCGGCGAGCACCGCGGGGATCACCATGTCGGCATCGAGCCGCCGGCCGAAGCCGCCGCCCATGAAGTACTGATGCAGCACCACGGTCTTCGGATCGACGCCGAGCGCGCCGGCCGCGATGGCGCCGGTGCGCGTGGCGAACTGGTTCCCGGTATGGATGTGCCAGACGCCGTCCTTCTCGAACGCCGTGGCGTTCATCGGCTCGAGCGGCGCATGGATGTTGATCGAGGTCAGGTACTCGGCCTCGATGGTCTTGGCCGCACCGTCGATCGCCTTGGCGGGATCGCCCGAGCTGACGAAGAGCTGGCCGGACGCGGGATCGCCCTGCAGCTTCTTGGCCTCGTCGATCAAGGTCCTGTCGGAGACCTTGGCGTTGGGGCCGTTGTCGTAGGTGATCTTGAGCGCCTCGGCCGCCTTCTTGGCGCCCTCGTAGGTCGTGGCGATGGCCACCACCCAGCCCGTCGTAGTCTGGGTCTTGTCGTCGAGGGTGACCGCCCTGACATAGCCCTTGACCTTCTTGGCCTCGGCCTCGTCAACACCGGTCACCTTGGCGCCGTAACGCACCGGCGGCGTCACCGGCTTGCCGTAGAGCATGCCCGGCACCATGGCATCGATGCCGAACTTGGCGGTGCCGTTGCTCTTGGACGGAATATCGAGCTGCGGCACCGACTGGCCGACCAGCACGTACTGGTCCGGCGTCTTGAGCTTGATCGCCTTCAGTTCGTCGGCGGTCCACACCTTGCTCGCCTTGCCGTCGGCGACGATCTTGGCGTAGCTCACCTTCTTGCCGGTCTTTGCGTGAATGACCTGGCTGTTGGAGGCGCGGCATTCTCCCGCCGGCACGCCCAGCATCTTCGAGCCGGCTTCGATCAGCGTGATACGGCCGGCGGCGCCGGCGCGGCTCATCGCGTCGAAGTTCATGCGCACCGACCACGAGCCGCCGGTGAGGATCGCACCGAGCACGGGATCGTTGTACTTGGGATCGTTGTCGGGCAGCTGGATGCGCATCTTGCTCCAGTCGGCCTCGAGCTCTTCAGCCACGATCTGGCACATGGCGGACGAAACGTGCTGGCCCATCTCGGCCTTGCCGACCATGACGGTCACGATGCCGTCGGGTCCGATCGAATACCACGCGGTCGGGCCGAAGGCGCCGGCCGCCAGAGCGGTGCTGATGCCTTCGACGGCGACGTAGCCGCAGGCGAGACCGGCGGCCGTGCCGCCGATCAGGAAGGAGCGACGCCTGAGATCAGGAATGTGTGTCATGGCTCAGCTCCCCGACTTGGCGCGGATGTCGGCGGCGGCGCGGACGATCGCCTTCTGGATGCGACCGTAGGTCATGCAACGGCACAGGTTGCCGTCCATGTGATCGACGATCTCCTGTTTGGTCGGATCGGGGTTCTTCGACAGCAGCGACGCGGCCTGCATGATCTGTCCGGACTGGCAGTAGCCGCATTGCGGGACCTGCTCGGCGACCCAGGCGACCTGCAGCGGATGGTTGCCGCCGAGGCCCTCGATGGTGGTCACCTTCTTGCCGGCGGCTTCCTTGGCCGACGTCTGGCAGGAGCGCACGGCGACGCCGTCGAGGTGCACGGTGCAGGCGCCGCACAGCCCCGCGCCGCAACCGAACTTGGTACCGGTCATCTGCAGATGCTCGCGGATGACCCAGAGCAGCGGCGTGTCGTTGTCGACATCGACCTGCTTGGCTTGGCCGTTGACAGTGAGTGAGAGCATGTTTCCTCCAGGGCTTTACGCTTGGTGTTTGACGAACCAACGCGTGCATCTCTTTGGATGCGTTCTTGCTGCCCCAGAGCTCGCTCGTCGGGGATCGTGCGCCCCGGCCGAAGCGGGCGTCAAGAAGCGTTGTTCGAATTCAGGGAAACGACTTCGTTACCGCGCGGTAACGACTGCTCTGGACAGCCTGTCCGGCGAGGCAGAGGCTTCCGGCGTGGCCGACGACCAGGAGAAGCGTCCTCTTGAATTGATGCTGCAGGATTTCCGGCGGCTGAGCGTCGGCGCGTGGATCGCCATCGTCATTCTGATCGCGCTGCTGGTGGCCGCCATCGTCGGCGTCTCGATGTCGGGCACCGACGATCTTGCAGCCGGTGTGTCCGGACCGGGCACCCTCGCCATGATCTTCGGCGTGTTGTTCACGCTCGTGGTCGGCTGCGGCCTGATGGGGCTGATCTTCTACAGCAGCCGTCGCGGCTACGACGACCCGCCCACGGCCGACCGGACAAACGAGGACGACAAGCGTTGACTGGGCATATTCCGTCCCGCTGGAATCAGCGGGACGGAATATGCCTTTGATCGAAGCGCCTCGAACAACGCGTTTCCAATCAAATGGAACCGCCAAGCGGCTCCATTTGATCGGAAGCCACGCCAGGCACCTGCCGGCCCTGCTCGGCTTGTTCCTGCCCGCGCTCGCCGGTGCCCAGGACGCAGCGGCCGACAAGCGCTATTGCGCGGCCCTGCTCGACAAATACCTGCGCTATGCCGGCGTCACCGAATATCCCGGCACGCCCGGCAAGCTCTCCAACGACAATGCCGCCGGCATCGCCCAGGCCAAGTGCCAGGCCGGCGACACCGCCGCCGGCATCGCCATCCTCGAGCGCAAGCTCAGCGACGCCAAGCTCGACCCGCCGCCGCGCTCATAGCCCTTGCCGGCACGGGACGGATATACTGCCGCCAAGCAACCGGGAGAAACGTCATGACGCGTCAGGCCTCGCTGATCGCTGCTCTGTTGACCGCCTCGACCGTTGTCCAAGCCCAGCCGCAGAAGGTCGGCGCGCCGCCGGAAGCTTCCAACATGAAGCTGCTGGGCTGGAGCGACCTGCAGGCGCGCTCGGCCTACCAGCCGACCATCCATCAGCAGGGCGGCCGCTGGATCGCCTATATCGGCCATCACGGCGGCACCGATGACATCCCCAAGCCGGTCAATCCGATGACCGGCCAGGCCGAGCCGAACGGCACCTCGATCATCGACGTCACCGATCCGGGCAACCCCAAGTACCTGAAGCACATCCCCGGCGCCGAAGGCACCTACGAGGCAGGCGGTGCGCAGATGGTGCGGGTGTGCGACGGCAGCCAGCTGCCCAAGGCCGACAAGAGCGCGGTCTACATGCTGCGCACCTTCGGCGGCGAGGCGCATGAAATCTGGAACGTCGCCGATCCGGCCAATCCCAGGCTGATCACGCGGCTGGGCGGGCTGAAGGACACGCACAAGAACTGGTGGGAATGCGACACCGGCATCGCCTTCCTGGTCTCGGGCGCGCCGGACTGGCGCACCCGGCGCATGACCCAGGTCTACGATCTCTCCGATCCCGCCCATCCGGTGAAGATCCGCGACTTCGGCCTGCCCGGGCAGGAGCCGGGTGCCACCGGCGCGGTGCCGACCGAGCTGCACGGCCCGATCTCGACCGGCCCGCAGGGCAATCGCGTCTATTTCGGCTACGGCACCAACAAGGGCGGCGTCCTGCAGATCGTCGACCGCGAGAAGCTCTTGAAGGGCCCCAAGGAGCCGACGCCGGACAACCTGCGCTATCCCGAAGTGTCGAAGCTCATGATGTCGTCGTGGAACGGCGCGCATACGACCTTCCCCATGCTCGGCATGCCGATCTCCGAGTTCACCCACGACAAGGACGGCGCCAAGCGCGACATCGTCATGATCGTCGACGAGGCGATCCTGAACGAGTGCCTGGAGGCGCGGCAGATGGTGTGGTTCGCCGACGTCTCGATCGAGAACCGGCCGATGATCGTGTCGAACTGGACCGCGCCCGAGATGCCCGGCAATTTCTGCCAGCGCGGCGGGCGGTTCGGCGCGCACTCCTCCAACGAGAGCATGGCGCCGGTCTACTACAAGAAGATGGCCTTCATCGCCTGGTTCAACGGCGGCGTGCGCGCGCTCGACATCCGCGATCCCTTCCAGCCCAAGGAGATCGGCTACTTCATCCCGGCGATCACGACCGCGACCGACAAGCGCTGTGTCAAGGTCGACGGCAAGGACCGCTGCAAGGTCGCGATCCAGACCAACAACGTCGAGACCGACGCGCGCGGCCTGATCTACATCGTCGATCGCGCCAACACCGGCATGCACATCCTCGAGCTCGCGGGCGAGGCGCGCCAGGTGGCCGGCCTGAAGTGAGGCGATGCTGAGCCGCCGCACCATCGTGCAGACCTCGTTGGCCGTCGGCACGGTAGCGATGCTGGGCGGCCTTGCGATGTATGCCAACTGGCGGCTGGCCCAGGGGCCCGAGCCGGCCGACGGCTGGTGGCCGATCGCCTGGCCGTTCCCGCGCGACGGCTGGCCGCCCGGCCGGGCGTGGCGCGGCCACGATCTCGAGGTCTATGTCCGGCCCAAGCTCGGCTTCTGCGGCAACTGCGATACCGGCGTGGTGAGCGACGACGAGGTCGACCGTGTCACCGACATCGACCTGCTCGACGAGAAATTCACGCCGCTGAAGGACGGCAGCCGCGTGCGCATCACCGATCTGGTTGGGCGCGGGCGGCTCTACAGCCTCAAGATGAGGGACGGCAAGACGCGGACCGCCGAGGGCATCGCCGTCTCCTACAACTGCGACCTCATCGTCGCGATCATCGTCGGCAAGGTCGACGACGAGCCGACGCGAAAATTCGCCCACACCTTCCTCGAATCGAACAAGGTGCAGATCTGGGTGAATCAGCAACTCGAAGGCCGCTAGCGTGGCTTCCGATCAAATGGAACCGCTTTGACGGTTCCATTTGATCGGAAACGCGTTGGACGAGGCGCCTCGATCAGAGGCGCAATCCATCCAGCTAGTTCTAGCTGGATGGATTGCGCTGTAGCTGAACGCCGGAACGCGACCCTCCTGCGGGGCGTTGAACCTCCGTAACCGTGGCTTGAAAACAGGAGGACTTCATGCGTCCCATCCCCGCCCTCGCGGCCGCGGGCACAGCGCTTGCCCTGCTCGCCACCGCGCCCGCCTCCGCCCCTGCTTATGCGCAGGGTCCGCCGCAGACCGTGCAGCTCGCAAAGGTCGACGTGACCAGGACGGAGACCGGCTATCGCGCCAGCAAGATCATCGGCTCCAGCGTGGTGAACGATGCCAACGACGCCATCGGCAAGGTCGACGACATCATCATCGGCACCGACGGCATGCCCTACGTCATCCTCTCGGTCGGCGGCTTCCTGGGGGCCGGCAGCAAGCTGGTGGTGCTGCCCTACAACGCGCTCAACACCAAGGTCGACAAGCTCTCCATGCCGGGCGCGTCGAAGGAGATGCTGAAGGCCCTGCCGGAGTTCAAGTACGCGTCCAAATAGCAATGTGACAATTGCCACCGTCAGGGCAGCGGGCGCGGGCCATGGTCCGCGCCCATGCCCTCCCGGAAAAAGCTTTCGGCCCACGCCCCAGGCGGCGACAATACCGGCATGAAGCCACTGCACATCGGCATCGCCGCCTGCTCGGCCGAGGGCGCCGCCCTCTGCTATCGCACCATCTGCTCGGAGGCGCCGGCGCTGATCGCGCCGCACGCGCATCCCGAGATCAGCCTGCATACGCCGTCGTTCGCCGACTACATGGCGCTGATCTATCGCGGCGACTGGGCGGGCGTGGGCGAGATGATGCTGGCCTCGGCGCACAAGCTGAAGGAGATGGGGGCGGACTTCGCGATCTGTCCCGACAACACCATCCACCAGGCGCTGCCGTTCGTCGAGGCGCGCTCGCCGCTGCCGTGGCTGCACATCGCCGAGTGCGTGGCGGCCGAGGCCGACCGGCGCGGCTTTCAGCGCATCGGCCTCGCCGGCACGCGCTGGCTGACCGAAAGCGAGGTCTATCCGGAGAAGTTCGCGAGCCGCGCCATCGGCTACCTGCGTCCGGGCCTGGCCGAGCGCGAGGAGATCAACCGCATCATCATGGACGAGCTGGTCTATGGCGTGTTCAAGCCGGAAGCCATCGCCTACTTCCAGAAGGTGTTCGAGCGCATGAAGGCCGAGGGCTGCGATGCCGTCGTGCTGGGCTGCACCGAGATCCCGCTGATCATGAACGACGGCAACTCGCCGCTGCCGACCCTCGATTCGACCCGCCTGCTGGCGCGCGCCGCCATCCAGCGCGCCCTCGAGGGCGCCAAGAAGAAGGCGGCTTAGTCTTCTTGGGACCGCGGGCCTCCAGGCCCGCTCATCTCATGAGGCGGGCCTGGAGGCCCGCGGTCCCAAAGAAACAGACGCCGAGCCGCCGTTGACCGACACCGTGGTGCCGAACGGGCGGCTGAGCTCGGCGAAGCGCTTCAGGATCGCCTGGCCCTCCTCGCCCTCAGCGAGCCGCGGCCGGCCGCGGCGGTGGCGGGCTTCCTTCCAGCCCAGCGTGATCGGCGTCAGCTCGATGCCCGACAGCGCGCCGCCGTCGTAGGTGAGCGTCGGCACCACCGATTCCCAGTAGCGGTGGTCGGCGGGAAATCCTGCGGAGTCGTTGCGCGTGCGCTTCTGGTAGACCTGCCCCGGCGTCAGATCCGGCTCGGCGCGAAACCGCTCGTAGCCGTCGGCGGGAATCTTGGGCACCAGCTCGTTCTGCCCCAAAAAATTGCCCAGGCTGTAGAAGATCGGCTTGCCCTGGTAGAGCTCCATGCCGCGCAGCATGTGCGGGCCGTGGCCGACCACCAGGTCGGCGCCGGCATCGATCATCTCGCGCGCGAAGGCGCCGATGAACTCGGCCGGCAGCTCCTTGTTCTCCGGCATCTGCTCGTGCGCATGCAGGCTCACCAGCACGATGTCGCTGAGCCCGCGCGCCTCCTTGACCCAGCGCACCATGGCGGCGATGTCCTTGCCGTTCGCCGTGGTGCGCACCCTCGCCTCATTGGACGACTTGAACTTGAGATCACCCAGCGGGAACACCGCCGGATCGTTGGGCGCGAAGGCAAAGCCCATCTTGATCTTCTGCTGGCGCTCGGCTTCCAGCCCGAGCTGGCCCGCGATCTCGCGCAAACTCGTGAGCTGCTGCTCGGTGACCTCGTGCACGGTCTCGAAATGCAGCGGGTTCAACCCCGGCCGGCCCTGCACGTCGGGCCGCGCCGCGCCCGCCTCCTGGCCTTTGCCGAAGGTCGAGGCGCAGGAGATCATCGCCACCGTGCCCTTGGGCGAGGTGTGGTAGCAGGGCCGCCGCGCCTCCTCGAGATTGCGGCCGACGCCGGCGAAGGAGACGCCGCGCTGCTCCATCGCCTCGATCGAATGCAGCAGGCCCGAGATCGAATAGTCGAGCGAATGGTTGGTCGCGGTGGCGAACAGGTCGAAGCCCGCGGCCAAAAGCTCGTCGACCACCCAGGCCGGCGCGCCGAAATGCGAGCCGCCGCCCTCGAGCGCCGGATCGCCGCGATAGTCGTTGGCCAAAACCTCGAAGTTGGTGAAGGCGACGTCGGCCGCCCGCACCTTGTCGAACAGCGGCCTGAGCTCGGCATCGTCGCGGCTGTTCAGCCGCCGCTGCAGGATGGAATCGCCGGTGAGCAGGAGACGGAGAGTGTTTGGCATGGCGGGAGTGTATGACAGGCCGCGAGCGCGCGGTATGTTCCTCCCCATTCAAATGGGGAGGTGGCAGCGTCTTACGCTGACGGAGGGGTCATAAGCATCGCGACTGTTGCTCATGACCCCTCCGCCCGCGACGACGCGGGCACCTCCCCAGGTGACTGGGGAGGATTACCATGACCTTTTCCATTGCAGGCCGCTGTGCCCGCACCGGCATGCTGGGCGCCGTCGTCACAACGTCGGCGATGGCGGTGGGCAGCCGCTGCGCCTGGGCCGAGGCGGAGATCGGCGCGGCGCTCACCCAGCACCGCACCGATCCCAGGCTGGGGCCGCTGATCCTGGGCGACCTGCGCGCCGGGGTGGCGCCCGAGGAGATCATAAAAG
>Ga0081455_10009386_pt1 | contig 10065 bp, 8 predicted proteins | sample TabmetS3T2R1_FD_70207 | JGI IMG/M metagenome (GOLD analysis project Ga0081455, IMG submission 70207) | Tabebuia heterophylla rhizosphere microbial communities from the University of Puerto Rico - S3T2R1 | ecosystem: Host-associated > Plants > Roots > Rhizosphere ... | reverse complement strand
CGGCGAATCCCAAGCCCAGGACCAACGGATTCTTTGCCGGATAAATAAACTCGTAGATATGGCTGGGTTTGAAACCGGAGCGAAGATAGAGATCTTGCGCGCTTCGGCGGATGGTTTTTCTATCCGTCCGCCCATCCTTCTTGTATGTGGCAAACTCCCATTGAGAGTCGTCGATGGGGATCCGAGGGCCGTAGCCTTTCTTTCGGACGGTGAGAGTGGCTAACGATTTGTTGAGGGATGCCGCTGGATAACTTTTTACCCTTTCATCGCCGCTCAGCGGCTGGGATTGGATTTCTTTTTCCTCGACGACGATCTCCGTACGCACTCGTCGCGTGAGTTCCTTGCCGTTGACGTTCGCGACCGGCACCCCCATCACCAGCCAGTCTTTTTGCGGCATCAGGTCGCCCTGCCAGCCGCACCACACGATGGTGTAACCTTCGCGCATGAGAAAGCCGTTGCCGGCATCCTCGGCGGTGCTGGGATCGTTACTCTGGGGCGCGTCGTTTAAGAATGCGACGATGCGCTTGCCGCCGCGATTCGGAGCGTCGTAGAAAACTTTCCCATTGCCCCGGGCCATATCTAGCGGTTTCAAAATGCAGAAGTCGCTCCAGTACTCAACTTTGCCCCGTCTGTTTCGCGGCGCTTTGTCCAGGTTGACGATGATCTTGTTCAACCGATTTTTTGGATCGACCTCGCCGTAGACCTTGCCGACAAGTTTTTCGTAGGCACCGGTAATGGGGAATTCATGTTCCCCGGCAAAGACCTCTCTTCTCTTAACAACGAATCGCGTGATCATTTAGCGATTTTGGAGATTCCATAGCTTGCGGACTTCAGTAGAGCTGCTCACGACTCCAAAATGAAGTCTGACGTTTTTTAAAGTCGCCTCGTGCAATCCTCGGTCGGTGGCTCCGACGCAGTCTTCAAGGAGAATAATGTAGTAGTCGCGCATATAGCCATCTCTAAGGGTCGATTCCACACAGACGTTCGTACCAACCCCTGAGATCAGCAGCGACCGAATACCTCGACTGCGTAAAATCAGATCCAGGTTGGTTCCCAGGAATGCGCTGTAGCGGTGTTTTGTGATAACGATTTCACCTTCTTGCGGCTGTATCCCGGCGTAAAATTCCGCACCCCAGGTCCCGGGGCGGCAAACGCTGTCGCTTCCATCTCTGTCAAGTCGCCGCACCCAAGACGGCGAGTCGGTCCACGGATAATGGACCGTCTTGACGAATATGACCGGCGTCCCCACACCGCGGCACACCTTGATAAAGGATTCTAACCTTGGCGTCATTTCGATGGTCATGGTTTGTTGACGTCCCCGTCTTCCAGAGACGCCCTTTGGGTGGCAGAAATCATTCTGCATATCCACGACCAGTAAAGCGGTAACCGTAGGGTCGGCCTGCTCGGACAGGGTTCTTAGTGGAGTTTCAGTCATGTTTCGATCCTTTACTTCAACTCGCGCACTACACGGAGCAATGGCTCGAAATCTGCAACCTGACTCAAAGGAATTTCTCGCTTTACATTGAGCCTGGCTCTTTCCTCGTTCACTCCATCGCGCAGTGCAGTTTCACTGAAAGTACCGTCTCGACTCATCCCTTTAACGATGAACTCAAGTGCCTGAATGACGGTTTCTCGGTCCCAGCCGTCGAATTCCTTCATTACTGTGGGCAGCGCCTCGCGGGTATGTTCTCGGAGATAAAACATGCTCCGCACCGTGGCACGGAGCATCCGATAGACCTGATCCGGTTGCTCCTTCAGTTTTTTCGTGGTGGTGGCCAGACCATTACTTGGGCTGTCGCCCAAAATATCGCCGAGCCACACTAAGTTGTTAAACCCCTGCCGCTGAGCCGAAAAATTATACGGTGGCGATAGAACTGCGGCATCAATGGACCGCGCTTGCAGCGCGGCATAACGCAACCCAGTGTCCCCGAGAGCCAGGATCACTGCATCACGGTTCGGGTCTAAGCCCGCATGTTCTAACGCAGTTCGCGCGGATTTGTCCGTTGAACTGCCAAAGTTAGATACGGCGATGCGCTTGCCTTTGAGCTGTCTGACCTCGCGGATCTCGGGTTGAGACAGCAAGAAAAAAGTTTGTTTGAGAATCAGACCCATAATGACACGTATCGGCAATCCAGCCACCGCGGCTCGAACGGATGATGCAAGCAGTGTCGTGTAATCAACTTCGCCCGCGTTGAGAGCCTGGATGATGATCCCGCTCCGCATCACGATAAATTGAGGCTCGATTCCTTCTTGCCGGTAAATTCCTAACTTGCTGCCGACGTAGAGCGCGGAAAAATCAATGAGCTTCCCTGGAGTTGCCACGCGGACGGTTTCGATGGGGGTTGCTGCTTTCGCAAAACAGCCAGGAAAGGAAATGAGAAAAAGCAGCGAGGCCGCTAACAACACGTTCCTTAAGAATAAGCGCGTTATCGTAATCGGATACCTCATGCTGATCGCTTGCCACTCGAAACAAGTTCTATGTGGACAGGGTGCTTGGATGAAACATCTCTTCAGGATCGAATTTACGTGTCGTGAGGCCCTGGTGATGGCAGTATTCAAGTAGCTTATCCACTTCGGGCCGTGTCTTGCGAAAACCCCAGAGATAGATGTCTGGACCTCCGGCTGCTTGCTCTTCCTCCCACAGGGCGCGGTACCATAGAGAGGTCTGATGCACCCGCTGCCATTGGAGCCATTCGTAGCATTTCTGTTTCGACTCTTGCCACGCGTTGTACATACTCATCGCGACCCACGGATTTTTCTCCAGGACCGACGTTTTGATCAGGAGGGTGTGCATGATCGGGAAAAAGCCGGTTCTCTTGAAATAATCCCGCTCGAGCTCGGCGTAGTTCGGAAACAGAAAGTCGACATCCGGGTGAACGTTGGGCGCCCAGGTTTCGGTGGTGATACCGGCATCAATCTCGCCGGCGGCGAGGAGATCGAACTGGGTGCGGCCCTCCGGAACGCGCTCTAACCTGAGCCAGGCCGGAGGTTTCCAATCGCCGACGATCCGAAAGTGATCAGCAATCCAGCTCACGGATTTCTGGTCGAGACCGTACTCGTCTTCGAGCAGGCCCCTTGCCCAGACCGCTGTCGTCGTCAACCAGTTTTGTACGCCGATGCGTTTGCCGTTTAAATCAGCGGGAGAGCGGATGCCCGCGCGTTTGTTAATATAGATATAAGAATGGCGAAACATCCGTTTGACGAAAATAGGAATGGCCGTGTACCCAAGGGATTTGTACTGCAGGTCAGCGATGTAAAGGCCGGAGTAAAACTCGGCAATATCGAATTCCCTGCCGTCAATTTTTGTATTTCGTCCAGGGTCTTGGTTAACGTAAACTTGCAGATCAATGCCTTCCGGTTGAATCGTTCCATCGATCAGAGCGCGGGCGCGGTCATACGGACCGCAAGTCATTGTTAGTTTCAGTGCCATAGTAACGGATCACCCTCCCCTTAATCCCCTGCCGTCAAAGGAGGGGAAACTTCTTTGGGCGCCACGCTCCCCTGTGGGTATGTAAACTTATTCATGACCTTCTCTAGAAGAGATTCGGGCGCCAGCTTACCCACCCGTGTCTACCTGTAAACGCTGTTGAGAAAACCTTCGCGGTCTAATTCCTCCATGAGACTTGTGTCAACAAAATCTTTCCAGTCCCGCGCTTCTTTGACTTGCATGAATTCGAGAAAAACCGTGGCGTCTTCGGGACCCGGGTACGGAACTTTGGGAAAAACCTTCAGCCAAAAATCATAAGTCTCTTGCAAAATCTTAGGGTCCGCTTCGCGTAAGTTTTGGCGCAATACTTTGACACCAAACTCACGGTCGGTCCGAAATCGCGCCAACCCCGCAATTAAGCCCTTCAAAAAATTCTTAACCGTTTCACGCTGCGATTTTATAAAGGATTGCCGAGTAGTGATCTGGTTGATCGGGTATTGGATGCCGCTGCCCACCAGATCGTAAAGAGGTCTCAAGCCGAGTTCTTGTGCCCGCAGGGTAAATGGAGGAAGAAGCAAGGTGCCCTGCACTGTTCCAGAGGCCAGGGACGCGAGGCGCGTGGCGAAGTCTCCCACCTGCAGCATGGCGACATCTTTGTCCGGATCCAATCCTAGTTTTCTCAGGGCATATTGCACCGCAACGTAGCCTGAGCCGCCAACGGTACTGACCGCAAGTTTTTTTCCTTTCAGCTCGGCCGGGGTGCGAACATCCTTGGTGACATAAAGCGTATAGGGAAACACACCCACAGTTCGAGCGATAATGACAGTATCAGCACCTTTTAGCCTGGCATTGACGACTGCTGCGCCGCCGGTGGTGCTGATCTGAATGTCACCGCCGATCAAGGCACGAGTGACAGGCTGGCCGCCGGAGAACTGGATCACCTCGAGGTTTTTAATTCCGTACTTCTCGAAAAAACGTCCCTCTTTAGCAGCCCACAGCGGCGTCTGAGTCGCACTGAAAATAGTTCCAGCTCGCAGCGTCTCCTGGGCGGAAAGGCAAACTGGAGAAAGGAACAGGAGTACTGCAATGAGAATGAGTTTTGGCATTGGAAAAGACCCTTTTGCCGCTTCCGTCTCAGGTCAATTTAGACCGAACACCAAGCGAAAATCTTTTATGTGTTCCGCGTTCGTCGGTATGTCGGGATCGAGGGCCACGAGCTTCAATTTGCGCGGGTCCATATCGGGAACGACCGGCGGCACATCGTGCCTTGCTGAAGCCCGCCGCGCTTTTTGCAAAATCTCCTGGCCTTCTCTAGAAATGCTGTAATTCAAGAGCAGTTTGGCTGCGTTCGGTTGCGGTGCTTTGGCTGCGACGCCCACGGGAGCTAGGTTGACGAGAATCGGATCTGTAGTCTTGACCCATTCGACGGGCTGGCCTTTGGCCTTCATCATCTCGATATGATCCGGATAAACGACGACGCTCACAGGAAATTCTCCAATGGATAAGAGATCGGCCAACAAGGCGTGTCCGTTGCGAAACTGTAACCCCTGCCGGCTTAGCGCCTCCATATATTTTTTGCCCCTTTCCTCGCCCCAATATTTGAGCATTCCCGCATGCCAGAAATACTCTTCATCATCCATCCCGAGTTTGCCTTTCCAGCGCGCGTGCAATAGATCGTCCCAATTCTTTGGCGCGTCGGCTTTCGACACCAGTTTGGTGTTGTAGCCGATCACGTTATAGCCGCTGTAGAGCGATATCCAATAATGTTGAGGATCTCTAAACCCGGTAGGATAATGCGTCGCCTCCGGCGCGGCGTAGGGTTGCAACAGCCCTTTGTTTTGCACAACCTTGAGGGCAAAGGCATTGAGCACGTCGTAGGTTGTCTTTCCGGCCAAGTGCTCGGCTATGGCTCGGTTGACGATCTGTTCGCCACCAGCACGAAAAATATCGACCTTGATGAAGGGGTATCTCGCTTCGAACCCGGCTGCCAGAGCCCTCGAGTCCTCGATGCGCATGGAGCTCCAAAATACAACTTTGCCTTCTTTCTTCGCGCCGCGGATCAGCTCGTCTTCAGACTGCGCCCAGGCGTAGAAAGCAGTCGCGAGAATAGCTAACATCACAGCGAATCCACTAGCGCGTGCTACTTTCAGCGTCGATCGGTTCCGCATATGATCCTCGTTACTGTGCTTGTTTAATTTGCTCGAGTAATTTCTCTGGCGACATAGGCAAATCCTTGACGCGCACCCCAACCGCGCGGGCGACCGCATTGGCGATCGCAGGAGCGATACCGAATACCGCCATCTCTCCGACTCCTTTGGCGCCGTAGGGTTCCTCGGCATAATTTTTTTCAACAACGATCGGCATCGCGGTGGGAATATCATGGGAGGTAGGGATCTTGTAGTCTGCGAAGCTGGCGTTGGCAATTTTCCCCTGTTCAAAAAGCAGGCCTTCCCAGAGCGCATACCCTAGCCCCATCATGATTCCACCCTGGATCTGGCTTGTGACCGCCATAGGGTTGATCGCTTTGCCAACGTCGTGCGCTGAGACAACTCGCACGAGCTTGACTACGCCGGTCTCGCGATCGACCGCGACCTCGACAGCCTGAGCCCCAAAGGGCCAGCCCGACGCGGAGAAACCTTTTCCTTCCCCGGCGGCATCTCCCGCCCAAAGTCTTTTGCTCTCAATCGACCCTACACCGACCACCTCAGTCGCATGCGATTTTTTGACAACTTCCGCAAAACTCATCGATGGGCGACCCTTCGCCAGAACCTTCTTACCGGACAGGCGGAGGACATCGGTCGACAGGTTCCAAAGCCGAGAGGCCGCCTCCAGCAGTTGCCGCCGGGCATCTGCCGCAGCGAGCTTCACGGCGGTGCCAACATAGGGAGTCACTCGACTGGAATAAGTGCCGTGGTCAAAAGGCGTCAGCTCGGTATCGGCGATGACAACCGCGATTTCGTTCAGTGGAATGTCCAATTCTTCCGCGGCGATTTGTCCCAGGCTGGTTCCGGTTCCACCGCCGACATCCGTGGCGCCAATAGACAGCTCCACTTTGCCGTCAGCACCGATCCGGACACGTGCGTTGGATGATGCCGCCGAAGTCGTCGGCGACTTGTGCAGGAGCGCCACTCCGAATCCATGATTCGAGGGAGCATGTCTTTTCCAGCGCTTGAGCTCAGCGGAAACCTTGAGCAGGCAATCTCTCAGCGCGATGTGATTGGCGCGATCGCCGGCTGGGGTTTCGTCGCCTTGATCGAGACAGTTTTTCAGACGCAGGTCGACAGGGTCGATTCTCAACCGCTCGGAAATAATGTCCATCTGCGACTCCACGGCCCATACAGCTTCAGGTATGCCGAGGCCTCGAAACGGACAACCGCGCAGTTTGTTAGTGTAGACCAATGTCGAGCTGACGCGTATGTGGGGGATCTTGTAAGGCCCAACTCCGTCCTTGAGCGCGCGATTGGTGCCGGGTAGTCCTTCGGCATAGGCTCCGGTATCCCAGGTAAAATCCATCGCCCGCGCGGTGATCGTGCCGTCGCGCTTTACTCCGGTTCGGACCCGAACCGTTGCGGGCACTGAGCCCGCGGCAGCCGCGAACTCCTCGGCCCGGCTATTGACCAACCGCAACGGTTTCCCAGTTTTGAGCGACAGCGCGGCCGCGTAGGGCTCAAGCCGCATCGAATTCTTGCCGCCAAAACCCCCGCCCACTTTGGTGCCGATGACTCGGATCTGGCTTTCCGCCAAATCAAACAGATCGGCCAAACCGGAACGCACGAGGAAAACCTTTTGCGTGCTGGTCCAGATCGTAAGACGCTCCCCATCCCAATGCGCGACAACCGCATGCGGCTCCAGGGAGCAATGCTGCACCTGTTGGGAGCGAAAGGTATCATCAAACATTTCGTCGGCTTCAGCAAAGCCCAGATCAATATCGCCTTTGGCATACATCGTCTGATGCGCGATGTTGGTTCCCGGAACCGGATGCCAGTCTCGCGCGAGCGCGCTATTGAGCCGGTAGGAACTTAGATTTTCATGAACCAAAGGCGCGTTTTCACGCAGCGCCGCATCGGGTGTGAGAGCCGCGGGCAGATCGTCGAAGTCGAAATCGATGAGGCCGATGGCTTGGTCAGCGATCTCTTCGTTAACGGCTGCAACGGCGGCGATGACGTCACCAACATAGCGCACCTTTTCGCCGGCAAAGAGTTCCTCGTCTTGAACCGTAAAACCGAATCTTTTGCGCGGCACGTCGCCAGCGGTCAGGACTGCCGCGACGCCCGCTAGCGCGCGCGCCTGGCTCACATCGAGGCGTCGGATCTCGGCATGAGGGACAGAACTACGAAACAGCTTGGCGTGAAGCATCTCCGGCAAAACGACATCCACCGTATAGGTGGCACGTCCCGTCACGGTTTCCGGACCGTCTAGGCGCGGGTGTGATTTTCCGACGACCTTGAAATGTCTCACGATGCCGATTGATTTTTCAGTGGCGCGTAGAGCTGCAGCAGGTTGCCGTCCGGATCGAAGAAGTAGAAACCTCTTCCGCTGGGACGATCCACCGTAGGAATGCTATGAACCTGAACTCCCCAATCTTTCATTTTCTGTGCCGCCAACTCGAAGTCTTCCGGGGACACCGTGAACGCGTGGTGGGTGGCGCCGTCCTCTTTTAAAACATCTTTCTTGATCGGCGTGGGTCGCTGAAAGAGGACGACCATGCCGTTTCCCGATCGCAGATCGGCCCGGTTCAGATGATCTCCCATGTCGTCCCGGTTGAGCTTCGCGACTTTCATTCCCAAAACCTCGGTATAAAATTTTACCGCGCGTTCCACGTCATTGACCGGGATACCGATATGGTAAATTCCTGTCGTGGTGATCATAATCCCTCCTTCGTGAATACCTTTGGCACCCTTGAGCTGTTCAATGCCAATTACCACCGGAAGATTCTGTGAGTCAAACGTTTGCATTCTAGACTACGAGCCGACTTGACCTCCATGGGGTTTTCCATTACAGCTCAGCACACAAATCCTCTGTTTTGGGAATTTATGGAAAAGCATTTGCGTGCCTTGATGTTTTTTGCCGTCGTGATCGTGCCTTTAAATATTCACCTGGCCCTTGCGGCGGAAGTGCGCCGATCTCCGGAGTGGGATAAGACTCTGGAAGCCGCAAAGAAAGAAGGCAAGATCGTTCTCGCTATTCCGCCCGCCAACGAGCTCAGAAGAGAAATGGAGACGGTCTTGAAAGCGAAGTTTGGCCTCGAAGCCGAGCTGGTCTCCGCGCCGGGCCCACGCAATGCAAGCCGGATCGCCTCGGAGCGCAAAGCGGGAGTGAGTTATTTCGACGCTTTGATCGTCGGCACGGGTACAGCCGTGGGGCTCGCGCATGACGGCATGCTCGAGCCCATCGAGCCGCTTTTGATTCTTGGCGAGGTCAAGGACCCAAAGGAGTGGTGGGGCGGCCACATATGGGAGGATAACCTAAGCACGAATCGCTATCTCTATTCTTTTTTGGCGGATGTGAGCACCCACAGTATTTGGTACAACTCGAGCTTGGCGAAGCCGGAAGAACTTCGTTCCTTCGATGACTATCTCTCGCCCAAATGGAAAGACAAGATTGGCTTTAGCGACCCACGCGTGCCGAGCTCCGGACAATCGGTGTGGTCCTTCATGTGGGAAGTCAAAGGCGAAGGGTTTCTCAAGAAATTGGTCCAACAAGAGCTTTTCTTGACCCGGGATTTGCGGCAACTCGCTGACGTTCTGGCGAAGGGCAAGGTCGCTCTAGCTTTTGGCATCGGTAGAAGCCAAGCGGAGCCGTTCGTCAAAGCCGGCCTGCCGATCAAGCCGGCGCCGGCACCCAAGGAAGGCTTGCCGGCCAGCAACAGTTTCGGTGTGCTGGGCGTCGTCAAAGATCCGCCGCATCCGAATGCTACGAAAATTTTCATCAATTGGTTCTTGAGCAGAGAAGGCCAGGATTGGTATGGCAGAGTTATGCAAAACGGCTCGAGGCGTCTCGACGTGGACACGAAATGGCTGAAAGAGCTCGGCGTGGACGCGGCAAAAGATTCGATCACCGTCCAGGAATATCATCGGGTACGCAATCACCTCGAAGACAAGTACACCAAAGTCAGAGTACCCTCAGGTAAGTTTGCCGAGACGATCCTTAGATAGCTTCTGAGCCGGCATCATTAACCTTGACAAGGCGCAGGCTCCAGGAATAGCTTCGCGTTACGGAGAAGGCAAGCTATATCAAATGCGAACTCAAGGAGAGATGAGAATGGCGCTCAAAGGGAGCCCTTTATCAATTTGGGTCGCTGCAGTCGCTTTCACTATCTCGGTGACTGCCCTTACGGGTCCGCGGCAGTCGGTGGCGGCATCGGTTGAAGACGTCGCGATGATGAAATCGTCGGACCGGCAGAAGATACTTATCGAGGGCGCGAAGAAGGAAGGGAAGATAATGTGGTACACCACTTTGATCGTCGATCAGGTGGTGCGGCCGGTGAAGGAGGCTTTCGAAAAAGAGTATCCTTTCATCCAAATTGACTTCTATCGCGGCAACGCCGAGAACTTGGTGCGCAGAATGGTCGCCGAGTACCAGGCGAAAAGGTACGACGTCGATCTTATCGACGGTACGGTGTCTCCCGTCATGGTTCA
>Ga0081455_10009385_pt1 | contig 10065 bp, 10 predicted proteins | sample TabmetS3T2R1_FD_70207 | JGI IMG/M metagenome (GOLD analysis project Ga0081455, IMG submission 70207) | Tabebuia heterophylla rhizosphere microbial communities from the University of Puerto Rico - S3T2R1 | ecosystem: Host-associated > Plants > Roots > Rhizosphere ... | reverse complement strand
CTCCCGGCCTGGTACGAGTGCGCCATCAACCGGGGCACCCGCGACTGCGCTTTCGTCCCGCTGATGTACGTCGACTACGCGCTCGGACTGGATCGGCTGAACCAGGCACCTGCCGGCCGTACCCATCGGTTCACGCTCGACGTGGTCGGTCAGCCGTTCGCGGCCCTGCCGGACGTGCGCTCGCTCGCCGTCGACGTGTCATACGACGACGGCGCGTCGTGGCAGCAGGCCCAGGTGCAGCGCAGCCACGGCCAGTGGCAGGTCACCGTGCGCCACCCGGCATCTGCCGGCTACGTCTCACTCCGCGTCGAGGCCGAGGGGGCCGGCGGAGCCGCCGTCACCGAGGAGATCATCCGCGCCTACCAGCTGCGCTGAGGCCAGCCAGCGGGCGTCCGATCGCCGGTCGACTTGTCCGATTCCGTACGCCCACAGCGAACACCTGTGCGTAGGGCCAGCTCACCCCGCCCAGACAAGCGACATCTCTCACACGCCGAGACCGTAGGCTCGGGAAGGATTTGCCTGGACGGTATGTTGATCACCGACGTAGTCACCGAAGCGGCGCCGAAGGGAATTGGGAGGCCAGACGTGACGACTGCAGTTGCGAGAGATGCGGCCCTCAGTGCCGCCGACCGCTGTGACCGCTGCGGCGCCCAGGCATATGTGCGCGCCGAGCTGCCCGGCGGCGGCGAGCTGTTGTTCTGCGCTCACCACGGACGCAAGCACGCCGGCGAGCTGGCCAAGATCGCGCTCTACATCCATGACGAGACGGATCGGCTGGCCGACACCCCGGCGACAGCTCCCGACGACGAGATCTAAGGCATGAGAGCGGGCGTCGGGCCTGCTTGCGACACCAGGTTCACATGAACACCAGTGGCGAGGTCGTGATCGGCCTCGCCATTGTTGTGGGTATCGCCGGTGTGATCGTTCCGGTCCTGCCCGGCGGGCTCCTGGTCGGCGCGGCCATCGGGGTGTGGGCGTTCCTCACCGGCGGGGTGACGGCCTGGGTGGTCTTCGCGGTCGCGGCGTTGTTGCTCATCGCGTCGTCGCTCGGGAAGTACGCCGTCGCCGAGCGTCATCTGCGCGGCGCCGGCGTACCCCGCGAGACGATGGTGGTCGGAGCGCTGCTCGGCATCGTCGGCTTCTTCGTCGTCCCGGTCGTCGGCCTGCTGATCGGGTTCGTCGTCGGCGTCTACTTCGCCGAATGGCAGCGGCTCCGCGACGGCGCCCAGGCTCGCCGGGCCACGATCGCGGCACTCAAGGCCAGCGGCTTCGCCCTGCTGATCGAACTGGCCGGCGTGTTGCTCGCCGCCGGAGTCTGGGTCACCGGCCTGTCGATGACGTGAGGTGTCGTCAGACCGCCCGGTCCAGCCGTACGCGCAGCCGGCGCCGGGCGCCCTCGATCGCGATCCGTACCGACGTCTCGCGGTCGTCGAGGTCGGCGAGGAGCACGGCGTGCTCGTACTCGCCGACGACACCGACGGCGCGGATCGCGGCGACTCGCACCCGCGGCGATCGGTCCGAGATCAAGGGCACGAGCGCCTCGGCCCCGCTGCCGAGCTCGCGCTGGCCGACGACCTTCGCCGCGATCTCCCGCACCCGCCAGGCCGGATCGGACAGCGCCGCCACCACGCCGGGCTCGGCGTAGGGCTGCCAGACGTAGCGAAGACTGCGCGCGGCCCACACCCGCGGCCAGTGGTCCTGGCGCCGCGCGGCCAGGTTGTGTCCACGGTCGAGCTGAGCTACCGCATGGGCGCCGCCGAGATACGGCAGCGGAATCGGCAGCAGGTCGTAGTCGGTGTGCCCGTCGAGCAGCGCCAGGCACATGTCGATCACCGCGTGCTCGCCATAGTCGTGCACCGCCTCGGCGACAAGGTCCCGCGGATGGGCATAGACGTCGGACGGCTGCTGGCGCGGCACCGTCCCACTCAATCATCGCGATCCGGCACTCGGGCAGCGCCCTTGGTCCCTTCTCCAGGCGCCCCGACTGCAATCCCTCTTCGCCACTGATCCGTACGAGTAATGACAAGACGGTCTTCGGGCCCACAAAGGGAGTCTCGGGGACAGGAGGACAGCATGACCGGTGAGCTGCTCGACGGCAGGGCTGGCGTTGGCGGCACGGGTGTTCTGGAGGCGCTCAACACCCGATGGCACAAGGCCGCACTGATCGGTTTCATGGCGATCGTCTTGGCGCATTGGGCCGAGCACGTCGCTCAAGCGATCCAGATCTGGGGACTGGGTTGGGAGATCAGGGAGTCCCGCGGAGTGCTCGGTCTGGCGTTCCCCTGGCTGGTGACCTCCGAGTGGATGCACTACGGCTACGCCGTGCTGATGCTCGTCGGGCTGTTCGTGCTGCGGAAGGGATTCGTCGGGCGGGCCCGCACGTTGTGGACCATCGCGCTGGGCGTCCAGGTCTGGCACCACCTCGAACACCTGTTGCTGCTCATCCAGGCCACCACCGGCAGCTACCTGCTCGGCCGGGCGGAGCCCACGAGCATCATCCAGCTCCTCGCGCCGCGGGTGGAGCTGCACCTGTTCTACAACGCGGTGGTGTTCACGCCGATGGTGGTCGCGATGATCCTGCACTTCCGGCCGCTGCCTTCTGAACGTGCCCAGATGCGTTGCACCTGTGCTCCTGCGGCGGCCTGACGAGCGGCCGGGTCACGACGACGGGCTCTTCTTGAAGTACGTCTGGCACAACCGCAGCCGGCGGGCGTCCCAGACCATGTAGCTGCCGAGGACGAGCTGTTCGACGCTGCGGCCGACGTCCTCCCATCGATCCCGCAGCCAGAGGTAGTCGAGCCGTAGTCGTCGCCATTCGACTCGGTCGCCGCGCGGGGTCATGAGGCACGGGCCGCGGTTGGGCAGCGCCCGGGTGTGAGCCGCCGTCGTGGCGAAGGCGTAGCGACTGACGAGATCGCGAGCCACCGCCTTGATGGTGATCGGAGCCAGGTGCCAGGCCGGGCACGGGCGGTTGGCGGCGACGCCGAACGGGATGTAGCCGCCGGTGTCGTGAAACTCCGGATAGCTGAAGCACAGGACGGAGCCGGCCGGGATCGCTTCGTCGGCGGACAGCGGGATGTCCGTGCTGGTGATCCGATGGGCTACGCCGAACAGCGGGTAGCGCCGAAGGGTCTGCTCGAGGGCGTGGTCCAAGACCGCGTCGTCGGTGACGGCCTGCTGCATCGCCTCGTCGGCCGCCAGTGTCATCAGCAGGTGGGCGGTGGCCTCGCTGCTCTGCACGACCGCGGTGTTGAAGAACGTGCCTTGCAGATAGAACGCCTGCTCACGGCGGTTCAACACGGTGGGCAGCTCGTGCGGCACGGTGTCGAGGACGTCCTCGAGATGGCGGGTCAGGCGAAGCCGCCGGTCCATGTGCCGAAGGCCGCAGCACTTCAGCGCCGTGATCACGTCCCGGGCATTGCCGACGATCAGCGCCCGGACCTCGTCGGTGGCGGGTTTGCCGAAGACGACCCGGTGGTAGAACTCGGCCCACACCGGCATCACCAGGTCGCGCAGCCGTACGAGGCCCGTCTCCGCCGGCAGGGCGGAGGCGACGCTCTCGCCGGCGAGCCGGTCGGCGGCCCGGCTCGGCATGGTGAGGATGCGCCGGGTGCAGTGGGCCACCTCGTCATAGCGGGGTCCCGGCTCGAGATGCTCCTGGTGGACCTCAGGCCCGGGCGACAGCCAGTACCAGAACAGGTCCGACAGCGCCGCGCCACGACTGCGGCCATTCGCCGCCGGATTGGAGTAGAGCTCCAGAAATCGCGTGGTGTCCACGAGCTCACCGGGGATGGCGATGCCTTCGGAGCCGTTGACCCGGGCGAACACCCGCATCCGCAAGGCAACGACGACACGAGGCAGCCAGAAGGGCAGGCTGGCCAGCACGGCGAGGGCGGCGACGATGACTGCGACGGTCACGTCCGTTGTACGTCGACCGGGATCGGAGGGATTTCGCCGCAATCTCCCGGCCTGCGTCGTCCGTAGAACATGTCGTGGACTATGTCGTTATCGGTGCCGGCCCGGCCGGGCTTCAACTGGCGTACTTTCTCGGCAAAGCGGGACTGGACTACGTGGTCCTCGAGGGCGGTGACTCGCCCGGCACGTTCTTCCAGACGTACCCGCGCCACCGGAAGATGATCTCGATCAACAAGCCGCACACCGGCTGGCACGATCCGGACAAGGATCTGCGGGTCGACTGGAACTCGCTGCTCTCCGACGATCCAGACCTGCGCTTCACCCGCTACACCGATCGCTACTTCCCCGACGCCGACGACTATCTGCGCTACCTCGCCGACTTCGCTCAAGGGCTCAACATCCGGTACGGCTGCCGAGTCCGTCGGGTCGACCAGGGGTTCCGGGTGCATTGCGAGAACGGCGAGACGATCGAGGCGAAGCGGGTCGTCGTCGCGACCGGGTTCGGCGCCGCCCGCACTCCGTCGATCCCCGGCATCGAGACCACCGAGACCTACGCGGACGTCTCCATCGATCCCGACGCCTTCACCGACCAGCGGGTCTTCATCATCGGCAAGGGCAACTCGGCGTTCGAGACCGCCGACAACCTGACCGAGCGGGCCGCCGTCATCCACGTCGCCGGCCCCAGCTCGCTCAAGCTCGCCTGGCGCACGCACTTCATCGGCCACCTCCGCGCGGTCAACAACAACTTCCTCGACACCTACCAGCTCAAGACCCAGAACATGGTCCTGGACGGCGACATCGTGAAGATCGAGCGTCGCGCCGAGGACTTCCTGATCACGTTCGCGTACGCCCGGCGGAATCGCGTCGTCCAGCTCGCGTACGACCGGGTGATCACCTGCACCGGCTTCCGCATGGACGCGTCCATCTTCGACGGCGACTGCCGGCCGGAGCTGATGATCGACGACCGCTTCCCGGCCCTCACCCCCGAGTGGGAGTCGGTCAACGTGCCCGGACTCTACTTCGCCGGCACCCTCACCCAGTCCCGCGACTTCAAGAAGTACACGAGCGCCTTCATCCACGGCTTCCGGTACGGCATCCGGGCGCTGGTCCGCATGTTCCAGCAGAAGTACCACGGCACCGAATGGCCGCATCGCATCGTGCCGACCGACGAGATCGCCGACGCCGTCCTGGCGCGGATCAACCGCACGTCCGCGCTCTTCCAGCAGTTCGGCTTCCTCTGCGACGTCATCACGCCCGACGGTCGCTACTACGAGGAGATGCCGCTGGACTATGTGCCGTTCGACGAGTGCTTCACCGTCAGCCTCGAGTACGGCGCCGGCCACGACGCGATCGACCCGTTCGACATCGACGCCGGCCGGGCCTGGGAGGCCGACCCGTCGCACGACGATCGCTACCTGCATCCGGTGGTCCGCCGGCGCAGCAAGGGTCAGGTCGTCGCCACCTGCCGGATGCCGGAGGACATCTGCAACGACTGGGTCGACGAGGCGACCTACCGCGAACCGCTGCGGACTTTCGTCAAGGATTCGCTGTGAGCGAGCTCCATGCCGCCGAGTCGCCGGCCCGTACCCACGCCCAGCCGGAGCCTGGACTGGTCAACGTACGCGAGTTCGAAGCGGCGGCCCGGGAGCGGCTCGACCCGGTCTATTACGACTACTTCGCCAGCGGAGCCCAAGACGAAGTCACCGTCGCCGCCAACGAGGCCGCGTTCCGGCGCCGGGCGCTGATCCCCCGGATCCTGCGAGGTTGTGCCCGTCCGAAGCTGGACACGACCGTCCTCGACACCGCCGTGTCGATGCCGATCGTCATGGCACCGACGGCGTTCCACCGGCTCATCTGCATCGAGGGTGAGATCGCCACCGGCCGAGCGGCCGCCGCGGCCGACGTCCTGATGATCGCGGCGATGCTCTCGACCGTCACCATCGAAGACATCGCCGCGACAGGGGCGAAGCTCTGGTTCCAGCTCTACATCCAGCCCGACCTGGCGTTCACCGAGTCGCTGGTGCGCCGGGCCGAGGCGGTCGGCTGCCGGGCCCTCGTGGTGACGGTGGACTCCCCCGCGCTCGGCCGCAACGAGCGGGGTGACCGCAACGATTTCCACGACCTGCCACCGGGCATCTTCTGCCCCAACATGGGCGGTGACGGCAACGTACGCAACGTCGTGCTCTCACCGGAGATCTCCTGGAAGCACCTCGACTGGCTCCGCGAGACGACCCGGCTGCCGGTCCTGCTCAAGGGCGTGCTGCATCCCGCCGACGCCCGACTGGCGGTCGAGCACGGCGTCGACGGGCTGATCGTGTCCAACCACGGCGGCCGCCAGCTCGACACGACACCGGCGACGCTCGACCGGCTGCCGCTGATCGCCGAGGCCGTGGACGGACGGGTGCCGCTGCTCGTCGACGGTGGGGTCCGACGCGGCACCGACGCAGCGAAGGCGATGGCGCTGGGCGCCTATGCCGTGGCGATCGGCCGCCCGGTCCTGTGGGGCCTGGCCACCGCGGGCGAGGCCGGCGTACGGCGGGTGCTCGAGCTGCTGCGTACCGAGCTCAGCAACGCCATCACACTGCTCGGGGCCGACTCACCGGCCGGGCTGACACGCGACCAGGTCGAGCCGTGAAGGTCATCGGCGTCGGTGTCGGGCGCACCGGGACACTGTCGCTCAAGGCCGCGCTGGAGCGCCTCGGGTATGGCCCGTGCTTCCACGGCCGGCACGTCCTCGACCATCCGGACCGGCTCTCGATGTGGGAGGCGGCCGCCGCGGGCGACCAGGTCGACTGGGCGGCACTGCTCGAGGGCTACACGTCGACCGTCGACTGGCCGGGCGCCGCCTTCTGGCGCCAGCTGACGGCGGCCTTCCCAGCAGCGCCGGTCATCCTGACCATCCGCGACTCGCAGGGCTGGTACGACAGCGTCCGTCGCACGATCTTCACGATGTTCGGTTACGGGCCGCCGGACGAGCGGGTGTCACGGGCCCGGGAGCTCGTGCCGGGTCTCGACGTCTTCACCGCGTTTCATCGCCGGATGATCTGGGATGGCTTCTTCGACGGCCGCTTCGCCGACCGCGACTACGCGATCAGCGTCTACGAGACCCACAACGCCGCCGTGATCCGTGACGTGTCACCCGATCAGCTGCTCGTGACGACTCCTGACGGCGGCTGGAGGCCGGTGTGCGACTTCCTCGGCGTGCCGGTCCCGGACGAGCCCTATCCGCACCTCAACGATCCGGACATGTTCTGGACCCGCGTCGAGGCGCGAATCACCGAATCGCAGCAATGAGCGCAGCCTTGTCCGGCTTGCCGCTCGCAGTCATGGGTACGTCTCGCGTCACCGTGATCGAGCTGGGCACACTGTTGCGGCTCAAGCGCCGGCGTACCAGGCCGGTCAGCTTCTGGACATCGGGCCGCCCGTCGCCGATCGGGACGACGAACGCGTGGATCGCCTCGCCGGTCGCCGGATCGGGCGCGCCGACCACGTACGCCTGGGCGACCGCGGGATGCTCGGTCAGAACCCGTTCGATGGCGCCCGCATAGCAGACCTCCGCGTTGACCATGATCACGTCACGGGCCCGTCCAGTCAGGTGGAGATAGCCCTGTTCATCGACATGTCCGAGGTCGCGGGTCCGGATCCAGCCGTCGGACAGGACCTCACGCGTCTGCTCCGGATCGTTCCAGTAGCCGGCCATCTGGTGCGGGCTGCGCACGCAGATCTCGCCCTCCCTTATCGACACCTCCACCGCCGGCAGGGGGCGGCCGACCGAAGCCTGATGGCCGTCGACGACATCGTCCGGGGTCAGCATGGCGATCACGCCGGCCTCGCCCTGCCCGTACCCCTGCCACACGATCGGACCGATCCGATCCGTCGCCGCGCGAAGCAGATTGGGGCTGGCCGGGGAGCCGCCGAGTAGCAGCGCCCGCAGACTGCGCAGGTCGGCGTTCGTCTCGAGCAGTTGTTGCAACAGCGCCGGCGGCATCAGGGTGGCGGTGACGCGATTCCGCTCGATCGCCTCGGCAAAGGTGAGCCCGGCGGGAAGGACCGCCGTGCCACCGACGACGAGACAGCGGCCCAGGAAGGTGAACATCACCGGGCTGGCGAAACTCTCTCGGATCAGACAACGCTCGAAGTGGCTCAGCAGCCGCGCCAGCACCGGCGCCCACCGATCAGGCCGGTAGGCCAGGCCGATCGCCCGGTAGGTGTGCGCGCAGGCCTTGGGCTGTCCGGTGCTCCCGCTGGTAAAGGTCAGTCGCGCGATCTTGTCGGGCTTGGCCAGCTCCGGCAGGTCACCGCTGTCGGCACTGGCCAGCAGATCCTCCAAGTCGAGCGCGGCCTGGCCGGCGGGCTGGTCCGCGACCGCGACGTCGAGCCGGCCCAAGGCGTCGGCCCGCTGCTGCGCGCCCCAGCCCGGTCGGATCGGTGCCACGACGCATCCGAGGCAGTGTGCCGCCAGTTGCGCCGCATAAGCCTCCGGGGTCTGCGAGAGCACCATGCCGACGCTCGTGCCCGGACCGAGGCCGGCCCGCCGCATACCCGTCGCGAGACGACGGACCATCGCAAGCAGCTCACCGTACGAGACCGAGCGCGGACCTGCCTCGATCGCGGTCCGGGTCGGGGTACGCCGCAGCGCGGCCACGACGGTCGAGGGGAAGACACCGGCCATGTTGGGTGATACGGCCAGAAACCCGCCGAGGATTGGGCAGAGCCGGAACGCGATCGAGGGCGGGACCGCATCAGCCGGCGGACTGCGTACGGTGTCGCCTCGTCGTCTGCTGCAGCGTGTCGATCATGACCTGGGCCGACGACGCGGGATAGGCGTCGTCGGGCCTAGCCACCCAGATCCGGCGGACCGGCGCCGGCGATCTGATCTCCCGGACCCGGACGCGGGACGGCGCCCGGGTCGTGGCGAGGCCGGGCAGCACCGCGATGCCGAGGTTCGCGGCGACGAGCGCCTGGATGCCGACGTAGTCGTCGGAGGTCAGCGCCACGTTCGGTTCGAATCCGGCGTCGCGGCAGGCTTGGCGCACGATGCGGAACCAGCCACTCGCCGCGCTACCGCCGATCCAGGTCTCGTTCGACAGGTCGCTGAGCGAGATCGTCGCGTCCTTCCCGGCCAGACGGTGCGCCCGCGGCAGGACGGCGCGGAAGGGGTCGTCGAAAAGGGGGATCCGCTCGAAGTCCCCCGAAGCCACGTCGGGCAGTGCCTCGTGTCCGTAGACGATGGCGAGGTCGATCTCGCCGTCGTCGAGCCGCCGAAGTAGCTGTGGCATGTGATCGTCCACGACGCCGAGCGTGACCGTCGGCACCCGCTGTTTGAAAGCGGCCAGTGCGGGCGGCACGAAGGTGGCGAGAGCGGTCGGGAAGGCGCCCAGGCGCACTCGGCCGCGTCGTCGGCCGGCTACGGCCGCCAGGTCCTGCTCGGCGGCGTCCAGCCGGGTCAGCACGACGCGCGTGTGGCGCACCAGTGCGATGCCGGCCTCGGTCAGCTGTGGCGGCCGGCTCGTGCGGTCGACCACCGCCATGCCGACCGTGCGTTCCAGCGCCGAGATGTGCTGGCTGACGGCCGACTGCGTCATCTCCAGGCTCGCCGCCGCGGCCGAGAACGAGCCGCGATCGGCAACCTCGGCCAGCACCTGCAGACGCCGTACCTGGGGAATTAGCTCCACTAATGAATCGTAACGCCTGATCGTTGCTGCTTATGGAAACGCCACCTAGCTTGGCCGAACCGATGAACCGAGAAGGAGCACCCACATGACCACGACCATGGACCACAACGGGGTCGACGTCACCGCCTTGTTCGCGACGATCGACGCGGTCAGGGACGATCCAGAGTTGGCGAAGTTTCAGTTCCGTGCCACGAACCAGTGGTTGAGGGGGACCCACAACAAGTCGACGATCCACGGCTTCTACGGCGCCAAGCAGGAGATGACCCACAAGGCGGCATGGACCTACGACGCAGACCATCCGGCGGTGCTGATCGGCCAGGACAACGGTCCGACGCCGGTGGAGTACGTGCTGCACGCGCTCGCAGCCTGCCTGGCGTCCGGGCTGGCCAACATCGCCGCCGCGCGCGACGTGGAACTCACCGAGGTGACCGCCACCGTCGAGGGCGACATCGACCTGCTCGGGATCCTCGGGCTG
>Ga0081455_10009384_pt1 | contig 10065 bp, 9 predicted proteins | sample TabmetS3T2R1_FD_70207 | JGI IMG/M metagenome (GOLD analysis project Ga0081455, IMG submission 70207) | Tabebuia heterophylla rhizosphere microbial communities from the University of Puerto Rico - S3T2R1 | ecosystem: Host-associated > Plants > Roots > Rhizosphere ... | reverse complement strand
GGCCGGCGGATCCGCGCTCGCCGAGGCGCCCACCACCTACCTGCCGAACCAGAAGTCCTTCGGCTACACGCCGTACGACCTCTTCCCGGCGGGCAAGACCGGCAACGCCGCCAAGGCCAAGGAGCTGCTGGCCCAGGCCGGTTACAAGAACGGGCTCACCGTCACGCTGACCCACTCCAACGCCAAGGACTTCGAGACCAGCCCGGAGATCGCGACCGCCATCCAGGACGCGCTCAAGAAGGCCGGCATCACGGTCAAGCTGCAGGGCCTGGAGGACAACGACTACCGGGACAAGATCCACAACGTGAAGACCGAGCCCGGGTTCTTCCTCGCCCACTGGGGTGCCGACTGGCCCTCCGGCGGTCCCTTCCTCGCCCCGATCTTCGACGGCCGGCAGATCGTCAAGGACGGCGCGAACTTCAACAACGGCCTGCTGAACGACAAGTCGGTCAATGACGAGATTGACGCGATCAACAAGTTGACCGATCTTGACGCGGCCGCCAAGAGGTGGGGTGCACTGGACAAGAAGATCGGTGAGCAGGCCCTGACCGTGCCGCTGTTCCACCCCGTCTACAAGCGCCTGGTCGGCAGCGACATCAAGAACGTCGTGATCAGCGACTGGACCGGTGTGCTGGACATCTCGCAGGTCGCGGTGAAGTAGCGCCGTGAGCGAGGCACTTGTCGCCACCCAGGTCCCCGAGGTGTCCGCCTCGGGGGCCTCGGGGGCCGTTCAGTTCTGGCGGCGGCTGCGCACGCAGCGCGCCGCCCTCGTCGCGGCGTCCCTCGTCGCACTGCTCGTCCTGGTCGCGCTCGCCGCGCCCCTGCTCACCGCCCTGGAGGGCCAGGACCCGACCACGTACCACCCCTCGCTCGTCGACTCCGCGCGCGGGGGCGTGCCGATCGGCTCCTTCGGGGGCATCGGCGCGGACCACTGGCTGGGCGTCGAACCGCAGACCGGGCGCGACCTGTTCGCCCGTCTCGTCTACGGAGCGCGGGTGTCCCTCGGCGTCGCGCTGGCGGCCACGGTGATCCAGGTCCTCCTGGGCGTGGTCATCGGGATCGCCTCCGCGATCGGCGCCGGATGGGTTGATCAACTGTTGAGCCGGATCACGGACATCTTCGTGGCCATGCCTTTGATGATCATGTCGTTGGCGCTGCTCGCGATCGTCCCGTCGAGCTTCCCGCGTCCCGTCCTGGTCACGCTGGTCATCGGGTTCATCGCCTGGGGCAACATCGCGAAGATCGTTCGGGCCCAGACGCTCACCCTGAAGAGGCTCGACTACGTCTCCGCAGCCCGGCTCAGCGGCTGGGGCACCTGGAGCATCGCCTCGACCACGATCGACTGCCGCTTCAGGCTCTCGAACCGGCTCGGGAAGACGATCGCCTCCTCGTACGGCCCGGGCTCCTCGCGCAGGAGTGCCTGCGTGAGCGGCGAGCGGTGGTACAGCGGCTCGGAGGGGATCCGCAGCGAGTCCCAGAGCCGGCGCTGCACGTTCTTCGAGTTCGCAAACACGCGCTTGGCCTCGCCGAGCGCGACGCGGTCGGCCGACCGGATCATCTGGCGCACCTGCACGCCCTCGGGCTGTCGGGCGAGGTCTGCGTACTGCGGGTGATCCCACAGCTCGTACGCGGTGCGGTGCTGGTGGATCAGCCAGACGATCTTGCGCTCGTGGTTGAGCAGGTACGCCGGGAACTTCAGCGGGATCACGGCGTCGATCGGAAGCCCGTTGGACTCGGACAGCTCCATGCTCCGCCACACCGCCATCTGGTGCACGAGCTCGGCGCCCGGGTACCACTTGCCGGCGACCAGGACGAGCTCGGCCTCGTGTCCGGCGTTCCGGAGCGCGCGCACGAGCTGTTCGGCGTGCGTCTCGGCGCCGCCGCGCACGAACGGCGTCTGCGGATGGCAGACCGCGATGCGCATCAGGTCTGCCCCGAGGACCCGCGCTCCTCCGATGCGCCACGCAGCCGCTCGATCTCCGCCTCCGCGTCGGCCAGGCGCTCGGCCAGCATCCGGTTCAGCGTCGCGAGATCGCCCAGAAGCCGGTCGTACCGGTGGGTCACCGGGCGAAGGACGACGTAGAACCAGCCCTTGACCTGGCGCTTCCACGGCGAGGCCGAGCCCAGCAGCGGCTCGCGGCGCGGGATGCGCGATCGCTCGTCCGCGCGCATCGCGGCGGCGAAGTCGTGCAACGCGATCCGGATCTGGCGTGTGCTCTGGTCGGCGGCCGAGCTCGGGTCGACGCCCCAGTAGAGCTCGCGCTCGAGCAGCGATCGGGCGTCATCGGCCTGGTCGTCGGGGTCGTCCGGCATCGGTGGGCGAGCGTATCACCGCCCACCTGCCCCCAAGTTTTCGTCGCTCCATCGCAACATGTTCGGGTAGGCCGCGTCGGTACGATGCACGCCGTATGGGAGAGCACGCGGGCGAGACCATCTCCGAACCCGGCTAGCGATGCGGGTCGCGATCGACGCCCGGCCGGCGACGGCGCCCGAGAAGACCGGAGTCGGCTACTACACCGACCACCTCATCCGGCGCATGCCGGTGCTGGATCCCGAGTCCGACTATGCGGCGTGGTATCTGAATGCGGGCGGGTTCCTGCGTGGCCGGCGTTTCTTCCGAGACGTCCCCGCACCGAACCTGCGCGAACGCGGCACGCCGATCCCGGCGCAGCTGTTCAACCGGATGGCGGCGCGGCTGGACCTTCCCCGCGTCGAGTGGTTCGTACGCTTCGACGTCCTGTTCGCCCCGAACTTCGTCCCTGCGCCGACGCGAGCGAAGCGTCAGGTGGTGACCGTGCACGACCTCGGGTTCCGCTTCCACCCCGACACGGCCCCGCAGACCGTGCCGTGGTGGCTCTCGGGTCTCGAACGCACGCTCCATGTCGCGACGCGGGTGATCGTGCCGTCCGATGCCACGCGCCGGGACGTGGTCGAGCTGTACGGGGTGGAGCACGGGCGGATCGCGACGATCCCCCTGGGCGTCGACACGCTCACGTTCCGACCACCGCGCGACGACGAGGTCCGGAGCGTCCGCCGGCGGTTCGGCATCGAAGGCCCGTACGTGGTGTTCCTGGGGCTGGACCGGCGCAAGAACCTGCCGGCGCTCGCCGAGGCCGTCCGCCGGACGCCGGTGAAGGAGCGACCCACGCTGGTGCTGGTGGGCGGGCGTCCCTGGGACCCGGACGGTCGCGACCGCGTCCGGGAGGCACTTGACGGCGTCCCGCCCGGCTCGCTCGGACGGGTCGTGCTGACCGGCTACGTCCCGGACGAGACCAAGGCGGCGCTCCTCGGCGGAGCGGACGCGCTCGTATACCCGTCGCTGTACGAGGGGTTCGGGCTCCCGGTGCTCGAGGCGATGGCGTGCGGCACCCCGGTGATCGCCTCCGACGTCGCCGCGCTCCCCGAGCTCGTGGACGGCGCCGGCGTGCTGGTCGACCCCGCCGACCCCGACGATCTCGCCGAACGCATCGGCACGGTTCTCGCCGACGCCCGGCTGCGCGCCCGGCTCCGCGCCGCCGGGATCGAGCGCGCGTCCGGCTACGCGTGGGACGAGACCGCGCGCCGGACGGCGGCTGTGTTGCGCGAGGCAGCCGTTGCCTGAGCGGATCCTGATCGTCAGCTCGTTCCCTCCCCGTCACTGCGGCATCGGGGCATACGCGAGCGCGCAGGCCGAACGGCTACGGGCCGAGGGGCACGTCGTCGTCGTGCTGTCGCCGCCCGACGGCGACGGCGACGTGCGCAGGCCGTTCATCGGCGGCGCGGCGTTCCGGCACGCGGCGGCGATCGGCGACCGGTTCGACCGCGTGGTGGTGCACTACGAGACGGGCCTGTACTTCCGCCCCCGCTCGCCGTTCACGCACGTCATCACGTCCGCGTCGCTGTGGTACCTGACGCTGCGCCGTTCGAACGTCGAGATCGTCCTGCACGAGGCGAACGTGCCGCCGAACCGGTGGCGCCCCGACTATCGGATGCTCGGCATGGCGTTCGCGCGGGCTCGGCTCGCGTTCCACACCGACGCCGAGCGGGTGGCGTTCGAGCACGCGTACCGGATCCGAACGCGGTGGCGGCTGATCGACCACTCCGAGGGGGTGACGGTGCATGCCCGGCTCTCGCGGGAGCAGGCGCGCGAACGCCTGGGACTACACGCCGAGGAGGGACCGCTGTTCGTGTGCGCCGGCTTCCTCCAGCCGGACAAGGGGTTCGATCGCGCGATCCGCGCGTTCGGGGCCGCCGGCTCGCCGGGCCGGCTCTCCGTGGTGGGGTCCGTCCGCATCCCGAGCGACGCCACCGATCGGTACGTGGAAGAGCTGCGCGCGCTCGCGGCGTCCACGCCCGGCGTCACGCTGCTCGAGGCGTTCGTGTCCGACGAGGACTTCGACGCGTGGGTGGAGGCCGCCGACCGGATGGTGTTCCCGTACCGAGGGGCCTGGTCCTCGGGGGCGCTCGCCCGCTCGCAGCGGCTGGGGACGCCGTCGCTCGTCTCGAACGCGGGCGGGCTGGCCGAGCAGGCCGGTCCGGACGACGTCGTGTTCGAGACCGAGGAGGCGTTGGCCGAGCTCTTCGCCCGCGCCGTGCCCGCCGGCGCGTCGTAGCGGGGCCTCGTTGCCGGCGGCCGGTCCGGCGGCGAGCGGTAGCATCCGCCGGTGGAGCGTGTTCGCTACCGGGTGATGACGCGCCTCGCGCGGCGGCCCGCGTTCGCCTTGCCCCTCGCGAGGCTGCGCGGCGAGGGCGAGCTCGTCGCCGAGGACACGGACCTGGTCATCGAGTCGTTCCCACGGTCCGCGTCGTCGTTCGCGCTGGCCGCGTTCAACCTGGCGCAGGAGCCGGCACGGTTCAAGGTCGCCCACCACACCCACGCGCCGGGACACGTGATCGCGGCGATCCGCCTGGGCGTGCCCTCCCTCGTGCTCGTCCGGGACCCGGAGGGCGCTGTGGTCTCGAGCATGATCCGGCATCCGGAACGCACGTGCGAGGGCGTGCTGCGCGGGTACGTCGACTTCCACGAGCCGCTGCTGCCCTACCGCGCGGAGCTGGTGGTCGGGTCGTTCGCCGAGGTGGTGGGCGGCGAGGTCGGCCGCATCACGCGGCGCGTGAACGAGCGGTTCGGCACCACGTTCGCCGCGTTCGAGCCCACCGAGACCAACGTCGCGCGGTGTATGCGCGAGATCGACGAGCACTGGCGAACGCGGCGCGGCGGCGGCGAGCACCTCGAACGCATCGTGCCGAGGCCCTCCGAGATACGCGACGGCTTGAAGAGCGAGATCCGCGAGCGGTACCGCCGCGAGGTCCCGGCTCGGCTGCGCGAACGCGCCGAGCGCCTGTACGAGGCCTTCGCCCCCGCCGGCGCCGACGCCCGCGACCGCCCGTGAGCTCCTCCGTCTTCGGGGTGCAGCTGGACGAGCTCGGCTCGCACGCCCAGCTGCTGCGAGCGCTCGGACACATGCTCGACGACGAACGCCCACACCGCGTCTTCACCCCGAACCCCGAGATCCTCCTGCTCGCCCGGCGCGACCATGCCTATGCGTCGGTGCTGAACACCGCCGATCTCGCGCTCCCCGACGGGACCGGCATCGCGCTCGTCGAGTCGATCCGCGCACGCAGGCGCGTGCGGCGGTGGCCCGGCGTGGAGGTTGGCGCCGACCTCGTCCGGCTCGCCGCGACCAGGGCCGAGGCCGTCGTCTTGCTCGGCGGACGGGAGGGTTCTGCACACGGGGCGGCGAGCTGGTGGCGCTCGACGCTCCCCGGGCTGCGTGTGGAAGCCGTCGGCTCGGACGTGGCGTTCGGCGGCGACGGCCGAGCCGAGGATCCCGAGGTCGAAGCCGAGATCGTCGAACGCATCCGGTCGCTGTCGCCGGCGGTCGTGCTGGTCGGGCTGGGGGCGCCCAAGCAGGAGCGCTGGATCGCCGAGCATGCCGAGCTGCTGCCGTCCGCGCGCGTGCTGATGGGCGTCGGCGGCGCGTTCGACATGTGGGGCGGGGCGCTCCGCCGCGCCCCCGAGTGGATGCACGCGATCGGGCTGGAGTGGCTGTGGCGCCTCGCGCTCGAACCCTCTCGCCTGCCCCGCATCGCCCGCGCGACGCTCGTGTTTCCGGTCCTCGCGCTGGTGGATCGGACCTGAGATGCGCATCCTGTTCCTGACGCCGCGCCAGCTCGACGACCCGCGCAGCGGCGGCACGATCAAGTCGGCGGCGCTGCTCTCGTTCCTCGAACGCGACCATGAGGTGGACGTCGCGACGTTCCGCCCGCCGGACGCCGGCCCGTGGCAGCGGAGGAGCGGCGAGACGGTCACGGTCCCCATCGAACGCGGGCGCACCGCTCTGAACCTCGCTCGCAGCTATGCGGCCGGGGTCCCACTCAGTGTCCAGCGCAACCGCAGCCGCGAGATGCGGTCACGGATCGGGCAGCTCATCGCCGACCGTCACCACGACGTGGCGTTCGTGGACGGATGGCTCATGGCGCGCGACCTCCCGGACGGCTTCCCGGGTGTGCGCCTGCTGCACGAGCACAACGCCGAGTACGTGATGTGGCAGCGGCACGCCGCGCTCGAGCCCCGGCGCGCGCGCCGGGTGATGGTGCGGTTCGAAGCCGGCCGGGTTCGGCGCTACGAGCGGTCGATCCTGGAGCGATTCGACACGGTGTTCGTCGTCTCCGAACCGGATCGGCGGGCGCTGCTGCAGCTCGGCGAGGTACCGGAGGACGTGCGCATCCTGCCGAACGTGCCGGACCCGGCGCTCGCGGAACGCCCGCCGCTCGAGGCCGCCCCCGATCCCGTCCTGCTGTTCTTCGCCACCCTGTCCTGGCCACCGAACGCCGAGGGCCTGACGCGCTTCATCATCGAGGGCTTCCCTCCGCTTCTCGAACGCGTGCCGAAGGCCAGGCTCGTCGTCGGGGGCTCGGGCGCGCCCGAGTCCCTGATCCGGCTCGCCCATCGGGCGCGGGGGGTCGAGTACGCCGGGCCGGTCGAGGACGGCGAGCGCCTGTACCGGCGGGCGCGCTGCTTCGTGGACGTGGCGGTCGGGGGTTCGGGCAGCCGGGTCAAGGTGCTGAATGCGCTCGCGCGCGGGCTCCCGGTCGTGACGACGGTCGAGGGGGCCGAGGGGCTCGAGGTCGTCGCCGGCGAGCACCTGCTGGTCGCCGACCGCCCGGAGACGATGGCCGGCCCCGTCGCCCGCGTGTTGACCGATGACGCGCTGTGGACGAGCCTTCGGGACGCGGGGCGGGGACTGATCCGCAACCGGTACGTGCCCGACGTGGCGTTCGCGGAGCTCGCGACGGTACTCGAGGTACGCGCGGAGCCGAACGCGCGCCCCTAGCCGCCTACGTGGGGCAGTCCACGGGGCCGTTCGGGTTCGGCGGCGGCACGTGGTAGCGATCTGTCACGACAACCGCGACGTCCTGCCCCCGGGGGAGCGTCCCCGCCGGCGCCGGCACCAGGTCGAGGTTGCCGAAGTACGAGCCGACGACCTTGGCCATCGACTCGGCGCCCGACCGGTACAGGATCATCGACCCCTTGGCAGGCGGCGAGACGACGGCCACGTCCACGATCCCGGGCGACTGGTTGAACCCGCCCTCGGTCAGGATGTCGTAGACGTCGTTCGCGATCGGGGCCCCGTCGTCCCGTTCGACGACCGACACCACGATGTTGGCAGGCGAAGGCGCGGTCCCGGACAGCTGTGTGCCGAGCGTGCCGAGCGGCCTGCCCTCGCGCAGGCGGCGGAGCAGCTCGTCGGCGTCCGGCTGGACCATCCGAACGACCGACAGGTACTGCCCGCTCGAGTCGTAGATACCCTCCGGAACCGTCGGGAGCGCGCGGAAGTCGGCGTTCTCCGTCCCGACGCCGCGCAGCAGGCCCGCGAGGTACACGAGCTCGGCCGGGTTCAGGCCCTTGTCCACGACGAGGTTGCCGAGCAGCTCGGGCACGAGGTTCTGCAGCTTGAGCAGCTCGCCCGGCTGCAGGAGCTTGGCGATCACCGCCCGGAGGAACTGCTGCTGGCGGCTGATGCGCGCGAAGTCCGGGACCGTGTCGCACGGCTGATGGCGCGTGCGGACGTACGCGAGGGCCGTCTTGCCGTCGAAGTGTTGGCAGCCGGCCTGGATATCGAGCAGCGTCAAGGGGTCGTACATCGGGTACGGCACGCACATGTCCACGCCGCCGAGCGCGTCGACCACCTTCTGGAAGCCCAGCAGGTTCACGTACATCACGTGATGGATCTGCATGCCGGTGATGCTCTTGACCGTGCGGGCGACGCGCTGGGCCCCCCCCTGGTCGATCCCGCCCTCGAACGCCGAGTTGATCTTCCCCATGCCCATGCCGGGGATGTCGACCCACAGGTCGCGCGGGAACGACAGGAAGGTCGCCTCCTTCCGGTCCGGCCGCGTGTGCACGAGCATGATCGTGTCCGAACGGTTCTCGCCCCCGATGTGCGCGTCGTTGCCGAACGCGACGATCTCCTCGGGCGACAGGCCCTTGCGCGAATCGCTGCCGAGCAGCAGGTAGTTGCACGCGCGCTCGGCGCACTTGCCGGCGATGTCCTCGGCGGTCTGGTTCCCCTGGCCGGTCGGCCCGCTGATGTCGGGGATGACGTTGATCTGCCCGCGCGCCCAGAAGTACGTCCCCATCGCGACGGCCGCGACCACCATCACGAACGCGGATGCGGTCGCCGTCGCGCCGAGGAACACACGGCGCAGATGCGGGTGCGGATGCGACGGCTGCGCGGCCGGGGAGCGTTCGGACGCGCCCGGCTCGTCGGTCTGCGTAGTGGGGTCGTGGGCCATAGGCTGGGTTCGGGAGCCGTCGCGGCGCCCGGGCCACCAGCCTACCCACAAGCCCGGAATCGGAAGCGAGGCAGCGGATGACGATCGTATGGAGTCCCGCCCCCGATGTGGTGGAACGCGCCCACGTCACCCGCTTCATGCGCGCCAGCGGCATCGCCAGCGAGGAGGAGCTGATCCGACGCTCGACCCAGGACGTCGAGTGGTTCTGGGACGCGGTGGTGCGCGACCTCGAGATCCCGTTCCTCGAGCCCTACACGAGCGTCCTGGACAGCTCGCGCGGGATCGAGTGGGCGACGTGGTTCGGGGGCGGCTCGGTGAACCTGGCACACGCCTGCGTCGACCGCTGGGCCGAACGCACCCCCGAGGCGATCGCCGTCGTGTGGGAGGGAGAGGAGGGGTCGTCGCGCCGGCTGACCTATCGCGAGCTGCGCGAGCGCTCGGACGCGCTGGCCAACGGCCTGCGCGCCATGGGCGTTCGGTCGCACGACGCGGTCGGGATCTTCCTGCCACCGAGCCCCGAGGCCGTCGTCGCGGTCATGGCGTGCTCGAAGCTCGGGGCGGTCTGGCTGCCGCTGTTCTCGGGGTTCGGCGCCGACGCCGTGGGCAAGCGGCTCGACGACGCCGGCGCGACGGTGCTGATCACCGCCGACGGGTTCCCGCGTCGCGGAAGGTCGGTGCCGATGAAGGAGACGGCCGACGAGGCGCTCGCGCTTGCGCCGTCCGTGCGGCGTGTGGTGGTGGTGGATCGTTCGGCGCGCGCGGACGCGCCGTGGGACCCGGATCGCGACGTCCGATGGGACGACCTGTTGTCCGATCACGCCGGCCCATTCGAAACCGAGCACCTGGACCCGGAGCACCCGCTGTTCATCGCGTACACGAGCGGCACGACCGGCACCCCCAAGGGGGCCGTCCACGTGCACGGCGGGTTCCTCGTGAAGATCGCCGAGGAGGTCGCGTACCAGACCGACGTCCGCCCGGGCGACGTCCTGTACTGGGTCGCCGACCTCGGCTGGATCATGGGGCCCTGGGAGATCGTGGGGGCGACGGCGCTCGGCGCCACGGTCTTCCTGTACGACGGGGCGCCCAACCACCCGGGGCCCGATCGGCTGTGGGACATGGTCGAGCGACACGGCATCACGCACCTCGGCGTGTCCCCCACGCTCGTGCGCGCCCTGATCCCCGCCGGCGAGGCGCCCGTACGCTCGCACGACCTGTCGTCCCTGCGGATCCTCGCCTCGACGGGCGAGCCCTGGAACCCCGAGCCCTACCGTTGGTTCGTCGAGGAGGTTG
>Ga0081455_10009383_pt1 | contig 10065 bp, 5 predicted proteins | sample TabmetS3T2R1_FD_70207 | JGI IMG/M metagenome (GOLD analysis project Ga0081455, IMG submission 70207) | Tabebuia heterophylla rhizosphere microbial communities from the University of Puerto Rico - S3T2R1 | ecosystem: Host-associated > Plants > Roots > Rhizosphere ... | reverse complement strand
CCGACTGCGTTCAAGGACCTGCCGGCAGAGAGGCGCTGACCGTGATTCGAGTGCTGTTCGTGGATGATGAACCCCTGGTTCTGCGCGCACTCGGCCGCATGACCCACGCGATGCGCGACGAGTGCGAGGCTGCGTTCGCCAACAGCGGCGAAGAAGCCTTGACCATGCTCGCAGGCCGGCCCTTCGATGTGCTCGTGTCCGACATGCGCATGCCCGGTATGGACGGGGCCGCCGTGCTCACACAGGCCGAGCGCCGCTTCCCCGGCATCGCGCGCATCATTCTGTCCGGTTACACGCAGTACGAGAGCGCGTTGCGGGCGTTGCCGGTCTGCCATCGCTTTCTATCCAAGCCGTTGCGCGCCGAGGACCTCAAGCTCGTGCTGCTGCGCACGATCGCGCTGCACCAGTTGTTGTCGAACGGTGGGCTGCGCGAACTCGTCGGCGGTTCCAAGGATCTGCCCGCACGCCCGCAGGTGTACTTCCAGCTGCGCGGCGCGCTCGCGAGTCCGTCCAGCTCGTTGCGCGCGATCGCGCGCATCGTCGAGCGCGACACGGGCATCACCGGCCGGCTGTTACGCGCAGTCAACAACGCATTCTTCGCGCCCTCGGCGCGCATCACCTCGACGCAGCAGTGCATCGCGCACTTGGGCACGGAGATCATGACCGGCCTGGTGTTGTCGCTCGAGTGTTTCGGCAACTTCGAGGAGATGCTCGCCGAGTGCGAGTTGATTCCGGCCAGCGTCGAACGCAAAGCGTATCTGACCGCGACCATCACCGCCGAGCTGCTCGGCGATGAGACGCAGCGACAAGATGCGTTCCTGGCAGCGCTGCTGCACGATTGCGGCCTGTTGCTGCTGGCGGCGCGCCGGCCCTCGATGGTGTCGGAAGCGGTAAAGCTGGCCAAGCGCGAAGCTTGCCCGCTGCCCGTCGCAGAACAGAAGCTCTGGGGCACTACGCATGCCGCTATCGGCGGCTACTTGCTCGGGCTGTGGGGCCTGCCCTATCCCGTGGTCGAAGCTGTCGCCCATTGCCACTCGCCCGAGCATCACGTCAACCCCGAGCTCGACGTCTCGAGCGCCGTGTACATCTCGGTAGCCCTAGCAGAGGCCGCCATGACCGGCGACCTGACAGCAGTGGAGCTCGACCCCGAGCTCGTGCAGCGCATGAACCTGCAAGGGCGCTTGCCGGAGTTCATTTCGATCGTGGAACGCATCATCGGCAGTCCCGACGATCGCGACTCGAGTCCTTCCGCAGACGTGCATTGATCGGCACGCGTCACAGCTTCGTATGAACAATCCTGTGCGCATCCTAGTAGCCGACGACTCCCGCTCCGCGCGTGACTCATTGCTCTCCGTGCTGGGCACGCTGGACAACGCCGCCGTGACCACGGTCGAAAACGGCGCGCAGGCACTCAAAGAAGCCTGCATGGGCAGCTACTCGCTGCTGATCTGCGACATCGAGATGCCCGTGATGACCGGCTCGCAGGTGTTGCGTGTCTTACGCTCACAGTTTTTCTCGTCGACCGAGCTGCCGATCATCGTGATGACGCAGTACGGCGAGCCCGAGCAGAAAGTTCGAGCTTTCGCCGACGGCGCCAACGACTACGTGACTAAACCGGTCGAGCCGCAAGAGCTGATCGCGCGCGCCAAGGCCCAGCTGGAACTGCGCCGCCTGCACCGCGAGAGCCTGGCCAACCAAGCGCTGACCCTGCACGCGCAAAAGCTCGCTGCAGTCGCGCAGCTGTCGGCGTCGGTCGCGCACGAACTGAACACGCCGGCGCAGTACCTGAGCGACAATCTCGCGTTCTTGGGTACGGCGTTCAGCGATCTGCTGCAGCAATGCGGCGGCGATGCCAACAGCAGCGACCGTGCACCCAAGTTCGACCTCGAGTATCTGCGCCGCGAGATGCCGAAGAGCTTGGCCGACATGCGCGAAGGCGTGCACCGCGTGGCGACGATCGTACAAACCATCCGCGAGTTCGCGGAAGCCGACAGTGAACGCATCACCAGCCTCGACTTGCGCAAAGCCATCGAGAGCGTGGTCGAGCTGCTACGCAGCCGCTGGCTCGGCGTCGTGGACGTGACGACACACTTTGCGCCGGACGTGCGCAACTTGCGCTGCTGTCCCGCAGACCTCAAGCACGCGCTGTGGCAAGTGATCGCCCACGCGCTCGACGATGCGACGGGCCAGATCGCCGGTCGACAAGGGCGCGTCGAGATCACCGCTACACGCGATCGCACGCACATCTACATCAAGGTTCGGGGCGAAGTCTTGCGACGTGGCCGCTTCGATACTGCGCCACCCTTGCAAGTCGACGCGCTGCGACTCACGCAAGCGGTCATCCAGGACAAACACCGCGGTGAGCTGACGCGCGAGGTCGGAGACGACGGCTTCACGACAGCGGTCATCAAAGTCCCGGCGTGACCTGGCGCTGGCGCGCGAAGGCCTGACAATCCACGCCAGTCCCGTGTAAGGTTGGCCGATGCAACTCGCGGATTTGTTGGCTCTCGAACCTCATGGCCCCGACACGTGGGTCGGCACTGGCCCGAGCTATCCGTGGGGTGGCTTGTACGGCGGACAAATCGTGGCGCAAGGCCTGATGGCCGCGTCGCACAGCGTTCCGCAGGAATTCGCCGTGCATTCGCTGCACGCGTACTTCATCCGCCGCGGCGATGCCAGCGCACCGATTCGCTACGAAGTGGACCGGATCCGCGACGGCCGGAGTTTCTACACGCGGCGCGTCGTCGCGCGCCAGTCGACGGGTGCGATCCTGAACATGTCGGCGTCGTTTCAGTTGCACGAGGACGGGCCCGAAGTACAAACGCAACAGCGTCCGCAAGCACCGGCACCGGAAAGCTTGACCGCCGACAGCTGGAGTCCACTTCTCGATCGGCGACAGGTTCCGAGCGCGCCCGGCAGCGGTCGCGGATCGGCCTGGTTCCGCGTGCAGCACGACGTCGGCGACGCCCCCGTGCGCCACGCTTGCGCGCTGGCCTATGCATCCGACGACTTGCCGATGGATGCCGTGATCGCCGTGCATCCAACCAGCAATGTGTCGATCAAAGACTTCTGGGCGACCAGCCTCGATCATGCGATTTGGTTTCATCGCCCGCTGATCGCCGAGCAATGGCACCTGTATGATTTTGCGGTGCAGGCATTGCGCGGCAACCGCGGCTTGACCTTGGGGCACATCTTCACGGCCGGCGGCGAGCACGTCGCGACGGTAGCCCAAGAGTTGCTCGTGCGGCGACGACGCGAAGGTACATGACGACCCGGTGGAGGCCAGCCTCACGTATGCGTACATCCGGCTGCCCGAGCTATTGCCACACCCGCTGACAGGAGTACCGTAACGTCGAACGCGTAAGCCGGGGGACGGCGTGCAACCAAAGCGAGCAGATCACCCATTGCCAGAGGCTCGGAATACCGAGGCTCGCGTGCAACTGCTCAGCCAAGCCACTGCGCGCTTGGCCGGGAGCCGTCATACCCGTTCGCAGATCGTAGAACTGATCGCGGACCACGCTCGCCAGCTGACTCAGAGCAGCGTCGCGGTGTGCCTGCTGAGCCCTGACGGCGCGCAGCTGTGTCCATCCGCGATTCGATCCGACTCGAGCGCTATGCAGCGCCGCCTCCGCCAGCTGCACTGCGAGCATCCGGTGTATGTCGATGAGCATGCCGTGCTGCAGTCCGTCGTGCGCAACGGCGAGAGCTGTTGGATCGCCGCATGCGATCCACGCCTGCGCGGCAATGCCAGCACGCAGCCGTATCTCGCAGCCGCGCGCGCGCTCGAACTGCACGGGGTCTTGCTGCTACCGCTGCGCGCCCCAGGCAGCGTGCTCGGCGTGCTCGCCTGCGCGCGGCGCGGGGTCGATAACCTACCTGGCCGCGAGTTCGACGCCGTCGAGCGAACGTTGCTGACGGTGTTCGCCGATCATGCGGGCTTGGCGATCCAGGAAGCCGAGGCCCGCGAAGCGCTCGCGGCGCCTGCGGCGCAGCAGATCGAGACGTTCGAGGTGTTGCGCCACTCCGAACTCGCACATCGCACTATCTTGTCGGAGTCGCCGCTGGCCCTGTTCGTGATGGACGTCGATAGCGAGCAGATGCTGCACGCGAACCGCGCTGCCCTCGAACTCTACGGCTATCCGCACGACGAGTTCCTCAAGCTGCGCCTGGACGACCTGCGCTATCCCGCCGACCGCGAAGCGCTGCAAGCACTGGTTCTGGCCGCCGGCGCGGCGGACTTGTCGGGCATCGCGCGCCATCAGCGCAAAGACGGCACGCTGATCTTCATCGAAGGCAAAGGCCACGTCGCCATGTTCGAAGGTCGGCGCGCGCGCTTCGTGGCCGTGCAGGATGTGAGCGAGCGCCAGCGCGCCGAAACCGAGCTGCGCGCGAGCGAACAGCGACTCAAAGATGCCCTCGAACACATGATGGAGGGTTACATCCTACTCGACGCGCAAGGCCGCCACCTGTACCTGAACGACACGGCCGCCGCGCGTGCGCGCATGCCGAAAGAGCAAATGCTCGGCCGCACGCCGGAGGAACTATTCCCCGGCTTCGAGAAAACCGCGTTCTACGAGACTCTGAAACGTTGCCGCGCGAACCGCACGGCCACGCGCCTAGAGACGGAGTTCGTGTTTCCCGATGGTCGCCGAGATTGGTACGAGCTCAGCATTCAACCAGCTCCCAACGATGCGACTCTGATCCTGTCCATCGACATCACCGAACGCCGGCGGGCACAAGCGGAGTTGCAACGCAGCGAGGCGCGCTTCGCTCGACTCGCAGCTGCCGGCATCATCGGTGTGCTAGTGGGCGACCTCGATGGGGGCATCCTGGAAGCCAACGACACCTGCCAGCGCATGCTCGGCTATTCGCAGCACGAACCGTTGGACAGCAAGATCTCTTGGCACATGCTCACGCCGCCCGAGTGGCGCTCCGAGTGCGATCAAGCCATCGCCGAAGTGAAGGCCCACGGTGTGTCGGGGCCGCGCGAGCGCGAATACCTGCGCAAGGACGGCAGTCGCGTGCCGGTGCTCGTGGGCCTGGCCAAGCTCGACGACACGCACGTGATCGCGTTCATGGCCGACCTGACGGAGCAGAAGCAGACCGAGCGCGCGCTGCAAGAAGTCAACGAGCAGCTGCGCCAAGCGCAAAAGCTCGAGGCCGTGGGCAGACTGGCCGGCGGCGTGGCGCACGATTTCAACAACGCGCTGTCCGTGATCCTCAGCTACGGGGAAATGGTGCTGACGTCGTTGAATCCCACCGACCCGCTGCGGGCAGACATCGAGGAAATCTGCAAGGCCGGGATGCGCGCATCCGACCTGACGCGCCAGCTGCTGATGTTCAGCCGCCGCCAGGTGCTGGCTCCCAAGGTCGTGGACTTGAACGAGATCCTCGCTGGCATGGAGAAGATGATGCAACGCATGCTGGGCGAGGACGTCGAGACCACGTTCGTGACCGAACCCGAGTTGGGCCGGGTGCGCGTGGATCCGAGCAGCATCGAACAGGTGATCATGAACATCGTGGTCAATGCGCGCGATGCCATGCCAGTGGGCGGTAAACTCACGATCGAAACCGCGAACGTCGAGCTCGACGAGCAGTTCGCGCGCGAACACCTCGGTGTGCGCAGCGGTCCGCACGTGCTGTTGGCCATCACTGACACGGGCGTGGGCATGGACAAGACCACACGCCAGCACATCTTCGAACCGTTCTTCACGACCAAAGAGCCGGGCCGGGGAACAGGACTCGGGCTTTCGACCGTGTTCGGGATCGTGCAGCAGAGCCAGGGCAGCATTTGCGTGCACTCCGAGCTGGGCAAAGGCACCACGTTCGAGATCTACTTGCCGCGCGTCGAAGCGGCGGCCGAGGTCACGGGCAAGCGCGAACCGCCGAACATGTTGCGCGGCACGGAGACGATCCTGTTGGTCGAAGACCAAGACCAGCTGCGCATCGTCGCCCGCAATATCCTGCGGCGCCACGGCTATCGCGTGCTGGATGCACGTCACGCCATCGAAGCTCTGCAACTGTCGCAAGCCGAAACCGGCAACATCCATCTACTGCTGACCGACGTAGTCATGCCGCAGATGAGTGGACCCGAACTGGCGAAGCGGCTCGCGCTCGCGCGCAGCGACATGCGCGTCTTGTACATGTCCGGCTACACCGACGACAACATCGTGCGCCACGGCGTGCTGGAAGCCGAGATCGCGTACTTACAGAAGCCGATAACGCCCAGTTCGCTGACGCGCAAGGTACGCGAGGTTTGCGACGCGCCGCGCGCCGTGCAGGCGGCGGACGCGTAACTCTGGCGCGCCCGCGCGCGCCAGAGACTTGCGCTGCACTCAGGCCTTGTTCTCTGCGAGCCGCAGAAACTGCTCGATCATGGCATTGATCTGATCGGGCACTTCGAGCTGAGGGAAGTGCCCCGCGCCCACGCTGCGCCCGAACATGCTCTGCGGACACGCCGCGCGCAGCCGCTGCTCATCGCTCGGCATCACCGCGCCCACGCTGAGCAGCGGGATCCTGCAGCTATCAGCGGCGGGCTGCAGGTCGTAAGCGATGAAGCTGCGCCAGCTAGCGACGAGAACCTGCTGCGGCGTCTCGAGCAGCGCCGCATGCAACCGGGCACGACGCGCTTTGTCGTCGCTGGGCAAGAAGATCAGGTTATCGCACGTAGCGTCGATGGCCTCCCGATAGCCGGGGCTGTCCAGGCCCGCGAGCAATTGCGTGAACGACTGTTGCACCGGCGCAGGAGCAAACAACGGAGCATCCAGCACGATCAGCGCGCTGAACGCGTCTGGCGCCTGGCGCACCGCTTCGAAGCCGATCGCACCCATCGAATGCACGACCAGCACCGGTTTGTGTACGCCGAGCTCGCGTGCCGACCAGATAACCTCCTCGGCGATCGCGGCAATCGTGTACGGGCCTTCGGGTTTATCGCTCTGACCGTGCCCGCGCCGATCGAGTGCCACGACGCGTCGCGTGCGCCCGAAGTGTTCGAGTTGCGGCTCGAAGTGGCGCCAACTCCCACCAAAGCCGTGCACGCACAACAACGGCGGCCCGCCGCTGCCGGTTTCTTCGTACGCAAGGCGAATTCCGTCGCGAATCAGCTGAGGCATGTCGATCTCCTGTGAAATGTTCGGGCGCGCGAACTGCGCACCTCAGCGGGTTTACGCGCCAAGAGCGCGATCAGCCGATGCTGGAAACCATGGGTTTTGCATGGTCGCGGCTCGGGGTCGTGATGGAAACCATGTAGCGGGTCAGGAGACCAAGCCGCGCTTCAGAGCGTAAGCCGTAGCCGCGGCACGGCCGCGCGCACCCGTTTTGGCGTAGATGTTGGCCACGTGGCGCTCGACCGTGGGTACGCTGATGTAGAGCTTGGCCGCGATGGCTTTGTTGGCGAGCCCCTGCGCCAAGCAGCGCAGCACTTCGAGCTCACGCTCGGACAAGCCGTCGGGCGCCTGCACTGGCCCCGGGGTCGCCACCGCTGACGCGCGTGCGCGCAGCTCGCTCGCGCGCTGCCGCCACACGGGCATACGATACGCGCCGAAGCCGCTCTCAGCGGCGCTCACGAGCTCGCTAAAGCGTGGATCGCTCGCGCGCCCAGCGCGCTCGAGCGCGAGCGCTTCGTCGTAGTCACACAGCGCGAGACACGCGCGCCGGCCGGTCGCGACGAAGCGTGCGCGCGCTCGTTCGAAGCTGCGCTGCGCGGCGTCCGGGTCACCCAGTAACGCGTGCAGCCGCGCGGCACTGTGTTCCGCGGAGCTCCAACACGCGCAGCCCACCTTGTCCGCGTGCGGTTGGGTCAAGCCCAGATAGCGCTGCGCGTAGCGGCTCTGCCCGAGCGCCCACAACGCACTCACCCCGCAGTCGCGACCGGCTCCCCATTCGTTCCAGTTGGCTTCGCCGGCCTCGAGCAGTTTCAGCTGCAGCGGCATCCAGCGCTCGACGGCCGCGACATCACCCGAAACGCCCGCAGCGAGTAGCCCCACGTTGAGTGCGACGAGCCCGAACGGCGTTGCCGCGGCGCGCGGCGAAGTCACGAAATCGAGCAGCGGGCTTTGCACTGCGGAAATGTCGTGTCCCTGCAGATAACCGAGCACGGCTTGCACCGCATGCGGGCCCACTACATTCAAGCGGTGCATGGAGCCGATATGCCGCGCCAGCTCGCGACAGCGCGTGAGCGCGAACAAGCCCTGCTCGATCTCGCCGATCACGACCTGACTGCAGCCGATCACGGTCCAGGCGCCCAACTGTCCGAGCAGCAAGCCATGACGTTCGGCGATCGCGAGCAACTCCATGGCGTGTGCCACGCACGCAGGAAAGTCGTCACCCCGAAAGAACAGGTCGCGGCAACAGGCGTCCAGCACGCGCACCTGCGCCGCCGGCTCGCGCCAGCTGCGAGCGCGCGCGATCAACGCGTGCGTCTCTTCGAGCGTACGCCGATTGTGACTCTCCACCGTCGCGGCGTAGTCGAGCTCGCCGCCTTGCTCGCGCAAGATCGCGACTGCTGCGGAGTCGAATGCGCGCAAGTAAGAAACGAACACGGGGCCTTCGAGCGCCGGGATCGGCTTGTTCGCCAGCAGGCACAAGCGCGCCCAATCCAGATCGCGGCGTTCGCCCAGGTGCGCCAGGCCCTGCGCGACCAGCGGCTCCCAAACGTTGCGCACGACTCCCCCGACAGCCAACTCGCGTGCGACGGTCGCATACACAGCGGCGATCCGTTGCTGCTCGCCCTGCTGCACCAAGAGCGCGCACAAACTCGACGCTGTCGCGAGCGCGCGCTCGTGGTCGAGCGCTTGTGCGCGAGCTACGGCGAGTTGCCACATGACGTCGAGTCGTTCGGGCAGTTCCGGCTCTGGCAGCAGTGCCAGCGCCATTTCGAAGAACTCGGCCGCATGCGCGTCGAGGAAGACGAACCGGGCGTTGCTGGGCGGCCTCACAGGGTCGGCGTAGAGCGGCGAGAACAAGGCGCGCCCGACGTCGTTGGCGGCCAGGATGTCCAGACGACCGCTGAGCACGAACGCGGGCGTTGCGACCATCGAGTCGAGGACGCGCTGCACCGCCGGCCGGACACGCTGCTGGGCCGGCCGACGGCGGGGCGGACGGGTCGTGCCGGTGCCGCGCAGTAGGTCGAGAAGGTGGATTCGCTCTGCCTCGTCGAGCTGCAGCGCTTGCGCAATGCCGTCGATGACGCTCTCGGAGACGCCGGTGGCGTTGCCGCGCTCCAGCCGGGTGTAGTACTCGCTGGAGATACCCGCGAGAAGGGCCACCTCCTCGCGGCGCAGCCCGGTGACCCGTCGGCGATCTCCGCCGTACAAAGGCAGTCCGGCCTGTTCCGGGGTGACCCTGGCCCGTCGCGTGCCCAGGAATTCCCGGATCTCCGCGCGGAAATCACCGCGGATGTCGCGAGGGGTGCTGTAAGGGTCTCTTCTGCCTGTCATGTCCTCCACTCTAGGAGCGCTGCCCGCTGGCTGGGGGTCCCTGTCAGGGACCCCCTCATCAGGGACTCCCACGCTCCCGCGCCAGCCGGTTCTGTAGGGGATGTGCACCGCCGGTGGCGGTGGCCCGGAGACGGCAGCGCATCTGACGCCCCTCTCCAGCCCCCTCCCCTCGGCGCCACCGGTGCCGCAATCCCCCGAAGAAGAAGGACGAACAATGCGTCGACTCACCAAGGCCGGCATCGTAGTCACGGCTCTGGGGGCACTCAGCCTCTCGGTCTACGGAGCCAGTGCTGTGGACACGGCCGGCACGGCCCACGGCCACACGGGTTCCGCAGGCAAAGCTGAATCCGTCTCGTGGAACCACGGGACCGCCCAAGCGAACAAGCGCATCATGGAGCGCTTCACCAGCGAGTTCCTGCCCACCGGCGACCCCGCGCTGGCGAAGAAGTTCCTCAGCCCGGACATCGTCATGTACTTCGCCGGGCAGAAGCAGCAGGGCCTGGACACCTATCTCGGCGTCGTCGCCGCGAACCAGAAGGCCTTCCCCGACCTCAAGTGGACGGTGGAGGACATGCGTGCCGAGGGTGACACCGTGGCGATCCGCTACACCATGACCGGCACCCAAGAG
>Ga0081455_10009382_pt1 | contig 10066 bp, 9 predicted proteins | sample TabmetS3T2R1_FD_70207 | JGI IMG/M metagenome (GOLD analysis project Ga0081455, IMG submission 70207) | Tabebuia heterophylla rhizosphere microbial communities from the University of Puerto Rico - S3T2R1 | ecosystem: Host-associated > Plants > Roots > Rhizosphere ... | reverse complement strand
GGCGGAGCGCCGCCGGCGTGCAGCCGAAGAAGCCGCGGAAGCGGGCGGTGAAATGGCTGTGGCTGGCGAAGCCGGCATCGAGCGCAATCGCCGTGAGGTCGTCATCGCCGTCGAGCACGGCATCGAGCGCTTGCGCAAGGCGCTCCTGCAGCACGTAGTCGTAGATCGAGGTGCCAGCGATCTGGCGAAATACGTGGCAGAGATGAAAGGGCGAGAGGTTGGCGTGCTTTGCGAGCCGCGCGACGCTCCACTTGCGCGACGGCGCTATCGCAATGGCTTCCTTGACCCGCTCCATCGCGCGCATCCGCCGTGTCACGGCCGCCGGCCTTGCGGCGGGCTTGTCCTTGCGCATCGCTGCGAACGACACGTTCAGCAAATCGAGGCCGATAGTCTCGATCTCGAACTCATCGGCATCGTCCTGACCCAGCCGCGCGCCGAGCAGGTTGCGAAGTATCATGGCAGGAGCCGGCAACAGCCCGTTGGACGCCAGCCCGTCGTCGCCGCTCGCGTCGACCTGTTCCGGCGCAAGCTCCTCGCCAAAGCGCAGGATCAGCGCGCGATCGCCGATGCCGCCGGGAAAACTGATCCGGTAGGGCGTGTCGGCGGCAACGAACACGGCATGGCTCGGCGTGCCGATCACCTGCCGACCGGGCGCGTCGTGCTTGGCGAACACGCCGGCCAGCGGCAACACGACGGCATTGCGATCCTGCCGCTCGACATCGCCGCATCGGTCCGAAACCCCGCGGGCCTCGAACAGGCCGATCTGCAAGGTTGTGCTTTGGAACAGAGATGTTCGGGTGACTTGCACGGCAAAATCCGTCGTTTTCGCGAGCCATAGCCTATCACGAAGCCGCCCATGCCGCACGCGCGGGCGGATGTCGCGTGCGCATAGCGCGTAAACGCAAAGCGCCGCCCTTCCGATGCGCATCCGGCGCGCGTCCGTCATTCGGCCGCGGCCGGTTGCCTGCCCATGCAAAAGGGATTGTAATGGATGCAACAACACGCCGAATTCCGGAGCTAGGAATGACGGAGCAAGCCAAAACTCATTACGAGGTGATCGTGGTCGGCGCCGGCGTTGCCGGCATCTACCAGATCAAGCGGCTGGTCGATCTCGGCATCGATGCCACCGTGCTCGACTCCGCGCCCGACCTCGGCGGCACCTGGTACTGGAATCGCTATCCCGGCTGCCGCTTCGATTCCGAGAGCTATACCTACGGCTATTCGTTCTCGCGCGAATTGCTCGACGAGTGGCACTGGAAGGAGCGCTTCTCCAGCCAGCCCGAGAACCTGCGCTATCTCAATCATGTCGCTGACAAGTTCGACCTGCGCCGGCACATGCAGTTCAACTGCGCGGTCGAGTCGATGCATTTCGACGAGACGCGCGACCTGTGGCGGATCAAGGTCAGCGATGGCCGCGAGCTGACTTGCCGCTTTGTCGTGCTGGCGATCGGGCTGTTGTCAGCGCCGACACTGCCGCGGCTGCCGGGCCTCGGCCGCTTTGAGGGCCGCTCGTTCCACACTTATTACTGGCCGCATGAACCGGTGGAAATCGAAGGCAAGAAAGTCGCCGTGATCGGCACCGGCGCCACCGCGATCCAGGTCATCGGCGAGATCGCCGACAAGGTCGATCAGCTCACCGTGTTCCAGCGCCGGCCGAACTGGAGCGCGCCGCTCAACAACAGCCCGATTTCCGACGAGGAGATGGCCGACATCCGCGCGCGCTATGACGAGATCTTTGCGGCCTGCGCCCGCACCCCCGGCGGCTTCGAGCACGAGCCTGACCGGCGCGGTTTTTACGAGGTCTCGCGCGAGGAGCGGCTAAAGCTGTGGGATCGGCTCTACGACGAGCCGGGATTTGGCATCTGGCTCGCCAACTTCCGCGAGATTTTCATGGACGAAGCGGCCAATGCCGAATTCTCCGAGTACGTCGCCGAGCGCATCCGCCGCCGCGTCAAAAATCCCGAGGTGGCGGAGACGCTGATCCCGCGCGACCACGGCTTTGGCGTGCAGCGCGTGCCGCTCGAGACCAATTATCTCGAGGCTTACAATCGCGATAACGTGCATCTCGTCGATATCAGCAAGACGCCGATCGAGGAGATCACGGAGAAGGGTATTCGCACCACGGCGCGCGATTACGAATTCGATATCATCGTCTACGCCACCGGCTTTGACGCCATCACCGGCGCCTACGACCGCATCGATATCCGCGGCGTTGGCGGCGAAAAGCTGTTCGACAAATGGAAGGACGGCCCGTCAACCTTCCTCGGCATGCTCGCGCATGGCTTTCCGAACCTGTTGATGCCGACCGGGCCGCAAAGCGCGTCCGCGACGACGAATTTTCCGCGCGGCATCGAGACCGGCGTCAACTGGTGCACGGAACTGATGCGCTACATGTGGGCGAAGGGCGCAACCCGCGCCGATCCCACGGTCGCGGCGGAGGAGCGGTGGACCGCACATGTCACCAAGATGTACGAGATCATGCTGATGCGCAAAGCCAAGGGGTGGTTCACCGGCTACAATTCCAACGTCGACGGCCACGAGGCCGGCAAGGTGCGCTACTTCGTCTACAATGGCGGCACGCCGAAATATGTAGGGATCATCAATGACGTCGCCGCCAGGGGCTATGAGGAGGTCAATTTCTCCTCGCAGGCGCAGCCTGAACCGGATGCGCTGCGCTCGCGCGTCTCGGCCTGATCCGGCGAAGGGGCGATGGGCGGTAATCCTCTGTCGTTCCGGGGCGGCTCGCAGAGCCGAACTCGGAACCTCGAGATTCCGGGTTCGATGCTGCGCATCGCCCCTGAATGACGAATTCTAATCGAACGCGATCTCGACGGTGGCGAGATCGCCGAAGTACGCGCACACGCTTTGCCCGGCGCGGATCGGCAGCATGCCGGTCATCGAGCCGGTGCTGATGGTTTCGCCGGCACGAAGGCCATCGCCGAAATGGTGGCGCTCGTCGGCGAGCCACTGTAGTGGTCGCAGCGGATCGCCCATCACGTCGGCGCCTGAGCCTTCGCGGCGCAGGACGCCGTCGACCTCGAGCTTGACCTGGATCGAAGCCAACCCGTCGCGCCAGCTCTCGATGCGGTTGCCGAAAACGTAGCGGCCCGTCGCGCTGCCATCGGCGAGGATCGCGGGCAGCGGCGGCAGCGCGCGTCTGTGGTAGCGGCATTCGGCGACCTCGATGCCGGCATGCACCTCGGCAATCGCATCGATCATCTCCGGCATTGTCCAGGGCTGTTCGCGCGCCGGCAGGTCGCGTCCCAGCGTGACGAAGAATTCACATTCGACCAGCGGGTCGAGCAGCTCGACGTGCTTGAAGCGGGCAGGCGAGTTGCACTTGAAACGGCGGAACGAGCGTCCGTAGATCGGACCCTCGAGCCCGAGCTTGCCGCGTACATTCGCCGTGGTGCCGGCGATCTTCCAGCCCAGCGGCTCCCAGCCGAGCGTTTGCGCCACCGCGCGGTTGATCTCGTAGGCCTGCGCTGCCGTCTCTGGCACGAGATCGTTCACCAGCCCATCGAGCTGCCTTGCGTCGCGGCGGGCTTCGACCAGCAGGTCGGCGAGCGCTTGCTGCTTGGCTGAGAGTGCGGCCATCCTCATCACCTTCCCTGAAACACCGCGCCGCGCCGCTCGATAAAGGACTGGATGCCTATCAGCGCATAGAAGGAAGACGTGGATGCCCGGGACGAGTCCAGGCATGGCGAGTTCTCGGTTGGACCTCTGAGCCGCAGCCGTCTCATCAGACCTCCGCCACCGCATCGCCCCAGGGCTGCGCACTTTCCGTCGCGCCGGAATTGATGGCGCCCTGGCGCATCACCGCGCTGGGGCAGGCGAACTTCATCGGAAAGGTCTGGATGCGAGCCTGCTCGTAATCGAATCGTGAGCGTAGCGCGTCATGCACCGCGCTCGGCAATCGCACATCGCCGATCACGATCGCGCCTTCGCTGGCGTCGATGCGCGGCTGGTGGATCGCGGCATCGAGATCCATGCCAAAATCCATGACGAACGACAGAAGCTGCGTCACCGCCGGCAGGATGCGGCGGCCGCCGGAGGCGCCGACCGCAAGACGTCGGCCGTCGGCGGCCTCGGCCACGACCGGCGTGTAGTTGGTCAGGCAGCGTTTGCCCGGCGCGAGCGAATTCGGCACGCCCGGCGTCGGATCGAACCACATGATGCCGTTATTCATGGTGATGCCGGTTGCGGGAGTGACGAATTTCGAGCCGAAGGTCGAGAGCAGCGTCTGCGTTACGGCTGCCATGTTACCGCCCTTGTCCACCACGGCGAAATGCGTGGTGCAGGCCGGCGCCAGATGCTCCGCGCCAAGCGCGCGGCGGCCGTCGGCATCGCCCATGTCCGACAGGCGCTCGCGATAGGCCGATTGCAGCGCCAGCGCATATTCGCTGTAAGCCGAAGCATCCGGCGCGCGGCCGGGCGACAGCTTATCCTGCAGGCGGCGCAGGGTGGACGCCAGGGTCGGGCCGGCGGTGAGCTCGGGCGTCGCAAACACCTTGCCGCCGCGATACGGGATTTGCAGCGGCTCGCGATGGTGGGCGCTGAAGGCGGCGAGATCCTCAACCGACAACGCGCCGCCGGCGGCCTTGATGTCGGCGGAAATGCTGCGCGCCAGCTCCCCCTCATAAAAGTCGCGCGGGCCGCGTGCGGCAAGCTGCTCCAGCGTTGCCTTCAGCTTGTCCTGCGGCATCCGCACGACGGACTTGATGCCCCATTGCGGATTCGGCGGCAGCCCGCTCTGCAGGTACGCCGCGGCGCTCGCGGGATAGCGCCGCAAATCCACGGCGGAGCTTGAGATCATCAGCGTGGTCCACCAGTCCACCAGCAGGCCTTCGCCGGCGAGTCTTGCACCGGGCGCCACCAATTCCTTCCATGGCATCCTGGCGTGGCGGCGATGCGCCTCTTCCATGCCGGCGACCACGCCGGGCACCGCGATCGAGCCGGGGCCGTGCAGATTGCGGTCGTCCCTGACCCGCGGCCAGGGAAATATGTCGGAGGCAGCACCCTCGGTGAGCGGATAATCCTCGACGCGCAGGCTGTTCGGCGCGCGCATGCCGTAGTCGATCACCTCGTAGCGGTTCTCGCGCGCGCGATAGAGCACCATCGCGCCGCCGCCGCCAAGCCCGCTCATCCAGGGCTCCAGCGTGCCGAGCGCAAAGGTGGTGGCAATCACGGCATCGACGCAGTCGCCACCGGCGGCCAGCACACCGGCGCCGACTTCCGCCGCGCGCCGCGACTGCGCGGCGACGATGCCGCCCTTTGAGCTGACGGCGGGCTTGCGAACTTGTTGCGTGGCGGAGAATTGGTCGACCATAAGGTTTCCTGCTCGTTTCTTGTTATTGCCGCGCCGCGCGCCGCTCCGGCGTGAAGCGCACCGGCAGCAGCAGCAAGGCATTTTCCTCCGATTGGCTTCTTGCAGCGGAGCTTTACGCAAGTCTGGTGCTTGATCGAACACTAGTATGCCCGCGAGTGAAGTCAAAGTCGCTGCCATCAGCGCATTGGCATTTGCGCGCAGGGAATGGCACAGTGCGGAAAACGTAACCGCAAGGGAGAGGAAAATGGCCGGAGTGAAACAAGGCAGGGACGGCGCGGTCGGCATCCTCACGCTGAACGAGCCCGAAAGCCTCAATGCGATGACGCCCGATCTGCTTGGCGCGCTGGCCAACGCCATCGCCGAGACGACCGCCGATCCCGCCATTCGCGCGCTGGTGCTGACCGGCGAGGGCCGCGGCTTCTGCTCGGGCCAGAACCTGAAGGCATTCGAGGCGCTGGGTAGCGACATCGTCGCCGGCGTGATGAAATTCTACTGGCCCACGTTCAAGGCCTTGCGCGAATGCCGGGTGCCGATCGTGGTCGCCGTCAACGGGGTTGCAGCCGGCGGCGGCTTCAGCCTCGCGATGGCCGGCGACATGATCGTTGCCGCGCGCTCGGCCAGTTTCATCCAGGTGTTCAGCCGCATCGGGCTTGTGCCCGATCTCGGCTCAACCTGGCTGCTGCCTCGGCTGATCGGTCGCCAGCGCGCGCTGGAGCTGATGCTCTTTAACGAGCCGCTTTCCGCCGAGCGCGCCAAGGAGTGGGGCCTGGTGCGCGACGTATTCGACGACGGCGCACTGATGGCTGAAGCGGTCAAGCTGGCCCAGCGCCTCGCCCAAGGCCCGACCCGCGCGCTGGTCGCCACCCGCGGGCTTCTGGAAGACAGCGAGCACGCCACCTACGGCGCGCAATTCCGAAAGGAGATCGAGGTGCAGTCCGAGGTGCGGCAAAGCGCCGACGCGCTGGAGGGACGCGCGGCGTTCGTCGAGAAGCGGAAGGCTAGCTTCAGCGGAAGGTGAGTTAGCAAACTCACTGTCGTCCCGGACAAGCGAGCACAGCGAGCGCCGATCCGGGACCCATAACCACAGGATTGCGTTGCTACGAAGGCTGTGGCTCCAGCCCGCTCTAACAACTCGAGCCTGTGGTTATGGGTCCCTGCGTTCGCAGGGACGACAGCGGAGGTGGGCCGCCTACTTCAACCCCCTTACCGTCAGCACCACCGCATCCGCGCCTGCCTTGCGATCGATAGCGATCGCCTGGTACTCCGGCGACTCCTGAAATTCCCGCGCCGCTTCGGCGTCCGGAAATTCCATGATCACCACCTTGTCGCGCGGCCAGTCGCCCTCGATCACGACCGGGTGCTCGTCGGCGACGAGGAGCTTGCCCCTGAAATTCTTGAACACGCCGAAAAAGCGCGACTGATAGCGGTCGTAGCGCTCGCGCGCGGTGAATTTCAGTTGGGCGATGATGTAGACGCTCACGATATGCTCCTGCCTCTTTCGGAGCATGATCGGCAAAGCGCGGGCGGCTCGTCAAGCTGCCGCGCTGGCGCGGCGTTGCTCTTGCTTGGGCTCGATCGATTCCCTGAGCTCGATCAACGTTCGGCGCAAATTGGTCTTGATTGTGCCGGTCGGCACGCCATAGGCCTTGGCAAGAGCATCACGGCTTCGCTCGCGGACATAGGCGAGGAGGATCAGCTTGCGTTTTGCCGGGTCCATCTTGCGGATGGCGGCAAAGGCCATCGCGCGGCGCCGCGCCATGTCGATCTCGTCGGTCGGATCGGGCTCGATGGCCGCAATGTGCGCGCTTTCATCGTCGGCTTCCACCGTCTCGAACTTCTGCTTGCGCAGCGTGTCGATCGCGCAATGCCGCACGATGCTCGCCATCCAGGCGATCGGCGAGGCGAGCTTGACATCGAAGGAGGCCGCATTGCGCCAGATGCGGAAATAGACCTCCTGCACGATGTCTTCGGCGGCTGAACGGTCGCGCAGGATGCGCAGCGCGACGCCAAACAGTTTTCGGCTGGTCAGGCCGTACAGCTTTGCGAATGCGGATTTGTCGCCGGCGGCGACCTCGGCCAGCAGTGTCGCCAGGCCGTCCCTGTCACGGTCTTTGCGGATCGCTGGCCTCATGATGTCACCCCTGTCATGGCGCCTGCTCTCCGCCACCGGAGGCGAGCCATGTCGGCAAGTACAGGTCGTGTCGCCGATTTGTTTCAGGGGCAGCGAATTTATTTTCGCGAGCGCAATCGCTGAAACTTTTCCAGATTGATCCGTACCTATTTGGCCCCTATACCCGGGACGGGGCGTCCGGGGATCGGGGCGACAGGTGTCGAACGGAGAACTCGCAACCACACTCGAACGGGTGGCGGAAGGGGACAGGGTCGCGTTTCGAAACCTGTATCAGGCGGTCGGGCCGAAATTATTCAGCATCTGCAAGCGGTTGATGAGGGACCAGGACGCCGCCGAGGATGTCCTGCAGGACGTCATGGTGCGGATCTGGGAGAAGTCTCCCCTGTTCGACCGCAACAAGGGTGACGCCATGGGCTGGATGCTCGCAGTGGCGCGCAATGTGGCTTTCAGCCGCCTCTCGGAAAAGCCGGCGGCGGCGCTGTCGCTGAGCGAGGCGGAGGTTGCCTCCATCGTCGAGCGGCTCTCGGCGGGCGGCGACCCCGCGCTCGGGCAGGACCTGCGGCGCTGCCTCGGCGACCTCAAGGCGGAGCACCGGCGCTGTGTCGTCATGGCCTATCATTATGGGCTAACGTATGAGGAACTTTCGGCGCTTTCGTCCGTACCTGTGGGAACGGTGAAGAGCTGGATTCATCGCGCGATCGGGCAGTTGAAAACATGTCTGAGCCAGTGAAGCCGGAGGACGTTCTTTCGGCCGAGTATGCGCTGGGCCTGCTGCGCGGCGACGCGCGAGCGGAGTTTTCTGCGCGGCTTGAGACGGACGATCGCCTGCGCGCGGCGGTCGAATACTGGCAGCGCACGTTCGCTCTTGAAGCGGCGGAGCAGGGTGGCAATGATGCGCCGCCTGCCGGCATGTTCGACAGTATTCTTGCGCGCATCGACACCGAGGGCAAACAGCTGCCGGGCACGCGCACGCGGCGCGCCGAGAGTGCGAAGTGGCACGAGATTGCACCGGGTCTTGTGGCGCGCGTGCTGCATGTCGACCGCGCCAACAACCGCCAGTCGTTGTTGATCCGCATGGCGCCGGGCGCGGTCTACCACGCGCATCACCACGACACGGATGAGGAGACCTTTATTGTTGAAGGCGATCTTTCCTTCGGCGATCTCAAGCTCGGTGCCGGCGACTATCACATTGCCGCAGCCTCAACCCGCCATCCGACGGGCCGCACCGTCGGCGGCTGCCTCGTCCATGTCGTGACCAGCCTTTCGCCGTGATTTTCACTCTTCGCCGTTAACGAAACCCCGTGCCAATACGGGGCCTTCCGCGATCGATGGTGGGCTGAGATGCAAAAAACGGCAGCGTGGCCGCTGTTGTTATCGACGGCCATTCGTTACATTCAGTCTATGTCGAAGGACCAGCGCCCGGATTCCTTGGTGTCGGCGGAATACGCCCTCGGACTGCTCCGCGGCGGCGAACGCACCGCCGTGGAAGCAGATGGCGGATTGCGCGACGAGGCCGAAGGCTGGCAGAAAAAACTCGCACCGCTCGATGGCTCCGACAGCGAGCCGGTGCCATCAGGGTCGTTCGAAAAAATTCTCACGCGCATCGACGAGGCGGGCACGTCCCTGCCGGGCACGGCGACCAAACGCGCGGCGAACGCCGAGTGGCACCAATATTCCGAAGGCATTGCCTATCGCGTGCTCAATGTCGACGAGCAGCGCGGGCGGCAGACGCTGCTGGTGAAGATGCAGCCCGGCGCGCTCTACAAGTCGCATTCGCATGACATCGACGAGGAGTGCCTGGTGATCGAGGGCGACCTGCGCTACGGCGACCTCGTGCTGCGCGCCGGGGACTATCATCTCGCAACGCCGGGCGCGCTGCATCCGACTGGCACCACGGCCGCAGGCTGCCTGCTGCACGTCGTGGTCGGCATGGATATTTGAACGTTCCACGTAGGGCGGGCACTGATCCCTCAAGTCGTCATGCCCGGGTTTGACCCGGGCATCCACGTCGTTGCATCGGCGGAAAGAAAGACGTGGATGGCCGGGACGAGCCCGGCCATGACGAAAGTGAGTGACTCTCAAAACGTCGGCGGGGTGCAGGCGCTGATCACCTCGCAGGGCTTGTTGCCGATGCAGCGGAAGCGGTGCGGGCGGCGGCTCTCGAAATAATAGGCGTCGCCCGGCCCAAGAATGCGTCGCTCGCCATCAACAGTCACTTCCAGCCGGCCCGAGATCACGATGCCGCCTTCCTCGCCGTCGTGCACCAGCGGTACGCGGCCGGTATCGCCGCCGGGCCCGTAGCGTTCGTGCAGGATCTGCAGCGCGCGGCCGAACAAATTGTCGCCGACCTGCAAGTACGAGATCGGCTTCTTGCCGATCTCGGTCAGCTCATCGGCGTGATAGAACGCCTTGCGCGGCCGCTCCGGCTCGATGGCGAAGAATTCCGCCAGCCCCATCGGGATGCCGTCGAGGATGCGCTTAAGCGCGCCGACCGACGGGTTCATCTGGTTCGACTCGATCAGCGAGATCGTGGAATTGGTGACGCCGGAGCGTTTCGCCAGCTCCCGCTGCGACAGCTTGCGGTTGACGCGGACGAATCGCAGGCG
>Ga0081455_10009381_pt1 | contig 10066 bp, 10 predicted proteins | sample TabmetS3T2R1_FD_70207 | JGI IMG/M metagenome (GOLD analysis project Ga0081455, IMG submission 70207) | Tabebuia heterophylla rhizosphere microbial communities from the University of Puerto Rico - S3T2R1 | ecosystem: Host-associated > Plants > Roots > Rhizosphere ... | reverse complement strand
GGTCGGCGCCTCGCCGGCCGAGGTCGTGTTCACTTCCGGCGGTACGGAAGCCAACAATCTGGTGCTTAACGGAACCGGCCGCCGACGCGTGCTCGCCACCGCGATCGAGCATGACAGCGTGCTGAAGGCCCGCCCCTGCGAGATCGTCCCGGTCGATGGCAAGGGCGTGGTCGATCTGGCTGCACTCGAGCGCCTGCTCGCGGGCTCGAAGGAGCCGGCGCTGGTGTCGGTGATGTTCGCCAACAACGAGACCGGCGTGCTGCAGCCTGTCGCCGAGGTCGTGCGGCTCGCCCGCCTGGCCGGCGCGCTGGTGCATTGCGACGCCATCCAGGGCGCCGGCAAGCAGTCCGTCGACTTGCATGGCCTGGGTGTCGACTATCTCGGCCTGTCCGCTCACAAGCTCGGCGGGCCGACCGGCGTGGGCGCCCTCGTGGTGCGCGCCGGCGCACCGTTCGACACCGACCGGAAGGGCGGTGGCCAGGAATCCAATCGTCGGGCCGGCACCGAGAATGTCGCGGGCATCGCGGGCTTCGGCCCGGCCGCCGAGGCAGCGCGTGGCGGTCTTGACGTCGCCAAGCTGCGCGATCGGCTGGAAGCCGAGCTGCTCAAGATTGCACCCGAGGCGAAGGTGTACGGCGCCGGCGCCCCGCGGCTGGGCAACACGACCTGCATTTCCATGCCCGGCGTGAAAGCCGAGACACAGGTGATGGCGCTCGATCTTGCCGGTGTCTGCGTCAGCGCAGGTGCCGCCTGTTCATCGGGCAAGGTCAGCCGCTCAGCGGTGCTGACGGCCATGGGAATAGAACCTTCGGAGGCCGAAACGGCGCTCAGAATCAGCTGCGGCTGGAGCACGGTTTCGGAGGACATTGATCGCTTGATCGCGGCCTGGCGGGACCTATATATCCGAGTAAGCCACTCGGATATATTGCATGCCCGCGCCGCCGCATAGGGATTTCAAGGGGTTAGCATGAACGCGTTCACACAGATCCGGCGCAACGACCAGCCGATCTACCTCGACTACCAGGCCACCACGCCGCTCGATCCCAGGGTGCTGGAAGCGATGATGCCGTACTTCACCTACAAGTTCGGCAATCCGCATTCGCGCAGCCATTCCTACGGCTGGGAAGCCGAGGAGGGCGTCGAGAAGGCACGCGGTCAGGTCGCCAAGCTGATCGGCGCCGACGAGAAGGAAGTGATCTTCACCTCGGGCGCCACCGAATCGAACAACCTTGCCATTCGCGGCGTTGCCGAGTTCTACAAGGACCGCAAGAACCACGTCATCACCACCGTGACCGAGCACAAGTGCGTGCTCGACACCTGCCGCCATCTCGAGCAGAGCGGCTTCGAGGTGACGTATCTGCCAGTGCAGAAGAACGGATTGATCGATCTCCAAGCCCTGCGGGCGGCCATCACCGACAAGACGGTGGTGGTGTCCATCATGGCGGTGAACAACGAGATCGGCGTCATCCAGCCGTTGGCCGAGATCGGCAAGATCTGCCGCGAGAGGAAGGTGTTCTTCCATACTGACGCGGCGCAGGCCGCGGGCAAGATCCCGCTCGATGTCGAGGCGATGAACATCGACATGATGAGCATCTCCGGCCACAAGATCTACGGGCCCAAGGGCATCGGCGCGCTGTACGTGCGTCGCAAGCCGCGCGTGCGGCTGGTGCCGCTGATCGTCGGCGGCGGCCAGGAACGCGGCTTCCGCTCGGGCACCCTGCCGACGCCGCTCTGCGTCGGGCTGGGTGAGGCGGCCGAGATCTGCCTGAAGGAGATGGACGGCGAGGCCAAGCGCCTGAAGAAGCTGCAGGACCGCATGCTGAAGGGCCTGAACGCCAAGCTCACCGACATCGTCCTGAACGGCGACCTCGAGCATCGCATTCCCGGCAACCTCAACATCAGCTTCGCCTATGTCGAGGGTGAGTCGCTGATGATGGGCATCAAGGGCCTGTCGGTGTCGTCCGGCTCGGCCTGCACCTCCGCGTCGCTCGAGCCCAGCTATGTGCTGCGCGCGTTGGGCGTCGAGGAGGATATGGCACACACGTCGCTGCGCATCGGGCTCGGCCGCTTCACGACCGAGCAGGAAGTCGATACCGCAGTCGACGAGCTGGTGCGCCATGTCAACAAGCTGCGTGCAATGAGCCCGCTCTGGGAAATGGCCCAGGAGGGAATCGATATCAAATCAATCGAGTGGGCGGCCCACTGAGCCGTCGTTTGGGGAATTCGAGGAGAGTGTCATGTCCTATAGCGAAAAGCTGATCGACCACTACGAGAACCCGCGCAACATCGGGTCGCTCGACAAGAATTCCGAGGATGTCGGCACCGGCCTGGTCGGTGCGCCCGCCTGCGGCGACGTCATGAAGCTGCAGATCAAGGTCGGCGCGGATGGCCTGATCGAGGACGCCAAGTTCAAGACCTTCGGCTGCGGCTCGGCGATCGCCTCGAGCTCGCTCGTCACCGAGTGGGTCAAGGGCAAGACGATCGACGAGGCCGAGACCATCAAGAACACCGACATCGCCAAGCACCTGGCGCTGCCGCCGGTGAAGATCCACTGCTCGGTCCTGGCCGAGGATGCGATCAAGGCGGCGATTGCCGACTATCGCGCCAAGACGACGAAGAAGGCCGAGTAGCGTCAGGCCGAGCAGCTTTAGAGAGAGTGTCATGAGCACGCCCACGACGACGACCGAAGCCCCCAAGCCTGCAGCGCCCGCCGCGCCGCGGCCCCGTCGGCCGCGCCCGCAGGTCATGACGGTGACGCCCGCCGCCGCCGAGCGCGTGAAGGCACTGATCGAGAAGCGCGGCAAGGAAACCGCCGGCATCCGCATCGGCGTGCGCACCAAGGGCTGCTCGGGCATGTCCTACACGCTGGAATATGCCGACAAGCAGGAGCCGATGGACGAGGTGGTCGAGACCGAGGGCGTGAAGCTCCTGATCGATCCCAAGGCCTCGCTGTTCCTGATCGGCACGGTGATGGATTTCGAGGAAGACAAGCTGAAGTCGGGTTTCGTCTTCAGGAACCCCAACGAGAAGGGCCGCTGCGGCTGCGGCGAATCCTTCCACGTCTGATCGGGTCATGGATCACTTCGCGCGGCTGGGACTGCCGGCGGCGCTCGATCTGGAGCCCGCGTCGCTCGACCGGGCCTATTTTGCGCTCCAGCGCCAGTGGCATCCCGACCGGTTCGTCGCCAAGCCGGCCGCGGAGCGCGCCAAGGCCTCGGCCGAAGCGGCGGCGTTGAACGACGCCTATCGGACGCTGAAGGATCCGCTGAGCCGCGCCGTCTATCTCGCCGAACTTTCAGGAGTCGAGCTGCCCGGCGACGGCAAGACGATCGACGATCCGGAGCTGTTGATGGAAGCGATGGAAGCACGCGAGGAGCTGCACGACGCGGAATCGATCCAAACGGTCGATGCGCTCGCGGCCAAGGTGCGCAACGACATGAAAGCATCCCTCGACGGTCTCGGCAGTTTGTTCTTGGCAGGCGACAAGCCGGCCATCAGAAAGGCGCTCCTTCGCCTGCGCTACCTCGACAAGTTCGCCGAGGAGGCGCGTGCGCGGCGCATGAATATTGAACGGTCGACCGCATGACCTTGATGGAGATCCACGAGCCGGGCGAAACGCCTCTGCCGCATGCCGGCGAGGGCTCGCTGGCGGTCGGCATCGATCTCGGCACGACCAACTCGGTGGTGGCGATCGCCCGCGACGGCAAGCCGGCGGCGCTGCACGATGAGACCGGTAAGGCGCTGGTGCCGTCGGTGGTCGCCTATCCGGCGGTGGGCGGCGTGATGGTGGGCGACGCGGCGCGCCTGTTGATGACCCGGGAGCCGCGCAACGTCGTGGCCTCGGTCAAGCGCCTGATGGGCCGCGGTGCGGCCGACCTTCACGCCGTGGCCGGCGTGCTGCCCTACGAGGTCGAGCCGGGCAGCGGCGAGACCGACATGGTGAAACTCAGGATCGGCGGCAAGGCGCGCTCGCCGGTCGAGATCTCGGCCGAGATCCTGAAGGCGCTGCGCCAGCGCGCCGAAGCGGCGCTGGAAAAGCCGGTCGAGCGCGCGGTGATCACCGTGCCGGCCTATTTCGACGATGCCGCGCGCACGGCCACGCGCGATGCCGCGCGCGTCGCCGGCCTCGAAGTGCTGCGCCTGGTCAACGAGCCGACCGCGGCGGCGCTGGCCTACGGCTTGGACAAGGGCGCCGAGGGCCTCTACGCGGTCTATGACCTGGGTGGCGGCACCTTCGATTTCTCGCTGCTGCGGCTGGAGAAGGGCGTGTTCCAGGTGCTGGCGACCGGCGGCGACACTGCGCTGGGCGGCGACGACTTCGACCGCGCCATCGCCGAGCGCCTGCTGGCGGAGCGCAAGAAGGACGGCCTGGCCGACACGGTCGACGAGGGCGCGGTGAAAACGGCGCTGGCGCTCGGCCGGCAGATGAAGGAGCAGCTCTCCGACCGCGAGCAGACCTCGGGACGGCTGGAGCTTCTAGGCGTGCCGTCGTTCCATGCCCTCGGCCGCGCCGACTTCGAGGCGATGATCGCGTCCTATGTCGCGCGCACCATCGATATCGCCCGCCACGTGCTGGCCGATGCCGGCATGAAGGCCGGCGAGATCCATGGCGTGGTGCTGGTCGGCGGCTCGACGCGCGTGCCGCTGGTGCGCGCCAAGGTCGCCGAGCTGATCGGCAAGCCGCCGCTCATCGACATCGACCCCGACGAGGTCGTGGCGCTGGGCGCGGCGCTGCAGGCCGAGGCGCTGACCGGCGGCTCCGATACCTTGCTGCTCGACGTCACGCCGCTGTCGCTCGGGCTGGAAACCATGGGCGGGCTGGTCGAGAAGATCGTGCCGCGCAACACGCCGATCCCCGTGCAGCTCGCCCAGGAGTTCACCACCTATCAGGACGGCCAGAGCGCCATGGCGATCCATGTCGTGCAGGGCGAGCGCGAGATGGTGACGGACTGCCGCAGCCTCGCCCGCTTCGAACTTCTAGGCATCCCGCCGATGACGGCCGGCGCCGCGCGCATTCGCGTCACCTTCGCCGTCGACGCCGACGGGCTGCTCACCGTGTCGGCCGAGGAGCGCACGACCGGCGTGGCGCAGCGCATCGAGGTCAAGCCGTCCTATGGCCTCAGCCACGAGGACATGGCCGACATGCTCTATGACAGCCTGGAGCATGCCGAGGACGACATGACACGCCGCCTGCTGACCGAGGCGCGCGTCGAGGCCGAACGCGGCCTGCTCGCGCTCGATGGCGCGCTGGCCAAGGACGGCGGTCTCCTGTCTGCGGACGAACGCGCCGAGCTCGACGCGGCGCGCCTGCGCCTGCAGACGGCGGCCAACGGCGAGAACCGCGACGAGATCACGGCCGCGGCCGAGGCGCTGGAGACCCTCTCCAAGCCGTTCGCCGAGCGGCGCATGGACCGCGGCATCCGCGAGGCTCTCTCGGGACTGTCGGTCGCCGACCTGGAAGGCCGGGTGGGAAGAGATTGAGGAACTGGTTGTAATGCCGAAGATGACGTTCATTCTGAAAGACGGCTCGCGCAAGGAGGTCGATGCGCCGATCGGGCTGTCGGTGCTCGAGATCGCCCATCGCAACCACGTCGATATCGAAGGCGCCTGCGAGGGCTCGCTTGCCTGCTCGACCTGCCATGTGGTGGTCGACTCCGTCTGGTTCGAGAAGCTCGCGCCGGCCAGCGAGGACGAGGAGGACATGCTCGACCTTGCGTTCGGTCTCACACATACCTCGCGTTTGGGTTGCCAGATCCGCATGAGCCCGGAGCTGGACGGACTGGTGGTCAAGCTGCCGCCGGCAACCCGAAATATGATGGTAGACAAATAGGGGAGGCGAGATGGCCCGCAAGCTGCGCTGGACCGACGTCCAGGACATCGCGATCGAGCTGGAAGAGCGCCATCCCGAGATCGACAACGTCAATCTGCGCTTCACCGACTTGCACCGCTGGGTGCTGGAATTGCCCGATTTCGAGGACGATCCCGGCCGTTCCAACGAGAAGATCCTGGAAGCGATCCAGGCTGCCTGGATCGAGGAAAGAAATTAACGCCGTGCCCCAATTTGGTCGAGATTCGACTCGTACAGTGGTTGTAACGGGAAGGGATCTCCATGCGGGGCAAGGTTGTCCGGTCGATCCTGCTGCCACTCGCGCTGGCAGCAGCCGTTGGCGCTTGTGCGTCCAACGGAGTGCAGCCGGGTTTCGTCAAGACAGCGAACAGCGTCACGCCACCACCGGGCTCCAGCGGCCGCGTCGTCAGCATCAATGACGTCAGCCTGCAGGGCGGCAGTGGCTCCAGCTCCGGCTCCGGGCGTGGCCCCCTGATCGGTGGCCTGGTTGGCGCCGGCGGCGGCGCGGCGATCGGGGCTGCGACCTCGCACTCGGTGGTCGGGGGCCTGGTTGGCGGCGTTCTCGGTGCGGTGGGCGGCGCCATCGCCGGGACGATCATGGATAGCCACGGCGGCGCCATGAGCGGCGGTCGCGGCATTCAGGTGACCGTCCAGAGCGATGACGGCCAGACGGCTGTCGTTGCCCAGCGCGACGATGGCGACATTCAGCTCGGCGACCGCGTGCAGATCGTTCAAGGTCCAGGAGGCGTTCCGAAGGTTGTGCGGGACAACTCACGCGCTCCGGACGTCCAGCAAAACCGGCCTTCTCAGTATGGCGGTGGCCAATATGCCGGCGGCCAATATGGTGGCCAGTATGGTGGCGGCCAGTACGGTGGTGGCCAGTACGGCAGCGGACAGTATGGCGGTGCGCCGCAGGACTACCGTCAGTCGCGCAATTATGGTCCGCCACCGCAGGATTACGGCCCGCCGCCCGGCCACGGGCCGGTATCACGGGACTACACGCCGCCTCAGGACTATCGTCAGTCCCAGGGCAGCTACTACTCCTCACCCCAAGATGATCCGCGGTACGGCAGTTTGAACTAGACTGAGGCCATTGCAGGGCTCCACTCTCTACCGTGGAGGGGCATACCAATGTTCGGCAAATGGCTTCTGGGCTTGCTGGGGCCGCTCGCACTGGCCGCCGCGCTGGGCGCGTGCAGCAACGGCGGCGTTCAACCCGGCATCGTCAGTACGTCGTCGAGCTCGACGGCGACTGCCAGCACCTACGGTAACGCCACGCCCGGCGATCCCGGTCGCGTCGTCGCCATCAACGAAGTGAACCTCGCCGGCTCGGGCGGCGGCTCCGGCAACGGCCCGTTCTGGGGCGGCATCCTGGGCGCCGGCAGCGGCGCTGCGATCGGCGCTGCGACCTCGCACTCGGTGGTCGGCGGTGTGGTCGGCGGTGTTCTGGGTGCCGTCGGCGGCGCCATCCTGGGCACCATCTTCGAGAACAACGGCGGCGCGGTAGGCGGCGGCCGCGGCATCGAGGTCACCGTCCAGAAGGACGACGGCCAGACGGTGAGAGTAGCCCAGCGCGATGATGGCGACGTCCAGCTCGGCGATCGCGTGCAGATCGTGCAGGGGCGCAACGGCGTCGCCAAGGTCGTGCGCGACAATTCCCGCGGCTATGACCAGACCCAGGGCGGTGCGCCGCAGAACTACAATCCGCCGCCACAGGATTATCGCCAGTCGCGCAACTACCCGCCGCCGCAGGGCTATGGTCAGCAGGGCTATGGCCAGCAGGGCTATGGTCAGTCGGGCTATCCGCCTCCGCCGCCGCCCGGTCATGGCCCGACCTCGCGCGAGTACAGTCCCTACGGCCAGTCGACTAACTATCCGTCTGGCAACTACCCGTCGGGCACCTACTACCCGCCGCAGTCGCAGGACTATCGTCAGTCGCAATATAGTCCCCAGCCTCAGGACGACCCGCGCAACGGCAATCTCAACTAGAGAACGGCATCCGACCGAGGGAGTAGCGTATGTTCAGTCGATGGATGCTTGCCGCGTTGGCGTCGCTGATGCTCACGGCCACGCTGGGCGCGTGCGAAAACAACGGCGTGCAGCAGGGCGTCGTGCAGAGCCAGGGCGGCTACCGCGGCGAGGCAGGCCGCGTGATCGCCATCCGCGACGTCAGCTTGCGCAACGGCGGCTCGGGCGCGAATGACGGCACCCTGGTCGGCGGCGGCGTCGGCGGACCCTGGGGCGTGCTCGCCTGGACCTGGCCGAAGATGCACGGTCCGGTGGCGGTGCCGTACGAGATCGAGTTGAACGGGATGCGCTCGCGGCTCAAGGCCGGCACGGCCGTCGAAGTCGAAACGACGACCATCAAGAATCCGGTCAACGGTGCGGAAGTGCATCCGGGCGTCGTCCTGCCCGAGGGTATCATCGTCAAACAGGCGGACCTCGGCTGCTCGACGGTGTTCCGTGTCCGTGAAGGCATCGCGATGGACCATTCCGGCAAGTACGCCGCCGTCGGTCCGTTCGACTACGCCTATTCCTAGCGGCTGAGCCGATCGGTGATCGGCGGCAGCTTGCCGGCGTGCAGTTTGTTGAACGCCTCGACGTCCGCCATGATGCCGGTGAACGCCGAGCGCGCCGCCTGCACGTCCTTCAGCCGATCCTCGAACACCGCCGACGCGGCGCCCGTCGGTTCCTGACGCGCGCGTTATGTCCTGACGGCCGTCGCGCTGGGCGCTATGCGGCCCGACGTCGCAGCTCGGCCAGCGTGCGCTTGAGCCGCGCGCGCTCCGGGTCGCTGATGTTGAGCGCGCCCCAGGGCACCGTGTGCCGCTCGGGATCGGGCGCCCATCGCCCGAGCAGGTTGGCCGGCGAGTCGCTCGATGAGCCCGTCGACACCGAGCACGTAGTCACGCTCGAGTCCGGAGCCAACGAGCCACAAACAACGCCTCGTAAACTAGCGTTCCTCACGTCGTCGCGTTTGGGCCTTCTTGGCTCTCGTTGGGAGCAACTTCATGGTTAATTCCTGGGTGAAGTCTGGGTGGGGGTAAGACGGAGCGGTCGCGACGGCCAAGTGGCCTACACGCGTCGACGCCGCGCGCTCTTCGCCCCAGAGCTCTTTGGCGTACCCACCAAGTAGGTTGTTGGTCCCATCGCCTCAGGTATTCATGAAGAGGGCAAGGTCCCCGTAGTCCTTATTCCCCAAGCGTGACGTCGCGTTGCGCGCGCGTTTGCCGAAGCCAACCCGCGACGATTGCGAGTCCCGCGACGACATATGCAAACGCGCCAGGCACCCACATGACGAGACCACCCAATTGCTGATCCTCGAGCGCGGTCAGACCGAACGGGATTGTCGCGTCATGCGTATACCACGGCGCAGGCGCGAACGTGAGCAGCACGGCAAGCGCGCTCGTGTGCAGCATGGTGGTGAAAAGGCATGCGACCCCCGTCGCGTCCGGCGCGCGGCTGCCCAACACCGCCCACCAGAACGCGAACGCGGATACGAAGAAGCGCTGACGCGCGACGAGGCCGCGCGCCGGCGCCCACCAGCCGGCGGCATGCACGGCGCCGGTCTGGCGGTTGAGCTTCTGCGCCGCCGGCAGCGCCGCCATGGCGTCGGCGATCTCCGTTGCGGTGACGCGCAGGTCGCCGCGCACCGCGGGCAGGTGAGCGTACGACGTCAGGGCCGGGTGGGTAACCAGCTGGTCCGCGATCTCCAGGCCCCGGGCGGGGCCGTACGCCATGCCGGCGGCGACCGCGCGGTTCAGCTCGACGACCGGCGACGGCGTCAGGTGGCCGAGCACCACGTACAGCATGAAGCCGACGCAATTGGCGAACGCGAAGACGAATCCGAGCGGTTCTGCGGCGAGCCGCACGTCACTCAACACCGCGACACCCGCCACCGCGATAACGACTACGGACGGCGCGCCGATCATCACCGCCGTCGTCACGAGATATCCGAGCGACGCGACGACGAAGCGCGAACGCGTCGAGGAGGGACGGCGGACGGCGGCAAGCGCCGCGTACGCCGCCGTGCCGCCGAGGACGACCGAGACCAGCAGCGCGGTGACCGCCGCCGTCGACACGTGGCGCGTCTCCTCGAGGTTGGCGATGAGGAACCCGAAGAAGGGCGCCTCGACCGCGCCCATCAGCGTCCAGATCGCGGCGAACCGCAGCACGCGGCCGTCGCGGACGACGGCGCGCACCACCGACCACGGCGTC
>Ga0081455_10009380_pt1 | contig 10067 bp, 11 predicted proteins | sample TabmetS3T2R1_FD_70207 | JGI IMG/M metagenome (GOLD analysis project Ga0081455, IMG submission 70207) | Tabebuia heterophylla rhizosphere microbial communities from the University of Puerto Rico - S3T2R1 | ecosystem: Host-associated > Plants > Roots > Rhizosphere ... | reverse complement strand
AATCAGGAAGTGTACGATATCTCAAAGTGAATTTTTGGACATATGCAGTTTGTGCCAAACGGTCCGTCCATGTTCGCCGCAGGTGGCGACCAAGTGCGTCGTCGGCTATGTCCCGCGATTCTGTCTCAGTGGACCACCTTCGCTGCACTCTCGGGGTCAAGTCTTTGCATCGAGGAAGCTGCGCACCATCGAGATCGTTGCAGCTGGATTTTCTTCCATGATCCAATGGCCGGAGTCAGGAATTACAGCTTCGTGCACGTCGCTGGCCGCAAACCGCATGATCGTTGCCATGGTCGCGCCAAATGATTTTTCGCCGCCGATTGCCAGCACAGGCATACGCAGCTTGCCCCTGGACAGGAATTGCTGGTTGTCGACAGCGTCCTGGTCGAAAGCAGCGAACTGCATGAAACCGGAATGCATTGCGCCTGGCATCGCGTAGAGTTTCGCGTAGTGGGTGCGGGCCGCTTCGCTGAATCGTGCCGGGTTCGCAGAAAACTCATTCCAGAAGCGGTCGAGATAGATGCGCTCCCGGCCCGCCACCAGCCTCTCCATGTCTGGTCCGCCGAAGCGAAAGTGCCAGAGCAGCGGGTTTTTGAGGATCTCCTCCCATGGCCCAACGCCGGGCAAAGGAGCATCAATGAGAACGAACCGCGGGACCCGATCAGGATACTGCGCAGCAAACGCGTAGCCGACCATGTTGCCGATATCATGGGTCACAAGAGCGGCCCGGTCGATTTTCAGTTCGTCAAGCACGCCCGCGAGGTCGCCCGCTTGCGTCTTCTTGTCGAAGCCTCCTGCCGGCTTGGAGGATAGGCCCAATCCCCGCAGGTCAGGCACGACGACGGTATGGTCGCGGGCAAGATCGACTGCCATGGTTGCCCACATGTCGCCTGTCTCGCCGTAACCGTGGAGCAAGACGACAGCGGGCCCGGCGCCGCCTGCACGCACATATATCGAAGTGCCGTTGGTCGTTATTTCTCTTGCGCGAAATTCTGGCGGAAAGCGAAAGGCTTCCATGACGACCTCCTTGACGGTGCCCCGCGGGCTGCAGGGCGACATGCTTTTCCAACTCGCTCAACCATTCCCCGGGGACACCTAGCCGGAGGAGCCCGGCAGAGCGCCAACTCGGGAATGTCTTGGCATACGCGTGTTTTGCCGTCGATATGCCGGCACACCATCATGCCGGTGACCGGGTCGGGACCGTGCTCCAGGGCACCTGGCAGTTCGGTTTTGGCACGCAGTTCGACAAGGCCAAGCTGAAGACGCTGCCCGTCGGTTCAGTTTACACAGAACCCGCGAACGGACCGCACTTCGCGATGAGGGGCAATGAGCCTGTGATCGTGCTGATTACCGAGATGGGGCCCACCGACACGGTGCAAATCCGGCGGACGATCCGACGCGGAAACTGTGACAGTCTGCTAAACGACTTCCCCTTCAAGTCCGCACAATCGTCAGCCAGCTCAGTCGCTAGAGGTGCTCACGCGCGCATCCCGATCGCGGGCCGAAATGGCGGATCATCTTCAGGCAAAGACAGTGCCGGAGCGTAGTGATCGAATTGCATTGTAAACGCGGCCCGGCCTCTCGACATCCTTTGCAAGGTGTCGGCATAGCCAAACATGTTCGCAAGCGGCACCATCGCGTTGATCGTCGCGACGTGAGTGTCCCCGTGCTGGATCTCTCCGCGCCGTAAACTAAGATCATCGATCACGGCCTTCGTGTATTCGCTCGGTGTCACCACCTCGACCTCCATGATCGGCTCAAGCAGCACCGACTTGCTCATCTGCAGCGCTTCGCGGAAGCAGGCGCGCGTCGCGATTTCGAAGGCCAGTGCCGACGAGTCGACGTCGTGGAACTTGCCGTCGATAAGCTGGACCTTGACATCAACCACCGGAAAACCCGCGACCACACCTGAACCGAGCACGCTTTCTAGGCCCCTTTCGACGCCGGGGATGTGTTCCTTCGGTACCGCGCCGCCAACGATCCTCGACTCGAACTCGTAGCCCTTGCCGGGCTCGTTCGGCTCGACGATGAGCGTCACCGCAGCGAACTGACCTGTACGGCCGGTCTGCTTCCTGTGGGTATAGCTGTGCTCGACTCGCTTGGTCACGCGCTCTCGGAACGCCACCTGGAGTGCGCCGATATTGGCGTCGACCTCGCAGATGCGCTTGAGAATAGCTACCTTACCCTCAAGATGGCCTTCGCTCATTCCCCTCATAATGGTCTGGCCGGACTCCTGATCGGTCGACACCCGGAATGACGGATCCTCCGCGGTGAGCTTGGCGAGCGCAAGGCTGAGCTTCTCCCGATCGGCCTTCGACGTCGGTTCGATGGCCATTTCGACCAACAACGGCAGCCCGTGGATTTCATCCGGCATTGCTCAATCCCAAGTCGCTCAATCCTGAGCCTATACTGGTAACCAGGCTCCATTCTAGCCAAGGTTGGGCTGGAAAATCGAGGTAGATCAGCACTTAACCAGAAGTTGAGCCGGCTGGGTGTCAAAATGAGAAGAACTCGGCCTGAGCGAATCTGGACCCGCCGCGTCATTGAGCGGACCTCACTGAGATATGCTCAGTGCGCTGCAGCAGTTGCTCGACTTCTCGTGTCGTGAAAATTGACGTGGCGTCGTTGCAAGGGAGGGATGCATCCAAAACCCCTAGTTTCCCGCCCGGCTGTCAGGCGATATTCGTCGAACACAAATAGGTTTCTGCGCAGTCTCGGCGGCAAGATCGATGCGGGAGGTTGGCATGCACGACATCGTTATTCGTGGCGGCACGATCATCGATGGCACCGGCAAGGCCGCATTCAGCGGCGACGTTGCCATTGCCGACGGCAAGATCACCGCGGTCGGCGGCAAGCAGGGACCTGCCAGGCGCGAGATCGATGCCAATGGGCTGATGGTGACGCCCGGCTGGGTCGACGTGCATACGCACTACGACGGCCAGGCGCTGTGGGATCCGCTGCTGGCGCCCTCGTGCTGGCATGGCGTGACCACCGTCATGTTCGGAAATTGCGGCGTCGGTTTCGCGCCGGTGAAGAAGCATCATCGCCAGGCCCTGATGGACTTGATGGAAGGGGTCGAGGAAATCCCGAACCCGGTGCTGTCGGCAGGACTGACCTGGGAGTGGGAAACTTTCCCCGATTTCATGGATGCGCTGGAGCGCCGCGAGCGCGTCATCGACATTGCCGCGCAGGCCGCGCATTTGCCGATGCGCGTCTATGTGATGGGCGATCGCGCCATCCGCCGCGAAAAAGCCACGGCCGACGATATTGCGCGGATGCGGCAAATCACTGTCGAGGCGCTGCGGGCCGGCGCATTCGGCTTCACCACGTCACGGACAGATTCGCACAAGACGCCCGACGGCGAGCTCGTGCCGTCGCGCGATGCGGACGATCTGGAGCTGCTCGGGATCGGCTCGGCGCTGAGCGAGGTCGGCGCCGGCGCGTTCGGCATGAACAGCGACTTCGACGACGAGGATTATGAGCTGCGCTGGATGCGCAAGCAGGCCAAGGCTACCGGCCGTCCGGTCTGGTTCCTGCTCACCGATCGCTTCGAGGATCCGCAGCGCTGGCGGCGTTTGATGAAGGCGGTGCATGCCGCGCGCGCCGACGGGTTGTCGCTCACGGCGCAGATTGCCGGCCGTCCGATCGGCGTGATGATGGGCATCGGCACCGCGCTCAATCCGTTCACCGTGCGGCCGACCTACAAGGCGCTGGAAAGCCTTCCTATTCCCGAGCAGCGCAAGCGGCTGCTCGATCCGGAGCTGCGACGGAAGATCCTCGCCGAGAAGCCGTCCGAGGCCGAGGTCGCGAAGCTCTCGCAGTTCCGCCAGCTCGTCACCAGCCGCTGGGACAAGTTCTTCACCATGGACGACCCGCCGGATTACGAGCCGGGTCCGGAGAAGAGCGTGGCCGCGATCGCGGCGCGCACGAACCATACGCCCGATGAAATCGCCTACGACTACATCGTCGAACAGAATCAGTATCTGTTCTTCCCGGTGGTGAATTACGTCGAGGGCGACCACGAGCCGATCCGCGAAATGCTCAACGACCCGGCTTGCCTGCTCGGCTTGAGCGACGGCGGCGCGCACTGCACCTCGATCGTGGATTCAGGGCTGCCGAGCTTCATGCTGGCGCATTGGGGTCGCGACCGCCGCCGCGGGCCGCGTCTGCCGCTCGAGCATCTGGTCAAGCGGCAAACCAGTGAAACCGCCGACTTCTTTGGCCTGTTCGACCGCGGTCGGCTGGTGCCGGGCATGCGCGCCGACGTGAACATCATCGACTTCGACCGCCTGCGGCTGCACAAGCCGGAGCTTGTGCACGACATGCCGGCTGGCGGCCGGCGTTTCGTGCAACGGGTCGAAGGATATGAAGCGACGATCGCGGCAGGCATTCCCATCTTCGAGCGAGGCGAGCATACCGGCGCGATGCCGGGGCGCCTCGTACGAGCAGGCCACAATGGTCATCGTTGAGGGTGGATTGCCGGCAATCGTACCGGCTAGAGCTTGATCCGGACCCGAAGGGCCGCGTTAGCGCAAAGTGTGAAGCGGTTTTCCCTGCGACAAACGCGAAGCGTTTGCGCGGAGATCATGCTCTATGCGGGCGGAAATTTACTCGCGGGTAACGCGGCGCAATGGTCGTGGATGGCCGACGGCCGGGTGAACCACACCTTTTCCCTCTCTGGATGGCTGACGATGTGCTGCAACGCCTCGCGGAGCATGCGAAGCCTGTAGGGCTGACCTACGATCATCGTGTGTAATGCGATGCCGCATACGAGCGGCTGTTTTGCCGACTGGCGTAGCAGTTCTTCGAATTGACCAATGATGAAGTCACGGAATTCTTCCGGCGAGTGATGCCTCACCAGAATCTGCGGGCTGTCGTTGATCTCGATCGGGTACGGGACGCTCATGATTGGGCCGGAACGCGTCTTCATCCAGAGCGGCTGATCGTCGGCCGGCCAGTCCATGAGGAAATCGAACCCGACCTCCTTCAGGAGGTCGGGCGTGTGGTGCGTGGACGCCATCCATGGCGCCATCCAGCCTCTCGGCGGCTTTCCGGATGCGCGCTCGATCGCGTCGCGGACCTCCTGCAGGAATCGCCTCTCGTCAGCCTCCCACATGTGGCTATGACGCTCCGCGTTGGTGCGGCCATGCCCAATGAATTCATCGCCGCGCGCCTTCAATGCGTCGACGATACGGGGCGCATAGTCGAAAACCGCCGTGTTGATCAGGTGAGCCGCCGGGAGGTTCAATTCATCGAACAGTTCGAGGCAGCGCCAAACGCCAACCCTGTTGCCGTAATCGCGCCAGGCGAAGGTCCGGGGGTCTGGAGCCGCTCCTGCTACGGTCAAGAGATGACCTTCGCCCGCGCCGAACGCGAAGTGTTCGATGTTGAGGCCGAGATATACCGCTAGCCGCTTTCCGTCTGGCCAGGAGTAGTCCGGACGGTCAACGATCGGCGAATAAGCATAGCGATCATGATATGGAAGCTGCATATCGGTATTCCTGCTAAGCTTGGATCTGCGCGGCTGGCCCATTCCTGGAGGCGCCCGGTGACTGCAGAAGATCCAATGATGGTTGGTGCTGCCACAGTATTCGTCGTGACGGATATAGCCAAGAGCACTACCGCGACGTGCTCGGCTTCACGGCTACATTCGAACACCTGGTCAAGTGCCGTCGCCGGGCGCCTGTTCGGCCAGCGCAAAGATCTTCTCCGGCTCGCGCAGCACGATGCGCTGCCGTCCGCTCTCGACCAGGCCGGCCTGCTCCCAGCCCGAGAGGATCCGGCTGACGGTATGCAGCGTGGTGCCGGTCATCTGCGCGATGTCCTGGCGGCTGATCGGAAAATCGATCTCGATGCCGCGCTCGACCTTGCGGCCGGATTGCCTGGCGAGCCGCACCAGCGTGTGCGCGACGCGCTGCTCGACCTGCTCGGTCGACATTTCCACCACGCGGGTAAAGGATTCCTGCAGGCGGCTGCCGACGGCCTGCAGCGTGTTGGCGGCGAGCGTCGGAAATCTTGCCACCAGCCGCGGCCAGGCCGCCGACGGCCAGACCAGCGCCACGCTGTCATCGACCGCGGTTGCGGTCGCCGGATATTGCCGCAGTCCCATTGCAGGGGCGACGCCAAAGAGCTCGCCGGGCGAGACATAGCGCATCACCACCTGCTCCCCGTTCGGCGTGGTCTTGCTGGCGCGGACATGGCCGTGCAGCAGCAGGAAGAAGGAATGGACGTCTTCGCCTTGCGAGAAAACCTCGCTGTTGCGGGGATATCGCGCGGAGCGCGCCTCGCGCAGGATTTCGGCGAGCTCCTCGCCGGAAAATCCCGCAAACATCGGCAGATCGGCCACCAGCGAAATGTCGACCGTGGCCATGTATCCTCCCCAATTCGTCATTCCGGGATAGTGCGCAAGCACCAGACCCGGAATCTCGAGATTCCGGGTTCACGCTTCGCGTGCCCCGGAATGACGATGTGGGAGTCTAGAGAGCCATCCCGCCCGATCAAGCGGAAGTTTGCGCTGGCTCAACCCATCCCACGTCAGTTGCCCCTAGACAATTCCTGAGAACGCCTCGCAGGGGCGATAAAACCGATCGGAGAAGGAAGATGCGAAGGGTACTGTCATTGGCCGCTTTCGCGGTGCTGATGAGCGCGAGCATGACGCTGGCGGCCGAAGTCGAGGTCAAGATGCTGAACAAGGGCGCCGAGGGCCTGATGGTGTTCGAGCCGGCGCTGGTGAAGATCGAGCCTGGCGACACCGTCAAGTTCGTCGCGACCGACAAGAGCCACAATGCCGAAACCATCAAGGGCATGCTGCCGGAAGGTGCTGCGCCGTTCGCCGGCAAGATGAACGAGGACGTCGCCGTGACCTTCGACAAATCAGGCGTCTACGGCGTCAAGTGCATGCCGCATTATGCCATGGGCATGGTGGCGCTGGTCGTGGTCGGCAAGCCCGACAATCTCGAGCAGGCCAAGGCGCTGCCGCAGAGCGGCAAGGCCAAGCAGGTCTTTGCTGCGCTGTTCGACCGCCTCACGCAGCAGGCCGCGGCAAAATGAGCGGCGCGGCGGTGGCCGAACCAGCCGTTGCCGGCGGCATTCCGCGATACCGCGCGTATCGCGGCGTGGCGCTGTTCGCCAACGGCTTTCGGCCGTTCTTCCTGCTGGGCGCGATCCATGCGGGACTCGCAATCCTGGTCTGGCTGCCGGTGTTCTATGGCGAGCTGACCCTTAGCTCGGCCTTCACGCCGCGCGACTGGCATGTGCATGAAATGCTGTACGGCTATCTGCCCGCCATCGTCACCGGCTTCCTGTTCACCGCAATTCCGAACTGGACCGGACGCCTGCCGCTGCAGGGCACGCCGCTGGCATCGCTGGTTGCCGTGTGGATCAGCGGACGCCTTGCGGTCACGTTCTCCGCGACCACCGGCTGGTGGGCCGCGATGCTGATTGACGCAAGTTTCCTGCTGCTGGTCGCCGCAGCCGCCACGCGCGAAATCGCGGCAGGGCGCAACTGGAAGAACCTCAATGTCGTAGCCCTCGTGGTGTTGCTGCTGGCAGGCAATGTCGCGTTTCATCTCGAAGCGCATTTCCGCGGGGCCGCCGATGTTGGCATCCGCATCGGCATCGCCGTCGTTGTCTTGCTGATCTCGCTGATCGGCGGCCGCATCATTCCGAGTTTTACTCGCAACTGGTTGGTCAGGGAAAATCCAGGCCGCCTGCCGGCGCCGTTTGCCCGCTTCGACATGATCGTCGTTGCGCTCGGCGCACTGGCGCTGGTGAGCTGGATCGCAGCACCGGACAGCCGCATCGCAGGCGCAGCGCTCGGCGTCGCCGGGCTGCTGCATCTCGTACGCCTGTCACGCTGGGCCGGCGATCGCACGCTGCGCGAGCGGCTGTTGATCATCCTGCATGTCGGCTATTTCTTCATCCCGCTTGGCTTCCTGCTCAATGCGGCTTCAGCCTTCGGCCTCATTGCCCCAAGCGCCGGCGTTCATGCCTGGATGGCGGGCGCCGCCGGCATCATGACGCTGGCGGTGATGACGCGTGCCTCGCTCGGCCATACCGGCCATGCGCTGACGGCCTCCATCGCCACGCAGGCGATCTATGCCGCCATTATCATCGCGGCAGTGGCGCGCATCTGCGCCGCGATCCACACCGCGCAGAGCGATTGGCTGCTGCATGTCGCGGCGCTGGCCTGGGTCATCGCGTTTCTCGGCTTTGCGCTCGCCTATGGCCCGCTGCTGCTCCGCCGCGATCCGCGCCGGCAGGCTGGATAGCCGCACACCGGAGCAAAACTGAAACCCCGGATGTTGCCGCCAGGCATTCGGGTGTACGCTCCGGGACATGGGGGACAAGCGCACCACGAATCGTCAGCGCGTGCTGAAGGCCGCTACCATCGAGTTCGGCGGCGGTGCGATCGATTGCACTATCCGGAACTGGTCGGCAGCCGGGGCCGCGCTCAATGTCGCCAGCCCGGTGGGCATCCCCGCGCATTTCACGCTGTTCGTGCCGGCGGATGGACGCCACTGGCCGTGCCGGGTGGTGTGGCGCAAGGAGAAGCGGATCGGCATCGTGTTCGAATAGCGCAGAGGCGGCCTTGCGCTCGAACGCCGAGTTCCGTTGACGGCCGTCTTACCGGCGGAAATATGTCGTGACTCAATGGTCGCCTATCACCGGCCGGCCCGGCGCCCGGTCCAGTGGCGGACGTGGCTTGGCAAGCCCCGTCGTGCCGGCCGGCGTCTCGTTGCTGGCCGTCCTGGTGTTGACACGCTCATTCGTCGTCAAGAATGCTGCAAGTAAAGCAATGACCACCGCAGCGGCAAAAAGCGTGAGGGCGGTGCGGTGGCTGTTCCGCTCTTTATTCATGAGGGACCTCCACATCAGACGCAGGAAACGTTGTGCGGCGTGGATGGTTCCCGCGCAATCGGCAACGGCGCCGGCAGGTCGATTTTTCTCAACTATCTCAAGCTGATTGGGCAGCCGGCATCACGGTCATTTCAAGCCGTGTCCGATGCTTGACCTGAAGCAGACCACGCCCGGATGGCAGCAGCAACGACCGCGAGTGTCGCCGTGGTTCCGTCTGCCTCACCCTTCTCGAAATCTCCTTCGCTCTGGGCCGTCAGACGACAGATACAACAGGAAGGCCGGCGGCTTTCCATTCGGGGTAGCCATCCTCCAGCCGGCGGACGCGATATCCCCTGGCCCTGAGCGCTGCGACGGCCTCGAACGAAAGCACACAATAAGGCCCACGGCAGTAGGCGATCACCTCACGGCTTTTCGACAGCTCGCCCAATCGTCGTTCCAGCTCAGCGAGCGGGATGTTGAGAGCCCCCGGCAGATGGCCGAGTTCGAACTCGTCCTCGGGACGCACATCGAGCACGGTGACCAGATCGTCGCGCAACCTCGCCACCAAGTCATCGCGCGACACCGGTTCGAGCGCATCCCGCGCCTGAAAGTAGTCGGCCACCACGCGGCCGATCTCGGCAACGTTGCGTTCGCCGACACGACCGAGCGCCTTGATCAGTGCGACCACTTCGGCGTCGCCCGCCAGGCGATAGAGAACGCGCTTGCCGCGCCGCTCCGTCTCGACGAGGCGCGCGCGCCTGAGGATCTGCAGGTGGCGCGATGTGTTGGCAAAGGTCAGATGCGCACGCGCGGAAAGCTCCTCGACGCTGCGCACGCCCTGAGCGAGGTGCTCCAGCAGCTCAAGGCGGTGAGCATGGCCGAGCGCCTGCGCCAGTTCGGCGAGGTTTTGGTAGATCGCCTGTTTCGGTCCGGTGCTTGACACGGCATCTCCTGCGTATATCATTCAGCAGATCGATTGAATGTTATCTACGCGTTCTCGGAAGGGAGTGCAAGTCCATGATTCTCCGCCAGTTCTTGCATAACGATCCGGTCGGTATCTCCTATCTGTTCGGCTGCGGCGGCAAGGCCGCAGGCGCGGTGGTCGACCCGGTTGGCGATATCGAGCCCTACCTGCGAGCCGCCGACAATGCCGGCATGAAGATACACTTCGTCATCGACACCCACGTCCATGCCGATCATCTGTCAGCGGGCCGCGCCCTGGCCGCCGC
>Ga0081455_10009379_pt1 | contig 10068 bp, 11 predicted proteins | sample TabmetS3T2R1_FD_70207 | JGI IMG/M metagenome (GOLD analysis project Ga0081455, IMG submission 70207) | Tabebuia heterophylla rhizosphere microbial communities from the University of Puerto Rico - S3T2R1 | ecosystem: Host-associated > Plants > Roots > Rhizosphere ... | reverse complement strand
AAGGTCGGCCAGCCCAACCCCGACCCGCAGATCGCCGAGCTCGAGGCCGAGCTCTACGAGAAGTGCAACGCGTTGGGTCTGGGCCCGGAGGCGCTGGGGGGCACCCAGACCGTGCTGGCCGTGCACGTGGAGACCATGGCGACGCACATCGCCTCCCTGCCGGTGGCCGTCAACATCGAGTGCCACGCGCACCGAACGGGATCGAGGGTGATCTGAGATGTCGGTCGAGACGCTCGACGACGGCCGCAAGCGGATCTCGGCGCCACTGTCCGACGACGACGTTCGCGCGCTGGAGATCGGGGACGTGGTCCTGGTGAACGGGAACGTGTACGCGGCGCGCGACGCCGCGCACAAGCGGATGGTGGAGATGCTCGACCGCGGCGAGGACCTGCCCTTCGACATCCGCGGGCAGATCGTCTACTACGTCGGCCCCACGCCGGAGCGGCCGGGCAACGTGACGGGCTCGGCCGGTCCGACCACCGCCAGCCGGATGGACAAGTGGACGCCGCGCCTGCTGGAGCTCGGCCTCAAGGGCATCATGGGCAAGGGCGGCCGCGGCCCGGCGATCCGCGCGGAGCTCGAGAAGCACACCGCCGTGTACATGGCCGCGCTCGGGGGCGGCGGCGCGCTCTCGGCGCTCACCGTGCGCGGGCAGGAGGTCATCGCGTTCGAGGACCTGCAGACCGAGGCGATCCGCCGGATGGATCTGGACGACTTCCCCGTCTGGGTCGTGAACGACTGCCGCGGCCGCGACTTCTACTCCGAGACCGTCAAGCCGTGGCGCAAGAACGACCTGCTGCCGGAGTCGCTGCACGTTCCGACCGACGAGTGGGCCGGCAAGAACGGTGGAGGGTGATGCGCCGGTTCCTGGCGGAACTGCGCAGACACGTCCGGACCTTCTTCACCAACTGGCGCGAGTACGACGCCCCGGTCGCGACCAAGCTCCGGCTCACGTTCCGCAACCGGCTGCACGCGACGTTCACGCGGGCGCAGTGCTGCGGCCACCTCGGCGAACCGGGCTGCTGACAGCTCCCTCCCGGGGAGCCCGGTCCGGGCTCCGAACCTCACCATCACTGACGCGCCGTGGGTTCGTCCACCGGTCGCGGTTCGATCTGGGCCTCTGCCGCCACGGGGACGCCGACCGCGAGGTTCGCGAGCCCTCCGACCACCAGCCCGAGGCCGAACCCGCCCACCACGTCGAGCGGCGCGTGCGCGCCCAGGTAGATGCGCGCGAACGCCACCAGCCCGACGACGGCCCAGGGCACGATCCGCCACCTGCCGCGGAGGTACGGGGTGAGCGCCCACGCCAGCCCGGTCACCAGCACGACGTGGCCCGAGACGAACGACGCGCCGGTCGTGGGGGTGTCGCCCCGCACGATCGCGTCGGTGACGGTCGTCCCGGGACGTGACCGCACGACGAGCTGCCACACGATCCGCTCGGCGACGAGCTTGCCGGCCGTCACCAGCAGGAACGCGATCGCGAGGCGCCACCGCCGAAGGGTCGCGGCGACGACCGCCGCGATCGGCCCGACGGCGAGGACCCCGAGGTACTGCGCCGCCCTCATCGGTGCGGTGAGCGCGTCCGGCAGCCGGTTGATCGCGTGGAAGACCGTGAGCTCTGGCGGGTCCACGGTGCCGTCGCGGGCCACCAGGGCGCACAGCACGAACACCACCAACCCACCGACCGCGGCGTAGCCGTCGAACGCGCGCCGTCGGAAGGCGCTCAAGCCGCCACCGCCGCCCCGATCGCATCGGCGAGCTCGTCCGTGCTCGAGCTCCCCCCGAGGTCGGGCGTCCGAACCTCGCCGTCGGCTAGGACCGCGTCCACCGCGGATTCGATCCGGGCCGCCGCGTCGGGTTCGCCCACGTGGCGCAGCAGCATCCCGCCGGACAGGATCATCGCGATCGGGTTCGCGACGCCGGCGCCCGCGATGTCGGGCGCGCTGCCGTGCACGGGTTCGAACACCGCGTACTCCCAGCCCAGGTTCGCGCCGGCCGCGAGGCCGAGGCCGCCGACGAGCCCGGCGCACAGGTCGGACAGGATGTCGCCGTACAGGTTCGGCAGCAGGAGCACGTCGAACGCCGTCGGGTCGCGCACCAGCCGCATCGACAGCTGATCGATCTCCACGTCCTCGAACCCCACGTCCGGGTGCGCCCCGGCCTCGACGCGTCCGATCGAACGGAACAGTCCGTCGGAGAACCACATGATGTTCGCCTTGTGCCCGAGCGTGATCCTTCGGCGTCCCTGTGCTCGCGCGAAGTCCAGGGCGAACCGCACGATCCGCCTCGTCCCCGTCACCGAGATGGGCTTGACCGTGAAGCCCGCGTCCTCGCCCACCTCCCGTCCCGACAGGCGCAGCAGCTCCTCGCGCAGCTCGCGCGCCTCGGGCGTTCCGCGCTCGAACTCGATCCCCTGGTACAGGTCCTCGGTGTTCTCGCGGATCACCACGAGATCGACGTTCGGGTACGGCGTCGGCAGGCCGGCGAGCGATCGCGAGGGCCGGACCGAGGCGAACAGGTCCAGCGACTGGCGGAGCTCCACGTTCACGCTGCGGAAGCCCGAGCCGACGGGGGTGGTGATGGGCCCCTTGATCGCCACGCGCGAGCGCCGGATGTGATCGAGGACCCGGGGAGGCAGGGCCGTCCCCTCGCGTTCGAGCACGGCCGCGCCGGCGTCCAGGACGACCCACTCGATGGGGACCCCGGTCGCGTTCAGCACCCGACGGGTCGCCTCCGAGACCTCGGGCCCGATGCCGTCGCCGGGGATCAGCGTCACCAGATGCGCCACGGCCGAACCCTAGCCGAGCCCCCGCCGGGGAGCCTCAGAAGCGGTCGAACAGGATCGAGCGCTTCACGTCCTGGATCGCCTTGGTCACCTCGATGCCGCGAGGGCATGCCTCGGTGCAGTTGAACGTCGTCCGGCAGCGGAACACCCCGGTCTTCTCGGACAGAACCTTCAGCCGGTCCTGGGCGCCCTCGTCGCGCGAGTCGTAGATGAAGCGGTGCGCGTTCACGATGGCGGCGGGCCCGACGTACTCCTCGTCGCCCCAGAAGATCGGACAGGACGTGGTGCAGGCGGCGCACAGGATGCACTTGGTCGTGTCGTCGAACCGGTGGCGCTCCTCGGGCGACTGTCGACGCTCGGTGTCGGGCTCGCCCGAGTCGTTGATCAGGTAGGGGAGCACCGAGCGGTAGCCGGCGAAGAACGGCTCCATGTCGACGATCAGGTCCTTGAGGACGGGGAGCCCGCGGATCGGCTCGACGGTGACCTTCGGCACGACGTCGCGGACGATCATCTTGCACGCGAGCGCGTTCTTGCCGTTGATCATCATCGCGTCCGAGCCGCAGATGCCGTGCGCGCACGAGCGCCGGAGGGCAAGCGTGCCGTCGTGGTACCACTTCACCTGGTGCAGCGCGTCGAGCAGCCGATCGTCCGGATCGGCCTGGATCTCGAACTCATCCCACCAGGACTCCTCGCCGCGCACCTCGGGGTTATAGCGGCGGATCTTCAGGGTGAGCGTGACCGTGTGCCCGGCTCCCGCCGCGCGCAGGTCGGACGCGTCCAGGACGTCGCCGAGCTGGTTGGTTTCGGATGCCATCAGTACTTCCGCTCCATCGGGACGTAGGGGCCGAGCTTCACGGGCTTGGTCGACAGCGTGACCGAGCCGTCGGGCTGCCGCGTCGCGAGCGAGTGCTTGAGCCAGTTGGCGTCGTCGCGCAGCGGGTGGTCCTCGCGGTAGTGGCCGCCGCGGCTCTCGTCGCGCGCGAGGGCCGCCGCCACCAGCGCGTCGGCGCACTCGAGCAGGAAGCCGAGCTCGACGACCTCCATCAGCTCGGTGTTGAACATCTTGCCGGTGTCCTGTACGTACACGCGCTCGAACCGTTCGCGCAGGCCGTCGAGGATCTCCTGCATCTTGCGGAGGCTCTCCTCGGTGCGCACCACGAACGCGAGGTCCTGCATCGAGTCCTGGAGCTCGCCCCGGATATCGGCGGCGTTCGCGCCCTCGGGGCGGTTGAGCAGGCCGTCCACCATGTCGCGGACGGTGCCCTCGGGGTGTTCGGGCAGCTCGGGGAGCTCGGCGTCCTTGGCGAACCCGGCCGCGTGCCTGCCGCCCCGCTTGCCGAACACCACGATGTCGAGGAGGGAGTTCGTGCCAAGGCGGTTCGCGCCGTGCACGCTCACGCACGCGCACTCGCCCGCCGCGTACAGGCCCGGGACCGGCGTCTCCTCCTCGCCCAGCACGACCTGCCCGTCGATGTTGGTCGGGATCCCGCCCATCGCGTAGTGCGCGGTGGGCTGGATCGGGACCAGCTCGGTGGTCGGCTCCACGCCGAGGTACACGCGGGCGAACTCGGTCACGTCCGGCAGCTTCTCCTCGATCACGTCGCGCGGGAGGTGGCGAACGTCCAGCCAGACCGCGTCGCGGTTCGGCCCGGTGCCGCGGCCCTCCCTGATCTCCTGGAAGATCGCCCGGCTCACCATGTCGCGGGGCGCGAGGTCCTTCACGGTGGGCGCGTAGCGCTCCATGAAGCGCTCGCTCTCGGCGTTCAGCAGGATGCCGCCCTCGCCGCGCACGGCCTCCGACAGCAGGATGCCCATCTTGTAGACGCCCGTGGGGTGGAACTGGAAGAACTCCATGTCCTCCAGGGGGATCCCTCGGCGGAACAGCACGCCCGGACCGTCGCCGGTCAGGGTGTGGGCGTTCGAGGAGACGCGGAACATGCGGCCGTAGCCGCCGGTCGCGTACAGGACGGCCTTGGACCGGAACACGTGCAGCTCGCCGGTCGCGAGCTCGTACGCGACGACGCCGGCGCACGCGCCGTCCACCAGGAGCTGGTCCAAGACGTAGAACTCGTTGAAGAAGCGAACGTTGCGCTTGACGCACTGCTGGTACAGCGTCTGCAGGATCATGTGGCCGGTCCGGTCGGCCGCGAAGCACGCGCGCTTGACCGGCGCCTCGCCGTGGTTGCGGGTATGCCCGCCGAACCGCCGCTGGTCGATCTTGCCCTCGGGCGTCCGGTTGAACGGCAAACCCCAGTGCTCGAGCTCGTAGACGGCGTGCACCGCCTCCTCGCACATCAGCTGCGCCGCCGGCTGGTCCACGAGGTAGTCGCCGCCCTTGACCGTGTCGAACGCGTGCCACTCGGGCGAGTCCTCCTCGACGTTGGCGAGCGCCGCGCACATGCCGCCCTGCGCCGTCCCCGTGTGCGAACGCGTCGGGTACAGCTTGGAGATCACCGCGGTCCGGACGCGGTCCGAGGCCTCGATCGCCGCCCGCAGCCCGGCGCCCCCGGCGCCGACGATCACCGCGTCGTACGTGTGGAAGGTCGTCATGCCCTTACGTCGTCCCCGGCCACTGGCTCGCGTCGAACGTGAACACGACCACCGTGCCAAGGACGAACAGCCCGAACCCGATCACGAAGAACGCCATGTCCACGGCGAACCGAACGCCGGGCCATTTCACGTAGTCCTGGACGATCACGCGCAGGCCGTTGATGCCGTGGATCAGCGCGAGCACGAGCAGCGCCCAGTCCCACGTCCGCCAGAACGGGCTCTGCCAGCGCGTGGCCACGAAGCCGAAGTTCACCCGCTCCACCCCGCCGTCCAGCACATGCATGATCAGGACGTGCCCGACGGCCAGGACCAGCAGCACCAGCCCGCTGATCCGCATGAACAGCCACGACCACAGCTCGAACCCGCCCATCGGCCGCTCGCGGCCGCGCAGGCCCTGGAACCCGCCCTGCGACGGCGGGACCGGGCGTTCGGGCGCCTGGACCGCCATCAGATCACCCCCGCGGACTCGAGGATGCTCTTGCCCATCAAGATCGTGATCGGGATCATCGCGGCGACGAAGATCAGGCTCGAGGCGAGCGCGATCGGCTTCATGCGGCGGGCGCTCGCCGGCCAGAAGTCGAACAGCATGATCTTCACGCCGTTGATCGCGTGATACAGGACGGCCGCCACCAGCCCGAGCTCGAGCAGCTGGACGAACCAGTTGTGGTACACGGAGATGACCCGGTTGTAGGCCTCGGGCCCCCAGCCCACCACCGCGGTGTCTACCACGTGCGCGAACAGGAACAGGATCACGGCGACGCCGGTGATGCGGTGCAACAGCCAGGACCACTGTCCCGGACTGCCCTTGTACAGGGTCCCGACGTCGGACTTCCGCTTCGCCATCAAGCCCTCGGCTTCAAGCCTAGTCGTGGCCCGCGCGAACGCCTTGCGGCGGGCCGCGCGGAGTCTACCCGACGGGTCCCGGACGGCATGAGGCGCGCTCAGGCCACCCGGAGCGCCACGAACACCCCGTCGCGGGTCGGCACGATCGAGGAGACGAAGCCCTCGTCCTCGGCGATCAGCCGGTTGTGCTCGAGGATCGCCGAGGTGGTCCTCTCGTCCCGGCCGTGATCGCCCTCGGGGTCGGCGACCGCTCCGGACCACAGCACGTTGTCGCAGATGTACAGCCCGCCCACCCGGACGCGTTCGCGCGCGGCGCGCCAGGCGTCCGGGTAGCCCTCCTTGTCGATGTCGTCGTAGACGACGTCGAACGACCCCTCGACCGCGTTCAGGTTCGCGACCGCGTCGCCGACGTGCCAGCGGATCGGTTCGGCCAGGCCGGCACGGGCGAGGTACTCGAGCGCCTTCGGCTCGTTGTCCGGGTCGCCGTCCGTGCAGTGGACCTCGCCCCCGGCGCCGACCGCCCTGGAGAACCAGTAGGCCGAGTACCCGAATCCCGAGCCGAGCTCGAACACTCGCCTCGCGCCGATCGAACGCGCCAGAAGCTCGACCGTGACGCCGACGAGGCGGCCGATGATCGGGAAGCCGCGCCGCTCGCCCTCTGCCTCCATCTCGAGCAGCACGGGCTCGTCGTAGCGCGCCTGCAGCGAGCGCATGTACTCCTCGACGCGCGGGTCGACGATCTCCACCGCCCGAACCTTACTTCGCCCCGTCGCCGCCGAGCCGGTACCGCAGGAACAGGTAGGAGTCGCGCATCTTCACGCCCAACAGTGCCCCCGGGACGCGACGGTCGGGCAGCAGCTCGATGCCCGGCGCGAAGGGGAGGCGCTCGCCCGGCCGGTCCCCACCTCCGGCGAAGATCGGGGAGACCGTCAGGAAGAGCTCGTCGACGACACGCGCGTCCAGGAGCTCTGCCATCAACCGCGGCCCGCCCTCGGTGAGGATGCGCTCGAACCCGCGCTCGCGCAGCCCGCCGACGATGCCGGCGCCGTCGAGCGTCTCGCCGTCGCCGACCACCACGACCTCGGACACGCGCGCGCCCGACCGGTCCAATGCCTCGGCGCCGCGGCGGGTCGTGAGCGCGAGCGTCTCCTGCCCCGTGGCCTCCTTGGGTTCGATCCGTCCGCTCGCGGTCACGACCGCGAGCGCCGGGACCGGCGTCCGCCCCTCCGCGAGGCGGAGCGCCGCGAACGGATCGGGCTCGCCCGAGGACGCCGCCCGGGCCGCCCACGGCCCCTGGTGCTCGCGGAAGGTCCCGGCCCCGATCAGGACCAGGTCGGCGGCGGCGCGCAGGAGCGACATCACGAAGCGGTCCCCGTCGTCCCGGCCGCCGATCACGGTCGAGGAGGCCGGGATGTCGCCGATCGCGACGATGCCGTCGAGCGAGGAGACGAAGTTCGCGTAGACCGAGGACGACGGCAAGCCGAGCCCGCCCCCGTAGGACTCGAGCAGCGCCGCCGGCAGGTCCTCGGGGGCCTCGCCGAGCAGCGTTCGGAGCGGCGGCTCGAGCTCAGGCATCCGCGAGGCGGGCCACCTCGAGGAACTCGCGACGGATCTCGGGCTCGCTCTCGTAGGTCCCGCGCCAGAACGAGGTCCACGTGCGCGAGCGCTCCTCGCGCACGCCCCGCATCTGCGTGCACAGGTGCGCGGCCTCCAGGTGCACGGCCACGCCGTGCGGCTCGAGCAGGTGCACCAGGTGGTCGGCGATCTCCTGCCCGAGGCGCTCCTGCACGGTGAACCGCCGCGCGTAGACGCGCACGAGCCGGGTGAGCTTGGAGATCCCGATGATGTGCTCGTGCGCGACGTAGCCGACGTGCGCGACGCCGAAGAACGGGAACGCGTGGTGCTCGCAGAGCGCGTAGAACGGGATCGGTCCCTCGATCACCTGGCTCAACCGGCAGTCGGGACCCCCGCGGCACTCGGTCGGGAACGCCGTCACGAGCTTCGGGTCGCCCTCGTAGCCGCTCGTCGCGTCCTTGAGCGCCTGGAGGAAGCGCTCGGGCGTCCGCCGCGTCCCGGGCGTGTCCAGGTGCATCCCGAACGCCGAGAAGATCTCGGCCATCCAGGCCTGGTAGCGATCCCACTGCTCCGGCGTGATCGGTCGTTCGTGGACGTGCTCCCACGGCCGTTCGTCGCGATCGTCGAGCGTGTCGCTCGAGGGGCCCGTTCCGTCCAGGTGCTGGTGTGGCCTGGTCTCCATCGCCGCCTGACCTCCCGGTTGCGCTGCAGCCGAACCTACTACGCTGATTCGCGGATGGACGCCGAGCCCCGCGTCACCGACTCCGAGATCGAACTGAAGCCGGTCTACGGCCCCCAGGACCTGCGGGGGTCCGATGCCGAGTCCCGGCTGGGCCGGCCCGGGCGGCCGCCGTACACGCGCGGGATCTACCCGACGATGTACCGGACGCGGCTGTGGACGATGCGCCAGTACGCGGGGATGGCCACGGCCGAGGAGACCAATCGTCGTTTCCGGTATCTGCTCGACCACGGGCAGACCGGTCTGTCGGTCGCGTTCGACCTGCCGACGCAGATGGGCCTGGACTCGGATCATCCGCGCGCCGAGGGCGAGGTCGGCAAGACAGGCGTCGCGATCGACTCGATCGAGGACATGCGGCGGCTGTTCGACACGATCCCGCTCGACCGCGTCTCGACCTCGATGACGATCAACGCGACCGCGCCGATCCTGCTGCTGCTGTACGAGCTGGTGGCCGAGGAGCGGGGGATCGACGCCTCCGAGCTCTCGGGCACCGTCCAGAACGACCTGCTGAAGGAGTACGCGGCCCGCGGGACCTACATCTACCCGCCCAGACCGTCGATGCGGCTGATCACCGACCTGTTCGCCTACTGCGGCGAACGCATCCCGCGCTGGAACACGATCTCGGTGAGCGGGTATCACATGCGCGAGGCCGGGGCGACCGCGGTGCAGGAGCTCGCGTTCACGCTCGCCGACGCGATCGCGTACGTGCAGGCGGCGTTGGACGCCGGGCTCGAGGTGGACGCGTTCGCGCCGCGGCTGTCGTTCTTCTTCGCCTGCCACATGAACGTGTTCGAGGAGATCGCGAAGTTCCGCGCGGCCCGGCGCATGTGGGCCCGGATCATGGCCGAGCGGTTCGGCGCCTCGGACCCGAGGAGCCTGATGCTGCGGTTCCACACGCAGACGGGCGGCGCCACGCTCACCGCGCAGCAGCCGCAGAACAACATCGTCAGGACGGCGCTGGAGGCCCTGTCGGCGGTGCTGGGCGGGACGCAGTCGCTGCACACGAACTCGTTCGACGAGGCCCTGGCGCTCCCCACCGAGCAGGCGGTGAAGATCGCGCTGCGGACGCAGCAGGTGATCGGCCACGAGACGGGTGTCACCCACACCGTTGACCCGCTGGGCGGCTCCTACTACGTGGAGGCGCTCACCGACGAGATCGAGCGGCGGGCGGACGACTACCTCGAACGCATCGACCGACTGGGGGGCGCGGTCGAGGCGATCGAGGCCGGCTTCTACCAGGACGAGATCGGCGAGGCGGCGTTCCGGATCCAGCAGGGGATCGAGTCGGGCGAGCGGGTGGTCGTGGGCGTGAACCGGTTCGAGGACCCCGATGAGCGGCCGGTCGAGATCCAGCGGATCGGGGAGGAGGAGGTCGCCGCCCAGATCGCGCGCGTGCGCCAGCTGCGCGCCTCCAGGGACGGGGACGCGGTCGAGCGCGCGCTCGGGGAGGTCGAGGCGGCGGCTCGGGGGGCGGTCAACCTCCTGCCGCCGATGCGGGAGGCGCTCCGCGCCCGGGCGACGCTCGGCGAGGTCTCCGACGTGCTCCGAACGGTCTTCGGCGAGTACGAGCCGCGCT
>Ga0081455_10009378_pt1 | contig 10068 bp, 6 predicted proteins | sample TabmetS3T2R1_FD_70207 | JGI IMG/M metagenome (GOLD analysis project Ga0081455, IMG submission 70207) | Tabebuia heterophylla rhizosphere microbial communities from the University of Puerto Rico - S3T2R1 | ecosystem: Host-associated > Plants > Roots > Rhizosphere ... | reverse complement strand
TTTTGGGAAAAATATCTGTTGTCACTCAGTTTTGTAGCAATTCTGTTCTCTCATGTAGCATACTGTGCCACCTATTATGTCGATAATTCTGGATCACCTCCTTGTAGTAATAGCTCCTCCTACGGGACGGAAGCAAACCCGTGGTGTACGATAACTTACGGAATAGCTCATCTAAGCGGAGGAGATAATCTATATGTGAAAGCGGGGATATACCGTGAAGATGTCTATATTGATGGCCCTGCAGGCAATGTTAACAAGGACACATTGATAAAAGCGTATCCGGATGTAACTCTTTATGGAAGTGGAGTTGATTCAGGAAGAGTAACGCTAGTTAATACTAGTCACATCACTCTTGATGGGTTCGCAATTACAAATTTCAACCAAGGGATTTTCGTGGTAAGCGCTAGTTATATTACTGTCCAAAACTGCTTAGTTTATAATGTTGGTCAGGAAGGCATACATATTAAGTTTGATTCCAGCTATGTGACAGTCCAGAACTGCACCATCCATGATACAAGAGCGTGGAAATATAACGGTGAAGGTATCTATGTGGGAACGGCTTCATCACAAACTCCTCTTGACAATACACATCACATAACCATAAGAAATAATACAATATATAATACTAATGATGAGTGTATAGAGTTAAAGCCTGGAACTCACGATTCTATTATCGAGGGAAACACCATGTATAATTGCCTGACTGATCCCAGCATAACTCAAACCTGGTGGGGCAGCATAGAAGTCAATCAGGCAGTTAATACTAACCAACATTGGAATTCGAATCCTAATCACATTATAAGAAATAATATTATTCACGATACCAAAACAGGTTTAAGAGCTGGAACAGGTGCTCTAATTTATAACAACTTAATCTATAAGATTAATGATCCGTATAATGGAATTTATGTCAACAACAATGCTGGAGATAGCTATGTGCGCAATATTTACCACAATACTGTTGATTTGCCGAGTGCTAGGGCAGTTGTTGTAGAGGCTGGCACAGTAGATATTAGAAACAACATAGGGCCTACTGGTACAAATAATTTGGCTACATCTGATGACTATTATGTTAATAAAGTAGGTGCAAATTATCGATTAGCTGCAGGAAGCACACCTAATAATGCAGGAGTTGATCTCACCTCTATAGTACCAACTGACTTAGAGGGGAATCTAAGAATATTGCCAACAGATTTGGGAGCATATGAGAAATGATCCTGTTGTTTTGTCCCTACCACAGAACTTAAGGGTAATTGAGTAAGTGACGGCTTCGATCACTGCGTTGGCCACTTGTGGCCAACGCAGAATGACGGCGGAGTCCTCGAAGGCTCCTTTCCTTCCTAAAGAGATTAGATTTCCTCTCTTATTACAGGTTTCAATATGTATCTGCAAGTGGTCAAGAGAGCTCCAATATGTGTATACCTTAAGTGAAAACATAGACGAAACACAGATGTTGATCTATTGGCCATAACAAGGAGAGGTTACGATGTTTAGGTTCAGTAGATACATAATTTTTCTAGTCTTCGCTGCAAGTCTACTCTATAGTTTCGCTGCGGATGCCACAACAATAAGTCCCACATCCTGTTCAAGCACAGATGTTCAAAATGCAATAAATGCAGCGAGAAGCGGGGATACTGTGATCGTCCCGGCAGGGTCATGTACATGGACGAGTACTGTAAGAATTTCTGACAAATCTATTACCTTGCAAGGTGCCGGGATTGACCAGACGAACATCACTGACATGAGTTCCGGGGGAGCGGCATTGATAGCTAGTGTGTCAGCAGCTAACTTCGTCACCGTGACGGGGATCACTTTCATTCATGGCATTGATCATGCTGATGGAATGGTATTATTCGGCGGCACATCAGCGCAAACAGGGTTTAGATTTCATCATAACAAGGTGATCTACAGTGCTGCATCCAGTACCAGGGGAGTTGTGGTAGAGAACGGTTATGGTCTTATAGATCACAACTCTTTTATCTTTACTGGAGAAAGCGGTTCTGTTCAGTCGGTGGCTATTAGGGGAGATCTCGATGAGAGCGACGGAGGTTTTACGTCCTGGAAACGACCGCTCACCTTGGGCACAAACAATGCTGTCTATATCGAGGACAACACCTTCACCTACAGCAGTCAAGATGAAGATTCTATAGACGCGTATAGCGGAGCTCGGCTTGTCATCCGACACAACACTTTCAATAATATTAGTGTTGGATTCCACGGAACTGATAGCGGCAGTAGAAGAAGCGCTCACTCGTATGAAATCTACTCGAATACCTTTACGAATAATTCAGGCACACATCTAAGAGGTGCAACGCTCAGGGGGGGGACTGGTGTCATCTACAATAATTTTTATGGGGGTTCTACGAGTTGGTATGGTATTACGCTCATGTCTTATAGGTCATGCCCACCGGCGGACCAGAGCGATTGGGGAACATGCGATGGCACTAATTATATGCTGGAATCTATGGATTTATCTGACGATGGTAGCAGAACATGCTGTACTTCTGGACCAAGATGCAACGTAAAATTTTGCTCAAATGCAAGAGATACGCTATGCACGTCAGACGCACAATGCCCTGGTGGAACGTGTAGCACATATTTTGATGGATCTGGACCATCTGGATATCCATGTCGGGATCAGGTTGGTATAACTACGAATCAGCTTCCATCTCCTCTCTACGTATGGGATAATGGTTCCATGATTGTGGAAACTTATGATGGTGGCACTGGCTGTAATATTGGCTCAATTATAATGCTTAACAGAGATTATTATGTAAATACGGCAAAACCCGGATACACTGCATATACTTATCCACACCCACTCTCTACGGATACTCTTATTCTACTGGTTCCGCCCACAAATCTAAGGGTGATTCAGTAAGAGCACGGTTCTGAAGGCACTCAGAGGCTTATGAAGAAGGTCATACAGCGCAACGCCGACGATCCTGGGCGTCAGTGGGATTTTGTATGCGCGATGGCCCGGATGTGGAAAACGGCCGAGAACAAAGCGGGCCAAGCCTTAAAACCTTCTGGGTGTAAAGCACATGCTGGTATCTGCGACCCATCGGCGACGGCGACGTCGCCATGCTGGCACCACGCTTGAGCCCGCAGGTAGAGAGCGTCGTGACCACCAAACGCGTCAACCAACGTCGCCCCTCTTCTGTTGTCTATAACCAAAACTCTGGATGGCTCCCCCAGCGCTCCATGGCCTGCTTGAGACGATGCACGCTGCCCTAAGTGGATACCCCGTAGTAGCCTTCTGATCATAAAGCTAGACGCCATGAGGGATGTCCTGAGGACGGCTTGCCTGCTCCCGATCATTGCCAATACCTGGCTGGGTACACGAATCATGTGGATCACTCGCCCGGAGTCTGTGCCACTGCTTAAGCATAATCACTATTTCACAGAGGTTATTTCCTATGGGTGAGATGAAAGTTGGGTTACTGACAGCTGGTAAAGATCAGCATTATGCTCTTGGCCTGCTCGGCGCTCTCCAGAGAAAACCAGTGCATATTGAGTGTATTGGAAACGATCTGATGACGACCTCTGAGGTGGTCAGAACTGGATATGTCGATTACTACAATTTCGTCGGAAACCAAGATTCGGAGACATCTATCAGTCAGAAAGTCCTGCGAGTCTTAAAATACTACCCTCGACTCATAATATATGCAGCTCGTTCCGATGCAAAACTGTTTCATATCTTGTGGTTCCGCAAGTTTCCATATGTTGAAAGAACTTTGTTGAATGTCTACTTCAAAACTTTAGGAAAGAAGTTAGTCTTTACAGCCCATAATATTGATGATCAAGCACGGAATGGGCAAAGTAGCCTTGCAAATAAGCTGTCATTAAGATTCCTCTATAATATCGTTGATCACATCCTCGTTCATACTCCAAAAATGAAACTTGAGTTGATCAAGGAATTTGGCATTGCGGAAGAGAAAATCACGGTAGTGCCACATGGCATCAATGATGTCATTCCGGAGGCGAAAGTCACCCGTTTAGAGGCTAAACAGCAACTTGGATTCGGTCTCCACGAAAAGGTTCTGCTCTTCTTCGGCAATATCGCTCCTTACAAAGGACTGGAGGACCTCATTCGAGCGCTGGCCGCTCTCATCGAAGAGGACCAGTTCAGACTTGTTATTGCAGGTCCTGTGAAGGACAAAGGCTGCGAAGGTTATTGGCGAGAGCTTGAGAAGATGATCAAGGATCTCGGGCTGAGTGACTATGTCCAAAAAGAGGTCCGATTAATACCGGACGAAGATGTTGGAGTGTTCTTCAAAGCCTCAGATGTTTTGGTCTTGCCCTATAAGAGAATCTATCAGTCAGCTGTGCTCCTGTTGTCGTACAGGCAAGGTCTTCCCGTGATCGCAGCTGATGTCGGCTCTCTGAGGGAAGATATTGTGGAAGGACAGACAGGTTTGATATCCCGAGCGGGCGACCCAGCGGACCTCGCAGCAAAAATTCGGACGTACTTTGCAAGTGATTTATTCAGAGATCTTGAGTCCAATGCTCAGAGAATCCGAGAATATGGGGACAACAGGTTTTCGTGGGAAAAGAATGTGGATAGCACTTTTGCCGTGTACCAAAGCTTGCTAAAGTAAAGATGCAAGAGAAGGTTGATTAAAAATCACAACCATCTTGACTTTTCTAATATGATTGTCATAGAATTTTATTGGAAAAGGAAAGGCTTTATTGGAGAAAAACATGCTAGAGAAGTCAAATTCTTTGATAGAATCAAAGAATATTCTACAACAAAAACTATAAACTATACAAAAATGATACCTCACTAATTAATCTAGATTTATTGTCGTATCAGACTGGTATCGCAAGGAGATTCTGTTGATTGGAGTTATTTCAAAGACAAATGAAAAAGAAATTGTGCAGGAGTTTTTCGAGTTATTCAAGACCCCCTGGGAATTCTACAAAGAAAGCAAGACGTATGATGTTGTTTTGATTACCTGTGATCCGCAATTTGAGATCGAAGCGAAGCTTCTCATCATGTATGGCAGTGAGGAAAAGGCATTTGACCATAGGCACAAGCTAAAACCGATGAGGGCGAAGAATGCCTCAATTCTCCAGTACAGAGAGCTTTCCGTTCCGATATACGGGAACGTCAAGGCGTTCCGAGACCCTGAAAGAGCCGTACTCAGCACAACCAAGACGGACGAAGTTGTAGCAGTCCTGTTCCATACAGACCATCGCAAGGTTCTCCGGATCGGCTTCGATCTGTTCCAGGAAGTCGAATATTTATTGCAGTGTGGACAACCAATACCGCATGCGCAGATTCCCACGCTCGATGTGCATATAGCGATGCTTCGCGACTGGATTGTCGGAGCTGGCATTCCTTTGGTCGAAGTTCCGAGCTGTCCGGCTGGTTTTGACTTCACGGTCTGCCTGACCCACGACATTGATTTCCTCAGACTCAGCGACCACAAGTTTGATCACACCATGTTCGGGTTTCTGTATCGGGCGTTGTTTCGCTCGTTTTTCAATTTTCTGAATGGCAAGATATCTCTGACCAAACTTTTAAGGAATTGGAGCGCTGTTTGCTTTTTACCAGGAGTCTATCTAGGGATTGTAAATGATTATTTTTTTCAATTTGAGAAATACTTAGAGGTGGAAAAAGATCTAATTTCTACATTCTTCATTCTACCTTTTAAAAATAGACCAGGCACAGATAACACTGGAAAAATACACAAAGCCCGAGCCGCTCGCTATGATATTAACGATATCGAACCAGAAATTAAGAAACTGATGGCAGCCGGCCGTGAAATTGCGCTTCACGGTATCGACGCGTGGAGGGATGCATCAAAGGGGCGAGAGGAACTTCAACGGATTGCCCGAGTCACTGGTACTAATAAGGTCGGTATCCGATCACACTGGTTGTATCAGTGCGAGCAATCCCCTCAGCATCTGGAAGAGGCCGGGTTCGTATATGATTCATCTGTTGGTTACAACGAGACTATAGGCTACCGCAGTGGTACGACGCAGGTCTTTCGCCCATCCGGAGCAAAGAAGCTCCTTGAAATTCCACTTCATATCATGGATACCGCTTTGTTTTACACGGGCCATATGGATCTTGCGGAGCCACAGGCCATGGCCCTTGTCGAGGGCATGCTTGGCAACGCTCAAAGGTTTGGCGGTGTGCTTACGATCAATTGGCATGATCGCAGTATGGGACCAGAGCGGTTCTGGGGGACTTTTTATGTGAGTATGATTGCTCGTTTGAAGAGCATAAAAGTTTGGTTTGCCACTGTCTCCCAAGCCTTCTCATGGTTCAGTGCGAGACGATCCGTTTCCTTCCACGAAGTTTGCCTCTGCGACAACGAGTTGAAGGTAAGATTGTCAAGCAAGGCCTATGATCATCCTCGGCTTCTTCTCCGTGTGCATATTCCTCAGGACCGAGGCACTCAGACGGACGACTTGCCCATAGCGCAGAGGCGCATAGTCGATATCTCATTCTCTGGCGATCTGGAAATATCTCTATTCCTATAAGGTCTATATAGACATGACAAGGGTTAGGCAAAGCAAGACGAAGAAAGTCTGCATGATTGCTTATACACAGTATAAGTATGACAATCGCATACGTCGTGAAGCTGAAACCCTAGCCACCCAGAGGCATTACAAAGTCTCGCTTCTCGTGCCGAAAGAGGGTGATGTTCCGAAAACATATGAAGAGCATGGCGTGTATGTCAGAGAACTGAACATTCAGCAATACCAAGGAAAGAGTAAGCGCACGTATATAGTATCTTATTTGCGGTTTATGTTGCGTGCGTTTTTCGTTTGCAACAAGTTGCTACTGCTACGACAAGTGGATATTTTTCATATTCACAATATGCCGAATTTCCTTGTGTTTTCTGCAATCTTGGGGCCGATGTGTGGGAAGAAGTTGATACTAGATATTCACGACTCTGTGCCGGAAACCTACACGGCAAAGTTTCATGAGAATCCGAATAAGATACTGTTTTGGCTCTTATGTTGTGAGGAAGCTGTTTGTTGCTGGCTGGCTCATAAAATTATTTGTGTGAACCATCCACAGCGAGATGCTTTAGTAAACAGAGGAATAAATGCAGCAAAGATTACAGTGTCACTGAACGTTCCTGACTGCAGATGGTATAAGATGAATGATAGTATGAAGCTGGATCAAGGAGAGGCGAAGCAATTCAATCTTGTTTATCATGGAACCCTGGCAAAAAGGCTTGGAGTAGATCTCACAATTCGGGCAGTCGGAAAGCTTATTCATAGCATTCCTGGAATAAAATTCCATGTTTATGGAGGAGGGGATGACCAACAAGAGCTCATGCAGCTTACTCGGGAACTGAAGCTGCAGGAATATGTCCATTTCTATGGATTTTTATCGCTTGATAAGTTATGCCCAATTCTTACAGAAATGGATCTGGGTGTTATAGGGAACAGAAAGAACATAGCGACCGACCTTATGTTGCCTGTGAAGTTGCTGGAATATGTCACCCTCAATATCCCGGTAGTCGTTCCGAGGCTGCCGACTGTGCAGTATTACTTCAGCGATGAGATGGTAAGTTACTTCGAGCCTGAAGACAGTAATGAGCTGGCTGTGTCAATTCTGGCTCTCTATCAGAACAGGGAAAAGAGAGAAAGACAGGCGCGTGCCGCGAGAAAGTTTCTCGACCAATTTGGCTGGGAGACACACCAGAAAGATTTTTTGGATCTCTACAATCGTTTGTAATACATAGGGAGAGAAAGCATGGAAAAGAAAAGATTTGCGATTGTCGGATGTGGAAACATAGCAAACAAGCACGTACGTGCCATTCAGGAGCATATCGATCATGCTGAGATTGTCGCTTTCTGTGATGTTGACTTTAAGCGTGCACAAGAGTTTGCGCAGCGTAGCAATGCGCATGCTTTCTCAAACATTAGAGATATGATGCATAGTATGAGGCGGGATATTGATATTGTAAACATTTTGACACCCAGTGGCCTGCATACCAGTAATGTCCTCGAACTCGTAGAATATAGAAAGCCCCTGGTGGTGGAGAAGCCGATCGCATTACGCCTCGAGGAGGCAGATAGAATCATCCGAGCCTGTGATGCACATGGTGTCAAGATTTTTGTGGTACACCAAAATCGTTACAACATACCAATAGTCAAGGCGCACGAGGCCCTCGAACAAGGCCGTTTTGGCAAGCTAGTGATGGGAACGGTACGGTTGCGGTGGAAAAGGGACCAGGCATACTACGATTCGGCTGATTGGCGTGGCACGTGGGCGTATGACGGTGGTGTCTTCATGAATCAGGCGAGTCACCACATTGACATGCTCACCTGGTTTATGGGCGATGTAGAGAGTGTAAGCGCTGTAGGAGGGACCCGCCTGGTGGATATCGAGTGCGAAGATACAGGAGCGGCTATCTTACGGTTTACGAGCGGGGCCATCGGCATCATCGAGGCCACAACGGCGACCCGACCGAAAGACCTCGAAGGCTCCATCAGTATATTGGGAGAAAAGGGAAGTGTGGTTATCGGTGGGTTTTTCATGAACGAACTCACGACATGGGAGTTCGAAAAAAAACAGCCAATTGACGACGTTATCTTTGAAAAGGCTGCGAGAAACCCGGACGATTGGAGCTACAACCACGGCGAGTACTTGAAAGACGTCATAAGGTCTGTGGAGAGCAATCGCGCCGGTTTAGTAGATGGCCTAGAGGGGCGAAAGTCACTAGAACTCGTCAGCGCTATCTATGAGTCGATAGAGACAGGCAGGGAAATCGCTTTGCGTTTCTCTCCAAGGAGATGCAAACTAGGCGTAAATGGCACTACGGTGGCACCGGCTCAAAGGAGCAAAAACCTTGTAGCATACTAGTTTTATAGAAACTGGCATGTTGAGGCAGAGTAGCCACCGGAGAAAACTTCCATACCGTCATTTCTGGACTCCAAACTCCCGAGTCTTTGCAGCTCAAATTTTCCAGGAGCTGCTCATACATGGCTCCCCTCTATAGTTCTGGTATGCTAGGCCGCAGGGGATGTGCACCGTCTAGTGACCCCACACGTGCAAGAGCTGCTGTAACGTCCAATAAGGTCCTCAGCCAAACCATCACCATGCTGTACCAACCCGGCCGAGTCTTCTATCGCGCCCTGAAGCGCCAGTTTGCCCGCGACGACGATGCACGCCCTCGTGCTCTTGATAGGTCCAGCCCCCTGGGCAATGCTGGCTCTCTGACTCCCCGCAGCCATTGCCCGGCGGACCGTATCGCGTTGCGCCTTCCAGTCATCATAATGGTTCTTGCCGCCACAGCAATGCCTGTGGAGTTGAGACCGCTGCACTACGCAACGCTGAGCTTTGGCATTTTCGTATCCGACGTCGTGGCGAACATTGTGGGGTATGTGCCAGTGGGAATGGTGCTCGGAGGGTTAGGGCCGCTGCGGGCGGTCATCGCAGCCTTTTTGATCTCGACGTTCGCCGAGACAGGTCAACTCATAATGATGCACCGCACCTCCTCACCTATCGATATCGCCTCGAACACTATCGGAGCGATCCTGGGGATGGTCGTTTGCGCACGTTGGGGGATGCGTTCACCCGGGTTCAGGGTCAACAGATGGAAGGCACTGGTCGCGGCAGCGCTGGCGTGCATGCTCGGTCTTGGGGTACTGGCGATGCCTCGCGGGGCCATCAATACTCGGGGAGCGGCGTCCCCGGGAACCCTCGAAGCCTACTGGAAGCTCGACGAAAGCCACGGTCGCGTTGCGTTAGATTCTTCAGGACATGGCCTGCACGGTAAGTTCAGCAACGAACCAACGCGAGTTACCGGTGCCCAGGGCAGTGTCGTCACCCTGGACGGCGCGACGGACTACATCGACTTTGGCCGTTCCCCCACGCTTGGGCTCTTCGGCAGCATGACTATCAGTGCATGGATTAACTCCACCTCCTTCCCTGTCGACGACGCCGCGATCGTTTCAAATTTCAACAACAGTCTCGGTTATCAGTTGGATACGACAGTTGACAGAGGGCCACGCACGATCGGTTTCAAACTCGCCGACGCATGCGGAAGCCTCATGGCACGTTACGGAGCGACTCCATTGGTCGCCGACCGTTGG
>Ga0081455_10009377_pt1 | contig 10069 bp, 10 predicted proteins | sample TabmetS3T2R1_FD_70207 | JGI IMG/M metagenome (GOLD analysis project Ga0081455, IMG submission 70207) | Tabebuia heterophylla rhizosphere microbial communities from the University of Puerto Rico - S3T2R1 | ecosystem: Host-associated > Plants > Roots > Rhizosphere ... | reverse complement strand
GGGCGCTACCGGCTGGGCTGGCGAATGGTGGGACTCGCGCGGACGAAACTGGCTACGAGCGGGTACCGCGAGGCGATCACGCCGACGGCGCGCGGGCTGGCGAGCCACTTCGGCGAGACGGTCCACATCACGGCATGGGAGCGCGGCCGCGTGCTCTACATCGCCAGTCAACGCCCGCCCGGCGGTGTGGCCGCACCGGCGGAGCCTGTTGCCGCGCAGCTGACGCCGCCGGGCACCGTGCTGCTCGCCGAGCGAGCCGGCGGCGCCGGCAGCGGGCTCGCACCCGGCGAGCTGGAGCGCACGCGCCGACGCGGGTACGCGGTCGGGGCTCAGCGCGCCCTCGAAGGGGTGGACTGCGCCGCCGCCCCGGTACGCACGAGCGACGGGCCGGCGACCGCTGCCCTCGCGCTGTGCGCCCCGCGTGACCGGTTCCAGGCCCGGCGCGACGAGTACACGCGCGCGATTGCTGTCGCCTGCGAGCGGATTGCTCGTTCCGTTCGGCGGTAGCGAACGGCATCGTGGTGGCCGCCGGGCGGCGGCACGCTCAGCCCATGGACCGGGCGACGTCAACCGGTTCCTTGTCACCGGCGCCGAAACCGGCGGCGCGTACTTCGCGGTGGAGGCGATCGTTGCGCCCGGCGGCGGTAGGGCTGGTCGTCGCGCGGCCCGTCGCTCGTTAGGGCTTGCGTGCGATGACTGCGCCGTTGGCACCGGGGGCGTCGAACCGGACCGTGCGGGGCTCGACGAACCCGGCGTCCTTGAGCCAGGCGGTGTACTCGGATGCGGTGTAGTTGCGGCCCTCGATCTCGATCAACATGTTGAGGCTCATGAGCGCGGCCGCGGGGGGCCCGGTCTTGTCGTCGTCGACGAGCAGCTCGGTGATGATGATCGTGCCGCTGTTGGGAAGCGCGTCGAAGGATTTGCGCAGCAGGAGCCGGTCGTGCTCCTCGTTCCAGTCGTGCATGATCATCGAGTACAGGTGGACGTCGTGCCGGGGCGGCAGCGCGTCGGCGAAGAAGTCGCCGCCTTGCACGGCGATGCGATCGCGCAGTTCGGCGTCAGCGATCTTGTCGGCCGCGATGTCGACCACGTGGGGCAGATCGAAGACGGTCGCGCAGAGCGACGGGTAGTTCCGGCACAGCTCGATGGCGAACGCGCCGGAGCCGCCGCCGACGTCGAGCAGTCGCGTCGCGGCGTCGAGATCGATCTCGTCCGCGAGGGTGCGTGCGGTGAAGCCCGACATCGAGTGCATCGCTTCCCAGAAGGTCTCGAGGACCGCCGGGTCCTCGCCCTCGAACATGGAGCGCTCGCGCTCCGGGTCCCATGTGGTCGGTCGGTTGGTGCGGATCGCCTCCGTGAGCTTCGCCCACCCCGGGTAGAGCCGCCGGTCGAACATCGTCACCAGGCCGCCGAAGTAGTAGGGGGTGCCGCGCACGAGAAACCGCTCGCTGAGCGCCGTGTTGCGGTAGCCGTGCCGGCCGCGTTCGAGCAGGCCGAGCGACGCGCAGCCGGTCAGCAGCATCTCCGCCGGCCGCTGATCGATGCCGAGCTCGCGAGCGAGCTCGTGCGCGGTCGTTTCGGCGCCGCCGGCCAGGCGCGTGAAGAGGTCGAGCTCGTGGGCGGCCGCGAGCGTCTTGAACGCCCAGAAGCCGGTCGCGATCTGCATCAGCGGCACCGGGGTCAGCGAATCGGCTGTCGACACGGATTCGACGTGGGCGTCCAAGGTCGCCGCCCGGTCGTGCGTCGTGTGGGTTTCTCGTGGTTGCGCCGCCGCGCCCTCACCGTCGCCGGCACGGCGTCGCCTCTGGTTCGCCAGGTACTCGTTGTCGCCAACCATCTCGAAGCACTGCCTTTCTCGTTTCTCGCAGGTACGAGTAGAGAGAGGGGCGTCGCCGCCGAGGTATTCCATCCGCTCGCTCGGCGAACGTCACGTCGGCCGCGCTGGCGAGGCTCCCCGTGCCGCGCCCCGCCGACGCCGAGAAGGTCAAACGCCCCGCTGCTCGCGCGCCCGCGCGCGTGCGCCAGCGCGGGCACATCCCCAACCTTGTCGCGGTCAACTTCTCCACTCAACGGCGCGGACTAAGCCACGCGGCACCGGCGGTTATCGGTGCGCGGCGCAGAACGCGTCTCGTTCGCGATTCGCTGCCGCGGTAACAGGAAACGCGCGCCTGATCCGGCGCGCCATCGCGATCGAATGCTGCTCGATGCGCACGGTCACGCGGCGGCGCGCGGCGCGAGTGGGCGCGGCGGCGAGTCGTGCTGCGTTTTGCCAGGCCAGCTCGCGCCAGGCGACGATGTCCAGCGACAACGTTGGGTCGTTGGGCGCCTGGGCGCCGATCGTCGGGTCCAGCCTCGCGCTGATCTGCGGGTACACGACCGGCTGGACGCGCGCGAGGACGGTATTGACCTGCAGATGGTCCGCATGGTTGTGGACGCCGAGGCGGTAGTAGATGAAGGCGAGATCGTGGTTGACGTGGGCGTTGATGCCCAGCATCAGATCGCCGAGCGTCACGACTCGCTCACGCTCGGCAGCGCGGAACGCGATTTGCCACGCTTCGGGCACGTGGCGGCGGTTGCCCCGCTGCCAGGCTCGCAACGGGTCGAGATACTCGTATCCAAACGCGGCCGTGACCCGGTTCCAGAATCGGCGATCGCTGAACTCGCCCGCACGGATGGCGTCCCGGATGCTCTCCGTGGTGCGCAGGTACAGCAATGCGAACGCGGCCTTGTGGCTGCAATTCAGCCGGTCGAAGTTGCGTTGCATGTCCGCGATCAACCGGTCGACGCACGCATCGCTCCCCCGCGCGCAACTACGCGTCTGCCCGTCGGCGGACAACGGCGCAAGCACCACCAGCACCGCTGCGAGCACCGCCACGATCAGCGCGCCCCTCACGCCCCTCGCTCTCACGTTCGCTCTCCCACCCGTCGGCGAGACTACCGGCGCGGCGTCGGTCGACCAACGTTCGAAGACGAACCGGTCGCTCTCCCCGCGCAGGCGCCTTGCTCCGAGCGACCGAGCGGCCCGCGATCACCTCACGCCCCGCGCGGTCAGGTCGGTGCGGTACCGGACGCGAGGTCACCGCTGGTCGCGACGACCTCGATGTCGCCCTCGTTCTCCGCCGTCGCAGGATGCCGTCGCGCGCGATGGAGTTGCATCGTCACGGCGCGTCCTCTGACTCGGCCGCATCGGCCAGACCGTGGTCCAGGGGCACGGCGCCGCGGACGGTCGTGCCGGCGCCCGGCGTGGAGGCGATCTGAAGGTCACCGCCGACCGCGCCGATGCGATCGCGCATGCCGACGAGGCCATCGCCATCGCCTCGCGCCGAGACGTCCATCCCGACCCCGTCGTCGGAGATCGCGAAGGTGGCCAGCGCTCCGTCCCGTCCGAGCGTGACGGTCGCCCGTGCCCCGTCGCCGGCGTGCTTGGCCACGTTCTGGGTCGCTTCCATCGCGCGGAAGTACATCGCCGACTGGATCGGACGCGGACACCGACCGATGCCGTTGTCGACGCTGCTGTTCCGCATGGGTGCGCTTATCGCGAACGAGCGAAGAGCGTCTGCCATGCCGTGGTCGCGCAGCATCGGCGGATAGATCCCGTGCGCCAGGCTGCGCAGCTCCTCGACCGCGGACTCGGCGTCGTCGCCGATCGCCTCGAGCTGGTCGGAGATCGCTTCGTCGTCGGTACTGTCCTTCGTGATCAGCCGGCCGCTCGCGTGAGGACGTCCTGCCGCTCGCGCGAGAGGTGGTCGGCAGGCCCGCGCCGTCGCTCCTGCACTGACAGCAGGCGTCTTGGCGAGGGGCCGGTCGCTCTCGTTCGGGACGAGCAGCGAGCGTCCTAGGACACCGTGGGTGGCTCGCGGCCGATCGTCGACCTAGCCGGGCGAACGCGGCGCATGACTCAGGCGTAATAGCCGTCGATGGGCACGCGCGCCTCTGCGAAGAGCGCGGGGCCGTCGAGGGCGACGTCGGTCGCGTCCGGGCTGGTGGCTGCGGGCGGCCTGAGCTCGTTGAGCTGTTTGCCGGAGAGCGCGAAGACGACGCGCCCCAGGCCGGAACGCGCAATCGCACCGCGGCACATGGGGCACGGCTCGCAACTCGTGTACATGGTGGTGTGCCGCGCTAGGTCCGGGTCGAGTTCGGCGGCGGCCCAGCGGGCCAGCTTGAGTTCGGGATGGGCCGTGATGTCGCGCTCGGTCACCACGGTGTTGCGGTCCTCGGCAAGCACATCACCTCCGGGGCCGACGAGCAGGGACCCGAACGGCATGTCGCCCGCGGCTCGTGCCGCGGCCGCCAGCTCGATGGCCCTGCGCAGATGGTGTTCGTCAGCTTCGGTCATCGGGCGCCTTCCTGACTTGGGCGAATTCGCTTGCCCGACCTGCGACGCGGCAGAACACTGCTTGCGATCGAGCCAGAGGATCGGGCAGGGAACAGCGGGTTGATGATCGCGCGGTCAATCGCCTGGAGCGAACCGACGAAGGTCCGGTTGTCGGTCCGGCGTAGGCCGCCCTGCGACCGGATCGGTCATCGCATCCTCCCGGGGTGACGGCGGCGACTACCGCAGCGGTCACTCGTCGACGACGTCGACCACCTCGTAGACCCCCGACACGTGCTCGTTCTCGACGAACGCGGACAGTCGGTCGACGCGCTGCGTTTCCGCCGCGTCGGCTTCGCCGCGCCAGCGGTGGTAGTCGTCGATGCTCATGTCGAAGAGGCCGAACGAGATGATCTCGTCGGCGTCGCGGATGTTGCGCGCGTGGTAGGCGCGCTGGAATCCGGGCGGCTTGTCGTCTCCCGGGTCCCATGCACGGCGGAACTGATCGAATGCGCCGGGCTTGAGCCGGCGTGCGGTGAACATGACGATCACTGGCGCGACCTCCTTGGAGTCCCGTGGCTGGCGCGGATGATCCCCGATTCGCCGTGCGGCGGATGAACGACGCGCGCCGAGCGGTCGCAGAACATCGAATGAGCCGCCGCCGCCCGCGCGCCAACCGCTGATAGCGACGCGATCCGGCGCGAGGCGCGACGCCGTTAGGCGACCGCATCCAGGCGAGACGAGTAGCGCGTCGGGTGGACCGGCCTGGCGACCCCGCCGTCCGCGATAGCGTCGAGCGCGTCCAGCCGCGACCAAAGCTCTCAATCGCTGACCAAGACCTGGAACGCCCTCCACTCGTCCGGGCAATACTTCGGCTCGCCGCCGGCGGCCAAGGCGTAGCAGGGGAAGATCTTCCATACGCCGGCCGTGTCGAAGACCCGTGAGCCGTTGATTGTCAGCGCCTGGTGGGGCTTCAAGACCGTGCCCTCGTTGGAGTTACCAAAGTCACCATTCTCGTTGTCGGGCGTGCGGACGCCGACGAACGTGTCGTCGATATTGACCGCGGTCGAGCCAACGTTGCGCAGCGTGAACTCGACATCGATGCTGTCGCCGATAGCCGGGTGTGACTTGGCGCTCGTGGCGATCAGGCCGGAGACCTCTAGGCCATCGGGAGAGTGGTCGTGTCTGTTGCGCGCGTCGTGGATGACTCCGTCGCGTGGGGGCGACGGCGACGCGGGGGGCGAGGGCGAGTCCGATGGCGGCGCCGCGGAGAGGTTGACCGACGCCGGGCTGCCCGCTTCGGGCGGCCTTGTCTTGTCGGCGCGCACGGCCTGGGAGAAGTAGGGCACGACGAGCGCGAGGCCGACAGCCAACGAGGCGATGCGCGCCCAGCGCGGCACCCCCGGGATCATGATCTCCTTGGCCGAGAAACCGCCCCCGACGATCGCGATCAGCAGGAACAGAAGGCCTCCGACCAGGCCGACAGCTTCTGGCGACATCTAACTCGTCTCCGGCCGTGCTCGGCTTTGGCAGTGGGGCTCGATCGCAGCTATGCGTGGGCCGGTGCGGCCGCGGAAGGCCGGCGGCAGGCGCCTCGGACGCCGGTCTGCGACGAGGTCATAGCCGTCGCCGAAGCTGCCGACGCGGATCGTCGACGGAGCGAGCGCGCTCCGCTCCATCCGCTCGCTGGACCGGCGTGCAGGCCGGACGGCAATCGTTTCCTTGCGGGCCGAAGTGATGGCGTCGGCGATCACCGGGGACGTACCTCCTAAAGCGTGGACGCGCCGCAGGTGCGGTGCTCGTGGTGATGCAATCGACGGTCCCAGACAGGCGGACGCGCGTCCGCGTTGTTTGACCCAGTCAAAGCGTGGTGGTCGTCACACACGCACCGCCTCATCACTCCGTAGACGGCGACTCCCGGAGCGAACGCCGCAGCGACAGCGCTGCCGCCTTTCGAGGAAGCGCGCGCCAGGGCGGCGCCGGCACACACGACTCCGTGTCGTCCAACGGAGTCGCCTGATGCTCAATTGCGAGACGCTCGCAAGCAGGCGATATGCGAGGCGGTGTCGGCGCCGCGTAATGACGGCCTGGCTCGGCGAGTGCTCCCGGTCGGGACCCCTGTCTCGAATGAGAACGTGGACAGGGACTCGACCTTTGGGTCGTGAGCCACTCAGCTGCAGAGGGTTACGGTCCCGGCCCGTTCAACGATGCAACAAGGGAGTGTGCATTGCTCACCAGATCACGAATGACAGTTGTCGCATGCATGGCGGCAGCGAGCCTCATCAGCGCGCCGTCGGCCTTCGCCGGTGAGGCCACCGGGAACTTCGCCAAGACCGGCAAGACCACGCCGATCTCGAACTTTGTCGCGTCATCAATCTGCTCGTTCTCCGGACAGAACCCGGAGCGGTTCCTGGACCCGTCGGATCCGAACTTCGAGCCCGGCCGCACGCAGTCCTGGGGACAGATTCCCAAGAGCGTGCGGGACACGTTCCCCGCCGAGGAGCACCCTGGAAACGCCTGCAACGGCCATACCGGCTTCCTGGCAGGCGGCGGCACGGAGTAGCGCCGACTCGTCACCAACCGCGTCCCGGAGCCCCGACGTGTTTCGACGGGGCTCCAGCGCGGCGCCCCTCCTCGCATAGCTCGACCGTCGGGAGTGGGTGTCAAACGACCGGAATGGACGACCCGCCAGCGCGCGGATCGGTCGCCGGAGAGGCTTGCTTTCGCCCTCGCGGAGCAGGCGCCCCAGCAAGCCGGTCCGGCGCAGCTGCTGCTCGCCTTGAAGCAGGAGTCGCGACACGCTCCTCGTCCTCGTCCAAGTCGGGCGTCTCGAGTCGTTCAGAGAGACGCTCGGATCCGAACGATTGCGAGCGTGGGAGCGGTACGCCAAACGGTCAGCGCTGCGGCGGTATTGCCCAGCGAGCAACTGCCCGCGGGGTGCCGTGAGCCACAGCGACCGCGGGAGTGCCAGCCAGGCGGAGACGCCCGCGTTTTGCTGTTCCGCTGATGTGTGCCCGTCAGGTTTGACCGGCCCTCCGCTCCGTCGTCGTTCCAGAGCTAGTCGATCGTCTGCCTGGGCGTGCTGATGCTCCTCGCAGGCCTCATGGGGCCGACGATCGCGGCCGTGAACGGCGCGCTCCGCGTCGGCTGGCTCGTCGGCACGTGGGGCGCCGTAGTGGGCGCTCACGCTGTGCGCGTCGGTACCCGCGCGCCATGGTCGCGTGGCGCCGCCGCTCCGCCCGTAGCGCGGCTGCGCCTGCTTCGGCTCGCGAGGCGCGTGCCTAGACCTTCGTCGCGTGTGCCCGCTGGGGCGTTGGACGAGCATCGGCGCGTCCCCACCAGTCGTAGGAAGGATGATTTTCATGCGGCGAGTTCGCGTTGGTGTCGTGGTAGCGGTGTCGTGTGCGGTGATGGCCGCCGTGCCTGCTGTTGCGGCCGCCCACGCTCCATCAGGAGCGATCTTCACCACCCTGCCCGATGGCAGCGAGGTCAATTTCAACCACTTTGACTTGAAGACCGACGTCTACTTGGACGGTGGTCCGGGACCGGGCGCGCCGCAGGGGGCAGCCGGGCTCGATGACGGGACATACGTGTTCCAGGTGACGAATCCCAGTGGAAAGGTGCTGCTGTCGACCGATGCGGCTCGCTGCCGTCAGTTCACAGTGGCCAATGGGATCATCACGAGCATCGCCCCGAGCGACCCGAGTTGCGATCATGTCACGGGACTCGACGTAGACCACCCGCCAGCGCTGACGGTACAGCTCTTCCCGTTCAACGACACGCCGAACAACGGCGGCGTGTACAAGGTTTGGGTCACATTCCTCGAGGACTACGTCTGCAGCCTCGACGTGGTCGATTGCGGGACCGCCACTGGCCCCGACGGCCACAAGCACGGCTTCGTCCCGTCGCACAGCAAGACCGACAACTTCAAGGTGGGCGAGGAACCGGTCGTCGAGATCGACACCCGGTTCCACAAGCACGATCACGCGGACTCCCCGTTGCTGGACAACCTCGGTGTGACGTGGACCGACACGCTCGGCGCGTCGAACAAGAAGTGGTCCTACTACGCGCCGTGGCTCAACGTGTTCCACGAGGCGCACGTCGAGGCCGTCGAAACCGGCACCCACCGGATCTCCATCAACAACCAGTCCGGCTGCAAGGTCGCGCACGTCGTCTACAACGGTGTCGAGACCGACGGGCCGCGCACCGTCTCGGTGGACATCAAGAACATCAACAAGGACCGGACCGTCTTCATCGACGTCTACTGCGACTGACCCGAGGCCGGGGCGAGCAGCAGCCGGCGCGTTCGGCTGCTGCTCACCTGCCCGTTCCCGGGCTGCGAGCGTCACGCGAGTCGGGCGGCAGACGACCGGAATGGATGACCGGCAGGAGCGCGCGCGATCCGACACGCTCGCTCACGCCGGCATCTGCGGTTGTCGGCGCTCGGCACGAGCCAGGCGACCGCGTGTCATCCGTACCAGTAGCGCGCGCCGGTGGTTCACACGCTCCTATCGGGCGGAAGCAGAAACGCGAGGATGGTTTAGCCAAGCGACTAGGGCCTGGTTGACAACGGGCGTCGCCGCGACGGTAGCTTGGGCGCCGGGGCAGGGGCCTTGCAGGAAGGAACGAGGCAGTGATCTTGAGGAGATCGACAGGGCGCGGGTTCGATTCCTGCCGTCTCCATATCTGACATTGCGCAGACTCCCGCCGTGGCGAGACGCAGCTCATGGGCACGGGAAGGTCCGCTGATGCGTGGGTGTCAGGCGCCGAGTCGCTGCTCGAAGAGGTTGCTGTTCTGTTCCATGTAGGCGAGTTCGTTCCGGCCCCAGTCGCCCGTGTCGTGGCGGTCGACGAAGCCGCGCACGGCGGCCAGCATCGCCTCGACGATTCCCTGGCCGGCCCAGCCGTAGCCCTCGAGAGCCGCTTGGAGCATTCGAGCAGCCGGCTCGCCGTCGCCGTACACGGCCGGATGCACGAACGACCACAGGAAGTCTCCGAGGTTCTCGCGCCTCGTGCCGGGCTTCGTGCCGTCCCAGTCGATAATCGCTACAGGTGACATCTCCCGGAAGACGAAATTCGGCTGGGCGAGGCCGGGATGGCACGCGACCTCCGAACCGGCGGCGAACTCGGTGCTGGCGGTCACGTCGTGGACCGTCCGCAGAAGGCGTCCCCCGGCTCGCGCTGCGCGTTCGCTGAGCCGGAAGCCATTGTGCGGAGGCGCGAAGCCCTCGATGTAGGTGAGGATCGCGCGCCCCCGCTCGTCGATCCCGAGGAATCGCGGCGCGCCGTCAAAGCCGCATCGCTCGAAGTGGTCCAGGAGCGCATGGACGTAGCCGCCGTCCGGCTTGACGGGACGGCGTACCGTGTCACCTACCCGGACGACTCCCGGGGTGGACATCCCCCCGAAGAGCGGGATTTCGCGCTCGTTTCCAGCACTCACGCGACCAGATTACGGCCGCCGAGTCGGTCGAGCGCCTCCTTGTCGCCGCACTCCTAATCGTGCAAGCCGACGCGCGAACCCGAACCTGGTTTGCGCAATGGTTGGGTGCGCCCGAATGCGACCTGAGGAAAGGACCGAGCAGCGGGTCGCCGCGCTCGTCGATGGACGCTCGTGACGCCGGCCTGCCGCTTCTGCCGGGGGGCGCAAGCAGCCGCCCCACCAAACTCGCGATGGGCTGTCGCTGCGGACGAGGCGCGAGCGCGCTGGGCCCGCCTCGTCTCTGAATACGGAGGTCGGTCAGCGGTTGACCTTCCTCA
>Ga0081455_10009376_pt1 | contig 10069 bp, 11 predicted proteins | sample TabmetS3T2R1_FD_70207 | JGI IMG/M metagenome (GOLD analysis project Ga0081455, IMG submission 70207) | Tabebuia heterophylla rhizosphere microbial communities from the University of Puerto Rico - S3T2R1 | ecosystem: Host-associated > Plants > Roots > Rhizosphere ... | reverse complement strand
GTCCCTCTAAGGCATTCGGCCCGGCACTTTCCGCGCGAATCCCCGAGTTATCGCGAGTGCTACACCACTCGTAACGCGGCACCGTGCTCGCCATGACGCCCCGCGACCATCAATCGGGCTTACTACGCTTGCAGCGTACATAGCGTTCGCGTGTATGATCTTCATGGAGCTGACGCCGTTCGCTACTTTTCGCGAACGCGTTTGGTCCGACGAGGACTTCGCAGAGCTGCAAGGCTTTCTCTCGCTGGCGCCTGCCGCTGGGGTCTTGATACCGGGTGGGGGTGGGTTGCGGAAGGTTCGCTGGCTGGCGCAGCAACGGGGCAAGCGCGGCGGAGCTAGGGTCATCTACTACTGGAATGCGCGAGCAAATTGCATCTACCTGGTGCATGGCTACACGAAGAATATTCGTGACGATCTCACGAAGCGGCAACTAAGAGCACTGCGTGCTCAGTTGAGAGATTTGACGAATGGATAAAAAGGAGTTCGATAGCCTGCTGAAGGGCGTCAAGGAAATGAGACGCCACATGGCCGGCAAGCGCGTCCGCGGGATACGGACGAGTCGAGTCGTGGTCGCGGACGTTCAAGCGATCCGCAAGTCCGCCAATATCAGTCAGGCGCAGTTCGCGAAGCTCATCGGAGTCAACCTGCGGACGCTACAAAACTGGGAGCAAAGGCGGACACGACCGACCGGCCCGGCTCTCGCGCTGCTGAAGATCGTTGCCTCCAATCCGAAGTCCGCGATCGAGGCGCTGAACGCCTAGGCGAACAGCACCCAGCAGATGACGGCGCCGACGACCGTCACGATGTCGTCGGGCCTTGAAACATCGAGAGCCCAAGCTTGCGCGCGCCCGCCGGCTTCAACAATCTCCTGCGCCACAGATCGCGCACCTTCGACGTTGTAATCGGTGACGGCGACTTGGGCACCTTCGCCCGCAAACACGAGGGCGGTGGCGCGTCCCATGCCGCTCGCGGCGCCCGTGATGAACACCACGGCGTTTTTTACCGATCGGCTGAGATCAATCATCGGATGCTTCCTTCAAGGATACCGCGCGACGAAGATCTTACGCGTCGTCTCGACGACCTCCCATGTCCCGCGCCAGCCTGGGCGGAAGACGACGCTGTCGCCGGCCCGAAAGGTCTCGGGTGCACCGCCGTCCTCGGTGACAATCAAATGCCCGGATAAGAAGCTGCAGAATTCCCACTCCTCGTAAATGCACGCCCACTTTCCCGGCGAGCATTCCCAGATACCGGAGAACTGCTTGCCGTCCGGGGTCTCGTCGAGAATCCAGGTCTTGTTGCGCGGCGTTCCCGCAAGGACGCGCTCGGGGAGCGGCGCGCCTTCCACGGGAGTCCCCAGGTCGTTGAGATCGAACCGTACACAGGTCTTGCTCATTTCTGCGCCGTCTCGCCTCTGTATTGCCCTCGAATTAACACGTTGATCGCATACTGGGTGTCTTGCACCCGTGCCGGCGGCTAACCTCATCACGAGCGGAGTCGAGATGTCCAGGAGGAGTTCCCCATGCGCATAGCCATCCTGACCGGCGGCGGCGATGTGCCAGGCCTCAACGCCTGCATCAAGGCGGTGGTGCGCCGCGCGGCGGAGCTCGAGTTCCAGGTGATAGGCTTGCGGCGCGGCTGGGCGGGCCTCGTGGAATATGATCCGGCCGATCCCGCGTCTCCTGCGCATTGCCTGATGCCCCTCGACAGGCCGGCGGTGCGCACGATCGAGAACAAGGGCGGCACGATGCTGCACACCTCGCGGACCGACCCGGCCCGCATCAAGCCCAAGGATCTGCCCGGCTTTCTTCACGGCCGCTTCAAGCCGCAGCAAGGCAAGGTCGCCGGTGAGACAACGGTCGACGTCACGCCCCATGTGCTCGAGGCCATCGAGCATCTCAAGCTCGACGCCCTGATTGCACTGGGCGGCGACGGCACGCTCACCTATGCCGCGCGTCTCCACAAGGAAGGCGTGAAGATCATCAGTGTGCCGAAGACGATGGACAACGATATCTTCGGCACGGACTACTGCATCGGGTTTTCCACCGCGGTGACGCGCTCGGTCGAGGCCGTGACCGCCTTGCGCACCACCACAGGCAGCCATGAGCGGGTCGCGGTGGTTGAGCTGTTCGGCCGGCAATCCGGCGAGACGGCGCTCATCACCGGCTATCTCGCCGATGCCGATCGCGTGCTCATCGCCGAAGTGCCGTTCGACATGCCCCAGGTTGCCGAGCTCATCGTCAGGGATCGTGCGGACAACCCGATGAACTACGCCATGCTCGTTGTCTCGGAGGGCGCGCGCATGGTGGGTGGCGAGGCCGTGGTTCATGGCGAAGCCGACGCCTATGGGCGCAAGCGGCTGGGCGGCATCGGTCAGCAGGTTGGCGAAGAAATTCAGCGCCTCACCGGCGTGGGTTTCATATCGCAAAGTCTCGCTTATCTCATGCGTTCCGGCGCGCCGGATTCGCTCGACCGGATGGTCGCGACAAGCTACGGCAATCTTGCGGTTCAACTGATCGCGCAAGGGCGTTTCGGCTGCATGACCGCGGTGCGCGACGGGAACTACGCCGTTGTGCCGGCGGACACGCCGCTCCAAGGCAAGAAGCGCGTCGACGTGGATGCGCTCTACGATCGCGGCACTTATCGCCCCCGCGTCGCGGAAATCATGGGTAAACCCATGTTTCTGTACTGATTTTAAGGCCCTCATTTCTGAACGACGCATTCAGAGCGGGTTCAGACGGAAAGCTCCAATCTTTGCGCACACACAAGGAGGTGTGTCATGCGCAAGATGTTAGCGGCAGCGTTACTGAGCACCATCGGCCTGTTCGGCGTCAGCGGTGCGGCGCTCGCTCACGATAATGGTCCCCGTATGTCGTTCGGGTTCTCGGTGGGCGACGGGTATTATCGCGGCCCGCCCCCTGGCTACTACTACGCGCCGCCGCGCGCCTATTATTACCAACCCTATGGCTATCGCCCCTACTACCGTGATCACTGGCGACGGGATCATTGGCATGGCGACCGGGGTTACCATCGCGGCTGGGACGGACCGCGGCGCCATTCGCGCGGTGATTGGGATTAACAAGAAACAAGCTTAGACAACGGAGGTCCGCCGGAGCACAGGCTTCGGCGGACCTCCATCTGGGAGATAGACATGAGGCGTCGGGGCACGATTTGGGCGCTTGCAGTTTTACTCGCATGTGGCGTGACGGGGGCGCAGGCTGCTGTGGTGCATGGTGATCTCACCGGCCGCAGCGGCGCCGTCGATGGTGGTGTGCGCGCCGAGCTTGCCGACGATCATGGCCACCGCCATGACGGCGGGCATCGGGGTGGCCATGGTGGTGGCCACTGGGATCGCGGCGGTGGCGGGCATTGGGATCGCGGCCGCGATTGGGGACGCCACGGTTGGGACCGCGGCGATTGGGGCCGGCATCACGGCCACTCCGATCTTTCGCTGTTCTTCGGCTTCGCCGGGCCGCGCTATTACGACTACGGTCCCGGACCGAGCTGCCAGCCCTTCGTGCAGAATGGATATTGGTACGGCCGTCCCGCGCAGATCGGCTCGACGCTCTGTTACGATGCCTGGGGCAACTCCTATGTCGTCGACGGCAGCTCCTACGTCATTCAATTCCTCGACGGGTATCCATAAAGCGCTTCCCGAAGGTGTTACGCGGCTTTCGGATAGAAGCGCGACAAACCAAAAAAACTGGCCCCCTCCCGGTTCGAAGAAGCGGGAAGGGGTTTAGTAACCAGCCGTAAAGCTTGCAGGGACACGGTCTCGGTATAGATTGTTGCCCGCGCGATTCGGCCGTTCGGGCTATCGCGTTCGGCTTGAAACATTGCAAGGTCAACGGGAGACTTCGGATGCTGGCGAGACGATGGAGTGCGGTGTTGTTGGGCGCGTGCCTGTTTCTGGCCGCCTGCCAGACGACGAACCCCTATACTGGCCAGCCCGAAATGTCGAACACCGCGAAAGGAGCGGGAATTGGCGCGCTTGCCGGTGCAGCGATCGGCGCCCTCACGAATACGTCACATGGCAACCAAGCGGCGACGAACGCGCTGATCGGCGCCGGTGTCGGCGCGCTCGCCGGCGGCGGTGTCGGCTACTACATGGATCAGCAGGAAAAGAAGCTGCGCATGCAGCTCCAAGGCACCGGCGTCTCGGTCACCCGCATGGGCGACAACATCATCCTCAACATGCCGGGCAACATCACCTTCGCGTCGAGCTCGTCCGATATCAATTCCGGCTTCTACAACACGCTCAACTCCGTTGCTCTGGTGCTCAAGGAGTACAACAAGACGATCGTGACCGTGGCCGGACACACGGATTCGACGGGCTCGGATGAGCTCAACAACAATCTGAGCCAGGCGCGCGCCAACAGCGTCGCGCAATATCTCATCAATCAGGGTTTGTTCCCGCAGCGCTTCGTCGTGCAGGGTTACGGCAAGACGCGGCCGATCGCTCCGAACGAAACGCCTGATGGGCGGGCCAAGAATCGACGCGTGGAAATCCAGCTCTCTCCGCTTACGACCTGAGCGCGGCGCAATTCTCTCTCAAAGGCCCGGCACTCTGCCGGGCCTTTTTTGCATCGAAGGGCGAGACATGAAACGATGCGTGGGACGGGGGACCTTCGCATGACCGCTGCACGTGTGTTTTGGTTCGCCGCCGCGCTGGTCATGCTTGCCGGCTGTCACAATAAAGACGAAGGCCGGATCACCGGCACCGCGACCTATCGAGAGCGTATCGGCCTTCCCGCAGGTGTGATCTTCGAGGCCGATCTCATCGAACTCGGGCCCACTGAGGCCGACAGGCGCGTCATTGCGTCGGAGACGCAGGAGAACGCCGGGCCCGTTCCGATCCGCTTCGAGATTACCTATCCGCGCGCGGCGCTCGATCCGTCGCGGCTGCATGCCGTTGACGCCCGGTTGCGTGTCGGAGGCCGCGTGCTATTCGAGACCAAGACGCCAGCCCCCGTTTCGGTCGCCGAGAAACCCGAACCGATCGAGATCCTGCTCACGCGCGCCGGCCCCGCGGGCGATCTCGCCGGGCTTGAAGCAGAGGTCGCCGCCATCGATGCGCGCTCGGCGATGCTTCGCCGTGTCGAGGGCACCTTCAAGGAGGGCGACATATCGGGTTCCTTTGTGGGCTATCTCGACGGCGAACGTCCGGTGCTCATTCTGGAAGGGCGCGATCTCGGCCAGCTCGGGTCGTCCAGCATCGCCTATCACTTCCGAGACGGCACGTTGCTCCGCTATGCGGAGGACACGCTCAGGCACGCGGCGAACGACCCGACCGGCGAGCGGGTCTCCGTATCGCTCAAGCTTTATTTCGACGATAACCGCTATGTCGGTGGCACCAAGCTTGTCGACAACGTCAACGACGAGCCCGATCAGCACGAGATCACGGAAGCCGGACGACGGGCGACGCTGGCGTTGTCGCGCCTTGGCGGCGCCCTTGCGAAGCGCCCGGCCGGGACCAATGTCATGACGCTCGCCTGCCCCGATGGCGCGACATTCCGAGTGATCTCGGATCCAAGCGCCGGGAATGTGCGGATCGAGCGGCTGGGCCGGGATCCCGTCCTGCTGCCGCGGCTCAAATCGGCGTCGGGAACACTTTACGGCGATTCCATGCGCAGCCTTTTCAGCTCCGGTGACAAGTTCGTTTGGACCGCGGGGGATACGCCGGCCGTGACTTGCAAGCGTGCGCCTTCCGATGCGGCGCTCAGCCTCGCGCCCGGGCAGTTTCCGATCGCGGACCCAGAACAGAGTCCCGCGGGCGCCTGGGAGCGAAAGCTCCTCCAGCTTATGCCCGCCATCAACACCTGCTTGGCCCACGGCGCCCTCGATCTGCCGCGGGTCACCGGGGCCGCGCCGGTGGCCGGCGGGCAGGTTTCGGTTTCCCTGATGAGCGTCAGCGGAGGGCGGGTCGCCTGTGTCGCCACGGTCGACGGCGCCAAAATCACTTCCTATGTCACGAGTTCGTCCCGGGCCGGGGAGCCCGCCGACCAGAAGCTCGCCATCTTCACGCCGGCTTCGAGCGCCTACCCGGAGTCGGCTTGCTATGTCCACCAGAGGGTCATGAACGCAGACGGCCAATTCCTGGGTTGGCTCTCCGACAGCCGGTGCTAGGTGCCGCCTTGAGCAGGTCGATGGTTAACGGGATTTCAAGGCCTCTCGGGCACTGTGGCGACCAAGACGCCCGCGGCAGGTACGCCGTGGGGGCTTGTGGACAGCTGAGAGCGATCCGATGCCGTACCTCGTCAACGCAATCCTGCTCCTCGCCTATGGCGTGGTTTCCGCCACCATCGGCCTGACGCTTTTCTGGCAGAAGGTGGTCCAGGCTCCCTTGGCCGCTCTGAGCGGCATGACGCTTTTCCTCTGCTTCGCCCAGTTGCATCAGGTTGTCGCCGGTCTCGTCACCAGGAACCGCGAGGGTGGGTTGAGCGAGGACATGGACGCGCGCATGAACGCGCTCGAGTCCCGCGTCAACGAAATCAACAAGACCTTTGCCGACTTTCACGAGGCCATCGAAACCCGCCTGGACGACCGCGAAAAGCAGCTGGTCGTCGAGGTGCGTGTGCTCGAAGGCCTGGTTCGCGAGCTGAAGGAGCAGGTGCAACCCTTCGGCCATGCGGACGAGCATGTTTCGGAAGAGCCGGATCCGCGCAACGATCCCCGGTTCATCGATGTCGTGCGCGATGCGCTCGAGGAGAACCGCATCGACGTTTATTTTCAGCCGATCGTGAGCTTGCCGCAGCGCAAGCGGCGCTTCTTCGAGGCGCTTTCGCGTTTGCGCGACTCCGACGGCGAAATCATCATGCCGAGCGATTATCTCCGCGTGGCCGAGCCCGCGGGCCTCATGGCGGTGGTCGACAATCTCTTGCTGTTCCGCTGCGTTCAGGTCGTGCGCCGGATGGCCAAGCGCAATCCCGGCATGGCGATCTTCTGCAACATCTCCGGCCATTCGTTGCGCGACGACGCGTTCTTCCCGCAATTCGTCGATTACATGGAGGCCAATGCCGAGCTTTCGAGCCACCTGGCCTTCGAGTTCGGCCAGGCCGATCTGCAGAACTGCTCGGCCGGAGAGGAAGCGCTGCTCGAGCGTCTGGCGGCGGCCGGCTTCGTGTTCTCGATGGACAAGGTCCGCACCCTCGACATCGATTTCTCGGCGCTGCACGCCTTCCATTTTCGTTTCGTGAAAATCGAGGCGCAGGCGCTGCTTCAGGGGCTGGAGGGCCAGGGCCTGCCGGTCGCGGCGGCCGATCTCAAGGCCTTTGCCCAGCGTCACGGTATCGACCTCATCGTCGAGAAGATCGAGGACGAGAGCACGGTGCTTGATATCCTCGACTACGATGTCGATTTCGGTCAGGGCTACCTGTTCGGTCTGCCGCAGCCGATGGACGTCGTGTTGCAGGACCTCGAGTCGAGCCGGCGCACGGAGCGCAAGCCCGCGATGGCCGGTGCGCGCGGCCCGAAAGGCTAAGCTCGAGCTACTGCCGGGCACCTGCCTGTGACGGCGGTGCCATTGCGTCGCCCCTGTCGTTGGGCTAGCACGGGGCCATCATGCAGGTCATTCGCCATTATCAGCATGTCGCGCCCGAGGCCCGGGGCGCCGTTGTGACTCTCGGCAATTTCGACGGTGTGCATCGCGGTCATCAGGCCGTCGTGGCACGCACCGCCGCCCTTGCCGACGAGATGGGCGTGCCGCTCGGGGTGATGATCTTCGAGCCCCATCCGCGCACCTATTTTCGCCCCGATGCACCGCCCTTTCAGCTCACGACGTTCCACGCGAAGGCGCGGCTGCTCGAGCGCCTCGGCGTGGACTACCTCTACGTCATCGGATTCGACGCCAGCATCGCCGCCAAGAGCCCGCAGGATTTCGTGATCGATGTGCTGGTCAAGGGTGTGGGCGTGTCGCACCTCGTCGTGGGTTACGACTTCGCCTTCGGCAAGAACCGCACGGGTGATGTGAGCGTGCTTGGCTGGATGGGGACGATGGAGGGTTTCGGTCTCACCACCGTCGAGCCGATCGTGCGGCCGGGCGAGGGAGAGGCGAACGGCCAGGTTTTTTCGTCCACCCTCATCCGCGAGCGCATCCATGGCGGCAATATGCGCGGGGCGGCCGATCTTCTCGGCCATTGGTGGGCGATCGAGGGCCATGTCCGTCACGGCGACCGGCGCGGCCGCACCATCGGTTTTCCCACTCTCAACGTCGGGCTGCCGCACCTTGTGGTGCCGAAATTCGGGGTCTATGCCGTGTGGGTCGAGCTGTCGGGATCGGAAGCCGCCGGCAAGCCGGCCCAGGTGCTCCCCGGCGTCGCCAATCTGGGCGTCCGGCCGACCTTCGACAAAACGGAGCCCCTGCTCGAAATCCATCTCCTGGACTATTCCGGCGACCTTTACGGCCGCCAGATCCGGGCCTCGCTTATCGACTTCATTCGGCCGGAACGGAAATTCGATGGGCTCGAAAGCCTCAAGGCGCAGATTGCGCTCGATGCCGAGGCGGCGCGGCGGATCCTGGCGGAGGACGGGGCCCGGCTCGATTTCTTCGATGACGGGCTCGATGCCATCGCGGCGCACAGCCGGACCAGGGTTTAGGAAGAGCCCGCCGGGAGGTGGACGCCGCCCGGACGCGCTGCTAGAACGGCGCCTCACGCGATTCAGCCCAAAACCGCTCAAAATCCGCGCTGGCGCCCTAGGACCGTTTCATGACCGCGCCCGACGCCCCCACCAAGACTGTGCCGGACTACAAGGCGACGCTGTTTCTGCCGGAAACGAGCCTGCCCATGAAGGCGGGCCTCGCCGAGGCCGAGCCCCGCTTTCTGGCGCGCTGGATTGATATCAAGCTCCATGAGCGCCTGCGCGCCGCCGCCAAAGGCCGGGAGAAATTCATCCTCCATGACGGTCCGATCTACGCCAATGGCGACATTCATATCGGGCACGCGCTGAACCACATTCTCAAGGACATCGTGGTGCGCAGCCAGGGGTTTCTCGGCAAGGATGCGCCCTATGTGCCCGGCTGGGATTGCCATGGCCTGCCGATCGAATGGAAGGTCGAAGAGGAATACCGCGCCAAAGGCAAGTCGAAGGACGATGTGCCGGTCGCCCAGTTGCGCGCCGAGTGCCGCGCCTTCGCCGAGCATTGGCTGAAGGTCCAACGCGACCAGTTCATCCGTCTTGGCTGCATCGGCTATTGGGAGAACCCCTACACGACGATGGCCTATGCGGCCGAGGCGCAGATTGTCCGCGAATTCCTGAAATTCGCGATGAACGGCGCGCTCTATCAGGGCTCGAAGCCGGTTATGTGGTCGGTGGTCGAGAAGACCGCGCTCGCCGAAGCCGAGGTCGAATACCAGGAGCACGTCTCGCCCACGGTGTTCGTGAAGTTTCCGCTGAAAGAAAAAGGAATGTCGGTCGTCATCTGGACGACGACGCCCTGGACGCTCCCCGGCAACCGTGCCATCGCGTTCTCGCGCGACATCAAATACGGTCTCTATGAGGTCAAAGCGGTCGGCGAGGGCAGTGGCGCGAGCGTTGGTGAGAAGCTTCTGTTCGCGGACGCCTTGGCAGAAACCGCGCGTGTCGCAGGAAAGATCGAAGAGTGGGTGCGGCTCGGCGACGTCGATCCCGCGGGCGTCGTCGCCTCTCACCCGCTTCGCGGCAAAGGCTATGATTTCGACGTGCCCGTTCTCCCCGGCGATTTCGTGACGGAAGAAACCGGCACGGGCTTCGTTCATATCGCGCCCGGTCACGGCCAGGACGACTATGAGTTGGGGGCAAAACACAAGATCGAGGTGCCGCACACGGTCGGTCCCGATGGCGTGTATTACGAACATGTGCCGCTGTTTGCCGGCAAGCGCGTCATCACGCCGGAGGGCAAGGACGGCGATGCCAACGGCGCGGTCATCGGCGAGCTCGTGAAGGCGGGCGCGCTGCTCGCGAAAGGCAAGCTGCGCCATCAATATCCGCATTCCTGGCGCTCCAAGGCGCCGCTCATCTTCCGCAACACGCCGCAATGGTTCATCGCCATCGACAAGCCGCTCCCTCATCTCGGCAGCAGGACGCTGCGCGATCT
>Ga0081455_10009375_pt1 | contig 10070 bp, 10 predicted proteins | sample TabmetS3T2R1_FD_70207 | JGI IMG/M metagenome (GOLD analysis project Ga0081455, IMG submission 70207) | Tabebuia heterophylla rhizosphere microbial communities from the University of Puerto Rico - S3T2R1 | ecosystem: Host-associated > Plants > Roots > Rhizosphere ... | reverse complement strand
GGTCGCCGCCGACCGACTCGACGACGCCGTCGGCGACGCGTACGGGTCCGTCCCGATGCTCACCCGAGATGCTGTCGAACACCCGGACGTCGGTGATCAGCAGGTCGTTCATCGACGTGGTTCCTCTCCGTCGCCGATCCGGTCGGCTGGCGGGTCGACCGTGGCGGCGCCGACCAGCGCGGCGAACCCACCGGCGAGGGCCCGACCGGTCGCGACGATATCGCCGTCGCGGGCGAGGAACTCCTTGGTCACCAGCTCGACGTGAGCGTCGTCCACATCGGCCGCCCGGGTGGCCCAGCCGCGAAACGTGGGCAGCGAGACCTCGGGGTGAAACTGCACTCCCCATGCGGCGGCGCCGACCCGGAAGGCCTGATGGGGATACATGTCGCTGTAGGCGAGCCAGGTCGACTCGGCCGGCAGCTCGACGACGGCGTCGGCGTGCATGCTCGGCCCGGCCGACGGTCGAGGCAGGGCGCGTACGAGGGGATCCGACGCCGCCTCGGGTCGCCAGCGGAGGTCGACCACGCCGGCCTCGCGCCCCGGCGCCGCGCGGACGTCCACGCGGCCGCCGCAGGCCACGGCCAGCAACTGCGCGCCGAGGCAGATCCCGAGGGTCGGTACGCCGGTCGTCACCGAGGTGGCCAGTAGCTCGCGCACCGCCGACAGCCAGGGTGCGACCCGATCGTCGTAGGCCGACATCTGTCCGCCGAGCACGATCAGACCGCCGCCCTCGACCGACTCGGGCACCTCGTCACCGGCGTACGGCCGCACCATCTCGACGTCGGCACCGTCGAGCCAGTACGCCAGCCGGTCGAGTGGGCAGGTGGCCTCGTGCTCGATGACGACGATGTGGCACGGCCGCCGGGAGAGCGTGGCTGGGTGTGGCGTGGGCATGTGGTCGCCGGCGTCACACGTCGGAGGTGTCGCGGACGTGGTCGCGGACCCAGTCCGCGATCTCGGTCGTCGTCGCCCCGGGCGTGAAGACCTTCGCGACGCCGGACTGCTCGAGCACCGGGATGTCGTCGTCCGGGATGATGCCGCCGCCGAACACGACGATGTCGCGCGCCTCCCGCTCGTCGAGCAGACCGAGCACCTTGGCGAACAGGGTCATGTGGGCGCCGGACAAAACCGACAGGCCGATGGCGTCGGCGTCCTCCTGGATCGCGGTGTCGACGATCTGTTCCGGAGTCTGATGCAGGCCGGTGTAGATGACCTCGTTGCCGGCATCACGCAGCGCCCGGGCCACGACCTTGGCTCCCCGGTCATGGCCGTCCAGACCCGGCTTGGCCACCACGATTCGCTTCGGCATCCCTGCTGCTCCCTCGTTGCGGGTGAAAGGCTCACTCACCGGAAATCTAGCCCATGATGAGAGTTGTATTCTTCGGGCATAACCGGCACCCTTCGTCGCAGTGCGTGAGGCACCCAGTACGCGCCGTGCACGCAGTTTTCATTGCCTCAGTGATCCGATAAGGTCACCGAGTCCGTGTCCGCCAACGGGAGGTCTGTCGGTGTCGCGTCCCGCTCCGAAGCGACGCGCGGACGTTCCCGTCATGAGATCCGACACGGAGAGTGTTGGGGGAAGACGCTCCGCAAACAGGCCACCCAACGCGCCTCGCCATGCCAAGCCCGGCACCCGCCGCAAGCCAAGCCGTCGGCCCCGCCGCAAGAGCATGCTCCCCACGCCCGCCGTCCTCGGCGCGACCGCGCTTGTGATCGCGGGCGGTGGCGCAGTCATCGTCTCGTCCAGCAGTGCCGACAGTGGCGACCCCTACGACCCGACCACGTCCCAGCTGACTGCCGAGCCGGGCGCAACGTACGCGCGAGGCGGGGGTGTGCTCGACGTCAGCCGCAGTGTCGACCGCGAGACCCTCCAGAAGCAGGCCCGGATGCAGGCCCGGCAGCTGATGAGGCTTCGGACCCAGCTGGCCCAGCAAGCCGAGAAGCACGCCGCCGAGGTCGCCGCCAATCAGTGGGTGCTGCCCCTCGTCGGCTACACCCTGAGCGCCGGCTTCGGCGAGACCAGCTATCTGTGGTCGTCCTACCACACCGGTCAGGACTTCTCCGCCCCCGAAGGCACCGAGATCGTGTCGGTCGCCTACGGCACCGTCATCGAGACGACCTACGACTCCTCCTACGGCAACCTGGTCAAGGTGCAGCTCGAGGACGGCACCCAAATCTGGTACGCCCACCAGAGCTCCTACGTCGTGAGCGAGGGCGAAGAGGTCGAGGCGGGTCAGACGATCGGCTACGTCGGCTCGACCGGCAACACGACCGGTCCGCACCTCCACCTCGAGGTTCGGCTGCCCAACGGCACCGAGGACGGCGACGACGTCGATCCTTACGAAGCGCTCATCGAGCACGGCGTCCAGCCCTGACGCGACCGGCTCGACCGGCTCAGAGCTTCTCCACCGGCGCGTAGCGCAGCAGCAGCCGCTTGACGCCCTCGGATCCGAAGTCGATCGCCGCCACCGCCTGCTCACCACTGCCCTGCAACGAGACGACCGTGCCCATGCCGAAGCTGTCGTGGACGACGCGGTCACCCGGTGCCAAGGACGGCACCGGTCGACGGTTGGACGTACGACGGCTCGGGAGAGTACGCGACGACGACGCCTGCCGTACGCCCGTCGAGATCCCGGTCGAGACGCCGGTCCACCGGGTCCCGTCCGCCTCGGTGCGACGCCAGTCGACCAGGTCGTCGGGTAGGTCGTCGAGGAACCGCGATGCCGGGTTGTGCATCGGCGCTCCCCACGCCGAGCGGACCACCGCGCGGGAGACGTAGAGCCGCTGCATCGCGCGGGTCACGCCGACGTAGGCGAGCCGGCGCTCCTCCTCGAGCTCCTTCGGGTCGTCCATGGACCGGGCGTGCGGGAAGACCGAGTCCTCCAACCCAGTGAGGAAGACGACCGGGAACTCCAGCCCCTTGGCGGTGTGCAGCGTCATCAGGGTGACGACCCCGTCGCTTTCGGCGTCCTGGTCGGGGATCTGATCGGCGTCGGCGACCAGCGCCACCCGCTCGAGGAAGGCGGCCAGCGAACCCGGCTGCAGTCCTTCGTCGTCGGCCGGCACGACATCGGCGTCGCCGACGAACTCGCGCGCCACGGCGACCAGCTCGGCGAGGTTTTCGAGTCTCGACTCGTCCTGCGGATCGTGTGACCTCTCGAGATCGTCCTGGTAGCCGCTGCGGGCCAGCGCCGCTTCGAGCACGACGTCGGCCGGCTCCCCCGCCGCCACCATCTGCTGCAGTTCCTCGATGATCGCGACGAAGCTCTGGACACAGGCCAGCGAGCGGGTGGCGATCCCCGGCGCCTCGTCGGCCCGGCGCAGAGCGGACCAGAAGGACACCCGCTCGCGCTGGGCGTACGCCTCGACGCAGGCCTCGGCCCGGTCGCCGATGCCGCGCTTCGGGACGTTGAGGATCCGGCGCAGCGAGACCTCGTCGTCGGGATTGACCAGAACCTTCAGGTAGGCCAGCGCGTCCTTGATCTCCTTGCGCTCGTAGAACCGGACCCCGCCCACGACCTTGTAGGGCAGGCCGACCCGGATGAAGACTTCCTCGAAGACCCGGCTCTGTGCGTTGGTGCGATAGAACACGGCGATGTCGCTCGGCTTGGCCACCTTGTCGTCGGAGAGCCGATCGACCTCCTCGGCGACGAACTGCGCCTCGGCGTGCTCGTCCTCCGCGACGTAGCCCACCAGGCGTTCACCATCGCCCGCGTCGGACCACAATCGCTTCGGCTTGCGCCCGGCGTTACGCGCGATCAGCGCGTTGGCTGTGTTGAGGATGGTCTGCGTCGACCGGTAGTTCTGCTCGAGCAACACGGTGCTGGCGTTCGGGAAGTCCTTCTCGAACTCCAGGATGTTGCGGATGCTGGCGCCCCGGAAGGCATAGATCGACTGGTCGGAGTCGCCGACCACCATCAGCTCGGACGGCTCGATCCCGTCGTCCTGCCCCTTGGCCGGCGCGCACAGCTCCCGGACCAGGACGTACTGCGCGTGGTTGGTGTCCTGGTATTCGTCGACCAGCACGTGCCGGAAGCGCCGCCGATAGGTCTCGCGCACCTCGGGGAAGGACTGCATGAGGTGGACCGTCGTCATGATCAGGTCGTCGAAGTCGAGTGCGTTGGCGTCGCGAAGCCGGCGCTGATACTCCGTGTACGCCTCGGCGAAGGTCTGCTCGAGGTTGTTGCTCGCCTGGGCGGCAGCGGTCTCGTGGTCGTGCAACTCGTTCTTGTGGTTGCTGATCCAGTGCAGGATGGCCCGCGGGTTGTAGCGCTTGGGATCGAGATCGAGCTCGCGACAGACCAGTGTCATCAGGCGGCGCGAGTCGACGTCGTCGTAGATCGAGAACGACGACGTGTAGCCGAACCGGGTGATCTCGCGACGCAGGATCCGTACGCACGCCGAGTGGAACGTCGACACCCACATGATCCGGGCCCGGCGACCGATCAGCTCGGCGACCCGCTCCCGCATCTCGCCCGCGGCCTTGTTGGTGAAGGTGATGGCGAGGATCGAGCCGGGATGTGCGTTGCGCTGCGAGATCAGCCAGGCGATCCGGCGGGTCAGCACCCGGGTCTTGCCGGAGCCGGCTCCCGCGACGACCAGCAACGGGCCGCCCTCGTGGACGACCGCCTGGCGCTGCGCGTCGTTGAGGCCCTCTAACAACGACTCCGGCGTGATCCGCGGTCGGCGCGGTCGCTCCGACTCGGAGTCGGCTTCGGCGGTGGGCGCATCGGGCACGGGAAACAGTGTTGAGGTCTGGGCTTCCATCTCGGCATCCAGCCTACGAGGCCACGGCGACAACGTCGCGTCGGCGCGGCCGTACCGGCGTCACGACCCGGCTCACGCGACCCAATGTCCGAGGTCACGGTCGATGATCTCGGACAGCAGTTCGACGTCGGCCTTGAAGAACGCGGCGAGCTCGCGGCGCTCCTGCGGTCGCACCCCCGGACGGGCCTCGGGTCGCCACATCCGTCGCTTGACGGTCGCCACCCCGGGCGTACGCGTCGTGCGCGACCACTGGCGCAACCGGCGGACGCCCGGCTCGAGGGCGGGTGGCGGCCGATGCGTGAGGCGCCGCAGGGCCGGCCAGCGCGCGGCCTTGTCGCTCGGGTTGGCCGCCGCGAAGGACGGCTGGTGATTCGGATCGAGCCCCACGAAGGACGTCAGCGCCTGCCAGGTCACCTCCGGGTCCCGGACCATATCGTCGAAGACGGCCAGGTGGACCCGCTCGCTCGGCACGACCCGCAACAGCCGCTCCAAGGCGGTGCCGAGGCGACCGACCCGCGGGTAGTCGAGCAGCTTCTCGTCCAGCGGATCGGTGTCCGGCAGCACCCCGTCGAGCTGGCGGTGCCATGCCGTGGCGAAGTCCGGCTCGTCCTCGTTGAGTACGATCAGCTGCGTCCGGTGATAGGAGATGACGAGGTCGATCGGATTGCGCAGGCAGACCAGGAACCTGGCGTCCGGAACCGCCTCGCGGATCGCCGGGACCGCGGTCTCGGAGTAGAGGTACGTGGTCGAGCCGTCGCCGCGATGCCGGGCGCGAAACGCCTGCTCGGACGCATAGAGCCGCTCGTACGCCCCTCGCGTGTCGAAGCCGTAGTGGGCCCGCATCCGCGGGTAGTCGGTCGCCCAGTAGTAGGGCTCCTTGGGCACCGACCAGTAGACCGCGGGGTGTTGGCTGAGCCAGCGGGCAAGCGTCGTCGTCCCCGCTTTCGGAGCGCCGACGAGATAGAGATCAGGCAGCGGCATGACATCGTCCCGAGCGAAGCAGCAGGTGGATCAACGCACGACATTAACACCCCGAAGGTGACAGTCGTTACACATCCCCATCAATCATCCAGATTTCACCTGGCGTTCGACCACGCCTGACGGAGCGTACTCGCGACAATACGGGCGGCAGCAGCGCCCCGGCGTCAGGTCCAGAAGACCGCGATGCCGACGTTTCCGAGGGCCAGCGCGAGAATGCCGAAGTACACCGCGTCAGACACCTGCTCACGGGCCCGGTAGATCCACGCCAGCGCCACGATGACCAGCGCGACGGCCAGCTTGACGCCGATCTTCGCGTGGTTGACGTCGGCGTCGTCGGCCTCCAGCACGCCGACCAGCAAGACTCCGGTCACCACTTGCGTCAGGCCGCCGTGCAGGATCATCGCGGTGATGCGGCGCGGCGGCGTGGCGATCTGGACCAGGGCGCCGCCGACGACCGCGGCCATGCCGATCAGGTGGAGGAACAGGAGCAGCTTCTCGAGGAAGTCCACGGCGGCACGCTACTACACATCGTAGGAGTACGGCCCGGCCACTCGGGACGGCGCTCAGATCAGCCGGCGGTCGCTCGCCCAGCGGGTCAGCTCGTGCCGGCTGGACAACTGCAGCTTGCGCAGCACGCTCGACACGTGGGTCTCGACCGTCTTGATCGAGATGAACAGCTCCTTGGCGACTTCCTTGTACGCGTAGCCGCGGGCGATCAGGCGCATGACCTCCCGCTCCCGCTCGGTCAGCCGGTCGAGATCCTCGTCGACCTGGGCCACCTCGATCGTCCCCGCGAAGGCGTCGAGCACGAAGCCGGCCAGCCGCGGCGAGAAGACCGCGTCGCCGTCGGCCACCCGGCGGATCGCGTCGACGAGCTCGGGCCCGGTGATGTTCTTGGTGACATAGCCACGGGCGCCGGCCCGGATCACGCCGATGACGTCCTCGGCGGCGTCGCTCACCGACAGGGCGAGGAACTTGCGGTCCGGACTGCGCTGGTGGACTCGGCGCACGACCTCGGCGCCGCCGCCGCCCGGTAGGTGCACGTCGAGCAGCACGACGTCCGGCGCCTTGTCGAGGATGACCGCGACGGCACTGTCGACGTCCTCGGCCTCGCCGACGATCGTGATCGACCCGCCGAGCTCGGATCGCACGCCGGTACGGAACATCTGGTGGTCATCCACGAGCACCACGGTCAACGCCGACTTCATCGCGAACTCTCCTCGTCTCGCTCCTGCAACGTCATCGAAAGCTGCACCTCGGTGCCTTCGCCGGGGGCGCTCCGGACGTCCGCCGACCCGCCATGGCGCTCCATCCGGCCGAGGATCGACTCGCGTACGCCAAGCCGCCCGTCGGGGATCGCGTCTGGGTCGAAACCGGCGCCGCGATCGCGTACGAAGACCTCGACCGACGAGCCGGCCGTCTCGGCGTAGACGTCGACGTGATCGGATCCGGAGTGCTTGGCCGCGTTGACCATCGCCTCGCCGGCCGCTCGTACCATCGCGGACAGCCTGTCGTCCATCGGGACGTCGCCGACTCCCACCACCTCGACGGTCACGTCGTGCCGGTCCTCGACCTCGTTGGCGACGGCCGTCAGTGCGGCCCGAAGGGTCTCGCCGGCCGGCGCCGAGTCGGCGTAGAGCCAATCGCGCAGCTCGCGCTCCTGACGGCGGGCGAGCCGGGCGACCGTGCGGGCGTCCCCGGCGTGCCGCTGCAGCAGCGCGAGGGTCTGGAGGACCGAGTCATGCAGATGGGCTGCCATGTCGGCCCGCTCCTGGGACCGCACCCGCTCGCGGCGCTCGGCGGCCAGGTCTCGACTGAGTCGGTGGATCCACGGTCCGAGGAGCAGGGCGAGTCCGAGCAGCGCCAGCACCGTGGCGATCGCCACCGCACCGAGCGCCTCCACTCCCCTGGACTGGGCGACGAAGACACCGATCGCGGTGGCGAGCAGCACCCCGCCGAGCCCGAGCCGGATCACCGCGGCCCAGCCGCCGCTGCCGAGCAGCAGACCGAGGACCGGAACGTCCGGACTCGTGCCGGCCCAGCGCTGTCGCTGCGCCTCATCGGCCTGCCGCCACAACAGCGCCAGGCCGGCGACGGCGATCAGCAGCGGCCAGAACAGGCCGGCCGTGAGGCCCCAGCCCAGATGCTCCAGCAGGAGCAGGACGCCGAGGCCGAGAACGATCAGCGCCAGGGTCTGGCCTTTGTCGCCACCCGGGAGTCGCGAGGTACGGCCCGGCGTACGGAGTCCTCGCCGGGTCGCGGACGCGAGCCCGGCCGGCTCCTCCGGGTCGGCGGCGTCGCCCTGCGGAAGCAGCCGCCACAGCGCGATGTAGACGAGTACGCCGAAACCGTTCACCCACGTGCCGGCGACGAAGGCGAGTCGCACCCAGAAGACATCGACGCCGAAGTGATCGGCGAGCCCGGCCGCGACGCCGCCGGCCATCCGGCCCTGGACCGGACGACGGGCACGCCGCAGCGGCCGAGGCGGCGTGGCCGCCTGGCCCGATGCCGCGGCAGCGGCCACTGGGTGCGCAGGTGTCATCGATTGAATCGTCACACGCTGGCACACTGGGCGCCATCGGCGACCACCCGGGACGCACCCTGAGGCAGTCTCAGGGCTGCCCGCCACGGAGCCTGAGTGGGTTCAGGGCGCTCCCCGATGTCGCTGACGACCGGCCCGGCCACGATGGAGTGCATGAGCGATACATCCTCCACAAACGCCGGCGGCTTCGAGCCAGGCCGGCTGCGGACGGCGCCAACTCAGATGCGGCGCAGCCGGGACGACCGCTACATCGCCGGGGTGTGTGGCGGTCTAGCCCGGTACCTCAACATCGATCCCGTCGTCGTCCGCGTCATTCTGGCTGCACTGATCGTCGTCGGCGGCGTGGGGCTCGTGCTCTACGGCGCGGCCTGGCTCCTCGCGCCCGAGGAGGGCGCGGACGAGAGCATTCTCGAGTCGCACCTGCCGGCCAGCCCCCGGGTACGCGTTCTCGGCTGGATCGTGGCCGGCGTGCTCGCCGTGGCGGCCGTGGTCGGCTCGGGCCCCTGGTTCGACTGGGGCTGGATCGGCCCGTTCCCGCTGCTGGGCCTCGCCGTCCTCATCTGGGTGCTCGCCCGGCCGCGCTCGGGGGGATCCGGTGATCCGGCTACCCCCACCGATCCGGTGACGCCTCCGGCCGGGTCGACGGCAACCCCTGGCACGCCGATGCCGCCGCCCGCAGGTCCGGCCGCGCCACCGTCGCCGGAGCCGACCCCGCCGACGCCGGAGTCCCCGACCGCCGCCTCCGACGCCACGTCCGGCGCCGACCCGACCACGACCGCGGTGGTGCCGACCGGCGATGAGCAGACCTCCCGGCTGCCGATGGTCGCGCCACCGAGCGCGGTGTCCGCCGCACCGCCCGGCACCCCGTCGGGTGCCTCGCCGCCGCCACCACACCCGCCGCCGCAACTGCCGCCGCCGGATGCTCCGACCGCCGGAGCTCCGACCGCACCGCCGCCGAGCCCACCGGAGCCGAAGCGGCGGTTCGACCCGACGCTGACCTGGCTCACGCTGGCCACCCTGGTGGTGGCGATCGGCCTGCTGCGGCTCATCGACGAGACCGCCACCGACGTCAACGGCCCGATCTATCTGGCCACCGCCATCGCCGTGGTCGCCGCCGGCATGCTGGTGGGCACCTGGTGGGGCAACGGCCGCGCCCTGATCCCGATCGGCGCGGTACTCACGGTGCTTCTGGTGGGCGTTTCTCAGCTTCCGGTGTGGAAGTTCGGCCAGATCAACGAGGCTCCGACCAATGCGGCCGACGTGCTCTCGTCGTACCAGATGGGCGCCGGCGAGATCAGACTCGACCTGACGCGGGTCACCGATCTCAGCGCGCTCGACGGCCGGACGATCCACCTCGAGAACGGCCTCGGCCAGACCCGGGTGATCGTTCCCGAGGACCTCGACGTCTCGGTCTTCGCCGAGCTCAATGCCGGTGACGTCCGCGTCTTCGACCGCGAGGCCAACGGCGCCGACGCGAGCACCCAGTACACCGATCCCGACAACCTCGATCCCAACCTCACGATCGACATCGACGGATCGCTCGGACAGATCGAGGTGACCCGCGCATGAAACGCCATCCGCTCGACGTCGTCAGTCTCGTCGCCGCGGTGATCTTCCTCGGCGTGTTCGGAATCTGGCTGGGCCTGGACCGCGGCGACCTCTCGATCGCCGACGTCGGCTGGCTCACGCCGTCGCTGCTCATCGTGGCCGGACTCGCCGGCGTGGCCGCCTCCCTCCGCCGCCGCTAGAGACGAGGCCGGCCCGCCCCGAACGGTTCCGG
>Ga0081455_10009374_pt1 | contig 10070 bp, 9 predicted proteins | sample TabmetS3T2R1_FD_70207 | JGI IMG/M metagenome (GOLD analysis project Ga0081455, IMG submission 70207) | Tabebuia heterophylla rhizosphere microbial communities from the University of Puerto Rico - S3T2R1 | ecosystem: Host-associated > Plants > Roots > Rhizosphere ... | reverse complement strand
GGATGTGGCTCGAGGGCGGAACGGCGATGGAAGATGTCCAAGAACTCATACGAGCCGCTGCCGACGATGAATCCGTCGACTTTATACTCCTCAATATTGATTCGCCTGGCGGAACAGTATCAGGTACCGCCGAACTTGCTCAAGCAATCTTTGAAGCACGACAGAACAAAAGCGTCATTGCGTATGGCTCTGGAGATGTGGCTTCAGGGGCATACTGGCTCGCATCAGCTGCCGATAAAATCTTCGTCTCGCCGACGACGACCGTAGGATCTATTTCAGTTGCTGCTATGCACGTCGACACGTCGAAACTAGAAGAACGTTTCGGTGTGAAGATTACAGATATCACGTCGGGAAAATACAAACGGATCGCCTCGTCGCATGCTCCGTTAACCAAAGAGGGAAAGGCAACGATTCAAGAGACAGTTGATGCGTTGCACGATGTCTTTGTGGCGGATATTGCGCGCTTCCGAGGACGGTCAGAACAGGAGGTAGGGGAGTGGGCGAATGGTAAAACGTGGATCGGCCAGGAAGCAGTCGATCTGGGGTTGGTAGATGGGATTGAAACGTTTGATAACGTTCTCAGTTTGTTGACTGGGAGTAACCAGACAGGAGATTTGTCGATGAAAAAGGATATTCCATCGTCTGGTGCGAATGCCACGCCAGATATGGTGGCTGAGCGTTCACGCATCCAGAAAATTATCACGATGGCTCCTCCGGGATGCGAGAAACTCGCACAAGAGCTCGCCTTCGAGAAACATGCGACAGTAGAAGAGGCGTACGAGGCATTTTTGAATGCTGGCAAGGAAGTCCGCGCCAACTACATTAATAATGCCGCCCAAGACTCGCAACAAGTGCCTGTTCGCGCTCGTACAGGTGCAGAGCCAGAGCGTTCAGAAGAAGACGTCGCCCTGGACGGAGCACTGGCGCGTGCGGTAGCGAATCGCAACGCGCAAGTGTTAGAAGCTGGTCCAGTAGATTGGCAACGTCGGATGAAAGCCCGCATAGTGACTGCACAAGGTCAGTAAGTATTTGTCGTTAATCTTTGCGCTTTAATTTTCAACTGACAGGAGGTTCGAAGATGAATATGCAACCATCCGGACTCGACGTAAGCACGTTTGCCTACGATAACTTGCTGTGTGGAGTCCAGACTAATCTGCGGACGATTGCCGTGTCGCTCGGAGACTTAACGGGACTCTCGTCTTCCGATGCATTCGGCAAACGTGGTCGTCTGCTGTATAAGAAAGCGTCCGACGGTAAATACTACGGACTCGATACCGCAGAAACAACGATCGCACTGAATGACGTTCTGGTTGTCGATGATTTCGGGAGTACCACCGAATTGGACTATACATTCGCCCTAGCGAAAGCCCCAATTCCGGGTACCCTGCATGTCGTTACGGTCGACCAGGGTACGACAACGGTAGTTCTGGATGCCGGTACGGACAACGGGCATGGGTATGGCTCCGCTGCTGGTGGATATTTCCATGTTGATTACGACACTGGTATTGTCACCGTACACTTTACTAGCGCACCGTCGGACAATGATGACCTGACCTACTCGTACAAACATCGTGGTGGTGTTAATACTGGTCTTCCTATTGCTATCCTGGCAGAGGACTGGACCGATGCGCAGTTAAATGCTGGTCCGAATGAATCCGTGGCATTTATCTCGGGGGAGTTCCGAGCATCTGCACTGCTGGGATATAGTGCCGGATACTACGATCACATGAAAGCATTGGGTATGATCGTTCGTGATGGTGGCTACTAAACTTTAACCTTTCGCATTCTACGACCCCAGGGATAGTGGGACGGAAATGTGGTGGACAGGAGGAATGAAAGATGGGTCTTTACGATACCAGAACGATGCTGGGGACTTTGGAAACTCTGTTTCCCCCATATTCGTTTATTCTCGATACGTTTTACACGATGCCACCGAAATACTCGGTGACGGAATTCGTTGACGTTGACATTTACAAGCAGAAACGAAAGCTCGCTCCCTTCGTGAGTCCGCTGCGCGAAGGTAAAGTGATGAAGCGCGAAGGGTATACTACCCAGACCTTCAAGCCACCGTATGTCAAACCCAAAATGGAGTCGACGGCATCGGATTTCGTTGGTAGATCATACGGGGACAATCCCTACGCAACTGTGTCAATCCAAGACCGTGCCGCTCAAGCGATGGTCGACGATCTGTCCGAAATGTACTCCCAGTTAACGCGTCGCGAAGAGTGGATGGCGGTGATGGGTGTGCTGAATGGTGAAGTTGATATCGTAGGTGACGGTGTCGATGCCAACATCGACTTCCAGCAATCCTCCGGTCATCAGTTAACCGATGGCGATCTCGAAGGTGGTGGTTGGGATCAATCAGGCGCTGATCCGCTGACAGACTTCAAAAACTGGCAGTATATTATTGCGCGCGATACTGGATTGGTCGGAAATGTTTGTGTTTTCGGCAAGACTGCGTGGGATCTGTTCGTTGATGATACAAAAGTGCAAGCTGAAATCGCACTATTTCGATCAGTTGGGACGAACCTCAATCTTGGTCAGGCGATCACTACTGGTCCTATGTTTATGGGCCAAGCACGTGGTGTGTCACTCTGGCTATATAACGATTGGTATCTTGACGAGACCGACGGTACGACATTACAACCGTATATTCCGGATACCAAAGTGTTGTTCGGATCTACAGGAGCGCGATGTCGGCGGAACTATGGCGCGATTAAAGATCTCGATGCGGGTCCGGGTTTGGCGAGTGTTCGTGCATTCCCCAAATCATGGACGGAGAAGGATCCGAGCGTACAATACGTAATGATCCAAAGCGCACCGTTGCCGGTTCCGCACGACATCGACGCGTTCGTGACTGCGGATACCGTAAACTAATCATCGTCGTTTTCCGGACATTTTCCAGGAGACTACGATGCCAAAGAAGCCTAAACTCTCAGTCGATCTGTCGCAAGTGACTCAGTTGAAAGAAGCGTTGGCGCAATTCAACCCTGCACTGGACAAAGAATCGATTGACGAAATCCGGACTGATCTGGTATTTTATCGCATTGAAATGCAGGATCGATCCTCTGTCGGACCGTTGATCGAACGGTCGGGAGCGTTGAAGAATTCCTGGTACGTAGAAATACAAGGCGATGCGTTGCAGAATTTACAAGGCGCATTGTTCGTGTACAAACCGTACTCACTAATTCATGAAAAAGGTGGGACTACATATCCGAAATCTGCAAGATGGCTCTACATTCCTATCGGATATAATCGTAAGGCCGACGGCAAACCTATCTATTCTCCGACGGAAGCCACCACTCTGATCTCCCAGAGGGTTTTTAGTTATGGGATCTTTAATGATCCGGACGACGGCAAAGATAAGTTCGGCATTCGAGACGACAAAGGTATTGGCATCTATGTTCTAGCAAAGAGTGCGACGTATAAAGCCCAGTTAGGAACTGTCGCATTATCGCCCAAGTACGAAGATCTAATAACGAAGAAGCTTGGGAAACGGGCAGTAGATATCATCAACGAAAAGATGGACTTGTTCGGAATCGCGAAAGGGTAACGTCAATGGCAAACTTAATAGGAAATGCTCTCAAGAAGCTCATTGGCGACAACGACTTTGATTGGTTATCGGATCAGTTTGATGCGCTTCTAGTAGACAGTTCATGCGATGTGGACGTAGATGATACGTTTTTGGATGACGTCGGAACGCTGGGTGAACTCAGCGACGTTAGCTATGATCGCGTCACGTTGACCGGCAAGACCGTGACCAGAGATGACACGAACAATCGCACCGAACTTGACTGCGACGATGTGTTGTATCCTGCGCTTGACTCAGGTACTGCCGCCAAGCTTATACTCGTGCGGAACGAGGGAGCGGATCCATTGGCGGACCAACGGATTGTCGCGATTTACGATAGTGGCTTTCCCGTAGTGACCAACGGAGGTGATGTGACTTTCGTCGTCAATGCGGAAGGTATGTTACAGATAACCTAACGGGTCGTTGTCATGGTAAACTTAAGTCCTGCACTCATAACCTTGAACGCACCAGATTTGACGATTGCAGAAGATGTTGTTGTCGGACTGGTACGGGCACGGATTATGTCCAAAATAGGTCTGCGGTTACAACGTATTACGCCAGGGAATGGCTTTTATACGAACATTGGATCGCAGGTTCGCTACGGTAAAGCGATGTCGAGTCAGCCTCCGGTGCCGTCCATAAACTATTATGACGACATCGAGCATGGCGTACGGCAAACCTATGACCAGGAAACGCGTGAGTTATCCGTCACGTTTGAGTGTTTCGAGCAGTGGAATCAAGAAGGTCAAGTCCCAGATGTGATGGAAGTCCTGGCAGGACAGATGATTGCAGATGTGGAAATGGCGATCACACGAAGCCACCGTCCACCGTACAACATTGACACGGTTTTTGATGAACTGGCCACAGGAATGAACTATGAGCAGAGTACTATCCTCATTTCTCTGCCGCCTTATTACTGGGTCGGGGCATTGATTGCCTGGACGATAAACTACGAAACGGTGCTCGCCAATCCATTTTTAACTCCCAAAGAACAAACTATCACAGAAGAGGAGGATTAAAAATGCCTGCTGCGGATCGAGCTAGATTAAAGATGGAAGCCGGGCAGAATTTCGTAGCAATGGATGAGCTATCGAACTCCGGCGATAACACACGGTTCAACGGTTCAGGAGCTGACTGGTCGAATGCGGCGGGACGTGGTCCGACGGTACTACCGAACGGACTACGTACTGGCGTTGCAATTTCGGCTACTGGTGTCAATGACGAGGTTGAGGTGTCCGGTGGTGAGGCGAATTTAAATGGAGTTATTGCCACAGTAGTCGCGGACACCTCCGTTACTGTTGGTCGTCCAGCCTCCAACAAAGTGCGAAAAGTATCGATCGTGCTGGACGATGACGGGACTATCGATGCTGTTTCCGGTGCGGATGGAGATTCGTTCTCGGATACCAGAGCCGCCAATGGTGGACCACCGTTGATTCCTGCCGACAATATTGAGATCGGCCAAGTATGGTTGACGGACGATACGGCAGCTCCTATCGATGATTCGGAGATCAAGCAGATCATCGGATATACGCGGGAGATGTTCAATTTCCCTTTGTTCAACACGTCGTACGATGGTGGGTACATTACGTTCATTCAGGAGCTCGACGAAATTCATACCGGACCAGTGACCAAGAAAGTCTTCGCCGAGTACTATACGCCCATCATGATGAACCTCCAACGAGCGTCTAACTTTAAATTTCCAGAAGAGACGTTCTCGCAATCGTCGGAGCAGACGTACGACGGTCCCGTGGCGTCGTCATCCCGTGCCCTTGGTCAGGGTGGGTTTGATATCAAAACGGAGAACGGGATCACGGATCCGGTAGTTGCTGCCAAGAATGACTTTCTCTGGTTTCATTTCTTTCCCGATCGTAATAAGTCCGCCTATGGCAAATGCCAGGGATTTCTTGGGATCAATCGCGCGTTTCCCGCTGATGCCAACATGTCGTCTACTTGTACGATTTCGGCAGAGCAACCAGCAGTGGAAAAAGCTGCGTAAATGTTGTATGTTTAACTTGTCATCTTGCACGGAGGTGATTTATGCCGTTGAATCTCGATCGATTCAGAGGGGCATCGTTGGTGCGTCCACGCGACAAAGTGGCGGTGTCCTCTCTAGTTCCATTGATGTTTGATACTGTCGACGAAGCGTGGTTCCACATTCGTGGTCTTATGGCAAACGAGATGTTTATCGCGAAAGAAGCTCGCGCTGAGCACAGTCCTTTGCACGCACTCGCTGAAGCGATTAAATCTGGTGATAAGTCTGAAATGACCGAAGCTTTTCGCAAGATGATGGGGAATTCTACGGACTCCATCGCTGCCGAAACAGCGTATCGTCATGAGCTTATCAAATGGGGCGTCATCGATCCAGAAACTGGTGAAAATATTCTGGACGATTCGGACGTCTCGAAAATAGGTGAGCATTTTCCCTTGGTCTTTTTGCAAGTTAGTGACAAGATTATGGCTTTATCTGGACAAGGGAGTTCGGTGGGGGAAGCGTCGGGACGCTCTGGCAACAAGACGAAATCCGGAGCGTCCTAGCATTGTGCGATCGTCACGGACGGTTTTTATTTGAGGCACGACCAGACTTATTTCCTCACGATTGGGTAACGCCACGAGAACTCGCCTTGTGGGGTCGGTGGTATAAACTGAAAGAGGGGATGAAACGTGGCTGACGTTTCTCGTATCATAGAAATCATCTTCGGTGCGACGGACGAGATCACTCCGGAAGTTAATAACATAGTCCAAGGTCTCGGATCGATGGGTGAGGGGATTAATAATCTTAATGCTCCATTCGTTGCCATCACGGACCAGCTGCTCAATTTTGAAGCTGCTAATCTAGCCGTTAGTGCCGCAGTTGCCACTGCGGTAGGAGTGATTACTTTAGAGTTCGATAATATGTTTCGGTCTGTGGCTGCCTTTGCTGATCTCGGACCACAGGCATTGGCAACATTCAAACAAGATCTCCTAGACTTCGCGTCGTCCTCTTCGTCCTCCTGGGATGATATTACCCAGGCAGCTACGATCGCGACGAAAGCGCACGTTGATGCGGCAGAAGTAACTAAATTATTAGCCTCCGCTGAAAATCTCGCTGATGCCGCAGGTTCGTCATTAGCTGATGGTACGGCAGCGCTAGCATTGAACATGCGAGCTTTTGGTATTGATATTTCCCAGGCAGACGACTTCGCCAATACCTTCTTTGTGGCCTTACGTGACGCTGGCAATACGGACCTGCCGACTTTCGCCAATGCCATGCAGAAGGTCGCACCATTAGCGAAGGAACTTGGCATCAACATGGATGAGGTCGCCGCCGTATTTGCTACAGCAGGTGCGGCTGGCTTAGACGTATCCAAATCCTCAGCTTCGTTGGTGAAGATTTTAGGCGAGTTGATTACTCCCTCGAAAGATGCCGCGACTACAGCAGCTACATTGGGAGTTGAATTCAATACAACAGCCTTGAAAACACAAGGTCTTGTTGGATTTCTTTCAAATTTAGGACAAGGTGCCGGTGGACAAGTTGCTGCGATGGAAGCCTTGTTCGGTTCAGCCAAGAATTTGTCGACGGGATTGGTGCTGGCTGGTGATGGTGGTGTCGCATTACGTGCAGAGCTCGACAAAATTCGAAACTCGTCCGGAGATTTACAAGCAGCGTGGGAACTAGCAGGTAAATCGTTTGATCAAGTGACCCAGCAGTTGATCAATAGTGCCAAAGGTGCAGCCGCTCAAATAGGATTGCCGTTAACGGATGCGTTGCTTGGAGTAGAAAATTCGATTATCGCCATCTTTGATGCCATCCGTGCAGCGGCACAAGGTGGCGCGTTCGCTGAATTGACAGACTTTATTAAATCGCAACTGACGGAGATTCAAGCATTGTTTACGAACATTGCGGCGAATCTACCTCAAGCGTTGTTAGGTGTAGACTTTGATCCGCTGATTAACTCCTTCAATGCGATCAAAAGTGCTCTGGAAGATATCTTCGGATCGTTTGACGTTTCATCGACCCAGGGAGTATCGGACTTAATCCAGACACTAGTAAATATTAGCGCCAATCTCAATCAATTTGCGGCAGGATTTATCGAGACACTAGCACCTATCATCAAAGGCTTGATTGAGATCGGAGCAAAAACTGGTGAGTCTAATCCATTGATTGCCGAGTGGGTCGGACACATAGGAGCCATCGCCAAATCGATCGAAGTAGCTGGTCCAGGAGTGCAACAATTAGCAAACGCAGCATCGGGATTATTCCAGGTAGTCACAGGTGGTATTGCGACATTTAGCTTATTCGCTGCTGCTGTTACTGCGATTGCGAATCCAGCTATTGGCATTCCATTGCTAATAGCCGTGGTTGGTGGAGCTGGCGCAGCCGTGGCCGGCTTCATGACGGATGTGAAACAAGCGACACCAGAAGTAGATAATTTAGGCACCGGAGTAGGACTGACTGGTGCGAAACTAGATCAATTCGGCAATACGATTCAGTCGACCGCAGCGCACGTAGTCACGTTTTCGGCAGACTCCAAAAACACAACGCAGGACATTGAACGATTAAAAGAATCACTCGGTTTGAGTGATGCAGGCTTTAAGGCGTTTATTGATGGTTTGAAAGAATCGGGACAACAAGCGATTCTGGCGAGCGACGGTATCGTTTCGATGGTCGATGCTGTCAAAACTATTCCACCAGAACAGAAGAAAGCTGATGACTCGTTAAAAGTCAGTTCGGCTACGTTAGAAGAATGGGGTTTGACTTCAAAGGATGCGAATGATCTGGCAGCTAAAGGTTTCGTGCTAGTTGACGGAGTATTGAAAACATTGCCAGGCAGTATGGCGGAAGTCGGTGATGCTGCGGACAAAGAACTCTCGAAAGTACCTACTCAATCGGAAAAAGCGGCACAAGAGGCAGCAAAGTTTGCCCTGGAATGGGAGAAGATTCAGTCGCTTGAACGCACCAAAGAGTTTGAGGTCATAGGCAACATCGCTGTCGCACAGATTCAGGCACAAGCACAACAAGTGATTGCGGCTTTTGAATCGATTAACGTAACCGTTGAATCGACCGGCACGTTGATGGGTCAAATAGTAGAGACCTTAGCGAATGTGAGTTCGTCCTCTGTAGCGAGTCAGCTTATAGACCTTTTAAAACGGGAAGAGGAACGACGGCAAGCGGCCCTCGATTCCCAGAACGCGTTGATTAATGCCCAAGTTGCGTACCTGCAAGCGCAAGCGAATAAACTAAACTCTGGCGAAAGTCTGATTTCGATTACGGCCGATGGACTGGAGCCTGAACTCGAAGCCTTCATGCGCGAGATCATTAAACGAGTTCAATTAAAAGCATCCGAAGAAGGACAGTTCTTCTTATTGGGGATTCAGTAATGCGATTTATTCTAACTACTATTGAATATGACCCCGACGGTGTCGTGGACATAGAAAAATTGGATGCGGCTAGCGAAGGACTGGAAGATAGGACGCGGCGGACCACGGTCACGAAGACCTTGGATGGAGGGGTCGTATCCGAAGATGGCGGCTTTGCGCATGGTGATCGCGCCTTCACCGTGCGAATGCGTGTGAACTCTGCGCAGAGCGCCAAACTCAAATATCTCCTGGAAACGTATCCAAAGCTGCGGGTATCGTTGACAGAGGGAGTGTTTATTGTAGCTCCGGCAATCTTGACGTACAAAGGAAGCTATGTGACATTTCGATTAAACGTGTTGGAAAGCGAGGCATTGTATGGTTAACGTGCATATCACGCCACGATCTGATTGCGATATCCTGGCGGGAAACTTAGAGTATCTGGCGTTGATGGGCAAACGCATGCCCCCAGCGTGGGACGTGTCCCGAATAGCGCACTACGTAGCTGGACCAGATGGCGAATACATAGGAAAGATTCTGCCTGGTCGGGGCTTGTACATAGAACAAGATCTCAAAAATATTGGGATCACGAAAAAGCTGCCATACGTCTATGAACCGTCCTGGATTGCTCGCCTTCGCGACAAGCTCTGGAAATGGTCGGGTAAAGATGATTCAGTTTGGGCAGATGAACGTGGCGCGATTAACTATTACGACGACATCATAAATGCACGTGCGAATGGTAAAGCCGACGACATTATGATAGGAAAGGTCTCGTTGACTACTGTAGGCCAACAATGGTCGACGTTATTTTCAGTGGCCGGAACCCCGCCAGCGGGAGCCTATACCAATATCCCGACGGGAGCAGCCCCCACGCGGGCCACGACCGGTGCGTGGTCGTTAGGGTTAACGAACCCTACTGGCGGGGATAAAAAATACTTGCTAACAATGGGCTGGATTGCCGCACAGCAGATCAACGTAGCGATGCTGGTCGACATTCTAGTCCATGCCGGCAATATTTCATGCAACTCAGGATCATCTCCGTATACTATCTCGTCAACTGCGCTCACTCGATATACTTCGGGTCATGGAGTAATGATGACCTTTGAAGTGACGACGGCACTATCAGGTACAGCGGACAACATTAACGTATCTTCGTACACCGGTG
>Ga0081455_10009373_pt1 | contig 10071 bp, 13 predicted proteins | sample TabmetS3T2R1_FD_70207 | JGI IMG/M metagenome (GOLD analysis project Ga0081455, IMG submission 70207) | Tabebuia heterophylla rhizosphere microbial communities from the University of Puerto Rico - S3T2R1 | ecosystem: Host-associated > Plants > Roots > Rhizosphere ... | reverse complement strand
CGACCGGTCCCCCATCGGCGCCATCCAGGGGCTGGCCCCCGACCGGGTGGTGTACGCGGGCACGGCCAGCAAGACGCTCGCGCCCGGCCTGCGCATCGGCTGGCTGGTCGTGCCGCCGTCGCTCATCGACGACCTGACCGCAGCGAAGATCAGCGCCGACCGTGGCTCCCCCGCGCTGGACCAGCTGACGTTCGCCGACTTCCTGGCCCACGGCGAGTTCGACCGGCACCTGCGCCGGATGCGCCCGGTGTACCGCCGACGCCGCGACGTGCTGCTGGCCGCGCTGCACGAGCGGCTGCCCGACCTGCGCCCGGCCGGGATCGCCGCCGGGCTGCACCTGGTCGCCTGGCTGCCGTCCGACCTGGACGAGGCGGCGCTGGTGTCGGCCGCTGCCGACCGGGGGCTGGGCGTCTACGGCGTCGCGCCGTACCGGCTGCAGGCCGGCGGCGACGGGGGCCTGATCTTCGGCTACTCCGCCCTGGGCGAGGCGGCGATCCGCGACGGAGTCGCCGAGCTGGCCGAGGTGGTCGCGGCAATACGAGCGTGACCAGGCCGCGCCGCCCGCAATGGCGGGGTCGCGGCGGGCCGCAAGCACCTAGCCTCGACCGGGTGGACATCTTGACCTACACGGCGTTCAGCTCCGATCCGGCCGGCGGCAACCCGGCCGGTGTGGTCCTCGACGCGACGGGTGCGAGCGACGCCGAGCTGCTCGCCGTCGCCGCGAAAGTCGGCTTCTCCGAGACCGCGTTCGTCGTCGGCGGTACCGATCGGGCGCTGGACGTGCGCTACTTCAGTCCGCTGGCCGAGGTGTCGTTCTGCGGGCACGCCACGATCGCGCTGGCTGTGGCGCACGCCGCCCGGCACGGCGTCGGCCGCCTCGCCGTTGACACGAAGGCCGGCCCGGTCGAGGTGGCGACGGCGACCGGATCGGACGGCGCTACCGCCGCGACGCTGGTCAGCGTGGCGCCGCGCTCGGTTCCGCTCACCGACGACGACCGCCACACCCTGCTCGCGGCCTTGCGCTGGGACGAGCGCGACCTCGATCCCGAGCTGCCGCCGCGCGTCGCGTACGCCGGCGCCTGGCACCCGGTGATCGCGGCGGCGACCCGTACCCGGCTGGCCGACCTCGACTACGACTTCGACGCGCTCGGCGCGCTGATGGCCGACCGCGACTGGACGACCGTGGATCTCGTCTGGCGCGAGTCTCCCTCGCTCGTGCACGCCCGCAACCCGTTCCCGCCCGGCGGCGTGGTCGAGGACCCGGCGACCGGTGCCGCCGCGGCGGCCTTCGGCGGCTACCTGCGCGAGCTGGGACTGGTCGACGTTCCGGCGACGGTGACCATCCACCAGGGCGACGACCTGGGCCGTCCGTCGCTACTGCGAGTCGACATTCCCGGCGAGGGCGGTATCGCGGTCACGGGCACCGCGGTGCCGCTCTGACAGGTCGCCGACCTGCTCGGCGTACCAGCTGTTGGACAGGTGCTCGGCGATCTCGCGCAGCGTCCAGCCCTCGCGGGGACGGTCCCACTCGTCCGGGCCGGCGGCCAGCAGCCGCAACCGCATCGTGCGGGCCAGCCGGGTCAGCCGCTGCCGGGCCTCGTCCAGGTCGATCTCGGTGAACGGGGCGAAGTCGGCGTGGGTCGTGACCTGGCTGGCGTGCCACTTGTCCGGCTCGGTCGCGACGCCGGCCAGCACGGCTTCGATCTCGGCCAGGTGGTCGAGCAGGTGGTCGGCCTGGCGGCGGATCGCCTTGTGCGGCGTGTAGATCCGATCGCCGTCCTCGCTGACCCGGGGCTTGCCGTCCCAGCCGATCCAGGTGGCGGCCAGCTCGAGCGTGCGGGCGGCCGCGGCCTCGACGCCGGCGCCCGGGTCCTTGTCTGCAGTCATGGTTGGACGATAGAGCCGCGACCGTGCGGCGCCGGCCGAACAGTCACGCGCACCGTGCCAGGATCGAGGCATGCAGACACGGCGAATCGGCCAGTACACCGTCAGCGCGATCGGGCTCGGAGCCATGCAGCTCGACGACCCGCCCGAGCGCATCGAGCGAGCCGAGGCCACGGTGCGGGCCGCGCTGGATGCCGGCATCACTCTGGTCGACACCGCGATCGCGTACGGCCCGTCGACGCTCGGGGTGGACATCATGGGCGCCAACGAGCGTCTCGTCGCCTCGCTGCTCGACCGGCTCGGCGTCAAGGGCAAGGTGCTCGTCGCCACCAAGGGCGGGCACACCCGCGCCGTCGACGGCCGCTGGGGGCTGGACAGCTCGGCGGCCGGCCTGCGGGCCGCGGTCGACGCCAGCCTGAAGAACCTGGGCGTCGAGCAGATCGACCTCTACCAGCACCATCGACCCGATCCGCGCGTGCCCTACGCCGAGGTCATGGGCACCATGAAGGAGATCCACGACGCCGGCAAGGCCCGCATGCTCGGCCTGTCGAACGCCGACCCGGAGCAGATCCGGCTGGCTCGCGAGATCCTCGGCGACGCCCTGGTCAGCGTGCAGAACGAGTACTCGCCACGCTTCCGGTCCAGCGAGCCGGAGCTGCGCCTGTGCGACGAGCTGGGCCTGGCGTTCCTGCCCTGGAGCCCGCTCGGCGGATCCCGGCAGGCACCCGGTCTGGGCGGTCGGCACACCGCGTTCGAGCAGGTGGGCGCCGCGCTCGGCGTCAGCCCGCAGCGGGTGTGTCTGGCCTGGATGCTGGCCAAGTCACCGGTGGTGATCCCGATCCCGGGGTCCAGCCGACCCGAGTCGATCATCGACTCGGCCGCCGCGGCCGATCTGGAGCTGACGGCCGAGCAGCTGGCCCGCCTCGACGCTGTGTGAAGCATCACCCGACTAAGCGGAGTCGATCTACCACTTAGCTTGTTAGCGTCGTCATGCACGCAACTGCTTCGTTTCGGGGGATCGGCCGCATGACGCACCCGGACGCCGCCCGGCGTCCCCACTACTCCGTCACCTTCGTCGTTCTGGCTGTCGGCATCGGCGCGTATGCGCTGCTGCAGTCGCTGGTCGCCCCGGTGTTGCCCACCGTCCAGCAGCACCTGCACACGACGCAGAGCACCGTCACCTGGGTGATGACCGCGTACCTGCTCGCGGCGTCGGTCGCGACTCCGATCCTCGGGCGGATCGGCGACATGGTCGGCAAGGAACGCATGCTGCTGCTGACCCTGGTGGCCCTGGCCGTCGGGTCGCTGCTCGCGGCCGTCGCGACGTCGATCGGCGTGATGATCGTCGCCCGGGTCATCCAGGGCATCGGCGGCGGCATCATCCCGCTGGCGTTCGGCATCATCCGCGACGAGTTCCCGCCGGAAAAGATCAGCGCCGCGATCGGCACGGCGGCCGCGCTCACCGCGGTCGGCGGCGGGCTGGGCATCGTGCTCGCCGGCCCCATCGTCGACAGCCTCGGCTACCACTGGCTGTTCTGGATCCCGATGATCGTGACGATCGTGGCCGCGATCGCGACGCATCTGGTCGTGCCGGAGTCGCCGGTCCGGACGGCCGGGCACGTGAACATCCTGGCCACGGTGCTGCTGTCGGGTTGGCTGGTCGCCCTGCTCGTCCCGATCAGCGAGGCCGAGCAGTGGGGCTGGGTGTCCGTCCCGGTCCTCGGCCTGCTCGCGCTCGCCGTGGTGCTGGCGGTGGCCTGGGTGGTCGTCGAGCTGCGCTCGGCCGAACCGCTGATCGACATGCGGATGATGCGAATCCCGGCGGTGTGGACCACCAACCTGGTCGCCCTGCTGTTCGGCGTCACGATGTACTCGGTCATGGCGTTCCTGCCCGAGTTCGTGCAGACGCCCTCGTCGGCCGGGTACGGCTTCACCGCCAGCATCACCCAGTCCGGCCTGTTCCTGCTGCCCATGACCGTCACGATGTTCGCGGGCGGCATCCTCGCCGGGCGGCTGGCCGTGCGGGCCGGCGCGAAGGCGCTGCTCGCCACGGGGTCGGCGCTGACGATCGCGCCGATGGCCATGCTGGCCATGTCGCACGACCACCGGTGGGACGTCTACCTCGCCTCGGCGCTCATCGGCGCGGGCATCGGGCTGGCCTTCTCGGCGATGTCGGCGCTGATAGTCACCGCCGTCAGCGCCGAGCAGACGGGCGTGGCCAGCGGCATGAACGCCAACATCCGTACCATCGGCGGCTCGATCGGCACCGCCGTCATGGCCTCGATCGTGACGTCCGGAGCCACCGCCGACGGGCTGCCGAAGGACTCGGGCTACACCAACGGATTCTGGTTCCTCGCGGCCGCATCGGCCGTGGCGCTGGCCGCCGCGTTGCTGATCCCGGCCACCCGCCGGCGGGCCCCGGCCGCCGAGCCGGTCGAACCGATGCTCGCCGCGACGCCGGTCGCCGACCATGCTTGACGCCATGACCTCGACCACGCGCCCGTTGCGCGCCGACGCGGCCCGCAACCTCGAGCGGGTCGTCGGCGCCGCCACCGACCTGTTCGCCGAGCGTGGCCTCGAAGTCGGCGTCGACGAGATCGCCGCCCGGGCCGGTGTCGGCATGGGCACGCTGTACCGCCGGTTCCCCAACAAGGATGCCTTGATCAAGTTCCTGGTCGACGACCTCGTGGGCCAGACGCTGCTGCTGGCCGACCACGCGCTGGCCGAGCCGGACGGCAGCGGGCTGGAGTCCTTCCTGCGCGGCGTGGGCGAGCTGCAGGCCGCTAATCCCGGATGCCTCACCCGGCTCTGGCGCGGCGGGTTCTCGCCCGAACAGCGTTCGCAGTTGCGAAGTGCCGTACGCCGGCTACTCACCCGGGCACAGGAGGCTGGCACCGTGCGGCCCGAGATCACCGCAACCGACGTGACGGTGCTGCTCTGGTCGCTGCAACAGGTCGTGACGATGACGGCCAACGCCGCGCCCGACGCGTGGCGCCGGCACCTGGACATCCTGCTGTCCGGCATCGCCCCCCGTCGGCGCGAGATCACCCACCGGGCGCTCACCCAGCGCGAGCTCAGCGCCGCGGTCGACAGCGAAGGCTAGTCGAGGCCGATCCTGGTGTAGCCGCGCAAGAGGTCGCGGGAGATGATCAGCCGCTGCATCTCGTCGGTGCCCTCGAAGATCCGCCACAAGCGGGCCTCGCGATACCAGCGCTCGATGGGCAGCTCGCGGGTGTAGCCCATGCCGCCGTGGATCTGCAGCACCCGGTCGACCACCCGGTTGGCCATGTTGGCGCCGTACAGCTTGGCCATCGACGACGAGTGCCGCGGATCGCGCCCCTGGTCGACGATCCATGCCGCGTGCAGCACCAGCCAGCGGGCGGCCTCGAGCTCGACCTCGGAGTCGGCGATCATCCACTGGATGGCCTGGTTGGTGCCGATCGGTTTGCCGAACGTCTCGCGGGTGTTCGCCTGGTCCAGCGCCATCTGCAGCAACCGCTCGGCCGCGCCCAGCGCCCGGGCCGGGATCAGGTAGCGCCCCTTGCCGATCCACTCCATGCCGAGCTCGAAGCCCTGGCCGACCTCGCCCAGCACGTTGCGGGCCGGCACCCGCACGTCGTCGAACACCAGCGACGCGGGCCCGCCCTCGCCCATCGTCGGGATGAAGTGCGACGTCCAGCCCATCGCCCGGTCGACCAGGAACGCCGTGGATCCGGCGCGCGCGCCCTGCTCCGGGTCGGTGACGGCGATGACGATCGCGAAGTCGGCGTCGTTGCCGCCGGTGATGAACGTCTTCTCGCCGTTGATCACCCAGTCGGGACCGTCGCGCCGGGCGCTCGTCTTGATGTTGGCCGCGTCCGATCCGGCGCCCGGCTCGGTGATCGCGAAGCAGGACAGCCGCTCGCCCTCGATGGTCGGCACCAGGTACTCGGCCCGCTGCGCGTCGTTGCCGTGGAACAGGATGTTGTCGGCCTCGCCGCCGAACCGGAACGGGATGAACGTGCGGCCGAGCTCGGTCCAGATCAGCGCCTGGGTGACCGCCGGCAGGTCCATGCCGCCGTACTCGTCGGGCGTGGCCAACCCCCAGAACCCGAACGTGCGCGCCTTGAGCTGCAGCTCGCGCATCTCGTCCAGGCTGATGCCGGCGTGCCCTTCCCGCTCGCGGCGCAGCGCCTCGGCCTCGCGGGGGACGATCTCGTCGGCGATGAACGCCCGCGCCGTCTCGCGGATGGCTCGTTGCTCGTCGGTCAGCGCGAAGTCCACCATGACCGCTCCTCCGCTCGGTTCGCGATCCGCCTCGGACCATGAGTGATGCCCTAGTCTGTCCCAGGTGAACCTGTGTGCGCGCCATGTGGAGGGCGGGCGATGACGCCAGACCCGCAGGATTCGGCCGGCGTCGGCGGCCTGGACGAGCGAATCTCGGCGATCCGCGCCAGCGCGCAGGGCCTGGACGGGCTCATCACCGCGGTCGTCAACGGCAAGGCCGAGCTGGTCGAGCTGACCTTCGAGCCGAAGGCGATGCGTACCCCGGCGGTCGATCTCGCCGAGGCGGCGCGGGTCGCCGTCAACGAGGCCCGGGCCGGCGCGCAGGCCCAGGTGCAGCAGGTGATCGCCGAGTCCCGGGTGGCGGTACCGGCGCCGGACGAGATGCGCGCCGAGCTGAACGAGCTCGGGCTGAGCGCAGAACGCCGGCTCAACGAGATGAGCAGCGTGCTCGGCGACCTGCTCAAGCGGAGCGGATGAGCGCCGTGACCGATCTGGACGTCAAACCGGAGTCACTGCAAGGCGCCGGCTCGCACCTGACCACGCTGGCCCAGGACATGATCACCGGGCTGCAGCAGTTGCAGAGCACGGTGACCGGGTCGGGCAACCCCTGGGGTGGCGACGAGCAGGGCTCGCTGTTCGCCGGGCTGTACGGCCTGGTGCTCGGCAAGGCGATGGAGGCCATCGGCTCCCACGTGCAGCAGGTCGGGCAGGCCGGGGTGGGACTCACCCAGCAGGCCGAGCTGATGAGCCGGACCGAGCAGGGCAACACCCAGATGAGCCAGTCGCTGAACAAGTCGATCGCGAGCTGACCGTGGGGCTGGAGCTACCGGGCTGGCTTACCGAACCGTTGGGCTGGATCGGTCTCACCTGGCCTCAGGCCGACGAGGAGAAGCTCTTCCAGGACGGCCAGGTCTGGCTCAACTACGGCTCGACCCTGCGCGGGCAGGCCCAGGACGCCAACAACACCGCGCAGAAGGTGTGGAGCGAGAACCACGGCGACTCGATCGAGGCCTTCCAGAAGTGGTGGAACGCCGACGACGGCCCGGCCAAGCACCTGGAGGGCGAGGCGATCGCCGCCGAGCTGATCGGCGCCGGGCTGATCGTCATGGCCGCGATAACGCTGGCCCTGAAGATCGCGTTCATCGTGCAGCTGATCATGCTGGCCATCGAGGTCGCCCAGGCCATCGCCAGCGCGATCGCCACGTTCGGCGCCACCACCGCGGAGATCCCCGGCTTCATCGCCGCCACCCGGGCCATCTGCCGCGAGCTGATCAACAAGGTCATCTCGATGGTCGAGCGCGAGATCGCGAAGCTGTTCGAGAAGGCGGCCGCGCTGCTGGAGAAGGTCGGCGCCAAGGACCTGTCCAAGGGCGCCGGCAAGATGGCCGAGAAGTTCACCGCCAAAGCCGAAGAGCGCATGTTCAAAAGCCTGTTCAGCAAGGCCGGCCGGGTGGATGTCAGCAGCCCCAAGGACGGCGCGAACTTCTACTCTGGGTACGACAAGGACGCCGGCAAGTCCATGCGCAGCTACGCCGAGGAGAACACGGACGGCGTCACGTCGACCACGCTGGAGAAGACGCCCGGCGGCAAGGAGTTCGACGACATGAAGCTGTTCGAGGACGGCTCGCCGATCAACAACGACCAGGCCATGAAGATCTGGGAGCGGCTCTCCGAACGCTACGGCCAGCAGGCCGAAGGTGACGTCACGGCGTGGGTGCACAACCCGCGCGACGGCGCCATCTTCACCGAGAAGGAACTGCCGGCCCTGAAGGCCAACCCGAACGTGACCTCGGTGAAACAGGTCGACCCGGTCACCGGCGACGTCACCTACCCGAAGCCGCCGCCATGACCGAGCGGATCCAGCGCGTGCGGTCGCAGCGGGCGCGCGACACCCGGACCGGCGCCGAGGTGTTCAACGTCGACCGCGAGCACCTGGGTTACGAACTCGGCGGGCGCGTCTGGACGCTGCCGGTCGAGCGCGGCGTCGGCGTGGTCTCGATCTACCTGCCCGATCGGCCCGCGTGGGACGACGGGTCGCCGATGACCCCGGACGAGGTCGCCGGCGCCCGCGAGTCCGTCGAACTGGTGCTGCAGGACTGGGGCAGCCGAGCCGACTTCGTCGAGTAGGAGCCAGGTGATCATCGAGGAGATCGGCAAGCAGGCCGTCGCGCACGACAGCGGCGCGATCGTCGCCAGCCTGGACCGGTTCGCGCTCGTGTACGCGCGCAACGGCAAGTCGTGGCGGGTCGCCATCGAGCCGCTGGACACCTACTACGTACGGTTGCCGGCCCGCCCCGTCTGGGAGGACGGGACGCCGCTGACGATCGACGAGGCGCATCAGGCCCAGCGCGACATCGTCGAGACGTTCGCGCACTGGGGCCAGTCGTGCGAGTTCGTGTTGCCCAACGACCCGCGCGTACTGCGCACCCTGGACGAGCTGGTCACCTACATCCGGGCCCAGCGGGTGGGAGCACCGTCGTGAGCGAACCGGGACCGGAGATCTTCGACGCCCAGCAGTCCGAGCTGACCCGCCGCGAGGCCGACCTGATCTGGGACCAGATGTCGCGCCGCTACGCCGCGCAGGCCTCCGGCGTGGTCACGCTGTACGCGCACGACGTCCTCGTGCCGAGCGTGTTCTTGCAACGCGACCTGCCGGCGCTGCGCGACAACCCGAACGTCACCGCGCTGCGCATCGTCGACCCCGTCACCAATGAGGAGCGGGTCCTGCCCCGCGGCGAGTTCTGACGGGTTCTAGCGCGCCGGCGCCTTCGCCCGCAGGATCGACATGAACTCGCGCATCCAGGCCGGGTGGTCGGGCCACGCCCGCCCCGACACCATCACGCCGTCGACGACCGCCTCGCTGTCCACGAACTCGGCGCCGGCCGCCGCGACGTCCGGGGCCAGCGCCGGGTAGGCGGCGCTGCGCCGCCCGCGCAGCACGTCGGCCGCGGCCAGGGCGAGCGGGCCGTGGCACAGGTGCGCGATCGGCTTGTCGCCCTCGGCGAAGTGCTTGAGGATGCGCTGCAGGTCGGCGTCGTTGCGGATGTACTCCGGCGCGCGCCCACCCGGCACGACCACGGCGACGTAGTCGGACGGGTCGACGTCGGCGAAGGCCACGTCGGCCGGCCAGGTGTGCCCGGGCTTTTCGGTGTAGGTGTCGAAGCCGTCGACGAAGTCGTGCACGACGAACTGCAGCTTCTTCTTGCTCGGCGCGGCGATGTGCACCTCGTAGCCCTCTTCCAGCAGCCGCTGGTAGGGGTACATGACTTCGAGGTCTTCCGCCGCGTCGCCAGTGACAATCAGAACCTTGGCCATTGCCGCCTCCGTGGCGTATCGGGGACACCCCGATCCTCAGCCGCGCGAGCCGGCTGGTCAACGCACGGTTTTGGTCACCGGGCCGGTTATACGGGACCTGGTGACCAAAACCGGCGGGCGGTCACTCGGGCTGGGCGTCGATGCCCGCCTCCTTGCGCTGCTCGGCCGTGATGGCCGCCGGGGCACCGGTCAGCGGGTCGTAGCCGCCGCCCGTCTTGGGAAAGGCGATCACGTCGCGGATCGAGTCGCTGCCGGCCAGCAGGGCGCAGATGCGGTCCCAGCCGAGCGCGATGCCGCCGTGCGGCGGGGCGCCGTACTTGAACGCCTCGAGCAGGAACCCGAACTTCTCCTGGGCCTGCTCCTTGGACAGCCCCATCACCGCGAACACCCGTTCCTGCACGTCGGCGCGGTGGATACGGATCGAGCCGCCGCCGATCTCGTTGCCGTTGCAGACGATGTCGTAGGCGTAGGCCAGCGCCGAGGCCGGGTCGGTGTCGAAGGTGTCCATCGACTCCGGCTTGGGCGAGGTGAACGCGTGATGCACCGCCGTCCAGGCACCCGATCCGACCGCGACGTCGCCGGCCGCCTCGGCCTCGCTGGACGGCT
>Ga0081455_10009372_pt1 | contig 10071 bp, 5 predicted proteins | sample TabmetS3T2R1_FD_70207 | JGI IMG/M metagenome (GOLD analysis project Ga0081455, IMG submission 70207) | Tabebuia heterophylla rhizosphere microbial communities from the University of Puerto Rico - S3T2R1 | ecosystem: Host-associated > Plants > Roots > Rhizosphere ... | reverse complement strand
TACCTTGGAAACACTGCATCCACCAAACAGAACTGTTGCTAGCGAAACAATTGTTCGCGCGCGGCTGGGGAACCTCTCTGTATGTATCACGCCAGGCCGTAGCACGATTTGGCGATTTTGGACAGGCGCGTGTTACATAGTCCTACTGATTGTCGCATTCAACCAGCCCCTCCTGGCTTTGGCAGACTACGCAGCTCATAGTTCGCTGCATTCTTACATTTTGCTGATACCATTTGTTTGCGCCTATTTGCTTTACCTCCGGCGCGATAAACTTCCAAACAAATACGCCGCCGATTTTTCGCCCGGAATCATATTGTTGACGTGCGGCCTCGGGCTTTTCCTGTTCATCCGCTGGCCCAATTTGTTAGGACACGTGCCCGCCGATAGTTGCGTGACACAGCTGGCTCTCTCTTTTATTTGTTGTCTTGCCGCGGGCGGTTTCTTCTTTCTCGGGCGCGACTGGATGCGAGCAGCAGCTTTTCCGCTGGCCTATCTCATTTTCCTGGTTCCGATGCCAGACGCAATGGCAGATGCACTTGAGACGGCCTCGAAGTATGCCTCAGCGGAGGTAGCAAATGTCCTTTTTCATCTCAGCGGCACGCCTTTTCTCCGCGCAGGCCTCGTTTTCCAACTACCCAACATACAGATCCAAGTAGCCCAGGAATGCAGTGGTATTCGATCAAGCTGGGTGCTTTTGATGACCAGTATCCTGGCCTCGCATTTATTCTTGAAAACACCATGGCGGCGTTTTGCACTTGTCGCATTCGTCATTCCGCTTGGTATTTTGCGAAATGGCTTTCGTATCTTCGTGATTGGCCTGCTCTGCGTAAAAGCAGGACCGCAAATCATTCACAGTTTGATCCACCGCCGTGGCGGACCTGTCTTCTTTTTGCTTTCGCTGATTCCATTCCTGCTGTTATTGTGGTGGCTCCGTAACGGGGAGACCCGAACCCGCTTAGTAGAGTCATGCGAGCTTCATAGCCGACGCAAAGCCCCGCTGACTTCTCGCAATCTCCCTCCTTGTTGACTGGGTCTGCTTTAAAATCTTACCCATTTTTCGGGAACTTCGTCCTCCATTTTCCGAAGAACTATTAGGGAGGTCGACTCTGTTGCGCTTGATACGTAAGCCTTGATTTAGGTTTGCTAAAGCCTCGCGCCCCGGGGCTGTGCCATGGCCAGAATTACAATGCCATTCTTCGTGTCGGTTTGGAGCAAATTGTGAGTGTAAACATTATCCTAGCTTTGGCGGCTGCCTCATTGAGTGCCGGCCTGGCGGTTGTCGCAGCATGTCGTAGGCAGCGTTCCGTTGCAACCTGGTGTTTCTCAGCAGGAATGCTGATTTTCGCCTTGGAAAGTCTGTTTGGCGCAATAGAAAGCGCTACGCTGCTTCCTGAGAGTGCAGCCTTCTGGGAAACTCTTGTCCTTGTGGCAAAGTCATTTCTGCCAGCCATTTGGTTGACCTTTAGCTTGACGTATTCCAGGGCAAACCACCGCCATCTACTCGTCCAATCGCGGTGGCTCGTTCTGGGGGCTTTTTTTGTTCCGGTGTTGTCACTGGTGGCTCTTTACAGCTCTTTCTTCGACGTGGTCGCCTACGACCCACTCATCGACCGATGGGTACTCAGGCTTGGTGGACCAGCAAAGATTCTAGACGTTGTGCTTCTCATCGCGATGGTGCTGATTCTGATGAATATCGAGCGGACGTTCCGGGCTGCCGTTGGGACGATGCGCTGGCGAATCAAGTTCCTCATTCTGGGACTAGGAGTGATCTTCAGTTCCCGCATCTACACTCTAAGTCAGGCTCTCCTTTTTTCGGAATACAGCCCGAGTCAACTCAGTGTCGAAGCGATGGCTCTTCTTATCGGATGCGCGCTGATCTGCATCGCTTACGTCCGGAGTGGATTCAGCGAAATTGATGTCTACCCGTCACGTGCGGTCTTGCACACCTCGGTCACAGTATTACTGACCGGAGCATATCTTTTTGTTGTGGGAGTATTGGCTCAAATCGTTGCCCGCTTTGGTGGGTCTGCCGGTTTTCCGATCGCGGCCTTTGTTGTCCTGCTCGGCGTCGCCATCCTGGCGGTGCTGCTACTTTCTGAACGCGCTCGACAATCTTTGCAGCTCTTTGTCAGCCGCCACTTTAAGAGACCACAGCATGATTTTCGTCAAATCTGGGCGCGATTCACTCAAAGTCTCTCGCTTGCTCTGGATGAGACCACGCTGGGTACCATCACCGCACGGCTCATTTCAGAGACGTTTGGTGCCCTCTCGGTCTCGACCTGGCTTTTTGACGAACAGGAAAAACGACTGATCCGGGTAAGCTCGACGTCCGATGCGGAGCAGATTCCCAGCGACTTAACAAGTTTGATCGCGAGCAAGGGTGTCAATTCGTCAGAGTTAGTCAAACTGTCACGGCCATTCAACCTCGGCCGGGCAAAAGAGAACTGGACGCAAGAACTCATGGAAAGAAGCAACGGCCAATTCCCTCGAGGAGGCAGTCCCATTTGTGTTCCCCTCGTCGCAGGAGACCACTGGCTTGGAGCGATTGTCCTCGCAGACCGCGTTAGGGGCCTCGGCTATTCGACGGAAGAAATGGACTTGTTAAAATGTATCGGCGAGCAGGTGGCAGCAAGCCTGCTGCAATTGCGACTCACAGCAGAGATTATGGGAAGAAAGGAACTGGAAGCGTTTCAAACAATGTCGGCATTCTTGATTCATGATCTGAAGAACGCAGCCTCAACCCTTGGGCTCATGTTGGAGAATTTGCCAACACATTTCGACAACCCCACTTTCCGGGAGGACGCATTGTGCGGAATCGGGAGTACTGCCAACCGGATCAATGATCTTATCATCCGCATGAACGCGTTGCGCCATGAGTTGCGCCTCAACGCAGCGGAGTTGGACCTCAATCTCGTCATCAAAGAAAGTCTCGCGAACCTAAATGGAACACTCGGCACCAATCTCGTAACCAGGTTCGATCGAATCCCAAAGATATCGGCTGATCGACAACAACTACAAAGCGTGTTCACGAACCTCCTTCTTAACGCGCGCGATGCAGTTGGCACCGATGGCCGGATAACTGTAGAAACAACCCGACACGGTGAATGGGTAGCTGTCTCTGTAAGTGACAACGGATGCGGGATGACTGAACAGTTTATCAAGGACTCTCTCTTCCGGCCGTTCCGCTCCACAAAGAAGAAGGGATTGGGCATTGGCATGTTTCAATCCAAAACGATTGTCGAAGCGCATCACGGGAAGATTAACGTCGAAAGCGAACCCGGCGTTGGAACAACCTTCCGAGTGATGTTGCCTTTGAAGTGTCAAAAATGAAACCTAAAATACTTATTGTAGATGATGACGAGGCCATTCGGACGCAAATGAAGTGGGCTCTGAGCGAGCATTACGAAGTCCATTTTGCCGAAGATCGCAAGGCAGCGACTGAAGCCTTTGAGGCTCACTCACCGGCGGCAACATTGCTTGATCTGGGTCTGCCACCTCGTCCCAACGAACCCGACGAAGGTCTGCGGGTGTTATCCGACATACTTGCCATTGATAACACGGCAAAGGTTATCATTATTTCGGGACAGAGCGAAAAACAGAACGCTATCGACGCGGTTGGCTCCGGGGCTTACGACTTCTTATGCAAGCCTGTGGAGATGGAAGAACTAAGATTGCTCCTTCGGCGATGCATTCACGTGGTGGAACTTGAAAAGGAATACCACAAAATGCAGCAAAGTCAGCGATGTGATGTCTTTGAAGACATGCTGGGAATGAGTCCACAAATGCAGGCAGTTTTTGATTCCATCCGTAAGGTGGCTGCAACTAACGCTCCAGTGCTGTTGCTGGGAGAAAGCGGCACTGGGAAAGAAATGGCGGCCGCGGCAATTCATCGCCGTAGCGCGCGTAAGGGCGGCCCTTTTGTCGCCATTAACTGTAACGCGATTCCAGAAAACCTCCTAGAGAGTGAGCTTTTTGGGCACGAAAAAGGCGCCTTTACCGGCGCTCATATTCAGCGCCAAGGGCTGTTGGAAACAGCCAGCGGCGGAACGCTGTTTTTAGATGAGGTGGGCGAGGTACCACCTGCCATTCAGGTAAAGCTGCTTCGCTTCCTCCAAGAACAGCGCTTACAAAGAGTGGGCGGGAGACAGGAGATCCAAGTCGATACTCGGCTTGTCGCGGCGACCAATGCCGATCTGAAACAGCTGATCAATCACGGGAAATTTCGTGAGGATCTGTATTTTCGCCTTGCGGTTATCACGATTCGGCTTTTGCCGCTTCGAGAGCGCGGGGAAGATACTGTATTCTTGGCACGCGAGTTCCTGCAAAGATATGGCCGACAAAACGGGCAGAGCAAGATGGTCTTTGCGCCGGATGCGTTGCGCGCGATAACCCATTATTCATGGCCTGGAAACGTCCGGGAACTCCAGAACCGTGTGAAACGTGGCTTTATCATGGCGAGTGGAACGCGAGTGAGCGCAAAAGACCTCGAGTTGGATCAAGAAGAGAATTTGGAAAAGTCGTCTGCAACAACGCTCAAACAAGCGCGCGAACAGATCGAACGGGAACTGGTTACACAGGCGCTTACGAGGAATTCCGGCAAGATTACTTCCGCAGCTGCCGACCTCGGCATCAGCCGGCCGACCTTTTACGAACTAATGGAAAAGCTTGGCATTTCCAACGACCGCGCAAATAGAAACAACCAATAACTAAAGATCGTCCTCCAAATGCAAACATCGCTAACCTCTTTTAGAATCGTAACTCTTGTTCTGGCAGCTACACTCATCGTTGCGTGCTCCAAGGAAGCCAAGAAGACACGTTTCCTCGCCCAAGCCGATAATTATTTCAAAGCCGGCGATTACGACAAGGCAAAGGTGATCTACCTGAATGTTGTCCAGCTGGATCCGCAGAATGCCCTTGCGTTTGAGCGCATCGGAGAAATGTGGCTGGACGATTGGGCACCCATTCGCGCCAGCGCATTTCTGGCTAAGGCAAGCGAACTGGACCCGAATAACGTTCAAAATCGCGTACGGCTGGCTCGTTCGTATGCAGCCACGGGACGACCCGACGACGCACGAAAAGAAGCGCTCAAGGTCCTCGAACAATCGCCGGACAATGCCGATGCTCTTGTTATCTTGAGCGAAGGCGCGCGAAGCAAAGAGGGTATCGAGGCCGCCGAAGAACAGCTTCAGAAGTTTCCCGAAAAGACCGACGTTTCTTTCTACGTTGCTTCGGCGAATTTACTTTTTAACACGGGCGACATCGTCGGGGCGGGCGATGCGCTTCGGCAGGCGCTCGCTGCTGATCCCCAGTCGTCCCAAGCACACATGGCAATGGGAAACTTGTACCTGCTGAAGAAAGACGCGAGACGAGCCGGTGAAGAATTCAAAAGAGCGGCGGAGCTTGCACCCATTCGTTCTCTCGAGCGTTTGAAATACGCCGCGTTCACTGCGGCAACTGGCGATGCCAGAGAAACGAGAAGAATTGCCACGGAGATGACCAGGCAGGCACCTGATTATCTGCCGGGCTGGACCTTGTTAGCCCAGCTTGCCTTTGGGGACAAGAAATACGATCAGGCCCTTTCGCTTCTTGAAAATGTCTTTGGCCGGGACCCAGACTACATCGATGGCCGCAGACTTGAAAGCGACGTGCTGCTGGCAAAGGGCGATACGAAAAAAGCGGTCGAAGTTTTGGAGCGGCTCGATCACGCCTATCCAGACGCCCCGCTGATCAAATACCAATTGGCCTGCGCGTATCTCAGAAATAATAACCAGAATCAGGCAAAGGTGGCATTGGATCAGGCTATCTCAATCAATCCGAATTATGATGACGCGATCCTGCGACTTGCCGAAATCAATCTTCGCTCCGGCCATGCCGAGACAGTGATCGAGCCAATTACCAGTTTGCTGAGAAAAAAGCCCGATCTGAGATCTGCTGCATTCGTCCTTGCCGCTGCTTATGGCTCACTTGATCGGTTTGACGACGCGGAAGCGGTCGTTCGCGAACAAGTGAAACTTGCTCCGCAGGATCCACAACCCTATACAGCCCTCGGTCTGATCCTCCGCCAGGCGAAACGAAATGACGAAGCGCGCCAGGCCTTTGAAAAAGCTGCAGAGCTCGCGCCCGATAACGTGTGGCTGGTCGATCAACTTGTTGAGCTTGACGTGCTGGATAAACATTTCGACTCTGCGCGACAGAGGATACGCCGCCAGTTCCAAAAAACGCCCGATTCGCCGGCCGCCCATTGTTTGGAAGGCAAGATTCTGGTTGCCGAAGCAAGGTGGGATTTAGCCTCGGCAGAGCTCAAGAAAACGCTCCAGCTCGATCCAAGCTTCTCCAGCGCCTATGATCTACTGGTGCAGACTTATATTGCGACCAACAAGCTTTCGGAGGCGGGTCGCCAATTAGAAGCCGAGACCATTAAGGATCCGAACAACGTGTCAGCGCTCCTGACGCTGGCGGTCGTGCACGAGCGGATGGAAAATTTCCCAAAGGCGCGAGATGCATATGAGAAAATTCTATCCATCAATCCTAACTTTGTTCCCGCCTTAAATAACCTTGCTTATCTTGATGCGGAGCGGCTAAACAACTTGGACAAGGCTCATGAATTGGCGCGCAGGGCCCGTGACTTGCGAGGGGATGACCCTGCTATAGCCGACACGCTTGGTTGGATTCTTTCTAAACGTGGTGATTATCAGCAGGCCATCACAATTCTGCAGGAGAGCGCCGAAAAACTTCCGGATAACCCTGAGATTCAATTTCATCTGGGCATCACCGCGTACATGATGGGCCAGACAGATGTCGCCAGAGTTGCGCTCAAGAAAGCCGCGGCGGCAGCCAAAGATTTTCCCGGTAAGGAGGAGAGCAAACGTCGTTTGTCATTGCTAGAAGCCGGTAAAAGCGCTTCGCCGGAACTATCGCTCTCGAAGCTCGAAGCGATGGCCAAAGAACAGCCAAACGATCCTGTCTCTCAGATGCGTCTCGGGGAAGCATACGAAAAGCAGGGTGCATTAGACAAAGCGGCTGCTGCTTTTGAGCAGGCCGTGAAATTGAATCCGAAGTTGACTTCTGGCGTAACCAAGCTCGCTCAGCTTTATGCCGGTCCGCTCGGGAACAAGGAAAAAGCTCTCGATTACGGAAAGAAAGCCCGCGAACTGGCCCCAGGAGATCCTCAGGTCACGGCTGTCATGGGGAAAATCGTTTACGATAGCGGGAATTTCACCTGGTCTTACAGCCTTCTCCAGGAAGCGGCTCGGCTACGTCAAAACGACCCAATACTTCTGTTCGATTTGGGCTGGTCGGCGTACAGCCTTGGTAGAGTGAACGAGGCGCGAGACGCGATGCAAAAAGTCCTTACGAACAAGCCTGATCAAGCTCATGCTACCGATGCCCAAAAATTTCTCGCGTTGACCGCATTGACTGAAAATCCGAAGGACCTCGTGGCCGCTGAAGGAGAGATACAGAAGGAATTGCAGTCGAATTCCGAATTCGTGCCGGCGCTTATGGCCCAAGCCGCGCTGGATGCCAAGCAGGGGCACATTAAACGGGCAACCGAAACCTACGACAACATTCTGCGCCGCTGGCCAGAGTTTGCGGTTGCGCAAAAACGTCTGGCCGCGTTGTACGCTCAGGACCCTTCTATGGTCGCTGCGGCGTACGACCTCGCAGCAAAAGCGCGCAAAACATTGTCCGACGACCCTGGGTTAACCGAGCTCTTGGGACGATTGAGCTACGAAAAGAAAGAATATGCCCGGGCAGTGCAGTTGTTACAGGAGAGTGCGCGAAAAGGGCCGTTGGACGCAACTTCTCTTTTTTATCTCGGGATGTCCCAGCTCGAGGTCAGGCAGATCGCTGGCGCGCGCGCGGCTCTCAATCAAGCTTTGGCTGGGAGTCTTGAGCAATCGCTCGCCACCGAAGCGAAACGCGCTCTCGCCGACTTGCAGGAGGAATGAGCTGCACATTCTAAATTGTGTAGCAGCATATACGTAGAAGTCTGCTGTGTTGCGGCTTCTAATTTCCATCTGCGGTCCCACGGTCACACGTTTTGCTGGTTTGGAAATCGGGCGATACAGCGGCTTGGAAAATTGGCGCTAACAAACAACCGTGCGGCTTCGCAAGCTCCGCCTTAAAATGCGTGAATTCGTGTTCGACAATGAAGGACGCCTGCGCGGCCCCGAAACTGTCGGGAATCCGTGCAGTTTCAAATGAGGCATAATCTGCTTGGCCCGTGTTTATTACAAACAAAGTGTGCTCCAGTTTCGGAGCACACGTCGGTAAGTCTTACAATTCCTCGCCATTGCTGATTTTAGGCCAACTAGGAAGATCATAAAGTATCGTTCCAACGCAAGAGCCTAATAATAAGTAATTTAGACAGAAATAGCGAGACCTTCTAGGGCGAGTTCTCAGGGGTTGGCAAATCTCTTGCTTCTATGCCTTGCGACAAGAGTAAACATTATGAAGATTAAGTACCTCGCAGTAGCATTAATAAGCCTCGCTGGTCTTGGCTTCACTCAAAGAGCCAATGCGATCTTGGAAATGACGTATAACGATGGTACTGGCAATAGTAGTCAGTATCTCGTGGGCACGGTTATCCCAGGAACGCAATCTGGTGGCCAGGCAGAGCGCGACGCATTGATGACGAATAATTTACTCGCGATGGGGCTTGGTGCACAGACTAGCGTAGCACCGCTATATTCGCGTTCCTTTAATAACTTTGGGCCGCTCCCAGCGGCCACGACCACAGGAGCCGTTCCGGTAACCGGAATCTTAGACGGTACAACTGCTGTAACCGTTAACCTTGGGACGGGGTATCAGTACCTGGTTGTGGCGTACGATGGTCCAAACGGTGCTGTCGCGGTCTTTAACGTTGCGGGCCTAACCGGTACGATAGACCTCTACCGCTATGCTAAGCCCATAAAAACCGGCGCGGGCAAAGGCAATCTTCTGGGAAGCAATGTTGCACAGCAAGGCTACTTTAAGATGACCGGTTATACCCTACTCAATCCAACCGGTGTTCCCGAGGGCGGAACGACTGTGATGTTGCTCGGTGCGGCACTCGGTGCGCTTGGCATCACCCGGCGCTTTCTAAGACTTTAGCTTAACCAAGGCTCTGAAATCGCACAATAAAGGGGGCAAGAAGGTGGTGTCACGATGATGTTGCTGGGCGCGGCCCTCCTCGCCTTTGGTGTGGTTCGACGTCATTTGAAGAGTTAGCCAGCAAAGCGTCCCGGTCCTCGCGACGTTGGCAGCAAAGTGGCCGTTCCTCTGGACGGCCACTTTGTGTTTACCGCTGACCTTGTCAGCAGCGCCATCCCACGCGAGAAACCGAAGCGGCATGCTTGAACGGAGCAATTGTCTTCGCAGACTTAGTACTGTTTGAACTGATTTTCTCGCTGACGTCACAAACTGCGCGCTCAAACCAGCGTTCAGTGAGGCCAGCATTTCGCCGGAGAGGACATACTTAGCTGGTTTATCTCGCTTTCAATGGCCGAATTGGAGGCGTGATTTGGAAAATTGTCGGTAGATTTTACAATTACCGCGTCATTCGATATGCGGCCAAAGATTCAGAGCGAGCAATCCTCAGGTGTTATCTCCGCACTCAGGAGATCACGCGGGAAGCACTTTTGCCTCGGGGATCTCCATCTCAAGCGGTCGGCCAAGAAAATCCATTAGCACTCGAATGCGTTCTTTGGCAGGCAGCACCTGCGTAATTACCACCTCGAGCCCGCGAAAGGGCCCCTCGATGATGTGCACCGGTTGCCCAATTTTGAGCGACGAATCGATAGTAATGACCTCGTCCACACCAGCGTGTGATTGAAACGCGGTAATGGTATCCTCTGGCAAAGTTGCCAGGTGATCTCCAAAATGGAGGATTGCCCGAATTCCATGAGCGCTTTCAACCGCTCGGCGCTGCATTGTGTAGTTGAACTTGGCGAACAAATAACCAGGAAACATCGCCTCGACAAACCACACCGGCCCTCTCTGGGTCAGCCGCCGGAATCGCAACCGGGGCGATAGACACTCGATTCCAAACTGCCGTCGCAGCGAAATCGCGGCCAAGTGCTCTCGTTTGGG
>Ga0081455_10009371_pt1 | contig 10073 bp, 9 predicted proteins | sample TabmetS3T2R1_FD_70207 | JGI IMG/M metagenome (GOLD analysis project Ga0081455, IMG submission 70207) | Tabebuia heterophylla rhizosphere microbial communities from the University of Puerto Rico - S3T2R1 | ecosystem: Host-associated > Plants > Roots > Rhizosphere ... | reverse complement strand
CTATTTCGGTCAGGACATAGTTGTTATTTTGTGATAATTTTTTTTTCAGCCCTATGGGAAGATCTTCAAGTAATAAATCAGTATATTTTTCTGGTAAAGAAATAAAAGAATTAAATCCTGGCATTGAGGGAATCAATTGCATTCTAATACGAGATGATCTTGGTGCGTTACAGATTAAAGAAAGTAACACTGCCTGGGGTAATGTTATTATTTCCATGAGATCTATTATTGATAATTTTAATTTGTCTGACCATCGCACGTAATTTTCTATGAGTAGATTATCTGTTTTTATTTTTTGCAATTTAAAATCAAGAGAGCGGTTACGGTAAATATCTTTGTTCAAAATATGCATTATTTTTGTATGGCGTAAGTTGTTTTCTAATATTCTGGCCATATCATGTAAATATATATATTTTATTGTAATGAGTTTTATTACTGCTGGAGGAAGTTGATTTACATAAAGAATTTTTTTAGATAAATGGGATGATTCAATTGGGGGTGTATCAAGAAGTTCTGCATATAAAAGAGGCGCTTTGAATGTTTGTGCAAGAAAAAGCATTGAATGATATTGTTGATTATTTAATTGAGAATAAAAACTTGGTTTATGAAGAATTTTTCTAAATTGTACAATTTCTTTTGCTTTAAAATTTTTGACAATTTTTTTTTGTATTTTATCACCTTCAATAGTTATAAGTTCATTATTCAAATTTTTTTTTAAAAGAATCTCATTTTTTACACTGATGATTGATGAGTGCGGTGCTTCCTGCAAAGTGATATAGCTGATCATTGTTTTGTTGTTAAATAGATTTTTTCGGGTGCCTGTTTGTAATGCGATACAATTTTGCATTTCCATGGAATATGTTAGGTTGAAAAAGTTAAAAGTTATATACAATGCAAGTACTATAATCATTTTTTTCATATATATACTTTCTATTGTAAAAATTTTTACATGTTTTTAGTATATATATGGCAAATTTTTAATGATAGAGTTGCTAAAGATTATTATAGTTTATGCGATTTAGTATACATTTTTACTTAAATATGCTCTTCCTGAATCTCCAAAAATCATTACAGCAACATCATCTTTTTTTAGTTGTGGTAAATAATGATGCGCTCCCCATGCAACAGCGGCGCTGGTGGTGCCAACTAAAAAACCATAATTACGTGCAAGATTTTTTGCCATGGCAAAAGTATCTTCATCAGTAACAGCAATAATTTCATCGATAAAATCATTGTTATTGTAGTCAACGATATCTGAATAAAAATCGATGCCCATTCCTTCTATTTTGTATGGTTGAGGATTGCCGCGTGTTGAGTGGAAGGAGTTAATAGAATCAAGAGCAATTATTTTGATTGCAGGGTTTTGTTCTTTTAAAAATTTTCCTGTTCCCGTAATGGTGCCACCTGTTCCAGCAGCTGCAAAAAAATGCGTGATAGAGCCATTAGTTTGTTGCCAAATTTCTGGTCCTGTGAGGGTATAGTGTGCTTGCGCATTGACAGGATTAAAATATTGATTAGGCATAAATGAATTAGGTGTGTTTTGTTGGAGTTTGCGTGCAACTACGGTATAGTTATCCGGATCATCAATGAATTTTGTTGGTTTACATACAATAATTTCTGCGCCATATGCTTTAATTGTTTGTAGTTTTTCTTGGCTAAATTTTTCAGTGGTAGTAATAATAACTTTATATCCTTTTGCAGCACCTATCATGGCAAGAGCTATACCATAATTGCCTGATGATGCGTCAATGATTGTTCCGCTGGGTTTTAGTTCACCAGTTTTTTCAGCTTGTTCAATCATGTATAAAGCTGAGCGATCTTTGATGCTACCACCGGGGTTTAAATATTCAAGTTTGGCGTATAAATGTGCTGGGGTATTAAATGGTACACGAATTAAGGGAGTATTGCCAATAGCAGAAAGGAGATGTTGATACATGGTTGTAGACCTTCATATAATTTTTTTATTTATTTTGCAAATTATTTTGACAATGTAATATTGTTTAATTGTTCTTGATATTGTCGTAATGTGTTATTGATTTGGGTTTTATTTACATTATTTTTTTTAAGTATTGATATTAATATTTCTTCATTGCTAAAAACATTATTTGGAGTTTGTTTATTAGTGAGTGTTGTTTTCATTATTTTTCTATTTGTGGGAGTATCTTCATAAAGTAATAGTGCATTATTAAGTTCTTCTATTGTTGAACATGTTTTACTGAGGTGAAAAGCATATTCAACATACAGTTCAGCAAAATTGGCAAAATTAATGCTTGGTGATTGCTTTATTGTTTCAGATGAATAATAGTTTATTTCAGGGTTCATAGCATAATTTGTTATTGTAGATAAAGCAGTGATAAAAATTATGAATATTATCTTGTTCATAAATTTTCCTTTTTTAATAATAATTTTTTTATCTAAATAATATCATTAATAATGATAAGATAACAGTATAAAGAACCATTGTTTCAATTAAGCTTTGAGCAAGAATACTGGTGCGTGATAAAACATTATATGATTCAGGTGCATTACCAATTTGAGTACACGCAGCTGCAGCTGTTATGCCAGAGCTGATGCCTGTACCGAGTGTTCCAAGGCCCGTGCATAGTCCTGCAGCCAAAAATATAATGCCATGAATAGGATTATCCGTTGATGAGTGGGGGATAAGAAATAATAAGGTAAGTGCGATAATTAAACAAAATATAATTGGTGTTTCAATGAGAGCTTCGCTGATAAACGTAAATGAAAGTAATTTGCTATAGGCTTTATTATTTTTACCAAGACTATTAAGTGCTGCTTTTGAAAAAGTACTTAATCCAATTGCTGGTCCAATGCTTCCGATACCAACACAAAGTCCGCTGGCAATAAGACGTAAACAATCAGCCATCGTCGTGGCAGTATCTGATTGCCCTTGGATAAAAAGTGAAACTAAAAACGCTGAGATTATCGGTGTTTGGATAAGTACTTGTGTCATCAACATGAAACCTGAAATGCGATGTGCAATAAATGGTTGGCGCGCAACTGCATTGCATGCAGCTTGTGCAGGGCAAGCAGAGCTAAGTCCTGTTACTAATCCTGTTATACTCATTGCGGCTATAATACCTATTTCAGCATAATGTGCAAAAACATTATTAGTGCTTAACGTTGTATACATAAGAAGAAAAATTGATACAAGTAATCCTAGTATTGCAACAGTTTCAACAAGCGTCATACCAATAATGGCAACGCGCATGATATCATCTTGAGCAGCGGGTTGTCGGTGTATGGCGTTTAATGCACTCCAACTAATAAGACCTTGACCAAGGCCAACAGATATTGAACTGATGGCAATTGATGTTGCTATGGCGCCATAATGTAAAAAATCAGCTGAAAGATTCATAATGATTTGTCCTTAAAATTAATGGCCGCCGCCTTCTTGTGTTCCAATAGAAAGATACGTCAGCGTGAGCATAGCAAATACAAATGCTTGCAGAAGACCTTCAAAGAGCGTAAAAAAAGCAATAATTAAAAAATTAGCACCAGAAATAATTCCAAGTAATTCAAGTATTATCGATCCACGTATAGCATTAAAATAAAGTTTAGTAATAATTGCACCACCAAAGATGTTTCCAAATAACCGAAATGATATTGAGATGATAGATGATAACTTTCCGATAACATTAAGCGGTAGCATAACAAAAAAAGGCTGAAAAAAATCTTTTATGTAAGGAATAATACCGCGTGTTTTTATTGCAACTGATTGAATATAAAGAAAAGATATAATTCCAAGAGCTAATGTGGTATTGAGATCTCGTGTTGGTTCATCAAGCCATGGAATAATAGATGCAGTATTGCATAATGCAATAAATATAAAAAGTGATGCAGAAAAAATACAATGAGAGAAAACAAAAGATCCTAATGATTGTTTGGTAAGATCAATAAAAAAAGAAACAAATTTAAGTAATATGAATCGCCCAATTACCGTGTGATGCAAAAGAAAATTAACACAGGTAAGCATCAACGCAAGTAAGACCATAATAATCCATGTATGAATTACTATTTCACTGTTAATCGTAAACAGTGGATGTTCTGGATGGCCAATTATTGAACCAAAAGACCATTGTGGAGTTTCAATTATTTCAGCACCGTTCATAATGGCGCAACCTCTTATTATGTACTATATACCAAAATGCTAAGATAAAAGATATTAGTAACAGTATAAGATTGATTGACGATGAGTGCAATATATATACAATGCATACTGCAAAAAAAGTAAAACGTATGCTTGATAAAAGAATTGATATGGTAAGATGTCGAGCAAAAGTCGTAGAATTTAAAGACAAGGCTCTTCTTTGTTGAGTAACAAAGAAGAGCCCATATAATATTCCGGTTAATAACCCAAGAGCAATTGATACCATGGTATCCTTGGATAAATAGGTAAAAGCTTAGTTAGAAATCTTTTTAATACCTTTATTTTTCCAATACTCAGATACTATTGAAGTTGATCCAGTAATTACAATAACACCATGACGCTCATCAACAGTTTTTTGAGCAGCTTCAAGTGCTTCGGTAAAGCTTGCAGTTGCTTTAGCTTTTATTTTTAAGCTTTTTATATCATTTGTTACTTTTTCAACATCCCATGCTTTGTGTCCTTTGTGTCCAGGAACTGGATCTACTGGACATACAATAACTTGGCCAGATGTTTTTTTGAAGAAGTAACGTAATAATTTGATAAGTTCATGAATGTCTAATTCTTCATTATTGCAACCAAGGATAATAGTTAATCCTTTAAGAGGACGTTTGTAATGAAGAAGTCTTGTGCCAAGGAGTAAATTTTTAAATGCATCAAGGTTTGCTGCTGGATCTAAAAGAATTGTTGGTTTTTCTTTATCCAACAACTGGAAATGTCCTGGAAGAGAGCTTAATGTTTCTTTCCAAAATTGTTCAATAGTTCGTTTTGGATTGAGTTCAGTTTGACGTTTTACTTCTAATGTTGGTCTGCCACGTTGTCCTTTTTTCTTGGTAAGGAGACTATTGGTAACAAGAACAGCATCTTTATGTGCAAATGAGTTAATATAGATAGAAGTAATACGTTCTGCAAGTGCAGCACATCTGCCGTGTAATTGTTCAAATGGATATGCTAAAGGAGCAAGTTTACGAATAGGCATTGCCCACTCAGCATTTTTTTCTACAACAATATCTTGCATTGTTTGAAGATTAAGTTTGCTTTGATCAGCAGACACAACAATAGCGCCTGGTTTAACAATGCTTAAAATTTCTTGGATTAAAGCTTCATCAGTGCTTTTAGCGTTTGGACTCGCTTGAGGATCAATAATTCTTGTGATAGCTACAATTTTTGATGAACAAATATTAGTAGCGTCAGATGGACCATTTTCATTAACTTCTAAAATAGCAACATCAACATTGCTTTGTTTGAAGTATGCAAGTGCCATCATAGTAAGTAGTTCGAATGAATTTAATGTTATATTAAGTTCTTCAGCGGTATTGATAACATCATTACCAACATCGGTAAATAATTTATTAGAAATAGTTTCATTATTAAGTGCAAAGCGTTCGTTATACGTTAAAAGATGCGGTGTGTAAAATGTACCAACTGTTAATCCTTCTTCTTTAAGTAGGCGAGTGGTAAAATGTGCTGTTAAGCTTTTACCATTTGTTCCCGCAATAACGACGGTAGGAACTTTTTGAGAAAGAGAACCAAGAGCTTTATCAAGTTGTTTAAGAGAGGAAAGAGTTGTGTCAGCACGATTTGCCGTCCAATGACTTTCTAAGTAATCAACAATTTCATTGTAACTGCGTTGCTTTCCGGTGCTTTTGGCAGCAGCAGTTGATTTTTGATTTGTTACATTTTTCATTCGAATCTCCATCGTCTAATGGTTATTTATTATTACTTTGATATTCTTTGTTTTAATATTTATATATGTTATAGGTAAGCATTTTTTGACTATTTTTTTAAAAAAATTAATCAATTAGGCAAAAAATGGAGCTTACATTCTATGGTACAGCATAATACAAAAATGTCAAACAAGAAATTATAATATAGTCATTGTATCATTATTTACAAAAGAAAAAGGCTTTAAATGAAAGAATTATTATGGGGTAATCCAGAAACAATAGAACATCTCAAAAAGGAGCTGCATAATGGTAGTGTTATTTTGGCTGAAGGAGATACGGTTTTGGGGCTTTTAGTCGATATATCAGAAAAAGGTATTGCCCAATTGGATTCTATTAAAAACAGATCCAAAAAACCCTATTTAATTCTTGTGGGCGATAGTAAAAAAGTCTTGAAATTTATTGATAAAGACACAAACAAAACATTACAAATTGAAAAGTTAATGAATAGTTGTTGGCCAGGTCCGGTTACCTTGATTTTTAAGGCAAAACAGGGGGTTGCACATCAGGCTATATCGGCGGATGGTACTATTGCGTTACGTGTTCCTGATCATGCAGGTTTACTAAAATTATTAACAGATTTTGATGCGTTGTTTTCCACGAGTGCTAATAAGAGTGGTCAATCTGTTCCAATGAGTATAGATCAGGTTGATAGTGATATTATGAATGCTGTTGCATGTGTTGTGGTGAATGATGTGCAAAATAAATTTCAATCAACTATGCCTTCAACTATTATTGATTGTACTGGGCAGCATTTGGTTCTTGTTCGTGAGGGAGCATTTGATGTGGAATGTCTTAAAAAAGAAAATTTTATTATTTTGTCAAAAAAGGATATAAAGTAAAACATGAAAAAGAAAAAGGAGAAAAAAATGAGTGTAAAGTATGTGAAAAATAGTATTGTGATGATAATTTTTTTAACATTTTTTATTCGTATATTTTGTGATAGCTATACTGAATACGTAACGATAGCAATATTAGCAAAAGATAAAGCACATACGCTGCCATTATATCTTTCATGTATTGAAAATCAAACATGGCCAGCAGATAAAATATACCTTTATATTCGCACAAATAATAATAATGATGATACCGTACAAGTTTTGCAAAATTGGATTGCTCGCGTAGGATCACGATATGCAAAAATTTATTTTGATGACACCGATGTTGATGAACAAGTTCAGCAATTTAAACAGCATGAATGGAATTACACGCGTTTTAAAGTGTTGGGTAAAATTAGACAAGATTCCGTTGATTGGGCACGTGAACATAATTCTCATTATTTCGTAGCAGATTGTGATAATTTTATTTGTCCTGATACCATTGAAAGCTTAATAAAAACAAATGTATCAATAGTTGGTCCTTTCTTGCGGTGTTATGAAAATCCTTATTATTCTAATTATCATGATACAATTGATTGCAATGGTTATTATGCTCCATCTACTTTTTATTACGATATACTTGATCAGCGAGTAAGAGGGATTATTGAAGTCCCTGTTGTTCATTGTACCTATTTGATTCGGTATGAGGTATTAGATAGCGTTTGTTATGATGATGAATCAGCACGATATGAATACGTAATTTTTAGTCATTCAGCACGGAAACAAAATATTGCGCAATATATTGATAATCGTAAGATTTATGGATACGTTTCCTTTGCTGAAACAAGTGAAGATTTTGAAAAAGAACCTATTATTTTTTAAGGAGTGTCTATATGAAGCTTAATGGATTTAGTTTAATAGAATTGATGGTTGTTATTGCCATTATAGCATTTCTTGCGATGATAGCTGTGCCAAATTTTAATCGTTTTTTGGCAAAAGCAAAAAGAGCTGAGGCATACATGAATTTAAGTTCTATTTATGCAGCAGAGAAAGCATATCATGCAGAACATGGCACATATTCTGATGTGTTGAGTGGAGAAAATGGTATTGGTTGGAAACCAGAAGGAAAAACATATTATACCTATGGTTTTATGGGAGTAGAAGGAAAAAATAATTTTGTAGGTAAATTAGGTGCCCCTGGATCTTCATTGCAAGGATCTCGTGCAGATAAAACAGGATTTGTTGCGGTTGCTGCTGGTGATATTGATGGTGATGGAGACCTTGATATTTTAACGGTGGATGAAAATAATAAAATTGATTTTACGCATGATGATTTGAAGTAAAAAATATATCAAGTAAAAAAACGATGTGCAAGCACATCGTTTTTTTACTGAATCCCGAAATTATGCTAATTGTAGAATTTCTATTGAAGCATTGATGCCCGTAGCTGATCCACCTGTTGCTGCAAGAGTAATAGCACCAGCTGAAGTATTGTTTCTTAGAGTAAGAACAGAAGGAATAACTACATCAATAATTGCAAAACCATATGTTCTTGATCCACTTCCATATCGAGTACTTGGGACAGCAACACCATTAAGAAATAGTGCAAATTGGTTTGCTGTTGTTCCAGATAGTATATACGTGACACTATACGTTCCAACTTGCGATATATTAATTGCTGCGGAAGCTGGTATTGGTGTATGGGTGATACCATTAACAGGATCAACAAGGCCTCCAAAAATAGGACCATTGTTATCAAACGTTACACTTCCTCCGACAGGAACCACTTGGCCAGCGGTATTATAAATATATGCATAAGCAAGAACAAGATTTCCCGTAGCACCTGTAGCTCCGGTAGCACCCGTTGCGCCTGTTGCGCCTGTTGCGCCAGTTGCTCCCGTATCTCCTATAGTGCCCATTCCAGTAGCACCAGTACCACCAGTAGCTCCTGTAGCTCCTGTTGGCCCAGTAGGTCCCGTAGGGCCTGTTGGGCTTGAAGATCCTGTAGGGCCGGTAGCGCCAATAGCACCTGTTATTCCTGTAAGGCCGGTAGCTCCAGTAATACCAGGAGTTCCAGTGGCTCCGGTCAGGCCTGTTACACCACTATCTCCGGTACATCCGCTTGGGCCAGTGATACCAGTGGGTCCTGTAGGACCAGTAGAACCAGTTGATCCGGTAACACCTGTAGCTCCAGTAATTCCGGTATTTCCTGTTGCGCCAATATCTCCTATTGCGCCAGTTGCCCCGGTCATGCCGGTAGCTCCGGTAGGGCCAGTGTTGCCGACAGGTCCTTGTGGTCCTGTATTTCCTTGAGTGCCTGCTGGTCCAGTCGGACCGGTATTTCCTATTGCTCCTGTGGGGCCAGTATTTCCTGTTATGCCAGTGTTTCCCGTTGCTCCAGTTGCTCCGGTAGCTCCTATAAAACCTCTTTCCCCTCTGAATCCTTTATGTCCTTTTTTGCCTTTTTCTCCTTGAACGCATTCAAATTCATGTTTGTGACAAGGTTTATTGCGATGATGATGGCATAAGCAATCGCGTGCTTTTTGTAACAGACATGCTAATTTTGGGTCAATTATAGCGCAACAAGATTTATCTTGTAAGAGAAATTCATTTTTTATGGGCAAGATAAAATGGCAGGTAATAAGCAAGTATGCATAGAAATAAAAATATATTTTTTTGGTTGCTAGCATTCGTAAGACTCCCTTTTTTTTGTGTATATTACGTGTTGTTTTATGCAATTCGTAAAAGACGTATAGAAGCATTTACACCTGTTGCTACACCGCCTACTGCTGACAATGTAATAGCACCTGCTGAAATATTATTTCTTAAAGTAACGGTAGATAATGCTGGTATAGTAACAATAGCATTTCCAATGGTGATTGATCCACTTCCATAAACGGTACTTGCAATAGCGATGCCATTTACAAATATAGTGAATTGGTTAGCTGTTGTTCCTGAGACAAAGAAGGTGATACTATACGTTCCGGCATCTGCCACGGTGATTGTTGCGGTTGCTAGAACGTGTGCAATGCCTCCAAAAAGTGGTCCATTTGTATCAAAGATTACATCACTTCCTACCGGGACTACTTGTGCTCCTGTATTAAAAACATATCCATAGGCAAGAAGAGCTGCACCAGTAGCACCAGTTGCGCCTGTTGCGCCAGTAGCACCAGTCGCACCTGTTTCACCAGTTGCTCCTGTTGGTCCGGTGATGCTAGCGCCAGTAGCACCTGTCGCGCCAGTGGGGCCAGTTACACCAGTAGCACCGGTATCACCTGTTGCTCCCGTTGCATTGGCAAGGCCAGCTGGGCCAGTTGGACCTGTTTCGCCTGTTGCGCCATTTAGACCAGTTGCACCAGTTGCCCC
>Ga0081455_10009370_pt1 | contig 10074 bp, 5 predicted proteins | sample TabmetS3T2R1_FD_70207 | JGI IMG/M metagenome (GOLD analysis project Ga0081455, IMG submission 70207) | Tabebuia heterophylla rhizosphere microbial communities from the University of Puerto Rico - S3T2R1 | ecosystem: Host-associated > Plants > Roots > Rhizosphere ... | reverse complement strand
GCGGGCCGCCGGCCCCTCACCGACCCGCCGGCCTGACCCCGCGGGCCCGCGCCCGCGTCCCCACAGCGGACCCACAGCGGCACGTCAGCGCGCCCGCGCATGGTGACGGCGACAGAGCGCTTCCGCGAAGGGGAATCCCATGAGCCAGCTGATCGTCACCACCCCGACCCGCCCCCCGGCCTTCCGGGACCGGGGCGACACCGACCAGGTCGACCACCGCGCCGAGCGCCGCCGGGCCCGGCTCTGGACCGCGATCGAGGCGCTGGCCTACGCCGGCGCGTTCATCGACCCGTCCGGGATCCTGGCCGTCGAGCGGCTCCGCCAGGCCCGGGAGGAGCAGGAGGAGGCGGAGCGTCATGGGCGCCGCTGACCCCACCCGGCGGGTGCCGGTGGTGATCGTCGGGGCCGGGCCGGCCGGCCTGGTCACGGCGGTCACCCTGGCCCGTCAGGGCGTCGCGTCGCTGCTGGTCGAGCGCAACCCGGCCCTGTCGCCGCTGCCCCGGGCCACGGCCGTCAGCACCCGCACCATGGAGCTGCTGCGCTCCTTCGGCCTGGAGGACCAGGTCCGGGCCGGGCAGCTCGAGCTCGCCGCCGTCGGCGCCTGGGAGACCGAGACCCTGGCCTCGCCCGAGGGCGCCCTGGTGCCGCTGGGGCAGCCCGACTTCGCCGAGGTGGCCGGGGCCAGCCCGACCACCCCGGCCGCCGTCCCCCAGGACCACCTGGAGCCGGTGCTGCTCCGCCACCTGGAGGGGCTCGGCCTGACCGAGGTCCGCTTCGGGGCCGAGCTGGTCGCCCTCGACCAGGACGCCGACGGCGTCGCCGTGGTCCTGCGGGAATCGGCGACCGGCGCGACCCGGACCGTCCGGGCCGACTACCTGGTCGGCGCCGACGGCGCCCACTCGCGGACCCGGGCCCTGCTCGGCATCGCCATGGACGGCCCCGACCACCTGGTGGAGCAGCTGACGGTGCTGTTCGAGGCCCCGCTGGGCGAGGTCGTGGGCGACCGCCGCTACGGCATCTACTTCATCCGGCATCCGGAGGCCGGCGGGGTGCTGGTGCCCAACGGCGCCCGCGACCGCTGGCTGTACGGGCGCGGCTGGGCGCCCGACCGGGAGCGGCTGGACGACTACACCGACACCCGCCTGACCGGCCTCATCCGGGCCGCGGCCGGCGTGCCCGACCTGCCGGTCCGGGTGGTGGCCAAGGGCGCGTTCTCGTTCGCGGCCCAGGTCGCCCGCTGCTACGCCGGCGGCCGCGCCTTCCTGGTCGGCGACGCCGCCCAGCGCATGACCCCGCGAGGCGGCATGGGCATGAACACCGCCATCGCCGAGGGCCACGACCTCGCCTGGAAGCTCGCCTGGGTCCTCCACGGCTGGGCCACCCCGGCCCTCCTCGACACCTACGAGGCCGAATGGCGTCCCATCGGCACCCGCCGCACCGCCCGCTCCGCCGACACCGGCCCCCGCCCGTCCGGCCACGAGTCGCTCGCCGAGGACCTCAACGCCCGGCTCGGTACAAGTTGACGATCGTTGTTGACGGTGTCCGGGGGTAAGTCATTCACGCAGCATCGACCATTCGTCGGCGCCGGCGGTGGCGTCGCTTGTCTTGCCGGTGGGCCCACAAGCGCCGCATTCGAGTGTTGATTTGGGGTCGCTGGTCACGATCGATCCACCAGGGCGGGATCCATTCCGGTAGGCCGTCGGCGTTGATACGGCAGCTCCAGCCTTTCTGCATTAAATGGGTGTGGTGATAACGACACAACAACGTCAGATTGTCTACATCAGTGAGCCCGCCGCGTATCCAGTCGATGATGTGGTGCCGGTCGCACCAGCTAGGTGGATGGGTACAGCCGGGGAAGCTACAGCCGGCATCCCGAGCGATCAGAGCCATGGTTTGACCACGGGAGGCGAGCCGTTGCGTCCTGCCGAGCGCTAACGGCACGCCGTTGCGGTCGATGATGGTGGGCCAAATCTCAGCCTCATCAGCAATCCGCAACAACTGATCAGAGGTCAACATTGATCCGTCGGTGGTTTCGGCGAGCCCAGCCCATGCCAGCAGATCCTCCGCTGGCACGGTCACGATGACGGACGCCGGGGTACCACCGGAGACCGGCTGATCACCGGACTTCAACACCCGCCCGCAGACTTCATCGAAGGCGTCATGGAGCCGTTGCCCGTAGGGCCGCTCATCCGGGATAGCAGTTGTCTGCCCGTCCTCGTCCTCAATGCTGCTCCAGCGCGGCCCGCTCAGGGGATCCAAGATGGCGTTGAGTTGCGCACCGGTGGTGGCGGTGAGTTTGCCGTGCAACCACCACATGCCGTCCCGCCGCTGCTTGAGTTCCAGGTAGCGGCGGTCTTGTTGGAGTTGCTCGTCGACAGGTTCCGGCCCATCCGGATCGGCCGCGTCCACCACCCGCAAGGCATAGCGCCTCAGATCGGCCGGACCGAGCAGGGGGGCGTAGTCGGTAAGCAGCTGCTCGGCGGTCTGCACTGCGGCTGGATCCAAACCGGTACGGGACAGTTTGTGCATGGCCCGCTCCACAATCTGCACCTGCTCCGCTGACACAGCGCCTTCACGCTGCAACGCAGCCAGCCTGCGCAGCAGAGGTTCCAGTTGTTCGCCGAGCATGGAGGTGCGCGGTCCGAGCGCGGCTGCGGCCCGGACCCGAGATGCCGCCTCACCATCAGACAGCTGCAAGATTCGGGTCAAAAACCTGCCCATGCTAGTGAAGCCATAGGAGCCGGCCAGATCGGAGGCATCAGCGTCGGCGATCATCCCGTGATCGATCAGCGGTAGCCGGTTCCGGAACGCCTCAAAACGCTGCCACCAGGCCACGCTCTCCGCGGCATCGAGCTGCTCCAAGCCGCCGGCCTCAAGCAGATCGACCAGTTCGGTGAAGTCGGTATTGAGCTTGTCGAGGGCCACGTCCACCCGCGGCCGCTCAGTGCGGTCGCTTGAGTGGTCCCCGAGTTCCATGGTCTGATTATATTCGAATACGTGTTCGATAGCAAGCTTTTTTCAAGTGGGAACCCCACAGCCACCTGGTAGTCCGTCACCACGATGTTCGGCTCAAGAACCTCGCAGTCGAGGTGGAAATAGACGGACCGCGCGTTCGACGACTTCTGCCAGTCGGCCACGTGTTCGCTCAGCGGTCGAGGTCGGGACGCATCCGGAAGTCGTACTGGTACGGCAGCGGCCGGTCGCCGAACGCCGAGTGCCACAGCTCCCCCAGCGTATCGCCCTCCCGAAGGTCTGGCACTTCGATCCCGGCTTCGATCATCGCGCGGGCCGCATCGGCTTGCCCGTCGGCCAAGAGGGCGCGTGCCCACTGCAGAGCCAGCCGCCCGTGTCTGGCAATCTCTGGCCACGCCCCCTCGATCATCGCCAGGCAGGCGGAGGCGTGACCCGAGGCCAGCAGTTGGTCGGTGGCCTCGACCAATAGCGGCAGGCAGGTCGGCGCCTGGGCAACGGTGCGAGCGTACAGTTCTGCCGCCCGCGGGTGATCGCCCGCCGTGGCTGCGAGCACCGCCAGACCGCGGGCGGCCCAGGGCGTCGATTTGAGCTGATCGGAGCGCAAGTAGCCGCTCCGCGCCTGCTCAAGGTCTCCGCGAGCGTGCGACCGGATAGCTTTCATGAGCTCGCCCCACCAGCCGCCCGCCGCGCGATCAAGGACTTCGTCCCAGCGGTCGGTGATCGGTGGCACGAGGACATCTGCTCCCGCGGCGTCCTGGTCGATCTCGGCGCGAGCCAGCGCCACGAAGTGACGAAAGCCGTCGGAGGGCGGCTGTCCGAACGGCGTGCCCGGCAGGGCGTCGGGATCTTCCCCGCGTAACACAAGTTCAGCTTGGCCGGCGCCCGTGCCGGCGCTCAGCTGCTGCGGCCCCTCATCGGCAACCTCGGCTCGCCACCAGTGGTGCCATGCGAGCAGCTCCTCGTCGGAAACCACCCTGGCTACCGACTCGGCCACCTCGGACAGCGCCGCCGGCCACGATGCGTGTACCGCCCCCGGCGCGGCCTCGATCGCTGCATAGGACTCCACCCAGCTGATCTCGGCATTGCCCTCCAACCGGAGGTGCTCCAACTGTGTTGTGGCCAGACCGGCTTGAATCTCCAGGTAGCGAGAGTCTGGCCCGCAGAGCCACTCCTGCAAGTGCCTGCCGCCGGCGGCCGTGCCCCAACAGAACAGCTTGCGGCCCCGCAGCTCGGCCGTGGAGGCCTGGACCAGCCCGTAGCCATCAGCCTGTACGGCGGCGATCCACGGCCTTTGCTCAAGGGGCACCTGGAAGAAGTAATCGACGGCTCGCTGCGCCGTAAGCGGGTAGCTCACATCGGTGGCCGGGTCGTCAGCTGCGTACGGAATGTCGACGCGCGCGATCGACCCGTCGTAGCCCGTCCGCCAAGCAGCGGCGGCGGGTGCCAAGACCCGTACCCCCGGTTCCTCCGGCGCGGCGATGTTCGTCCACCAGTAGAGCGGTTTGGCCTCTGGGTCAGGGTTACGGATGCGGACGAAAGCAAGCAGCAGTGGACGGTCCGCCGGCATCAACAGGTCGACCGAGAACACCAGATCTCGGGTGCGCTCCCACTCCCAGATCCGCAGCGCGGCACCACGGTCAGACGCCACGCTGCCCGCGAAGACCGGGCGGCACGTCGTGGCCGAGTGACCGGTTGAGCCGAGATTCCACTCGATCCCGCCGGCGAACCACGCGTCGGTGAGCGCGAAGTTGGCGAACTGCAGGCGCCGGTTACTGAACACCAGATCCCGGTCGGACGAAACATCGCGCAGCGACCAGAGTCGCCCTCCCAAGCCCGGAAGCACCAAGGCCTCCAACCGACCGTTCGCCAGCCGAATCGCCGGAATGTCCCGCCGACGCACGTCTCGTGAATAGCCGTTCTGCAACGCGTACGGCAGCGGATTGGCCAGCCGGCCATAGCCGATGCGCTCGCGCATATCCGGTGGCAGGCCCGGAGATCCTGACGGGTCAGGAAGCCGTTGCAACCCACTGAACGGCGGCAGTGGCGACTCCGGGCCGAGTTCAGCAGCAAGCAGCCGCAGCGGTGTCTCGCTGACCACTCCCGGAGGCATGCTCTGCGGCCCCTAGCTAGTCACCTCTGCCGGCGTACGTCTGCCGGCGTCGATCACTTCGCGCGCTGCAACAACGAACCCATCGGCATAGGCCTCATCTGGGAAGTCGCCAAGGTAATAGATCTTGGTCTCCTTCCGCACGGAGGCAAGCGGATCGGCTCCCAGCAGGTCATTGCACACATCGACGAGGTTGGACAGATCGTCGCGGATCACGTACGCGGCTCGGGCGGCCGGCGCATCAACCAGCAACTGCTCCGGGGTGCGCCCCACTGACACCATCGCGAACGGCTTGCCCGAATGTAGATAGTCCGACACGACCGCGGACACGTCGCTGACCATCGCGTCAGAAGCGTTGAAACAGTCCTCAACGCTCATGTCCTGTTCGGCTGCCTGCCCCCAGAGGTGCTCCCGGCCACTCACTTCACGATCAGCATCCAGCACGGCGCCAATGTCGGCGATCATCTTCTCGGCGTCTGGATAGCGGTGGTTGAAAGGATGAGCTCGGAAGATCACCCGAGCGTCGTGTGCAAGAAGCTGTTCGACGATCTGCCGCCCGACGGGCAAGGAGTAGACACGGCTGTCGGCGAAAGGTCCCTGCCAGGTCGGGGCGTACAGCACTGTGGGCTGCCGGATCGTGTCAATGGGCGCCCGAGCGGGGCCGATCAACTCCACCTGGGGGCGGCCAACGATCTTGAACTTCTCAGCGGGAATGTGCACTCCGTGGCGGGCGTACCGATCGACCCCAGCCTGTCCGGCCGCGAAGATCAAGTCGTAGATGGCGTGCACCGGGTTGAAACACGCAGGCTTCTCGGAGTCCCCGTGATTGAGCCAGACGTGAGTCAATTCTCGTCGCTCCACAAGGTGAGTGTTGCGAGCAGCGTTGTTGACATAGAACGCTGTCGTCATCGAGTCGACGATGATCTCCTCGATGCTGCGCAGACTCTTGCGGTAGATCAGCGGCACCGTGACGCCGAGCTCATCACAGAGATCGCCGATCTGGCTCAACATCGGAGCCGTCCGGGCAACGATGATGAATGGGCGGCCGATCCGGAGGAAGTACGGCAGCCACATGCCGACCTGGTAGTTGGCTCCAACAGGCGAGGCGAAGTACACGACGAACTGCGGGCGATATCCCTCGAGAGTGGCTTGCAGTCGAGACTCGCCGCGCTCGATCTCAGTTTGCCGAGCGAGCGCTCGAACTGTCACCTGAAGAGCGCTGACCACGACCAGTAGGGCCAAGCACACCAAGATCACCGGGGGCGCACCGGCCAAGATCAACAGGAAGCCGATGATGATCACCAGTGCCGCCATGATCGGCAATACACCCCGTGGAATGACATCCTCGACTTCGCGCAGCCCGTCAGGCAGGTTGCGGCCCAATGGCGGAGCGCCCCAAGCCGCCCGGATCCTTCGCTCCGCAACCGTTGCGATCAGCAGCATTGCGCATGCTGCAATGACAGGCCAGGAAAGCTGGTCTGCATTGTCCGCAGTGACAGCCAGCGTCACCACCAAGACGGCTCGCGTCGCATCGCCCTCGGTCAGCAGACGCGGCCATTGAGCAGGCGCGATGACGGTACGGGATACAGACTGAAATGCCGCCAACAATGCCAAAGCCGCCAGTAACGTGATCAGCCAGCCCGGGCCACCGGCAAGTGCTACGGCGAAAGCGACCAACGCAGTCGCCGTTCCGCCGAGATCGAGCCCTGCCCGTGCAACGACCTGCGCATACTTGGACCAGTTGCGCCCTGGCAGCGCACCCGCCTCAGCGTCCTGCTCATCAGCTGATCTGTCGTCCTCATCGCGACCGGCCTGCTCCGCAGTGCCATCGTCAGCCTGATCATCTTCCATGTCTTCCATGGACTTGCGTGACACATTGTGAACCGCATCGACGAAAGCAGCGGCATAGTTATCGGCCGGGAAGTCGCCGAGGTAGTCCGCGCGGATGTCGGTTCGTTGGCCAGCCAGTGGATCGTCCCCGAGCAGCTTCTCCAGCTGAGCGTCCAGATCGGCGAGATCTGCCCTAATGACATACGACGCCCGGGCAACCGGGTATTCCACGACGAACGCCTCGGGCTCGGCCGGCACCGCGATCATGGCGAACGGCTTTCCCGAGAACAGATAGTCCGATACCACGCTCGACACGTCAGACACCATGGCGTCGGAGTCGTTGATGCAGTCCAGGATGCTGCGATCCTTCTCTGCAGCGGCACCCCAAAGGTGCGGCCGTCCTGTCTTGCGACGATCTGCTTCCAGCAGCGAGATGATCCGTGCGATGGTTGCGGCATCGTCGCCGAAGTCGTAGCTGAAGGGGTGCGGGCGGAAGATCACCGTCGCACCGCGGGTCAGCAGCGCAGATACGATCCGCTCACCCGACTGCAGCGAGTACAGCATGGTTTCCTCGACGTGACCTCGCCATGTCGGGGCATATAGCACTGTGGGCTCCGGGACATCGAAGATCCGAGTCGTGCTCTGCTTGACGTTCTCGACCTGCGGCCTGCCGACGATGGTGAACTTTTCGCTCGGGATCCGCACCCCATGGGCGGCGTACCGGCGGGTTGCTGCCGGGCCGGCGGCGAAGATCTGGTCGTACATAGCATGCGTCGGGTTGTACGAAGGCGGCTTGTCTGAGTCGCCGTGGCCCAAATAGATATGAGTGAGGTGCTGAAAGCGAACCAACGCCCCATTGCCGGATGAGGCGTTGACATAGAAGGCGGCTTTCAGCGACCGGACCACCAGAGCATCAAGATCAGCGATGCCGCGAGCCTCGACGACCGGGACATCGGTCAGCTCCGCAAGCACTGCAGCCGGAATGCCGTGTCGGGCGATGATGATGAAACGCAGCCCGGCGCGCTTCAGGTACGGCAGCCACATCATCACTTGGTAGGACGCATCGTCGGGCCGCGAGGTATAGACCACGAAATCCGGGGCGTACGCGGCAACGGCTCGAGGCACCAGCTTCCGCAGTCGGCGCGCCAGCACAATCTTGCTGCGACCATCGACGGCGAGTATTGCGACTGGGGCAGCCGAGAGCAGGCCGATCAGCACCCACCACCACGGCGACGCATCGAGCACGGCAAACAGCAGACCAGCCGCGGTCGCGACCGCGTTGGCAGCGACCGCGAGCGGACCAAGATCACGAAGAGGGCGGCGTGACGGCAGATTCGGCAGCCGCACGGCGATGGGAACCCGGAATCGGCTGGCTCGGGCGACGAAAGGCTCAACCACGATCGATCCCACCAGGATTGCGGCCCCCAGAGCTGCGCCCACTGCCTGCTGCAGACCTGGGACGGAGTTCACCAGGCAGACCGCTGTCGCCACAGCAGCGCAGCTTCGAAGCACCAGCGACCGGCCGAGCGGAGTCCAATCCTCGGTGCGGTCACGGGCAGTTTGGACAAGATGGCCGGCCATCCCGAGCACTGAAACCAGCACCCACAGCGGTGCCCACCGTGAGCCGGAGAGCGCTGTTACCACGCCGGCGAACGCCAGGAGCAGGATCACGCAGTCGAGGACCACATCAGCGACCCGCCTCCCGGCCGCTGTGTTAGAAGAACGCATTGATAACCCGTTCGGTCGCGTATCCGTCATGAAGCCTGTTGAACTGCTTGTTGAACAATTCCCGGGCGGCAGCGTACTCGGAAGTGACGCCTCCGAGGTCGAGTAGCGTCGCTGCTACTTCAGCGGTGCTCTCGAGCAGCGGGCCCGGTGCTGTCGACTCATAGTCGAACAAAACACCGCGCGAGCTCAGATAGTCCACGAGATCTGGCACGAAAAACATTACTGGCTTGCCGGTGACGAGCCAGTCAAACCGAACAGAGGAATAGTCAAGGACCGCGACGTCGGCGGCAAGCAGCAGGTCGTTGATCTCTGGATAGGCAGAAACGTCCCACACGTGTCCTCTGATGGGCGCCAAACCTTCCCGAAGGTTGTAGTTGTGCCCACGAAGCAGAACAGCGTAACCATCCCCGAGCTGCTCGGCCAGCGCCTCCAGATCGAGGCCCTCGAACAGCTTCGCCGTCCACGGGCTCGTGGCGACCGTGTCGCGCCAGGTTGGGGCATACAACACAATGATCCGATCGGTCCCAATGCCAAGCTGATCGAGTACCCGGGCGCGCGCCGTGGCCGCGTCCTCGCGCACCAGGGCGTCATCCCGCGGGTAGCCGGTCACCAATATCTCACCGCCGAATCGGTACTCCCGGCGGTACAGATCGACGCATGACGATTCAGGCACGACAATCGCGTCCCAGGCATCGCTACGCCGGGCACACTCGCTGGCTATCACCGATTCAGGCCGGCCCTGACTGCGCCATAGCGACGCCCCCATCGACTTGAACGGATACCCGTGAAAGGTCTGCAGGTAGCGCTGATACGGCCTCTTGCGGAAGTACCGTTCGAACTCGATGTTCTGGCATAGGTACCGGCTGCCGCCCAAGGCGGCGTACCACTCCCGGCTTCCAAGCAGCAGGGAGCGACCGCCAGCTGGCACGGCGACAGAGTGGTCTTTGACTCCCCACAGCAGCTCGAGATCGGGCCGCTGGGTGCGCAGCCGAGAATGGAGTGCCAGCTGACTGTCCGTTGCGAACTCGCCCCGATAACTCTGGAAAAGCACGCTCTCGGTGGGTGCGAAGGTGGATTCCTGGTACCACGTGCTCAGATGATGTTGGGCGACGCCGCTGCGCTCGTCATCGGCCAGTGGCGCGGCAAGACTTATCACCAGCTCAGCCGGTCCATCCCGGCTCAGCCGGTAGCGGTGATAGGTAGCCATGCCTTCATCGGGTAATAGATTGACTAGCTCCTCGGAGCAGAGAACCCGGTCCCCTGACCTCAGCAGGATCCGGTAGTCAGCGCTTGGTAGCGGAAGCTCGGGTCCCCACCAACGGGCATCGCGCAACGGAAAAACCAGCCGAACGCCATCTTCTGCAGGCTCTACATCTCGCACCGGCACTTCGGCGAGGCTGCCGGATAGAGAGGCGCCGACGCAGTCGGCGAGTCCG
>Ga0081455_10009369_pt1 | contig 10076 bp, 9 predicted proteins | sample TabmetS3T2R1_FD_70207 | JGI IMG/M metagenome (GOLD analysis project Ga0081455, IMG submission 70207) | Tabebuia heterophylla rhizosphere microbial communities from the University of Puerto Rico - S3T2R1 | ecosystem: Host-associated > Plants > Roots > Rhizosphere ... | reverse complement strand
TCGGCCTGCGCCAGCGCCGGCGCGTCGTTGGTGCCGTCGCCGCACATGGCGACGAGCTTGCCCTTGGCCTGCTCGTCGCGGATGAGCTTGAGCTTGTCCTCGGGCGTGGCTTGCGCCAGGAAATCATCGACGCCTGCCTCCGCGGCGATCGCGGCCGCGGTCATCGGATTGTCGCCGGTGATCATGACGGTGCGGATGCCCATGCGGCGCAGCTCCGCGAAGCGCTCGCGGATACCGCCCTTGACGATGTCCTTGAGGTGGATGACGCCGAGCAGCCGGCCATCCTTCGCAACGGCCAGCGGGGTGCCGCCGGACTTGGCGATCGCGTCGGCGATCGTGGTCACCTCGCGCACGATATCGGTGCCGAGGCCGGGCTGCAGCGCGCGAACCGCGCCGCTAGGGGTCACGTTAGACGCGGGTGCGTTGAGGAAGTTGAGGATCGCCTCGACCGCGCCTTTGCGCACCCAGGAGCCGCCCACCTCGACGCCGCTCATGCGGCTCTGCGCGGTAAACGGGATGAAGTGGGCGCGCAGCTCGGCGAGGTCGCGGCCGCGGATGCCGTATTTCTCCTTGGCGAGCACGACAATGGACCGCCCCTCCGGCGTCTCGTCGGCGAGCGAGGCGAGCTGCGCGGCATCGGCCAGCTCCTGCTCGGTCACCCCGCGCAGCGGCTTGAACTCGGTCGCCTGACGGTTGCCAAGCGTGATGGTACCGGTCTTGTCGAGCAGCAGCGTGTCGACGTCGCCCGCCGCCTCGACCGCCCGGCCCGACATCGCCAACACGTTGAAGCGGACCAGGCGGTCCATGCCGGCGATGCCGATGGCCGAAAGGAGCGCGCCGATGGTGGTCGGGATCAAGGTCACGAACAGCGCCACCAGGATCACCACCGAGATGGTGCCGCCGGCGTAACTCACGTAGCTCGGGATGGTGGCGGTCGCGAACACGAAGATGATGGTCAAGCCGACCAGGAGGATGTCGAGCGCGATCTCGTTCGGCGTCTTCTGCCGCTCGGCACCTTCCACCAGCCTGATCATGCGGTCGAGAAAGGTTGCGCCGAGCGCCGCGGTGATGCGCACCTTGATCCAATCGGACAGCACCTGCGTGCCGCCGGTGACGGCCGAGCGATCGCCGCCGGACTCGCGGATGACCGGCGCGGACTCGCCGGTGATCGCGGCCTCGTTCACCGAGGCGATGCCCTCGATCACCTCGCCGTCCGAAGGAATAGTGTCGCCGGCCTCGACCAGCACCACGTCGCCCACCTTCAGGCTGGTGCTCGGTATTTCCCGGTAGCCGGTCCGGCCTGGGCCGGTCAGCAGCTTGGCCTGGGTCTCGGTGCGCTGGCGCCGCAGCGACGCCGCCTGCGCCTTGCCGCGGCCCTCGGCGACCGCTTCGGCGAAATTGGCGAACAGCACCGTGAACCACAGCCACAGCACGATCTGGAATTCGAAACCGATTTGCTCGCCGCCGGTGAAGATGTCGCGAACGAGGATGATCGTCGTCAGGATGGTGACGACCTCGAGCACGAACATCACCGGGTTCTTCATCAACGTGCGCGGGTCGAGCTTGACGAAAGCCGAGCCGATGGCGGGCACCACGATCTTGCGATCGAACAGCGCGGAGACCGGCATGCGCTTGCGGATATTCGAGGTGTCCATTCGAGCCTGCTCCGGATCAATTCGACGAGAACAACGTGCCCGCGGCCATCGCGAAGTGCTCGACGATGGGACCGAGCGCGAGCGCAGGGAAGAAGGTCAGGCCGCCGATGACGACGATCACGCCCACCACCAGGCCCACGAACAGCGCGCCGGTGGTCGGGAAGGTGCCGGCCGACGGCGGGACCGATTTCTTCTCGGCGAGCGAGCCGGCGATCGCCATGGCCGGGATGATCATCCAGAAGCGGCCAACGAGCATCGCGATGGCGCCGGTGAGGTTGTAGAACATGATGTTTCCGGTGAGGCCCGCGAATGCCGAGCCGTTGTTGCCGGTCTGCGAGGTGTAGGCATAGAGCACCTCGGAAAAGCCGTGCGGGCCCGGATTGGCCATGGAGGCGACCGCCGTCGGGATCACGACGGCGACGGCGGTCCAGCCGAGATACATCAGCGGCAGGATGAGGATGGCGAGCATCGCCATCTTCACCTCCTTGGCCTCGATCTTCTTGCCGACATATTCGGGTGTGCGGCCCACCATCAGCCCGGCCACGAAGATCGCAAGGATAATGAACAGCAGCATGCCGTACATGCCGGCGCCGACGCCGCCGACGATGATCTCGCCGAGCTGCATATTGATCAGCGGGATCATGCCGCCGAGCGCGGTGAAAGAATCGTGCATCGCGTTGACGGCGCCGCAGGAGGCCGCAGTGGTGATCACCGCGAACAGCGCGGAGGCGACGATGCCGAAGCGGACTTCCTTGCCCTCCATGTTGCCGCCGGTCAGCCCCATCGCCGTGAAGGCATCATTGCCGTGCGCCTCCGCCCAGTAGCAGACGAAGACACCAGCGATGAACAGCACTCCCATCACCGCCAGAATGGCCCAGCCCTGGCGCTGGTTGCCGACCATGCGGCCGAACACGTTGGTGAGCGCGGCCCCGATCGCGAAGATCGAGATCATCTGCACGAAGTTCGACAGCGCGGTCGGGTTCTCGAACGGATGGGCGGCATTGGCGTTGAAGAAGCCGCCGCCATTGGTGCCGAGCATCTTGATTGCGACCTGCGAGGCGACCGGACCGACCGCGATGGTCTGCTTGGCGCCTTCCAGCGTCGTCGCCTCGACATAGGGGCCGAGCGTTTGCGGAATGCCCTGCCAGACCAGGAACAGCGCGTAGACGATGCAGATCGGGATTAGGATGTAGAGCGTGCAGCGCGTGATATCGACCCAGAAGTTGCCGACGGTGCGCATGGAGGCGCGGGCGAAGCCGCGGATCAGCGCCATCGCCAGCACGACGCCGGTGGCACCGGACAGGAAGTTTTGATGCGTGAGCCCGAGCATCTGCACCAGGTAGGACATCGTGCTCTCGCCGCCGTAGTTTTGCCAGTTGGTGTTGGTGATGAAGCTCACGGCGGTGTTGAAGGAGAGGTCCGGAGCGACCGCGGACATGTCCGCTGGATTGAACGGCAGCCCGGCCTGCAAGCGCATCAGGAAATAGAGAATCAGAAATCCGCCGACGTGGAAGAACAGCATCGACACGGTGTAGGTGACCCAATGCTGCTCGCGTTTCTCGTCGACGCCGCCGAGCCAGTAGAGGCCGGCTTCGACCGGCCGCAGCACGGGCGAGAGAAACGTGCGCTCGCCATTGAACACGCGCGTCATGTAGCCGCCGAGCGGCACTACCAGCGCCGCGACGATGGCGCAGAAGACGAGGATTTGAACCCAGCCGATGACGGTCATGGTCGCGACCCTTTCAGAGCCGCTCGGGTTTGAGCAGCGCGTAGACGAGGTAGACCATCAGCCCCGCGATCACGAGGCCGGCGAGCGAATAGTCGACGATCATGACGAGCCTCCTCAGAGCCGATCGCAGGCGATGGTGTAGCCGACCGACAGCGCGAAGAAGACGAGCCCGATGGCGAGCACGATGACGTCCAGCATGGGATTGCTCCGATCGATGAACAGTTCGGGTACGTGCGGTACGATGGGTTCCGGCGCGCACGGGCATTGAGCTAGGTCCACGCCGTGCTGACACCTGCTTTCCGTTTTACGCGCAACTACCTGTCATTGATCGCATAGGAATTCGAGCAGGAGGCCGGGGCGGCGGTATAGGAATCTCATAAAGACGATGGGCCAGGTCTCGAACACGGTCGGTACCGGAGCTTCCACGACCATATGAAATCCCTATATAGCGGGCTCCCTCCCCGCTTCTGGTCCATTTGTCAGCGCGGGCGCACGTCTTGAGCGGCTTGTTTCAAACGCTTGGCCGGCCACGGCCTTTATGCCGCGCTTATGAAACCGAGCCCGCATCCCTCTCGAATTCATATCCCTGCATCGACAGATTTGCACCGACGTCATCTCCCATGGAGTCGAAAGGAGACGTGTCATGGTCAAACGCGAACCTCCCTCGGCGAGTGGTTCCAACTCCTCGCTCTTCCTCATCGGCAAGAACAGTCGCGGCAACTGGGTCGTTCAGGACCAAAGGGGCCTTTGCGGGGGGCTGTTCGTCGACCGCGTCGAAGCCCTGAAATTCGCCATGTTCGAGAACGGCAACCGCCCGCAGGCCGTGATCATGGTGCCCGACGTTATCGAGCTCGACATGAGCCGCAAGCCGCCCGCTAGCGCCGATCCCGCATCCGAGATTGACGCTCCGGTTGCACGCGCCGCGTAGCGCTTCATCGCGCCGGATTCCGAATCAGATTCGACCTGAATGGTGGCAGCCATGGTCCAAGCCCGTCTCATTCCCGCAGGCGAGCGAATCATCGAACCGATGCTCGCGCTTGCGCGCTGCTCGAAGCTGCAGCGGATCATCGTGGCAGGCTCGCGGAGTGCCGAGCTGATGTTCGAGCTGCATCGCCGCGGTCACGTTCGCGTGGCAACGACGTCGAATTGCGGGCTGCCGGCCGGGCAATACGACGTGGCCCTGGTCGACTGGCGGCAGCGCTCCATCAAGGCGCTCGAGACGACGCTCGATTGGCTGGTGGATTTCCTGAGTCCGGCAGGCCTTGTCGTGGTCTGGGTCGATCCGCAGGAACCCGCCGGCAACCGGAGGCTTCGCCGCGCGCTCGAAGCCCACGGGCTCACCGTCGAAGCCGGCACCATCCGCGAGCATGGCTCGGCGGTTTCGGCGTACCGAAACGACGTGACCTCCATCTCCAAGGTCGCGTGAGCACGCAGCCGCCGTTTGCTTCGGCCGTCGGCTGCCCCCTCGTCTTCCCCTCGCTCGATGCCCGGGAACCCGTGGCGCTCCCTCCGCGTTTAACGTTACGGGTTGGAGTGCATGGGGAGAGCACAATCATGCGTATCGGTTCTGGAATTGCCGCCGTCATCGCGATCACGCTGATCGCCGCGGCGGCCGGTATCGTCCATAGCGACAATTCCGATCTCGGCCGCGCCGAGGGCACGATGCGGGCGGCGCAGGCGAGGCAAACCTCGCAGGCAGAGCCATCGCCGCCGGCGGCGCAGCCCGTCCCGGAGACCCCGCCAACCGCGACTCCCTCGCCCCCGGCCGCCAACCCTCCGCCGAATCCCCCCGCTGGCACGCCCGCGGTGGTGCTCGACGACCAGGAAGTCTCCGCCATCCTCGGCAAGGGCGTTCGCAGCAACGCCGGCGAGGACATGGGCCGGATCATCGACGTCATCGTCAGCCGCGACGGGCAGATCCGCGCGGCCATCATCGATTTCGGCGGCTTCCTCGGCATCGGGGTGCGCAAGATCGCGGTCGACTGGCGCGCGCTCAATTTCGCGCCGGCGGCTAAGCCGGGCACGATCACGCTCGACCTCACCCGCAACCAGGTGCGGCTGGCGCCGGAATACAAGCGCGGGGAGCCCGTGGTGGTGGTCGGCGCTCCGGGCGGCGAGCGGACGATGCCGTCGAGCGAGGCGGCAGCACCGGAGAGGTAGCCCTGTCCACCACCCCGGGCCCCCCCGATACCGGCGCTATCGATCGATGCACGGTCGAACGCGACCGGCGCGAACAGCGTGACCCGTACGGGAGGCCGCCGCAGGAGGTGCCCCCGCCCGAGTCGCCGATCACCGCGTCGCGCCGGGGCCAGCGCGGGCTCGACTGGTTCACGTTCTTCGTTGCCGACGTGCAGACGGGCTTCGGCCCGTTCATGGCCGTCTATCTCACGACGCATCAATGGACGCAGGTCGACATCGGCCTCGTGCTCACCGTGCGCGGCCTTGCCGCCCTGGTCTTGCAGATGCCCGGCGGGGCGATCGTCGATGCCGTGCGCTCGGAGCGCCGCGTGGCGGCATGGGCGATGACCGGGATCGGCGCGAGCGCGCTGGTGATCGCGCTGTGGCCGATGTTTCCGGCCGTTCTCGGCGCACAAATCCTGCACGCCGCGTCAAGCAGCGTGGTGAACCCGGCGATCGCCGCGATCAGCCTCGGGCTGGTCGGTTATGCCGCCAGCGGCGAGCGCTTCGGCCGCAACGCCCGCTTCGCTTCGATCGGAAACGGCCTCGCGGCAGCCGGCATGGGCGCGGTCGGATATTTCTGGTCGAGCCAGGCGGTGTTCCTGGTCACCGCCGCTCTGGTCATCCCCGCCCTGGTCGCGCTGGCACGAATCCCGGAGAGCGAGGTCGATCCCGTCCGCGCCCATGGCGGGGTCGCAAAGGGACCGACCGCGACCGCGGCGGCGGCCTCGTGGAGTCTCCTGACCAACCGACCGCTGCTGACTTTCGCCGCCTGCGTTGCCGTGTTCCAGCTCGCCAACGCAACCCTGCTTCCGCTGATGGCGAGCATCATCACCAAGCGTTCAAGCGCCTTGGCAACGACACTGGTGGCGGCCTGTATCGTGGTGCCGCAAATCGTCGTCGCGATATTTTCGCCCGCGGTCGGTCGTTGGGCGAAACGCTGGGGACGCCGCCCGGTCCTGCTGATCGGCTTCATGGCGCTGCCCGTCCGCGCCGTGCTGTTCGTGGTGATCACTGATCCCTACTGGCTGGTGGCGGTGCAGGTGCTGGATGGCGTCTCTGCCGCGGTGTTCGGCGTGCTGGTTCCGCTCACGATCGCCGACATCGCGCGCAATACCGGCCGTTTCAATCTGGCGCAGGGAATTGTCGGCACCGGCATCGGGATCGGCGCCTCGCTCAGCACGACCCTGGGCGGTTGGATGAGCGACCGGCTGGGCAGCGGCAGCGCCTTCCTCGGGCTCGCCGGCATCGGCGGCTTGGGGCTGGTGCTGGTCTGGCTGCTGATGCCCGAGACCATGGAGACCAAGAAGGTCCCGAAGCCGCTGGCCCAGCGGCGCAATTGAGCTCTCGGTACCGCGCGCCCGGCGCCGCGATTCGAGGGCTGCTCCGATCTTTCCGCCCGGAAAGACGATTGTCGAAAGCTATGGCCTGCACGGCCGGGTCGCGGGTCGCGCGCCAAAAACGGCCCCACGAGGCCTCCCGAAGGGAGGGCGCGTTTCGAAATCTCCAGAAAATCTCCAAGGAAACTCCGGGTTTGCTTCAAGCCGATCATTCCGGTCGCGGCTACATACCCTGCCAACATGCTGTCGCGCCGCGGATTGGACTGCCCGCGTCGAGAGCAACTGAATTCCGACCCACTTTACGGTCGTGCGCGCCGCCTAGGCGCGCTCGTCCGCGCCGGAGGCTGATCATGTCCGAGAGAGTCGATACCGTCCCGTTGTTGTCGTTCATCGAAGGCGAGCGGCGGGCCCGCATCAAGCGCACCGTCGTCATCGACGCCTGCTTGCGCGGCACCCTGCATACGTTCTCCGAGTGGCTCCGCGTCGTCGCGGTGGGCAGCGCCCGGGTGCTGCACGATCTGGCCGCGCGGCGATGCCTGCGCCGCGCCATTCGCGAGCTCCACCAGCTCGACGACCGAGCCCTCGCCGACATCGGCCTGACGCGCGGCGAGATCGTATCCGCGGTGCGCGAGGGATTGCCCATGCGCCCGCTGCGCAAGCCGCGCCGACACGACTGGTACGGCGCTTCGCGCCAGTAGTCGAAAACGTCTGGCCGCGTGACGGCTCGCAATCGGCGCTCGCGAACGCGAGCGTGATCCGGGCGCGCGGCCGGCGCGGACTCTTCGAGCATCCCCGGCAAGAGCCCGAGGCGCCTGCGCGCCGGCGCACACGAGAGCTCGTGCGCCCACGGCGCTCGCCCAAGAGCATTTGCGGAAAGGAACGTGTCATGAGCCTCACCTTCGAGTCGCTGCGGCGGGCGGTTCTGCCCGCCGGCAGCATGGCTCCTGAAAGATTCGACCGGGACGGCGCCACCGCGCTCCGCAGGCGCATCGTTTCGATCGATCTCGTGCGCGGATTGGTCATGGTGCTGATGGCGCTCGACCATACGCGCGACTTCTTCGCGGCCGGCGCCTTCAATCCGCGCGAGGTCACCGAGCCGGCGCTGTTCCTGACTCGCTGGATCACGCACTTCTGCGCGCCGACATTCATTTTCCTTGCCGGCATTTCGGCATACCTCTACGCGGCCCAGGGGCGCAGCACGGGTGCGGTCAGCCGCTTTCTGCTCACGCGCGGCGCCTGGCTGGTGCTGATCGAGTTCACGGTCGTGCGGCTGGGCTGGACCTTCAGCCTCCGTTTCAACCATCTCGTCATGCAGGTCATCTTCGCGATCGGCGTGTCGATGATGGCGCTGGCGGCGCTCGTCTATCTCCCGCGCTGGGCGATCGCCGCAGCCGGCATCGCCATGATCGCCGGTCATAACCTGCTCGATGCCATCAAGGCGGAGCAGCTCGGCCCCGCCGCGCCGATCTGGAATGTGCTGCACCAGCCCGGGCTGCTGACGCTGTCGCCGGATCTCACTCTGTTCGTGCTCTATCCGCTGGTCCCGTGGATCGGAGTCATGGCGGCGGGCTATGCGCTCGGCCCGGTCTTCGGTCTCGACCGCGCGACCCGCAGGCGCTGGCTCACCGCACTGGGGGCCGCCGTCACCGCCGGCTTCGTCATCCTGCGCGCGAGCAATCTCTACGGCGACGGCGCGCCATGGACCGCGCACGACGGCGTGGTCGCCACCGTGTTGTCGTTCATCAACTGCGAAAAGTATCCGCCGTCATTGCTCTATCTGGCGATGACCATCGGCCCGGCGCTGCTGCTGCTCGCGGCATTCGAAAACGCGCGTGGGCGGCTGGCGGATTGCATCGCGATTTTCGGAAGCGTCCCGCTGTTCTACTATGTCGCCCACCTGTTCCTGCTCCACGCGCTCGCCGTTGGGTTTGCCTGGGCGACGGTCGGCGATACGGCCTGGCTGTTCGGCTCGCTCGCGGCCGGCAAGCCCGCGGGATACGGCCTCGGACTGGCCGGCATCTATGCGGTATGGCTCGCGGTGGTGATTGCGCTCTTTCCATTCTGCCGCGCCTTCGCGGCGATCAAGCGGCGAGGCCGCGCATGGTGGTGGAGCTATCTTTAAAAACAAGCAAGCCCAGCGCGCCGTTGTCGGCATCGCCGGGCTTGTCCGGAAGGGATATGGCTACTTCGCCGCGGCGTCGCGCCGCAGGTCTTGCCGCATGTCGCGCCGCAGGTCGGCGTCGATGGTGAGCGGCGCGTCGTCCTGGAAGCGCGCGCGGTAGACCTGAAGGTTCTCCATCACGCGCTGCACGTAGTTGCGGGTCTCCATGAACGGGATGCGCTCGACCCAGTCGACGGGATCGACCTTCGGGTCGCGCGGGTCGCCGAAGGTCGCCATCCACTCCTGCACGCGGCCGCGCCCGGCATTGTAGCCGGCGAATGTCAGGATGTAGTTGCTGCGGTAATCCTGCATCAGGCCGGCGAGCTCGGCCGCGCCCACTTGCAGGTTGTAGGGGATGTCGTTCTTGAGACGCTTGACGTCGTATTTGCAGGCGTAGCGCTTGCAGGTGTCCTGTCCGGCGGACGGCGTCACCTGCATCAGGCCCATCGCCTGGGCGTGCGACCAGTCGGCCGGATCGAACATGCTCTCCTGGCGAATGATCGCAAACACGATCGCATTGTCGATGCCGGAAGCGATCGGCGAGTAGCGCGGCACGCCCACGGCTGGAAACGCGTAGTATTCGAGCGGCAAGCCACGCGCCAATGCGGCCTTGCCCATGTGCAGCATGCCGCGCGCGTCCTCGCGCTGCTCCGCCAGTTCGCCGAGCGCGGACAGCGTACCCACGTCCTCCGTCGACTCGCCGATGCCGGCCATGAACGGGATCACCACGGCGCGCTCGTTGAGCGCGTAGAAGATCTCGAGCGCACGAACGAGCTCGAGCCGGTCGCGCTCGGCGCCCTTGTCGGGCGTCGCCGGCGGCGGCGCCAGCGCCAGCGCCCCGAGCCCGAGCCGCGCGCGCGCGAGCTGCCCGTAATAGGAAGCCGAGGCGCCTGCCGCCGCCTGGTACTCGGCGCGCGCCTGATCCGGCCGGTTGAGAGCTTCCGCCACGCGCCCGAGCCAGTAACGGGAGCGCGCCAGCGATGTCGTATGTTTGCTCACCTGCTGGATGCGGG
>Ga0081455_10009367_pt1 | contig 10078 bp, 6 predicted proteins | sample TabmetS3T2R1_FD_70207 | JGI IMG/M metagenome (GOLD analysis project Ga0081455, IMG submission 70207) | Tabebuia heterophylla rhizosphere microbial communities from the University of Puerto Rico - S3T2R1 | ecosystem: Host-associated > Plants > Roots > Rhizosphere ... | reverse complement strand
CAGCTTCCGAGGAAGCTCAGTCGCGCTAGCCGCGCTGCTCAATAGTGCGGCGATCAGCGCGGGCATCAGGAAGCGCGTATTCGCCTCTCGGAACACGCCGTTCCAGGGACTGAGCGCATACAGCAGCGTCGACGCAACGGCGAGCAGCCATAGCATACCTGCCGCCATTAGCTGCGGAGTTAGCGAATCTCTCGCAATCGATCGAGTGCCAGCCGAGCGGCGCGCACGCGACAGCACGGCGCAAGGCCACAGCAGCGTGCTGGCAGGCAATACCAGCAGGAACAATAGGCCCGGGCCGAGCGGATAGCGCACGCTCCAAGGTGGAGCCGCCAGGAACTCGATCACGTCGGCCCAGGCTGCTTGCGCCAGAACAGAACTCTCACGCACTGCCCATGCATTCTCGAGCGAACCCGCTGCCGGCCCCACGCTCGCGCCGGGCAAGCTCGCAGGATAGAGCGGGTTGCCACATTGGATTGCGTTGTGCACGTACCATGGCGCGAACAGCACGGCTCCGAGTAGCGCACCGTACGCCCCAAAGCGCAGGCATGGCCGCGTTGGTTGGGTGCGCAGCGCGCCGAGCAGGACGAGTCCACCCAGCGGCAGGTACGCGAGCGCGGTGACCTTGATCGCGCTCGCAAGCCCGAGGGCGATTCCGAGCACAACCAGCGCCGTGGTCTCGCCTGCAAGCAATACGCGCAGCGACGCCGCCAGCGCCGCACTCAGCGCAAACGCGGTCGGTACCTCGACATACGCCGGCGTCACATACGCGGCGAGCGCGGGACAGCCGAGCACGAGCGCAGCACACACGTCCGCGGCGCGCGCAGATTGGCCGAGCCGCAGCACAGCTGCTCGCACGGCGACACCCGTAGCGAGCCACAACAGCAGGTTTACCCAGTGGACGAAGTAGTCGGCGTGAAATGGCAGCAGTGCAAGCGCGAACAGCGCTTCGCCGGCCTTCGGAAAGCTCTCGTATTGCTCCCACACCCCGCCGGCTTCGAAACGACTGAACGAGCCAGTCTGCAACCACAGCGCTGGATAGGTGAGGTGATACGTCAGTCCATCCCAACTCAGCTCCGGCAGCGAGAGCCCGCGTGCAGCCAGCATCAGTCCCAGTACGCCCACTGCTATCAGCGGCGGCGACTTTGCGGCCACACCCAGCGCTTTTGCAACGTCCGCGAGCTGTTCACGTGCACGCGTGCGCGCGGCAGGCATCAGAGCCAGCGCGAACACGCCGCCGCCGGCTGCGGTGAATACGAGAGGCCACACGCGCAGCACACCCGCGAAGCCGAGCAGCTGGACATCAGTCACACACAGCGCCGTGACCACCAACGCCAAGTCGCACAAGCGCTCGCCGCGGGCTGACGAGGCGGGCCACGAGCTCAGCACCGCACACGCCGAAAGCCATAGGCCAACCCCGCTCGCTGCGCTGACGAGACATCCGGCGAAGAAGCCCTCTGGCATGGCCAGCAAAAATTCTACGCGCAGCCCCTGATGGGCGGCAATCGCGAGTGGCGTTGGGCGGTTGTCTGCAGTTAATGAATGCACACAACTGCGAATGACACCGACACCTGCCGCGAACAATCACATGTTCGAGGCGTTTGTGAGCTGTTAGTTTGTTCATTCGCGGTTTGGCTAGACGGGGCGGCCATCCGCTAGAGTGTACAACCTTGTGCGGGGGCAACATGGCACGTCGAGTTCACGTCTGTGTGGCGTTTTCATTGACGCTAGTGGCGGCGGTCGGGTGCGCGACCTCGAATGCTGACAACGAAGTCGAGGTTGGTGTCGCACTCGAAGCGCTCACCGCCAGCGACTGTCCAGCTGGTTACAACATCATCCAGGGCACGAGCGCAGCTGAGACGCTGACCGGGACCGACGGCAACGATTGCATCGTTGCCAAAGCCGGCAACGACACCGTGTTCGGGCGTGGCGGCAACGATTTTCTGATCGGCGGCGACGGCAACGACACGTTGTACGGCGAAGGTGGCGCAGACACCCTGCACGGCGAGGCCGGCACTGATCGACTCGAGGGCGGCGACGGAAACGACCTGCTGTACGGAGGCCTGAACGTCGACAACCTGTACGGACAGAACGACGACGACCAGCTCTACGGCGACGCGGCCGGCGACACGCTCGAAGGCGGCGCAGGCCAAGATTTTCTGCGGGGTGGCGATGGCGACGACACGCTGCGCGGTGGCGACGGTGACGACCATGTACAGGGTGAAGCCGGCATCGACATGCTGTACGGCGACGCTGGCGACGACGTGATCTACGGCGGCCCGCAAGCAGACAAATGCTGGGGCGGCGCGGGTGACGATGCGATTCACGGTGGTGACGCCAACGACAACTTGTACGGCGAAGACGGCGACGATGCGCTGATCGGCGGCGCCGGAAACAACACCTCCGATGGCGGACCCGGCACGGATGCGTGCACCGGCGTGAACTGCGAGAAGCCGGCGCTGACCACGAACGGCTGCACGCAAGCTAGCCAATGCAACAGCGGCCAGCACTGCATCGCAGATTTTGGCTTGTGCCTGAGTTGCGTGTCGGACCAGGACGGCGACGGAACCTGCGACAGTCACGATGGCTGTCCAGTCGACGCGATCAAGACTGCGCCGGGAGTCTGCGGCTGCGCCACGAGCGACGTCGATTCAGATAGCGATGGGACACCAAACTGCAACGATGCTTGTCCCAACGATGCCGGCAAGATCGCCGCCGGCGTGTGCGGCTGCGGCGTCAGCGATGTCGATAGCGACAGTGATGGCACACCCAACTGCAATGACGCCTGCCCTAACGACGCAAACAAGATCGCTGCGGGTGCGTGCGGATGCGGCATCAGCGACACGGATAGCGACGCTGACGGCACGCCGAACTGCAACGATGGCTGCCCGAACGACGCAAACAAAGTCGCAGCTGGCCTGTGCGGCTGCGGTGTCAGCGACATCGATAGCGATGCTGACGGCACACCCAACTGCAATGATGCCTGCCCGAGTGATGCGGCCAAGATCAACCCGGGCAGCTGCGGCTGCGGGGTCAGCGACGCAGATAGCGACAGCGACGGAACCCCGGACTGCCAGGACGCTTGTCCTGCCGACAGCAACAAGACCAGCGCCGGTGAATGCGGCTGCGGAACCAGCGAGGTCGACAGCGACTGGGACAGCGTCCCGGATTGCCACGATGTGTGCGCGGGCTGGAGTGATCTCGACGACCAAAATTCCAACGGCACACCCGATGGCTGTGAGGCGCCAACGAACTGCACCGCCAGCAGCTACGGGAATCACACGCACACTGGTGACGTGTTGCTCACGAGCGCCGCTGACATTGCTGCGCTGAGCGGCATCAGCTGCATCACCGGTTCCTTGGTGGTCGGCTATGCGATCGACAGTTTGGTCGGTCTCGAAGGCTTGACCGGCGTCGCCGGATCCGTGGTCATCAGTTTCAACACCACGCTCACGCATCTGGATGGTTTGGACGGGCTGAAGAACATCGGCGAAAATTTGTCGATCACGAGTAACGCGGCTCTGACGGATGTGATCGCGTTGAGCTTGCTCACGCACGTCGGCGGGCGCGTGCAGATTGGCTTCAATGCTACGCTTCAGGGTCTGGAGGGTTTGGATGCGCTCAGCGATGTCGACATCGCATTGTTCATCTCGGACAACCCCGCGCTGTCCAACTTGAACGGGCTGTCTGCACTCCAACATCTCGGTCAGTACGCGCTGAACGAGTCGCGGCTGGTGATCGCGAACAACCCCCTGTTGCCGCAGTGTTGGGTGTGGTCGCTGCAGCAGCAGACCGGGGTACTCTGCGGCCAAGGCTGGGGACCAGACTGCAGCGGCAACAGCGCCGCTGGTAGCTGCGGAACGCTGCCAGCGGATTTCAGTTGCGTGCAAGGTGCGCGCGGGCCGGGCGTGTACGATGGTTCGCTCTTCATCGATAGCGCGGACGAACTCGCATCGCTCGCGAGTCTCAGCTGTGTGACCGGCGGCTTGTACCTGAACTACTTGCCCACGACCGACGTCGCCCCGCTCGCGCAGCTGCGCAGCATCGGCGGCGTGTTCAGTGTGTTCGCGAGCAGTTCACTCACGAGTCTGCACGGCCTGGAAAACCTGCGCGATGTCGGCTGGAGTATCGCGATCACCGCGAACTCCGAGCTGGCGTCGCTGGCCGCGCTCAGCGGCGTGAACTCGGTGGGCGCGCAGAATTCGCAGCCCGATCCGAACAAGCTGAACATCATCAACAACAACAAACTGCCGGCGTGTTACGTCTGGCAGATCGCGCAGCAACTGGGCCTGGCGTGCGGCACCACGGCAGCGATGTGCAACGGCAACCACGGGCAAGGCAGCTGCGGCAGCTTGCCGCCCGACTTTGCATGTGTGCCGGGTGCGACCGGCCCTGGCGTCTACGATGGCGACATCTTCCTCAGCTACAGCAGTCTTGCCCAAGACTTCGGCGGCGTGACCTGCGTCACCGGAGGCATCTATCTCTACGCCGTCAGCGACACGACATTGAGTGCTCTGTCCACGTTGCAGATGATCGGTGGCCACCTGTCGATCACCAGCAGCCCCTCACTCACCAGTCTCGCAGGCCTAGCAAACCTGCGCTCGGTCGGCGGCATCCTCGGCATCCACGACAACGATGCACTCACTGATCTCGCGCCACTGTCTCAGCTCACCAGCATCGGCATGCGCGCTGGCTTGCCGCCCGAGATCATCAAACTCCAAATCACCGACAACGACGCCTTGCCCGCGTGCTGGGTCTGGGCGATCGAACAGCAGACCGGCATCGATTGCGGTGGGACGGGGCCGCAGGGCTCGGCGACATGTGCCGGCAACCACGGGCAAGGCAGCTGCGGCAGCTTGCCGCCCGACTTTGCATGTGTGCCGGGTGCGACCGGCCCCGGCGTGTACCGTGGAAACATTTTCGTCGGCTACACCAACGCATCGCTGGCCGATTTCGGTGGCCTCAACTGCGTGACTGGCACGTTGTCGATCACCGGAACAGCGCTGACCGCGTTCGACGAACTCGTGAATCTGACGTTGGTCGGCGGCTCGCTGTTCATCGCCGACAACTCGCAGCTCGCGCACCTGAGCGGTCTGGGGCAGCTGCAATCGGTCGGACAGCGGTTGATTGTCATGAACAACTCGGTGCTCGAGGATCTCGCTGCGCTGTCGAGCCTGACCAGCCTCGGCGAGCAGATCGATCCCGCCACGAACACGAATCCACTCTGGATCTCGAACAATCCGCTGTTGCCGGCGTGCTGGCCGACCGCCATCGAACTGCAAACCGCGACGGTCTGCGGCATGTCCGACGGCATGGGTGGGCTCGCGCCCTGCCAGGGTAACGACGGCGCTGGCAGCTGCGATCTGTGAACAGCGCGCTCGCGTGTCAGCGAAATGCGAGCTCGTATGCTCGACGCGTGTTGACGTGAGCGCTGCCTCGGCAACGCAATGCACGCGAACTGCGTGAGCCGTTGCGCGCTCGCACCGGTACTGTCCTGCGTGTCGCGTCTGCACGGACGTGGCGCCGCTCGTAGCTGCAGTGTTCGCGAAGCGTGCGTTCACTCGCGAGCCAACCCTCAACTCGGCGTAGGAGACTCGACATGAGCCAAGGTTGGATGAATATCGGTCGCAGCATGGCAGTTGCGGTATTCGCGCTCAGCGCTTGTGCATTCGAAACTGGCCAGATCGGTGATCCTGAATCAGCCAAGGAACCAGAGCCCGCAGCTCAACAGTCGATCATCGACGATCTGTTCGGCGAGGGCAGCACGTTTCCTGCGGTAGCCAGCTTCGACTTACCCGGACCGTTCTGGACGACGAGTCACGCCGGCGGCTGGGATTGCACGATCTGGCGACCGCTGGTGCTCGGCGAAACTGGTCGCCCACACCCGGTGATCATCTGGGGCAACGGCACGTTCAACGTGCCCGAGACTTATCTGTTTTTGTTCGATCATTGGGCCAGCCATGGCTTCATCGTGGCTGCTGCCAACACTTCTGACGCTGGCAGCGGCCAAGAGATGCTCGCCTGCCTCGACTACTTGCTCACCGAAAACGTGTTGCCTGGCGTGTTCGGCGGCATGATCGATACGAACAACATCGGTGTCGCCGGCTACTCACAGGGCGGTTGTGGCGCGCTGGTCGCAGCCTCCGAGCGCCCCTTCAAAGCGGCCGCCCCGATTTCGCCGTTCATCGTGGTGCCGCTCGGATTTTGCAACACGCTCGCGTTCACCGCGCAGCAAGCGCCGATGTTCTTGGTGTCGGGCGGCCTGGATCTGGTCGCCCAGCCCACGCTCAATCAGCTGCCGATCTTCGCGGGCGCACCGGTTCCGATCGTGTGGGGCAACTATTCCGGCAGCGGGCACTTGGAAGTGCTGTTCGATGGCGGAGTGTACAAGGGCCCGCTCACGGCTTGGTTCAGAGCCATGCTCATGAACGATCCTCAAGCCAAGCACTGGTTTTCGGCGGATGGTTGCGAGCTCTGCAACAGCTGGGGCTGGGATGTTCAATACAACCTGGCGTGGGCCCTGGCCGCGCCGTTCTGAGCGCGCTTGCATTAGTTAATAAATCTGATAAATATTAGCTCGCTCTGTTAATCATCCCAGGAGCGAGCCATGAGCTATTTCCCGCCGACTCACGCTCAACGCGTGATCCCTTACCTGATCTATGCCGACGCCAAGCGAGCCATCGCGTACCTGCGCGATGCGTTCGGCTTCCAGCAAGAACTGCTCTATCCCATGGACGACGGCCGCGTCGGCCATGCTGAACTGACGTACGACGGCAACATCGTGTACTTGGCGTCGGAATTCGACGGCTTCGGCTGCAGTCCGCAACACCTGAGCGACACGCACATGAGCTTGTATTGGCTCGTGAGCGACGCCGACGCCCATTTCGCGCGCAGCCGCGATGCCGGCGCCACGATCGTGAGCGAACCCAGCGATGACCATGGCGTGCGTTCGTATCGCGCGCTCGACAGCGAGGGTCATCGCTGGACGTTTGCCACGCCCTTGGCCGGCGCGGAGCGTCACTGATGGCTGCCGCCGAGAAGCTCGACGACACGTTGTTGGCGCTCGCCGACCCTACCCGTCGCAAGCTGGTCGAGCTGCTGCGAAAAGAGCCCCGCCGTGCGGGCGAGCTTGCGGCCGCATTCGACATGGTTCCACCCGCGATGAGCCGCCATCTACGCATTTTGCGCAGGAGCGGACTCGTAGAGGAGCGGCCGCTTGCGCAAGATGCACGGGTGCGAGTCTATCGCTTGCGTTCCGAGCCATTCTTCGCCCTGCAAACCTGGTTGCAAGAGTTCGAAAGCTTCTGGTCGGAGCAGTTGGATTCGTTCAAAACACACGTCGAAGCCGCACACGCTCCGACCCGATCACGCCCCGGCACGCGAGCCGCTCGCAGTAAGCACAGAGGTCGGACATGAGCGCGAACAACCCTGACGCAGAACGTGTGGTCGTTACGACCGTGATAGCCGTTACGCCCGAGATCGCTTTCGACGCGTTCAGTCGCGATATCGATCGCTGGTGGAAACGAACACCGCGCTTTCGCCGCGCGCCGGGTCACACGGGCACGCTGCTGTTCGAAGGCGACCCACCCGAACGGCTCGTGGAGCGCAATCGCGATGGAACCTCGTTGGTCGGTCGCGTGCTCGCCTGGGAGGTAGGCCAGCGCCTGGTCTTCGAATGGAGCTCGGCCGACATCGGGCTCGAGGATAAGACACGCGTCGAAGTTCGCTTCGCTGCGCATCACAAAGGCACGCGCGTTACGCTCGAGCATCACGGCCTCGGGCAACTTCCTGCCGCGCATGTCGCACGCCGCGGCCTGTCTGGCGACGCGTACAGCGCGATGTTCGGATACTTCTGGGCCGATCTGTTGACGAGTCTTCGCGTGTGCCTCGAGACTGCAGCGCAGCTGAGCTCTGAAGCGGACTGAGCAGATGCAATTCGTGCTGAAGGCCGGCCAGATCGTGGACATCAAGCCAGTGTCGTACTGCCCTGAACCGCGTTACACTAGCGAGTTCGACGCGGGCTTTGCGTGGGGATTGCGTGACCGTCGCAACGCGCGACCCAACGCATCACATCCAGCGACGACACGATCCCGACGACGGCCGCGTTCGCCGTAACGACGACGTGGTGGAAGCCCTCGGACGCCATCAACGCGCACGCGCGACTGATGCTCGTGTCGGCGTCGAGATACGTCACATCGCAGGTCATAATCTCGGCGACCTTGGTCGGCTTCGGCCGCAGGTCAGCCATGTAGCCGCCATCGGGAGTGGGCGGCGGCGGAGCTTCTGTGCCGAAATCCTGGCAGCAGCGTCGCAGCACGTCCGTCTTGCTCACGATTCCGATCGGCTTACCGTGCAGCACGACAGGCGTCGCACCGATCGCCGCGTGCACCAGGTACTGCGCCAGTTCGCGCAGCGGCGTTTCCGGAGACACGCAGCGCACGGGTGACGTCATGATCGCCGAGAGCGGAGTAGAGGCTGCTGGCATGGGCATGCGTTTCCCGAGCGCTGCAACGCGTATGCCACGGCGCCGCTAGCGAGTGCCCTGTGCACAGATTGCGCGGGTTTTCGGAGTCTTGGCGGTGGAGCGGATGTAGGCGGCAGGCGTAGAGTGCACGCCGGGCTGGCACGGGCGCGACGGACCGAGCAGGCTCAACGACGCACAAATCGCGCGCGCGCCCTTTGCCGCGCAGTATCTGCGCGTGCTCGCGCGTCGACGGCACGCAGCGCGGCCGCTGGCCACGGCACATCACTTGCTCAAGACGAATGCAGCGGATTTCGCATCCGCCCAAGCGACTTAGCGTCGTCAAGGAGATGTCCTATGCCCACATGCAACGTACGCAACCTGCGATACGCGTTGCTTTTGGCCTCGTTGGCCAGCACTGCGTGTCAGAACAAGGCAGAGCTCGCGCAACGCGCGCAACAGCAGCCAACGGCGGCACTGGGTGCCTCGAGCTCCATCCACGATCTGATGGCGGCCCGCGGCCTGAGCGAAGCCGACGTGGAAGCAGCGCTGAAGACGTACGTGCCGAGTGGCAAGCATGACGAGTACATGATCTTCGCCTCTGGCGGTCAGTCGGGCCAAGTGCTCGCGATTGGCGTGCCCTCGATGCGCCTGCTCAAGGTGATCGGCGTGTTCGCGCCCGAACCCTGGCAGGGCTACGGCTACGGTGGCGGCAGCAACAAAGTCATCGACCAGGGCGCGCAGAGCGGCCACCGCATCACCTGGGGTGACATGCATCACCCCAATCTGTCGGAGACGCAGGGTGACTACGACGGCCGGTTCCTGTTCGTGAACGACAAAGCCAACGGCCGCGTGGCTGTGATCGATCTGAAAGACTTCGTGACCAAGCAGATCGTCGCCAATCCGCTCGTCGGCAGCGACCACGGTGGCTCGTTCGTAGATCCGGATACGAACTACGTGATCGAAACCAGTCAGTATCCAACGCCGCTCGGCCGTGAATACCAGCCGTTGGACACATACAAGGACAAGTATCGCGGCCTGGCGATGTTCTGGAAGTTCGACCGCGCAGCAGGTCGCATCGACGTCGACAAGAGCTGGGCGATCGAGTTGCCGCCGTACACGCAGGATCTCGCCGACGCGGGCAAGCTCGTCAGCAACGGCTGGGCCTTCATCAACTCATTCAACACCGAGCTGGCGGTCGGCGGCACGCTCGAAGGCAAACCGGCGATCGAATCGGGCGCGTCGCAGAACGATATGGACTACTTGCACATCATCAACTGGCGCAAGGCCGAAGCGTTGGTCGCGGCGGGCAAGGCTACCAAGATCGCGGGCGTGCGCGTACTGCCGATGGCCGTCGCCGCTGCCGAAGGTGTGTTGACGCTGGTCGGCGAACCGAAGAGCCCGCATGGATGTGACGTCACCCCCGACGGCACGGGTGTGGTCGTGGGCGGCAAGCTCGACACGCACGCCACGATCTTCGAGTTCAAGAAGCTCGAACAGCTGATCGCCAACAAACAGTTCGAAGGCAAAGACGCCTACGGCATCCCGATCCTCGCGTTCAAAGACGCCATCCGCGGCCAGGTCGAGCTCGGGCTGGGTCCACTGCATACGGTGTTCGAC
>Ga0081455_10009366_pt1 | contig 10078 bp, 12 predicted proteins | sample TabmetS3T2R1_FD_70207 | JGI IMG/M metagenome (GOLD analysis project Ga0081455, IMG submission 70207) | Tabebuia heterophylla rhizosphere microbial communities from the University of Puerto Rico - S3T2R1 | ecosystem: Host-associated > Plants > Roots > Rhizosphere ... | reverse complement strand
GCCACTCGCCGCCGACGAAGTGGCCGTAGCGCTCGCGGATCCGGACGAGATCGCGAGCCTCGGGCGCGGGCGCGTAGTCCCACTCCGAGGGAACGGGCGCGCGACCCTGCTTCCGCTCGAGCTCGGTCACGTCCGAAGGCTCCTGCGCGGCCGGCCCGCGGCCGGGTCCACTCTGGCCGAGCCGGTGCCCGCGTCGACCGAGGAGATGCCCTCGGGATTCGAGCGCATGCGATTCGAGCCCTCGGGAATCGAACCCGCGGGACTCGTGGCACCGCACCGTGCCCCACCACCCACCCCCCACCCACTGAGGGAGGGGCTTGACGCTAGCTCGCCGGCTCGCGCCGGCGTGTGCCGATTTCGGGTCGATTTAGTCAACGGTGAAGTAGTCCGGGCTCTGGTAGCGGCCGGTCTTCTCCTTTCGGATCTGCATCAGAACGTCGTTCAGGAGCGACGACGCGCCGAGCCGGTAGAGATCCGGCGTCAGCCACTCGGGCCCGAGCGTCTCGTGCAGCTGGACGAGGTACTGGACTGCCTGCTTCGCCTGCCGGATGCCGCCCGCCGGCTTCATCCCTACGCGGCGACCGGTCTCTTCATACACGTCTCGGATCGCCTCGAGCATGACGAGCGTGACCGGGAGGGTCGCCGCGGACGGCAGCTTGCCGGTCGAGGTCTTGACGAAGTCCGCCCCGGCCGCCATCGCGAGCAGGCTCGCGCGCCGCACGTTGTCGTACGTGCCGAGCTCGCCGGTCTCGAGGATCACCTTCAGATGCGCGTCGCCGGCGGCATCCTTCACCTGAACGATCTCGTCGTAGACCTTCGCGTAGCGCCCGGAGAGAAACGCCCCGCGGTCGATCACCATGTCGACTTCGTCGGCGCCCATCTCGACCACGTCCCGCACTTCGGCCACCTTCACGTGCGTCGGGGCCTGGCCAGATGGGAACGCCGTCGCGACGGAGGCGACCTTCACGCTCGTACCGCGCGTCCGCTCGAGCGCGGTCGGGACGAGGTTCGGATAGACGCAGATCGCCGCGACCGAGGGGATGCTCAGATCGGCGGGGTCGGGCCGGATCCCCTTGGAGGTGAGCGCCGAGACCTTTCCGGGCGTGTCGGCGCCCTCGAGGGTCGTCAGATCCATCATCCGAATCGCGAGGTCGAGCGCGAAGAGCTTCGCCTCACGCTTGATCGACCGCTTGGCCAGCGACGCGGCGCGCTCTTCCACGGCAACGGCATCGATCGAACCGATGCGGGGCAGCCTCGGCTCGAGCGGAAGCTCGAACCCGGCCGGAAGCGCGGGCGCCTTGGCCATGGAAGGAGTCTAGCCCTGCGCCGGCAGCTCACCGGCCAGCGCGAACTCCCACCCCTCCTGCCACTCGAAGGGCGCGGTCACGACCTCTTCGAGCGGCTCGCCGAGCAAGAGATGCTGGAGCGACCAGCGATTGGCCGAGTGCGCGATCACCAGAACCCGGGCGCCGTCGAGCTCCCGGAACAGATCGTTCAGGAACGTTCGCGTGCGCTCGACGACGTCTCGGTAGCTCTCTCCACCGGGGAAGGGCTCGTCGATCCGGCGCGACCGTTGCGCCTCGATCTCCACGGCCGGCCCGCCGTTGAGCTCGCCGTAGTTGCACTCGCGTAGCCGTGCGTCCTGACGAAAGGGGAGCTCCGAGCCTTCGAAGGCGAGCTCGGCGGTCTCGACGGCGCGGCGCAGGTCGGATGTGAAGACGACTGCGATCCCGTCGTCGCGTCGACGCTCGCCCAGAGCTTCGGCCCGCGTGCGCCCGATCTCCGAGAGCTCGCCCTCTAGCCAGCCCGTCGCGATTCCGGTCTCGTTGTCGACCGTCGTCGAGTGCGTCTCGTAGACGAGCTCGATCACGTCAGATGCCGAGCCGCTCGAGCAGTCGCTCGTCGCGCCGCCATCTGGGTCGCACCTTCACGTGCAGCTCGAGGTAGACCTGCCGCCCGAGTAAGTGCTCGATCTCTGGCCGAGCGCGGGTTCCGATCTCCTTGACGACCGAGCCGCCGCGGCCGACGACGATCTGCTTCTGCGATTCGGTCTCGACGTAGATGCTCGCGCGAACCACCTTTTCGTCCAGCTCTTCGACCTCGACCGAGATCGCATGCGGGACTTCTTCGCGCGTGAGTGCGAGCGCCTTCTCGCGGACCAGCTCGCCGACCTGCTCCTCAGCGGTGAGATCGCTGCGCTGATCGGGCGGGAAGTACGCGGGCCCTTCGGGGAGCAGCTCGACGAGCTCGGCGCGAAGCTCCTCCACGCCGTCCCCGGTCTTGGCGCTCACCGGGTGCAGCGCATGGAAGTCGCCGAGCTTGGACGCAGTCTCCATCTGAGTCGCGATGTGCCCGGGCTTGAGGCGGTCGACCTTGTTCAGCGCGATCACGACCGGGACCCCGAGCGCGAACACGCGACCGGCGATGAAGCGATCGCCGGCGCCGATCCGCTCGCGTGCGGAGAGGACGAAAACGACCGCATCGACGTCCTCGAAGGCCTGGTCGACGGTGCGCTGCATGCGCTCGGTCATCGGATCGAGAGGGCGCTGGAAGCCGGGAAGGTCGACGAGCACGAGCTGGTAGCCGTCACCGTTCGCGACACCGGCGATCCGCCGTCTCGTGGTCTGCGGCTTGTCGGAGACGATCGCGACCTTGCCGCCGCAGAGCGCGTTCACGAGCGTCGACTTCCCGACGTTCGGCCGTCCCGCGACAGCGGCGAAGCCCGTCTTCACAGCTCGAACGTCTCGGGCAGGAGCTCGGCCGGCGTGCGCGTGACGAGCTCGCCCGCGTCGTTCTTGAATGTCACGCGCTCGAGCCGGAACTCGTGGATCCACTGGCGGCACCCTCCACAGGGCGGCGCGGTGATCGCGATCTCCTCCAGCTCTCCCGGCTTGTACCCCTCGACGACCGCGACCGCGAGCGCGGTGCGCTCGGCGCAGATCCCCAGCGGATACGCGGCATTCTCGACGTTCACGCCCTCGAAGACCCGGCCGTCTCGCGCACGCACCGCGGCGCCCACGTGGAAGTTCGAGTACGGCGCGTACGCCCGCTCGGAGATCGCGACCGCGCGCGCGTAGAGGTCGGCGCTCACGAGAACACCTGGAACATGACGAGCACGGCCAGCGAGCCGAGCAACGCCCCGTACGTCACCTCGAGCAGCGAGTGGACGCCCGACTCGACGCGTGTCTGCGCGACGAGCACCGCCATCAGGAAGGTGAGCGAGGAGACGAGGAACCAGTGCCGCGAGTCGTCCATCACGTTCGTGATCGCCATCCAGCCGCCGAAGGCGACAGCGGCGTGGCCGGAGGGCAGCCCACCGCGAAGCGGGGTCCCGCGGCCGGTGTACGCCTTCGTCGCGAGCACGAGGATGATCGTGATCACGAGCGCAACGAGCGTCAGCTCGGCGGGCGCGTCACGCAGGCGCTCGATCAGTCGCGAGCTGCGGTTGACGAGGTGGTCGGAGAAGACGAGGTAGCCGACCGCGACGGCGTTGACGGTCGCGATCAGCACGGCGCCTGCGGCGATGTCCTTGGCGAGCTTCGCCAGCGGGTCGAAGGAAGTCGTCGCAACGTCGATGCCCGCCTCGAGCGCCGAGTTGATCATCTCGGCGATGAGGACGAACGAGATCGCGATCAGGAGCGCCATCAGCTCGATGCGGCCGACCCCGATCGCGACCGCAGCGATCAGGACCAGGGCCGCGATCGCGAAGTGGATCCGCATGTTCCGCTGGGTGCGGAGCACGTGGATCACGCCCTCGAACGCGAAGTTGAAGCTCTCGATGAGCGAAGGGCCTCGCCGGCGCGCAGCGCTCATCGCGTGAGCTCGCGTTCGCGCGACTGCATCTCGGCGCCGTGGTCGTAGCCGAGCAGATGGAGGAGCCCGTGCACGAGTGGGCCCTGCCAGGCGTCCCCGACGACCTGCGGACACAGGACGACGTCGCCCAGCTGACGCGGCACGCCCGGCGGCAGCTCGTCACGGCCGTCGATCGGAAATGCGAGCACGTCGGTCGCCTCGTCCTGGCCCAGGTGGTCGCGCTTCAGCGAACGCATCTCGTCGGCTGCGACGAACGCGAGCCCGAGGTCGCCGGCGTCGATGCCCTCGGCCGCGAGCACGCTGCGGGCGAGCGCGGCTGCGGCCTTCCTGTCGACCTTCGTCCCGCTGCGGTTCGCAATCTGGACCGTCACGGCGCTCGCGGTCACTTGCGACGCTGCGTGCCGGTCTCCTCCGCGTGCCTGCGGTAGGCCTCGACGATCCGTTGCACGAGCTTGTGGCGCACGACGTCCTCGTGGCCGAAGCGAACGAAGGCCACGCCGTCGAGCGAGCCGAGGATGTCCTGGACCTGGATCAGGCCGGATGCTTGCTCCCTGGGCAGGTCGACCTGGGTCACGTCGCCGGTGACGACGACCTTCGAGCCGAAGCCGAGGCGCGTGAGGAACATCTGCATCTGCTCAGGGCTAGTGTTCTGCGCCTCGTCGAGGATGATGAACGAGTCGTTGAGCGTCCGGCCGCGCATGAACGCGAGCGGAGCGACCTCGACGATTCCCTTCTCCATGTGCGACGCGAGCCGGTCCGCGTCGAGCATGTCGTAGAGCGCGTCGAAGAGCGGCCTCAGATACGGGTCGACCTTCTCGAGCATCGTGCCCGGCAGGTAGCCGAGCCGCTCACCGGCCTCGACGGCAGGACGCGTGAGGATGATCCGCCCGACCTGGCGGTCCGAGAGCGCCGCGACTGCCAGAGCCATGGCCAGATACGTCTTTCCGGTCCCGGCCGGGCCGATTCCGAACGTGACCGTGCAGGACCTGATCGCGTCCACGTAGCGCTTCTGCGTCACCGTCTTCGGCGCGATCTTCTTCCCGCGGTGGCGCCAGACGACGTCGTCGAAGACCTCGCGTACATCCTCGACCTGCTCGAGCGCCCCGATGACCGCGTCCACGGTCGAGGGGCCGATGTCGTGGCCACCCTCGACGAGCTCGACGAGCTCGTCGACGACCGCTCGCGCCTCGGTGACGCGCTCGTCCTCGCCTTCGATCGTCAGGCGGTTGCCGCGCAGGCGCACCGTGCAGCGCAGCCGATCGCGCAGCGCGTCGAGCACGCCGTCGCCGATCGCAGCCAGCTCGGCGGCGACGTCGTTCGAGACAGAGAGCACCTGTTGCACGGCCTCAGTGTAGGCGCGCAACCCGACCCCGACGCCATGACGCTTTCGGCGCAGAGCCGGCACCCATGCGTGCGGAATTCACCAGTACGATCGCCTTGGGGAGGAGGTCGGGGGTACCGAGTTAAAGCAGCGCCGTGAGGCGGGGCTCGTCAGGCGAGCTTTTCGCGCACCAGCTGGCTCACCGCCGACCCGTCGGCGCGGCCGGCGACCTGCGGCATCACGTCTGCCATCACCCTGCCGAGCTCCCGCATGCTCGTCGCACCGCACTCGGCGATCGCGTCGTCGATGATCGTCTCGAGCTCCTCCTCCGAGAGCGGCTCCGGCATGAACTCCTCCAGCACCTCCAACTCGCGCTCCTCGGCCTCGGCCTGCTCCTCGCGGTCGCCCGCACGAAATGCCTCCGCGGCCTCGATGCGCCGCTTGCGCTCCCGCTGGAGCACCTGAAGCTCCTCGTCGTCGTGCAGCGGACGCTGCAGCTCCTTCTCGGCCGACCGGAGGCTCGACAGGATCAGCCGCAGCGCGTCACGCCGCTCGGAGTCGCGCTCGCGCATCGCCTCGGCGAGCTCGTCCTCGATGCGGGCGATCAAGCTCATCCGGGCAACCCTTGCATGCGGCCGCCGAGCAGGTGCCAGTGGAGATGGAAGATCGTCTGCCCACCGCCGGGCCCGACGTTGACGACCACCCGGTAGTCCTCGAGCCCCACGTCGCGCGCCGTCTCGGCCACGAACGCGAGCATGCTGCGGGTTTCCTCCGGTCGGAACTCACCGATCTCGCGGAACGTGTCGACGTGGCGCTCGGGAATGATCAGCAAGTGCGTCTCGGCGCGCGGGTTGATGTCCTCGACCGCGACGAAGCCCTCCCCGGCGCGAACGTGGTCGCCCTCGCGGTAGAGCTGACAGAAGAGGCAGTCAGACGACACCGACGATCCCCTCCTCGCTCACCGCGGCGGCGCGCGCCGTGACCAGCTCGCCGACAGGCGCCCTGCCGCCCACATACCAGGGCGAATAATCGTCGCCGTAGCCTCGTCCGGGCCGGTCGACCAGCACCTCGTCCTCGCTCCCGAGCTTCGAGTGCCAGCGGCGGAGGCACGCGTCGTGCGAGTCCGCCCTGAGCCGCGCGCTGCGGCGCTTCTTCACGGCCGGCGGAACGGAGTCCGAGGCCGCGGTGGCCGTTCCGGGCCTGGGCGAATACGGGAACACGTGGACCTTCGTGATCCCGGCTTCCCGCACGACCTCACGCGTACGCTCGAACGCGCGCTCGTCCTCGGCCGGGAAGCCGACGATCACGTCCGTCGTGACGTTGAAGTCTCCGAGCGCCGCGAGCCTGCGCAGATACGTCGCAGCGGTGTAGCGCCTGGCCATCGCCTGCAGGACGCGGTCGTCTCCCGACTGGAGGGGCACATGCAGATGCTTCGACGCCGTCGGAGTTTCCCGCAGCGCGCTGACGAGCTCGTCGCTCACGTGATTGACCTCGATCGAGGAAAGACGGAGGCGGCTCAGTCCGGGCGTCTCCCCCACCTCCCGGATCAGGCGCGGGAGCGCGTAGCCGCGCTCACGGTCCCGAAAGCAGCCGAGGTTGATTCCCGTCAGCACCACTTCGCGGTGCCCCTGCGCCACGCGCCGGCGCACCTCTCCCAGGACCGCGTCGGCGCTACGGCTACGCGATGCGCCGCGGACGAGCGGGATCACGCAGAAGTTGCAGGAGAAGCTGCAGCCGTCCTGGATCCGCACGAAGGCGCGGACGCGATCGAGCCGCGCGTCCGCCTGGACGCAGCCGACGGCGCCGACATCGCCCGCGACGAATCCGGGCGTCGCCTCGCTCCGACGCGCGACGACGCTGACGTTTCCGGGCAACCCGGCGAAACCGTCGCCGGCGAGGTTCGCGCCGCAGCCCGTGACATACACGCGCCGGTGCGTGCGCGCGGCACGGGCCGCCGCGTGACGCGACTTGCGAACGGCCTCGTGCGTGACGCAGCACGTGTTGACGACCGCGATCTCCGCATCTTCCTCTTCCACGTGGCCGTCGCGCACGAGCGCCTCGCGAATCGCGTGCGCATCCGCGTGCGACACCTTGCAGCCGAGGAACCGGACTGAGAACGTGGCCACGGGAGCGTGATGCTACTCCCGCTCGAACAGGTCGGCAGCCCAATTCTCCTGGACGAGCCTGCGGTGAGGCCGGAAGCCGGCGAGCATCGGCCGCTCCGCCTCGTAGTACCCGGAGGTGACCGCCCGGCCGCAGTCGAACCCGGCGGCGAGACGCTCGAGGGTCGGGCGGTCGATGTTCGCGAGGATCACGTCGACGGCCGGGAGCGGGCCGGCGTCATCCTCGAGGAGCGTCACCTGCACCTCGACACCGTTCCGCTCCGCGTTTTCCTCGCTCGCCTCGACCGCCGCGGGATCGGTGTCGAACGCGTAGACGGGGTCGAAACCGAGGAGCGCCGCGGCGATCACGAGCACGCCCGAGCCGCAGCCGAGGTCGAGCGCGCTGCCCCGGTCGAGCGCCTGGAGGTGCTCGAGGCAGAGACGCGTGGTCGGATGCGCGCCGGTGCCGAACGCACGGCCGGGATCGATCACGACCGGGACGAGCTCGCTCGGCGCCTCTTCCCACGGCGGACCGATCCACAGCCCGCCGACGACCGCCGGCACGTGGAACTCCTTCCAGCGTTGTTCCCAGCCCGCAGCGACCGGCTCGACGATCACGCCGGCAAAGCGCTCGCGCAAACGCGCCGCCCCGGCTTCGTCGGTGAACGCCGCGAGCTCGAGCGCATCGCCTCGCGGCTGTTCGGCGAAACCCTCCGGGAAGAGCTCGAGCATCTGCGCCGTGGCCTCCTCCGCCCGCTCGCGGGCGATCAGGATCGACGCGCGGACGAGGCTCAGCGGAACGCGCTCTTCAGCTTCTCGAAGAAGCCTTCGTCCGAGCGATAGGTCTTCTCGCCGACCGTCTGCTCGAACTCGCCGAGCAGGTCTCTCTGCTCGTCGGTCAGATGGCGAGGGACGGCCACGTTGACGAGCACGCGTTGGTCACCCCGCCCGAAGCCGTTGAGAACCGGCATCCCCCGCCCGCGCAGGACGCGCAGCTCGCCGGGCTGCGTGCCGGGGCCGAACTCGAGCTCCTCCTCGCCGTCGAGCGTCGATACGGCGACCCGCGCCCCGAGCGCCGCCTGCGTCATCGTCAGGTCGACCGTCGAGAAGACATCGTCGCCCTCCCGCACGAGACGCTCGTGGGGTCGGATGTGAACGACCACGTACAGGTCCCCCGACTGGCCGCCGACCGGGCCTACGTGCCCTTCGCCCGAGAGCCGAATCCTCTGGCCGTCGTGGATCCCGGCGGGGATCTGCACGCTGCGCGTCCGGTCTTCGAGCACGCGCCCCGCGCCGCGGCAGCGCGCGCACGGGTGCTCGACGATCCGGCCGGTGCCCTGACAGCGAGCACACGCCTGACTGCGGACGAACTGGCCGAAGGCCGTTTGCGCGACCTGCTGGACACGACCCGCGCCGTGGCACTCGTCGCACGTCGCCGCGGTCGTGCCGGGCGCGACTCCGTCGCCCCCGCACTCCTCGCAGGCGAGGGCGACCTGTACGGACACGTCTCGTGTGACGCCGCCGGCCGCGTCCTCGAGCTCGATCTCGACCGCGGCTGCGACATCTGCGCCGCGCACGGGCCGCGACTGGCCACCGACCCCGAACACGTCATCTCCGAAGAACGCCGAGAAGATGTCGGCGAGGCTGCCGAAGTCGAACGTCGTGGGACGGAACCCACCGCTCCGCAGCCCGTCATGACCGAACCGGTCGTAGAGCGCACGGGTCTCGGGCTTGGACAGCACCTCGTAGGCCTCGACTACCTCACGGAACCGCTCTTCCGCGTTCGGTTTGTTCGACACGTCCGGGTGCAGCTCGCGGGCCAGTCGGCGGAAGGCTCGCTTGACGTCCTGCTCGCTCGCCGCGCGACCGACACCGAGGATCTCGTAGTAGTCACGCCGGGTCGTCGCCATCGCTCGAAATGTAGCCGCGAGCGAGGAGGGCTAGTTGTCTTCGTAGACGGATTCGACGAAGCGCGAGAGCTCGTACGCGGCGGCGCGAACCGACCTGATCGCCTTCTCGTAGTCCATCCGCAGCGGGCCGAGCAGGCTGACCGCGCCAAGCGTCCGGTTCGTGAGACCGTACGAGGCTCCGACGAGCGCAACGTCCCGGAGCGCTGGATTCTCGAGCTCGCCTCCGACCCGGATGAACGGACGGCGCGAACGGATGGTCTCACCGAGGAGCTCGAGGATCGCAGCGCGCTTCTCGAGTGTCTCGAGCAGCCGGCGGCAGGCTTCGAGCTCGCTCGCGCTCACCTCGCCGAGGAGGCTTGCCGCTCCACCGACGAAGAGGCGCTGCTCGAGGTCGCCGACGAGCTCCGTGAACGCGGGCCGCAGTAGCTCCAGGAACTCGAGCTCACGCCGCGTCAGCCCTCCGTCCTCGAAACGGCGCCGGAGGAGCGCGCTGCCGAGCTCGAGCCCCGACAGGCGCTCGTTCAGGTACTCGCCGGCCCACAGCGCGAGGCCGGTGTCGACCGGCTCCGAGAAGGCGAACACCCGCTTCGAGACGCCGCCTGTCGACGTGATCACGACGACCATCAGCACCTGCGGCTGGAGGACGAGCACCTCGACGTGCCGAACGGTCGCGGTCTGCGGCGGCGGCGCCGAGACGAGCGCGAGGAGACGCGTGGCCTGCGAGAGCGTCTCGGTCGTCTCCTGCAGCGCGGCCTCCAGCTCGCTGCGCGCGGCCGCCCGCTCGAGCGGGAACGGGCTCGGCCGCGGCTCGAGGCGCTCGAGCAGGCCGTCCGCGTAGAACCGGTAGCCGGTCTCGGTCGGAACGCGTCCGGCCGAGGTATGCGGATGCGTCAGCAGCCCGAGTCGCTCGAGCTCGGCGAGCTCGCTGCGCA
>Ga0081455_10009365_pt1 | contig 10079 bp, 9 predicted proteins | sample TabmetS3T2R1_FD_70207 | JGI IMG/M metagenome (GOLD analysis project Ga0081455, IMG submission 70207) | Tabebuia heterophylla rhizosphere microbial communities from the University of Puerto Rico - S3T2R1 | ecosystem: Host-associated > Plants > Roots > Rhizosphere ... | reverse complement strand
CACCGCTGCGCGCGACGTCTACGCGGCTGAAGCGCTCGAATGCGTGCGGGAGGAAGTCGGGCGGGAATCCCGTCCCGTCGTCGCTCACCGTCAGCACCGCGCTCCCGTTCTCGACCCGCCCGGCGAGCCGAACCGTTCCCGCGCCGTGCCGCAGCGCGTTGTCGACGAGGTTCCCCAGAGCCTGCTCCAGCCGCAAGCGATCCGCGGTCGCGCGGTCCTCTTCCGGCGCGTCGACGTCGATGGCGCGCCCGGCGGCACGTGCCCGAGTGTCGAAGTGGCCTGCGACCGCGTCGAGCAGCTCACGCAACGAGAGCGGGTCGCGACCGAGCGGGAGCCGACCGTCGTCGGCACGGGCGAGCACGAGCAGGTCTTCGGCGAGGCGCACCAGGCGCTCGACCTCCTCCGATGCGGACCGCACGGCTCTCCGGAGGTCTTCGGGCGATCGGGGCCTGCGCTGCGCGAGCTCGAGCTCGGCGCGGAGCGAGGCGAGCGGCGTCCGCAGCTCGTGGCTCGCATCCGCGACGAACCGCCGCTCGCGTGCGAGCCCGTCCTCGAGCCGGTCGAGCATCTCGTTCAGCGTGAGGCCGAGTCGGCGGATCTCGTCGCTCGCAGGGGGCACGGGGAGTCGCCGTCCCGCCTGCTCGCTCGAGATCGCTGCCGCCTCGCGCCGCATCCGGTCCACAGGCCGCAGGGCTGCGCCCGCGAGGACGTAGCCGCCGATCGCGGTGAGGAGAAGGGCGAGCGGACCGACGACGAGGAGCTGCGTCAGGAGGCCCGCGAGCGCTTCCTCCCGGTCCTCGAGCGACGACCCGATCGCGACGGTGGCCGGGCCGTCGGCCGCCTCGACCCTGCTCACGCGCACGCGCGTCGAGTCGCGGGTCACGAGATACGCGCCGTCCGCAGCGCGCGACACATCACCCTCGCTCAGCTCGGGAACCGACCCCGACGGCAACGTCTGGATGCGGTCACCCGGGCCGAGAACCCAAACGAAGCCGTCCTCGACCGTCGGCTGCGAACGGTCGATGTCTCCGCCGGACCGCACGGCCGACTCCACGCCGAGGGCCGTCGTCTCGAGGTTGTCGTCGACCTGCTCGAGCAGCGAGTCCCCGAGCCTCACGTAGAGCAGCGACCCGACGACGAGGATCACGACCGCCATCGCCGCCGCGAACGCGAGCGCGAGCCGCCAGCGGAGCGGGACCCTGCTCATTGTCCGTCCGGCCGCAGCCGGTACCCGACACCGCGCACCGTCTCGAGCGACGCGCGCCCGAAGGGCCGGTCGATCTTGGCGCGGAGGTAGCGGACGTAGACGTCGATCACGTTCGAGCGGTTCTCGTAGGCGTAGTCCCAGGCGTGCTCGAGGAGCTGATAGCGCGAGAGCACCTGGCCAGGCCGGCGCATGAAGGTCTCGAGGAGCGCGAACTCCTTCGGCGAGAGGTCGACCCGTGTGTCTCCACGCCAGGCCTCGCGCGTGGCGGGGTCGAGGCGGAGGTCCCCGGCCTCGAGGACCACGGGCCGCTCCACTGCCCCTCGCCGAGCGAGTGCGCGCAGCCGTGCGAGCAGCTCCGCGAACGAGAACGGCTTCGGGAGGTAGTCGTCCGCGCCCGCGTCGAGGCCCGCGATGCGATCGTCGACCCCGTCGCGCGCGGTGAGCATGAGCACAGGCGCCCACACGCCCTGGTCCCGCATCCGCCGACACGCCTCGACACCGTCGATCCCGGGAAGCATGAGGTCGAGGACGATCGCGTCGTACTCGGTGGCCGCCGCCATCCACACGGCGTCGTCTCCGCTTCGTGTGACGTCGACCGCGTGGCCCTCCTCGACCAGCCCGCGACGCAGGAGGCCGGCCATCTTCAGCTCGTCCTCGACCACGAGAATGCGCATCTCTGCTCATTTTCCGCGTCCGGATGAGAGTTCGGTGAGAGCCTGCCCTCATGACCGTCTCATCTGCCCTCTCTAGCCTCGCTACCGTGATCGACGAGAGAAGGAGGCACACGTGATCCGCGTACTCGCAGTCGCTGCACTCGTGCTGGTCCTTGCCGCGGTCGCGGCCGGGTTCGCGATCGGAGCGAGCCGAGGCGACGACAACGGGCGCGCCATCGAGGGAGCCGCACTCGCCCGCGCTTCCGCGGCCGCGCTCGCGCATACCGGCGAAGGACGCGTCACCGAGACCGAGGTCGAGGACGAGGAGTCGTATTACGAGGTCGAGGTCACCCTTGACGACGGGACGCAGGTGGACGTCCAGCTCGACCGCTCCTTCACGGTCGTCGGCGACGAGACCGACAATGGGGAGGGCGAGGACGACGCGGACTCGGGCTAGCGCGAGCTGCACTCACGCAGTCCGCCAACGAGCGAGACGCATGACGCGGGGCCGGGCCGCTGAGGCCCGGACCCCGCCTCAGAGATCGCTCAGGCGCAGTGCGTCTGGACCGCTGCCTGCAGCCGATCGACGCGCTTGTCGAGCTTCACGATCAGCGCCTGGACGAGCGCGAGGTGCTTGACGGCGCGCGCCTCCTGTGCATCGGTCAGGTCGCCACTGTCGATCCGCGCCTGGATCCTGGCCGCCACCTTCTCGAGCCGGTTACCGGCGTTCTGCTTGTGCTCGATCAAGGTGTCGAGCATCTTGCACACCGCCGCCTTGCCCTTCGTTCCCGGGCGCTCGGCCGGAGGCCCGACCGCAAACGCGGCCCCCGTGACCATCAGACCGAGTACGACGGCCATGAGACCGACGAGCAATCGCTGCTTCACCATGAAACGTGCTCCCTTCGACATGTCGTAGAAGTGCCTCGCTCATGAAGACCGCCGCTGGTGAGCGTTCTCTGTGCGACATGTAAGGGTTCCGTAACGACCCGGCTCGTCAGGGCGTGGCCAGCGCGGCCAGGTCGTCCTCGCTCAGCTCCCAGCCCGCCGCGGCCGCGTTCGCGCGCACCTGCTCGGGCTTGGTCGCGCCGGAGATGATCGAGGCGATCCCGGGCGTCGACGCGAGCGCCGACATCGCCAGCTCGAGGACGGTGTTACCGCGCTCCTCGGCCCAGGCGGTCAGCTTCTCGACCCTCGCCAGGCGCTCGTCGTCGATCTCGCGGCCGTGCAGACGCGTCCCTTCGGGAGCCGGTTCGCCACGGTGGTACTTGCCGGTGAGGAGCCCGCTCGCGAGCGGGAAGTACGGCACGTAGCCGATGCCGAGTTCGCGGCACAGCGGGAGCACCTCGTCGTCGTCGCCTCGCGCGAGGAGGCTGTATTGGTTCTGGAGCACGGTGAAGCGTGCGGTCCCGAGCTCCTTCGCGACCCGGTCCGCCTCGGTGAGCTGCTCGGCGGAGAAGTTCGAGCAGCCGATCGCGCGCACGGTGCCCGCCCGGACGAGCTCGTCGAGGCCGCGGAGGGTCTCCGCGATCGGCGTCTTCGCGTCGGGACGGTGGAGGTAGTAGAGGTCGACGTAGTCGGTACGCAGCCGCTCGAGCGACCCGGCGATCGACTCCCGAATCCGGTCGGCGCTGCCGCCCTCGCCGTCCCCCGACCACGCGAACTTCGTCGCGATGGCCACCTGATCGCGACGGCCCTCGAGCAGCTCGCCGAGAAAGCGCTCGCTGCCGCCGCCGTTCCCGTACGACTCGGCGGTGTCGAAGAACGTGATCCCCGCGTCGAGCGCGGCCTCGACGACCGCCTGCGTCTCCTCGAAGCCGATGCGCCCGCCGAAGTTGTTGCAGCCGAGGCCGACGCGCGAGACGCGCAGCCCACTCGTGCCGAGGTCCACCGACTCCACGGCCGCGAACGCTACTTGCGGCCGCGCGGGTGCGGTCGCAGCTCCTGCGTGCACTACCTGAACAGACGAAAGGCTCCGTCTCCGGAGCCTTTCGAGTAGCGGGGGCGGGATTTGAACCCGCGACCTCCGGGTTATGAGCCCGGCGAGCTACCAGACTGCTCCACCCCGCGTCGCGTGCCCGAGTATAGCGCCTCGGCTGCGGCCTCCACGTTCACGCGGCCGGCGCCGTAGGTCGCGACGAAGCCGGCTGTGCTCGGCCGCCAGTAGGGCAGCCCGAGCTCGACGACGACCGCATCGGGCGAGCGGTCGAGCAGGGCTTCGATCGCGGTGCGCAGCGACTCGTGGCGATGTGCGTCCCTGGTCACGATCACGAGGCGGCGACCGTCGGCGAGCGCGACGTCGGCCGACCGCACGACCTCCGTGTCGGGGACGACCTCCCGGAACCAGTCGCCGGGAGTCTCGGGCAGCGGCCCCGCGGCCATTCCGGGCTCCGGCTCGAGCTCGACCAGGAGCGGCGGCGCTGTCAGGGCCACGTCCCCCTCGATCCGGAGCGCGCGCTCGGCCGCGTCCCGACCGACCGCGCGCGGAACTCGCTCGGCGATTCCTCCTCGGGACGCCCAGCGCACAGCCTTCCGCACCCTCGCCGCCGCCTCAGCCAGCCGCGCCTCCGGAAGCTGGCCCGACTCCACCGCGCCGACGAGCGCGTCGCGAACGGCCACGACCGATTCGTCGAAAAGATCGTGGCCGAGGCAGAGAGCGTCCGCGCCGGCGGCAATCGCGCGCACCGCTCCCTCCTCGACGCCCACCGTCGCGGAGATCGCCCGCATCTCGAGCGCGTCCGTGATCGCGAGGCCGTCGTAGCCCAGCTCGTCGCGCAGCAGGCCGGTGAGTAGCTCGCGGCTCATCGTCGCCGGCTCCTCGCCGAACGAGCGGACGACGATGTGCGCGGTCATGATCGACTGCACGCCGGCACCGATCGCCGCGCGGAAGGGCGCCAGCGCCGCCTCCTCGAGCGACTCGACCATCGGGAGCTCGTGGTGCGAGTCCTGCGAGGTGTCGCCGTGTCCGGGGAAGTGCTTCGCGCAGGCCGCGACTCCGGCGCTCTGCAAGCCACGCACGGACGCGGCGACGTGACGCGCCGCCAGCTCGCCGTCGGCGCCGAACGAGCGGACTCCGATCACGGGGTTCAGCGGATTCGTGTTCACGTCCGCAACGGGCGCGAGGTTCAGGTTCACGCCGACCTCCGCCAGGTCGGCCCCGATCGAGGCAGCGACCTGCTCGGTGAGCTCGACGTCGTCGACGACGCCGAGGGCCGCGTTTCCGGGGTACGAGCTTCCGGTCGCGACCTCGAGGCGGGTCACGTCGCCTCCTTCCTCGTCGATCCCGACGAGGATCTCGCCCTCATCGCGAAGCGACGCCGTCAGCGCGCGGAGCTGCGCCGGCGACTCGACGTTCCAGCCGAAGAGGACGACGCCACCAAGCCCCTCCGCAAGCCGTTGCCGCAGCCAGTCCGGGGCCACCGGCCCTTCGAACCCGGGGAGGATGCACGCGAGCGCCGACCGCTCGAGCGCGTCGCTCATCTCATCCCTTGACGGAGCCTGCCGTCAGCCCGAACGCGATCTTCCGCTGGACGAGGAGGAAGAAGACGACGACCGGGATCGCCGTGAGCGTGGAGGCCGCCATGAGCGCGCCCCAGTCCGTGTTCCGGCTCGTCCCGGAGAAGTACGACAGCCAGATGGTGAGCGTGTGGTTGTCCTGGCTCGAGAGGATGACGTTGGCGAAGATGTACTCGTTCCAGGCCGTGATGAAGACGAAGATCGACGTCGCCACGAGGCCGGGAGCGACGAGCGGGAGCAGAATGCGGACGAAGGCGCCGAGGCGGCTCGACCCGTCCACCATCGCCGCCTCCTCGAGCTCTCGCGGTATGCCCATGATGAATCCACGGAGCGTCCAGATCGCGAACGGGAGCAGGAAGACCATGAACGTGAGAACGACTCCGGTGATCGCTCCCCGCGGCAGCGGGTCCTCCTGGTTCGTCAGCCCGTAGCGCGCCAGGACGACGTAGAGCGGGATGACGAGGCCCGCGGCCGGGAGCATGAGGATCCCGATCATCGCGACGGCGAAGAGCTTGCGACCCGTGAATCGGTACTTGGCGAGCGCGATCGCCGCGAGGAAGGCGAGCCCGATCGAGAGCACGACGGTCGCGCCGACGATGACGAGGCTGTTCTTGAAGGCGTCCCAGAACCCGGGATGGAGCGCCGGGTCGATGGCGTCGCGGAAGTTGTCGAGCGTGGGCGAGGTCGAGAACCAGGTCGGTGTCGCGGCGTCGATCTCGGCGTCCGGCTTGAAGGCGGTCGAGACCATCCAGAAGACCGGGAAGAACATCACGACGAAGACCGTCAGGCCGACGGCGTTCCACGCCCAGCGCCCGCGACGGCGGCTCACGCCGTGCCCTCGTCGCGCACCATCCGGCGCACGTAGAACACGGAGAGCGCCGCCACGATCAGGACCATGAGCATCGAGATCGCCGCTCCGCGCCCGAAGTCGGACTTCAGGTAGCCCTCGATGAAGACGTACACGCCCATCGTGTAGTTCGTCGGGTCGAGCTGGCCGGAGCCGATGAGGAGGTACGGCTGGGTGAACACGGCGAAGTCCCAGATGATCGAAAGGCTCGTGAGGATGAAGATGATCGGTCTCAGGATCGGGAACGTCACGTCCCGGAAGATGCGGACCGGGCCCGCGCCGTCGATCTGCGCCGCCTCGACGAGCTCACGCGGAACCTGCGCGAGACCGGCGTAGACCGTGATTGCGACAAAGGGAATCGCGCCCCAGACGATGAGGAGCGTGACCATCGCGAGCTGCGAGAACGGCGTCGCGTACCAGTTGTGCTGCGCCTCGACGAGGCCGACCTGCGAGAGGACGTAGTTGAGCACGCCGCTCTCGAAGTTCGTCATCCAGTAGAAGACCTGCACGGCCACCACCGCCGGCATCGCCCAGACGAGCACGAGCCCGGTGCTCAGGAGCACGCGCACCCACCTCGAGACCTGCGCGAGCAGGAGGCCGATGAGCGACCCGAGCACCATCGTCAGCGCGACGTTCGCGACGGTGAAGATCACCGTCCGGAGCAGCGTGTCCCAGAAGACCCGGTCGCGGAGCACCGACTCGTAGTTGTCGAGGCCGATCCACGTGCCCTTGTGCTGGATCAGCTCGGCCAGGCCGTACTGCTGGAAGGACAGGGTGACGAGCTTGTAGAGCGGGTAGCCGAGGACGGCGACGATGACGATCGCGACGGGGGCCAGGAGGAGGTACGGGCCTGCCGCGCGTAGGACGCGGGACCACGAGAAAGGCCGCCGCCGGGCCCGGATTGCTCCGAGCTCGGCGGCGGCCGTTCCGTCCGGGGCCTGAGTCGTCAAACGAGATCCTCGGTCCCGGGGTCGCTTTCTACGACTGGTTCAGGGTGAACTCGATGTTGTCGCTGGCGATGTCTGCCGCCTGCTTGATGGTGTTCTGGTTCGTGAGGATGCGCTTCAGCATCGTGCGGAGGATGTTCCCATTCTCCACGTTGACCCAGTGCTTGGCGGTCGGCACGAACCAGCTCCGCTTCGCGGCTCGCTCGTTGACGCTCGTGCCGAGCAGGCTGGTGGTGTTCGGGATGTTGCCCTTCGCCCGAAGCGCGGTCATCGAGGCGTTGTCCGTGAAGGCCTTGATCCAGGCCGCGGCCTTCGCCTTGTCCGCGCCGATCGGGACCGCGAGGTCGGAGCCGCCGAGGAAGCCCGGCATCGGCTGGCCCTTGGTGCGGCTCGGCATCACGAACTGCGCCGTCTGCGCCTTGTACTTGTCGCCGACGCAGCAGCTGAACCACGCCGGGCCGAGCATCGAGGCCGCGTTGCCCTTCGCATAGACGTCGTACGGGTTCGGCCGCGTCTCGAGCGTCGTCCTGCTCGCGCGGGACGCCGCGTTGTAGAAGGCCTTGAACGCAGCCAAGCCGGCGAGCGCCTTCGGCTGGTTCAGCGTGCCGACCCACTTGCCGTTGCGCAAGACCGCGATCTGGCCGCCGAAGTCGTACACGAAGCTCATCGCGACGTACCAGTCGGTGCCCGCGATGTACACGGGCGAGAACGCCTTGCTCTTGTTCTTCGCACCGAGCTTCTTCGCAATCGCGGTGTACTGAGCGAGGCTCGTCGGAAGCTTCTTGACGCCGGCCTTCTGGAACAGGTCCTTCCGGTAGGTGACGACGCGCGAGCCCGCGTAGTAGGGCACGCCATAGAGCTTGCCGTTGTACCGGCCCGACGCGGCCAAGCCTGCGAGCCACGTTCTGGAGTTCGGGAACGAGGCCCGCTCGGAGCTCAGATCCTGGAACGCTCCGGCCGCCATGTACTTCGTCATCTCGGTGTTCCCCATCTCGATGACATCGGGAGCCGTGTTCCCCGCCAGGGTCGCGTCGAACTTCGAGAGGTGGGTCGTCCACGACTGGTACTGAACGTCGACGTTCCAGCCCGGGTTCGCGGCCTGGAACTGCGCGTTCGCAGCCGCGACCACCTCAGGCCACCCTGACTGTGCGTCGACCTGGAGCCAGACCGTCAGGGTGTCTGCTGCTTGGCCGCCCGAGGCACCGGTCGCGCCGACACCGAGCACGGCGAGCACGGCCACCAGTGAGGCGGCTACGAAATGACGTACGTTCATTCGCATCTCTCCCGCGGAAGCCTGGGCGCCCGAGTCCTGTATTCCCCCCGCCTGGCAGTCGGCGCGGGACACCCAAGTGGTTTGTACCAATCTGCCATCAGGTGGGAGGCTTCCACAAACGACAGTCCGTGTCAAGAGCCTCGAGCGCCGAGCGAGTACGTCTCAGACTGCGTGTGTTAGCCAAATCCGGTGCGAAAGTTAGTTAAGCCGGGGCTCCCACAGGTGGTAAGTACCACACGCGGGATTGGATTTGGATCTAGGCGGCCCGGCCGTCTCGTTCGGCGGCTCGCGCGGTCCGACCGGAGCGACGCCTGCGGGTTTCCTGCGGGCGGCCCAGCGCGGTGACGAGACGATACCTGTCGCCACGGTAGATCGACTCGACGAACTCGACCGCCTCCCCCGTCTCGGAGTGCGTGACGCGCTCGAAGCGGAAGGCGGGCGAGTGGAGCGGGACGCCGAGCGCCTCGGACTCCTCCTCGTCGGTGACCGTGGGCTCGATCGTCTGCGTACCCCCGACGATCGTGATCCCGTAGCGGTCGCTCAGGAGTTCGTAGAAGGATTCCTCCTCGAGATCCGACCCGGTCAGCCCGGGCACGTGCCGCTCGCGGACGTGCAGGGTCTCGATGGCCATCGTCTCGCCGTCCGCCAGGCGGAGGCGGCTTGCGACAACGATCGGCTCGGACGGCGACACGTGCAGGATGCGTCCGAGCCGCGCTCCCGCAGGTGCGACGCGCAGCTCGAGCGTTCGGCTCGCAGGGCGCATGCCGCGCCGCCGCATGTCGTCCGTGAACGAGGTCATGGTCAGCTCCTGCGCGATCTTCGGCTCGCTCACGAAGGTGCCGGCGCCTCGGCGACGAACGACGTAGCCCTCGCGCTCGAGATCGTCCAGAGCGGCGCGCACCGTCAGGCGCGACACGCCGAGATCCGTGCTGAGCTGGCGTTCGGACGGGATCGCCTGGCCCACCTCGAGCTGCTCGATGAGGTCGAGAACGAGGTCGCGGGTCTGGCTCTGCTTCGTCACGAAGAGACCAATCGTAACGAATGGCGCCGGGTGGTCAATACCAGAGTCGCTACAGCGCCTCGGCCTGTGGTAGGACCGGAACCGGCTCGGCGGGCGAGTCGGTCGCTACCTCCAGCAGGCTCGCGCCCGTCTCCGGATCGAAGAAGTGGAAGCGCCGAGGGTCGACGGCAAGGCGCAGTCCGCTCCCGACCCGCGCGTCCGTCCGCGGATCGACCCGCGCGTTCAGCAGCGCGGTCTCGTCGGCGACGAGCCGCGCGTCCTCCTCGCCCTCGGCCTCGATGGCCTCCGGCGTGATGCGCGGCGCATCCACGGGGAAGAAGACGTGCGCGTCGGAGCCGAGCTCCTCGACGACCACGACCGCAACGTCGATGGTCGGCCAGTCGGACGAGGCGAAGGCGGCGTCCTCGAAGCTCTCCGGCCTGATCCCGAGAACCACGCGCGAGCCCGAGCCGGCAGGCCGACGCCCCGGGTCGAGGGGCACGCGAAACTGGCCGAACTCGGCCTCGTCGCCGTCGATGATCGCGTCCACGAGGTTCATCGCCGGCGAGCCGATGAAGCCCGCCACGAACAGGTCACGAGGCTGCTCGTACAGGCGCTGCGGCGCATCGACCTGCAGGA
>Ga0081455_10009364_pt1 | contig 10082 bp, 10 predicted proteins | sample TabmetS3T2R1_FD_70207 | JGI IMG/M metagenome (GOLD analysis project Ga0081455, IMG submission 70207) | Tabebuia heterophylla rhizosphere microbial communities from the University of Puerto Rico - S3T2R1 | ecosystem: Host-associated > Plants > Roots > Rhizosphere ... | reverse complement strand
CTCGCAGGCATCGATCACACGAATCATCACCCCAGGGGATTGCGGGGTGGCCCTCAAGGCTGTGTCCCATTGCCCACGGCTGTAGGGCTCATCGCCTGAGCCGCTTCGAAATAATGTCGGATTAGGGTTAAACCTATCTTGGCACGCGATTTACTTTCGGTTGTGCGTAGATTCTGCCGTCCCCCCCGTCGCAAGTAGTAGGTACGTCTCGTTGCAAGCAGCCATAGGTATTTAGGGCAAAGCCCAAATGGCATCTTAAACGCGAATTGACATCAACGACGCCGAAGGCCACGCGTGAATCTGGCCGTCCATCTTTTCTTCTGGTGTTTTGGGCCAAGGTGGCTACGCTGATTTACGCGTCAATTCTTTCACTGTCTTCTGAAACTCGTGGAGGCTGGCACCCTGGAGCGCAAGGAGAGAAACATCAACACGTCAGAAGTTAAAGATGTGCTGGATTTGTTGGAACGATATATTCGACCAGAGTGGTTGGTTCCATAGTTTCGCGACCTTGCCTTGAGAATGTACCAAAACTACTCGAACGGGAGGGGCCACAACAAGTGCTTCGGCCCCCTTTCAACGACATCCGCGACTCAGTCGCCGTTCCGCTCGCAGTGGTGTGTGATGCACCGGCGCGTAAATTTCATAAAACACACAACATGACAGTGAAAATTCAACCTGAGCACTTGCTTAAAAGAGTATGGCAAGCTAAAGGAGCCATGGGTGTTCGTGCCGAAACGCCAGAAGGAAGTTAGGAGAGGATAGCGGACAGTCAACAATGCTTGGGTCTTGTTGCCGCATGTTGGCGGTAGTTCGTGGAGTGTCGGACTCTTCATCAGCCGGTCCGGAGTTCGAGTCTTCAGCGGATCATCAAATCTTGTCAGGGGCCAAAAGCGCCTACCTGTGAAAAGATATTCTCGCTGGAATTTGGTTGTTTCGCCTTGTCGGTGGTGAGATAATCGGCGTAGCCATTGTCTCATTACGGCATGCTCCTGGCGTGGTCGGAGTAATAATGACGCTGGATGAAGGAATGACTTACGCGATGCCTCTGGAGGTGTATCTCCAGTCAGCCGTGGTGCGCGGAATCCTCGGTACGAATCAAGATCGTCTCAGCAACTATTTCATTCTTCGAGAAGGAGACGAGGTATTCTCTCTCAGGGAAGCAAAGCTAGAAGGTCCGAATCAAAAGCCTGTGGCGCTTAGTTCTGACGAGTACCTTATTTATATGCAAGAAGTATTTTTGATCGCGGATCTGAGTCCGCAATTCAGGTCCGAACGGTCAGGTTTCGAGCATCTCTATGTGAAAAAGGAGGCTAGCAAGGCGCTGTTGGGTGTGGGGCCGTTCTGGTTGCGAGGCAATATCCATCTTGTACCCGGGAGTGCCATGCATGAGCTTTTAATGGCAAAAACCCGCTTCATTCCGGTGACCGATGCGACGTTGGTTGATCGTCCAGACGTGGAACCGCGCACGTATCTCGTCAATCGAACCAAGATTGGTTTTATCACAGCCGTCGATGAAGGCTTGGAAGAATTGTAGTCGTTGGGAAAAATGGAATCGCACTATCCGACAGAAATAAACCATGTTAAAGCGGACGGGATCATCCGAATCACTTGGGATGATGGTCACGTGGGAGAATACGCGCAGGAGTATCTACGTGGGTACTGTCCCTGCGCAGCATGTCAAGGACACGGAGCACAAAGAAATTTTGTTTCAGTTCCGGGTGCCAGGTTGCAGGAGATCCGTCCGGTAGGTAACTACGCCATTGAATTTCGCTGGCACGACGGTCATAGCACTGGAATTTACACGTACGACTATCTAAGAGCTCTCTGTCCGTGCAACAGATGTAAAGAATCACGGTCTGATTTGGCTTAACACTCATCGTTGCCTTTTTTTGATTGGTCTAAAATTCTCGTAAATCTTCCGGCCCGGTAGCACTCTGAGAGTTAGGGGAAGTCTTGGCATGAGTGACTTCGCCTGCTAATGGGCGGTAGCCCGTGTCGAAGACAATTTGCCCAGGCGGCACTTGACTTAACGCACCCTGTTTTCTACTCTCGTTTTTTTACCGGTCGAGGTGAAGTATCTTTGAATTTTTCCAAGCGCGAGAGTGGCGGAACTGGCAGACGCACTAGACTTAGGATCTAGCGGGCAACCGTGGGGGTTCGAGTCCCCCCTCTCGCACCAAAATCGTAAATAGTCTATGAGATTACTGCTAGGATTGAGTGTTGGTCGATTGTCCCTGCAGCGGGATTCCCTTTCTGTGATGAATTATGAAAATAGATGTCGATGAAATAAGTCCAGTGCAACGTAAGGTCCGCGTTGAATTGCCCGCGGAAACAGTAACGAGTGGGTTTTCCCGCGCGTATGAAGAACTGCGGCGGCGAGTACGGATAAAGGGATTTCGTGCTGGTAAGGCACCGCGGGGTGTCTTGCAAGGTATGTACGGGGACGAACTTAAGGGTCAAGTGCAGTCCCAGTTGGTAGAAGATTCTCTGGGCGAGGTTATTAAAGAGCGGGGGCTGCAGATTGTTTCCCGACCCGAGATTGAAGCCAATGATCTCGTCGAAGGTAGTCCGTTTTCTTACTCGGCTGTTTTCGAGATCAAGCCGCCGATTGAAGTCAAAGACTATTTGGGTATCGAGGTCGAGAAAGTCAAACTGTCCGTTACCGATGACCAGGTGGATGAGGCGCTTCGGCGACTTCAAGAGAGTCATGCGCGCTTGGAGCCGGTTGAAAATCGCGCTATCGTCCAGTCGGGAGACTTTATCACTTTGGATTTTGAAGGATCCATTGCCGGTAAGCCGTTTCAAGGCGGAAAGGGCGAGAACTATTTTTTGGAAGTTGGTGGGGGACAGGCGTTGCCGCAATTCGAAGAGGCCGTGATAGGCCTGACTCAAGGGTTGCCCGCGAAAATTCAAGTGGCCTATCCGGAGAATTACTCAAACAACGAGCTGGCTGGCAAAAAGGTTGATTTTTCTGTGGTGGTGCGCGAGATCAAGCAGAAAGTACTTCCGGAGCTCGATGATGATTTTGCCAAAGATCATGGCGAATGCGGTTCTCTAGCGGAGCTGAGGGCGGCTCTCCGGACCCGCCTGGAAAACGAACTGAAGCAAATTCAACAGGAGGAACTCAAAGAGCAGATTATAGGTCGCCTCATTGAAACCTGTTCTTTTACGCCGCCACCGACGATGGTAGAGCGACAAACCCGCTTCCTCATGGAGCGCTATCAGAATCGGGCTCCCGGACAAGGGGGCGCTGGCCCTTCTTTAGAAGAGACGAGAAAAACACTCGAAGGGCGTGCCCAACGTCAGGTTCAAGCAACCCTATTGGTTGAAAAGATCTCTCAGCTTGAGCACATTGAGGTCTCTGATAAGGAGGTCCAGGAAAGAGTTGACAACCTGACACGTGCCGCCGGTGACAGGGCGAAAACGGTGCGCGAGGCTTACTCTCGGCCGGACACGCGTGAGGATTTACGCGCTCAAATGGTTTTCGATCGCACACTCGGTTTTTTGCTCGAACGCGCGCGCATTAAGGAGGTCGATACAACCGCCACAAAGGTTGATGAACAAGGTAAAAAAGGCTAAAATGCGTCTTGTGGTTGAGGAGTTTCCTAAGAAATGAACTTTATTCCTATTGTCGTCGAGCAAACCGGACGAGGGGAGCGCGCCTACGACATATATTCCCGGCTTCTTAAAGATCGCATCGTATTTCTTGGATCAGTGGTCACCGATGATGTGGCTAACCTGATCACCGCGCAGTTACTTTTTCTGGAATCTGAAGATCCCGACCGAGACGTTTTCTTTTACATCAACAGCCCCGGAGGGTCGGTAACAGCGGGCCTTGCTATCTATGACACAATGCAATATGTGCGACCCCAGATCTCAACTGTTTGCGTCGGGCAAGCGGCCAGCATGGGAGCGGTTCTTTTGGCTGCCGGTTCAAAAGGCAAGCGCTTCGCCCTGCCTCACTCGCGTATTATGATTCACCAACCGCTTGGAGGTTTTCAAGGCCAAGCCGCCGATATCGATATTCAGGCCCGTGAAATTCTCCGCATGCGGGAAGATTTGAATAACATTTTAATGAAACATACGGGGCAAAGTTTAAAGAAAATTGAAAAAGATACGGATCGCGATCTTTTCATGAACGGTAAGCAAGCTCAAGAATACGGGTTGGTGGACGAGGTTATCGCCACGCGACCGGAAAGCAGCCTCAAGAAATGACGGATTTAGCCAAGCGGGGGTTCTATGCCAAAGCACGGTGAGACGGGGAATCTTGTCTGCTCTTTCTGCGGCAAGAGCCAGGACGAGGTGCGTAAGCTGATTGCCGGCCCTACGGTGTATATTTGTGATGAGTGCATCGATCTTTGCAATGATATTATCGCTGAAGAGTGCGATCACGACGAGACTCTCACAGCGTCGTCCAATGTACCCAAGCCAGCCGAGATCAAGCGGGTGCTAGATCAATACGTGATTGGACAGGAACGGGCGAAAAAGATCCTGGCGGTAGCCGTTCACAATCATTACAAGCGGATTGACAGTCAGATGGTGACGGGAGATGTCGAGTTGCAGAAAAGCAACATTCTTCTGCTCGGGCCGACGGGCTCTGGAAAAACCTTGTTAGCGCAGACTCTGGCTCGTTTTCTGCAAGTTCCCTTTACCATCGCCGATGCCACCAGCCTGACCGAGGCGGGATATGTCGGCGAGGATGTTGAAAATATCATTCTCAGCCTTTTACAAGCTGCGGACTACGACGTTGAAAAAGCCCAGCGCGGAATCGTGTATATAGACGAGATCGATAAAATCTCGCGGAAGGCAGACAATCCGTCGATCACCCGAGACGTCTCGGGTGAAGGAGTGCAACAGGCGCTGCTGAAGATTATTGAAGGAACGATGGCGAGTGTACCTCCGAAGGGTGGCCGAAAACACCCGCAACAGGAGTTCCTTCAGGTGGATACGACCAATATCCTTTTCATCTGCGGTGGGGCGTTTGTCGGGCTTGAAGACATCATTCGCAAACGCACTGGGCGTAAGCGAATGGGGTTTGGCGGTGAGCTCGAAGAAAGAGATGGGAGAAGAGCCACCGAACTTCTGCACGATGTCCAGCCCGAGGACTTGTTAAAGTTTGGTTTGATTCCCGAGTTTATTGGCAGGTTGCCGGTTATCGCTACCCTAGATGAGCTGGACGAAAGCGCCTTGGTGCGCATCCTTCGAGAACCGAAGAATGCGCTAACAAAACAGTATTCCAAGCTTTTTGACATGGAAAGCGTTCATCTTAAGTTTACTGAGGAGGCGCTTCAAGCGATTTCCCGCGAAGCCATGAAACGGAAATCGGGCGCCCGTGGACTCAGGGCGATCATGGAAAACATTATGCTCGATATAATGTACGACATGCCTTCCCAACCGAACATAAAAGAGGTAGTTATTTCTGAGGACGTCGTAAACAAGAACGAGCTTCCGATTGTTGTATACACCAAGGCCGCGGAGAGCGCTTAGAGAGGAACGGATATGCTATTTCGCAATGATAAAGACAAAAAAGACGAACTGACTAGCGGCGTGATGCGCGTTCCCTTATTACCTCTCAGAGATATCATCGTTTTTCCTCACATGGTCGTTCCGTTGTTCGTCGGTCGGCAGCGTTCCATTAAGGCGTTGGAAGAAGCTACGCAAAAGCAGGGGCCGATCTTTCTTTCATCGCAAAAGGACGCCAAAACCAATGAGCCCACGGAGGAAGATATCTACAAAATCGGTACTCTGGGTACAGTTGTGCAAATGTTAAAGCTTCCTGACGGAACAGTGAAAGTTCTTATCGAGGGTAAAAAACGAGCCCAAGTTGCCCGGTTTGTGAACAGTTCAGATTTCTTTTTGGTGGAAGTGGAGGAGGCCCGGGAGATCGCTGAACGAAACACAGAGGTCGAAGCGCTAACTCGCGAGGTGCATTCGACGTTTGAGAATTATGTCAAGTTGAAGAAGAAAATACCACCGGAAATGGTCATGTCGGTTTCTTCCATCGATGACCCGGGTCGATTGGCAGATACCATTGTGGCGCATCTCGGCATCAAGCTCGAAGACCGTCAAAACCTGCTTGAGACTTTTAACGCCGCAGAGCGACTGGAAAAGGTGCTTGGCCATATGCGAGCCGAGATTGAGATCCTGGAGGTCGAGCGGCGAATTCGTTCGCGGGTGAAAAAGCAGATGGAGCGCTCGCAGAAGGAGTACTATCTGAATGAGCAGATGCGGGCGATTCAGAAGGAGCTTGGCGAGAAGGACGAATTCAAAAACGAAATACAGGAGATCGAAGAGAAGATCAAACAGAAGAAACTGTCCGCTGAGGCGCGAGAGAAGGTCGAAAAAGAGCTTAAGAAACTCAAGATGATGTCACCGATGTCGGCGGAAGCCACGGTGGTCCGAAACTACATTGACTGGATTCTCAGTTTGCCGTGGAACGAGTTTACCGATGACAAACTCGATATTACTGAGGCCGAACGGGTTCTTGAAGAAGACCATTATGGGTTGGAAAAGGTCAAAGAACGCATCCTTGAGTATCTCGCGGTGCAGAGTTTAGTGGGTAAAATAAAAGGCCCCATTTTGTGTTTGGTGGGTCCTCCAGGCGTTGGTAAGACGTCGTTAGGACGTTCCATTGCGCGAGCCACGGGAAGAAAGTTTGTCCGTGTTTCTTTGGGCGGCGTTCGTGATGAGGCGGAAATTCGAGGACATCGCCGGACCTATATCGGTGCTTTGCCCGGCAAAATTGTTCAATCGATGAAGAAAGCGGGTTCGAGCAATCCAGTCTTCTTGATGGATGAAATCGACAAGATGTCGACAGATTTTCGCGGGGATCCATCATCTGCCCTGCTCGAGGTCCTGGATCCAGAGCAAAATACCACGTTCAATGATCACTATTTAGACTTGGACTACGACCTCTCCAAAGTAATGTTTATCACCACGGCCAATACGCTGGATAGGATTCCACGCCCGCTACAAGACCGCATGGAAATTATACGGATTGCTGGATACACAGAATTGGAAAAACTGAGCATCGCTAAGCGCTATCTATTGGAAAAGCAGAAAGAGGCCAACGGTCTGAATCCGGAGAATGTTACATTTACGGATAATGCTATTCTTGGGGTGATTCGCCATTACACGAAGGAAGCCGGAGTTCGAAACCTGGAGCGGGAAATTGCTTCGATCTGTCGTAAAGCGGCGGTAGAAGTGGTGAAGAAGGATCGGAACGCCCATATTCAGGTGGGTACAAAAAGCTTGCATAAGTATTTGGGCCCTACCAAATATCGTTACGGCAAGGCGGAGGCAGAACAGAAGATCGGCGTGACGACCGGATTGGCTTGGACCGAGCTGGGCGGTGAACTTTTGGCTACCGAAGTGACTGTGATGCCCGGAAAAGGGCAACTGACTATTACAGGCAAGCTCGGTGATGTCATGCAGGAGTCGGCTCGAGCAGCCATGAGTTACGTGCGTTCTCGAGGGACCGAATTGGGATTGGAAAAGGACTTTTATCAGAAGATCGACGTTCATATTCATGTTCCGGAAGGGGCGATTCCAAAAGATGGACCCTCGGCTGGTATTACGATGGCGACCTCGCTGGTTTCGGCGTTGACCAAGATTCCGGTTTACAATGACCTCGCGATGACCGGTGAAATAACGCTGAGAGGAGCCATTCTTCCTATTGGGGGGTTGAAAGAAAAGGTTTTGGCGGCGCATCGAGCGGGAATAAAGAAGGTTCTGATCCCGGCGGAAAATGAGAAAGATATCGAGGAGATTCCTGCCAGCGTGCTAAAAACTGTAGATCTGGAATTGGTTTCTCATATGGATCAAGTGCTGAAGAAAGCCTTGGTGACGGATGATCCGGAGAATCTTTTCAAAAGCCCTCTCGAGCAGGTTGAGTCCAAGGAGGAACCCCCTCCATTCCCAGGAAAAGTTGACGAAGTTCCTGGCCCTGAGATTTTACCCCAGTAAATCATCATTTTGAACCTCGGAATACCGGGTGATTTGACACCCGGTATTCCGGCTGTTATAAAACCCCATTGCTTTATCTTTATTTTTGGATCGGCAGGATGGTGAGGGGGGCCAATGACAAAGGCGGACTTGATCGATTCGCTTGCAAAGCGATTTGAATTGCCGCGGCAAAGAGCGGAAGAGATTGTCGGCGGATTGTTTGAGGACATCTGTGCCGCTTTAAAGAATAGCGAGAAGGTGAATATTTCCGGCTTTGGTACCTTTTCAGTGTCCCACAGAAAGGGAAGAACGGGAAGGAATCCCAAAACCGGGGAAACGATCGAAATCGCCCCTTCTCGAGCAGCGAAGTTCAAGGCCGGTAAGCTTTTAAAAGAATCCCTCAGCTAGATCATTCGTCTTAGCATCGTAATAGGTAGAGTCTAAAATAAAAAAGCGGAACGGTTTGGGCTTTGACGGACAGGCGCAGGCTGGTGTTTTTTTCGTGTGGGAGGGGCGGTTAGCTCAGCGGGAGAGCATCGGCCTTACAAGCCGGGGGTCACAGGTTCAAATCCTGTACCGCCCACCAAGCAATTAACTGTACAAACAAGATCGGGGTCGTAGTTCAGTTGGTTAGAACGCCGGCCTGTCACGCCGGAGGTCGCGAGTTCGAGTCTCGTCGGCCCCGCCAATTTTTGGGGTGAAGAAACAGATCAGAGTTCGCGGAGTCAGTGAGGATGAAGACTGAAGAAGCGTTTGCTCAACGAAAATGGTACGTGGTCGACGCTCAGGGAAAAGTGTTGGGCCGCATGGCCAGTGAAATCGCGAAAGTTTTGCGGGGAAAAAACAAGCCGATTTTTACCCCAAACCTTGATGCCGGTGATTTTGTGATTGTCATCAATGCGCGTGGGGTCAAGCTCACGGGGAAAAAACTTCAAAAGAAGATCTATTATCGGCACACTGAATATCCCGGTGGTATCCGCGAAAGAACCGCGGAAAGGATGCTGGAAGAAAAACCAGAGCATCTGGTCCGCCAGGCTGTTAAGGGGATGTTGCCAAAAAATCGGCTGAGCCGGAAGCTGGTCAACAAACTTAAGATCTATGCAGGTCCCGAGCATCCCCACGAAGCACAGAAGCCAAAACCTCTGGTGATTGAAGCATAGGAGTACGGGATCGATGGCTGAGAAGATGACTATTGCAACTGGAAGAAGAAAGACCTCCGTCGCCCGCGTCTTTTTACGGAACGGCAAGGGTGCGATGTCGATCAATAATCGCTCGTTAGGGGAATACTTTGGTCGTGAAACAGAGCGAATGATTGTGCTCCAGCCTTTGGAAGTGACACAGGCTGGGGGCAGTTTTGACATCGAGGTCAATGTTCAAGGTGGCGGGACTTCGGGTCAGGCTGGCGCTATCCGCCACGGGATTACACGCGCGCTCATACAGGTCAATTCAGAATTTCGCTCGCCACTCAAAAAGGCTGGTTTTGTCACTCGTGACCCACGTGCGGTGGAACGAAAAAAGTACGGGCGCCATAAGGCACGAAAGCGACCCCAATACTCCAAACGATAAAAGCTTTTGCTGAGCCATTTTGCATCCGGCGGACCGGTGCCCACAGGTAACCTTTGCACATTGTGCTTCGTTTGCAGGATCTCTTTGGAAAGATTCACGGTCGATCTGACACTTACGCTTCCGCCGTGAAGAAGAATAATCCGATCAAGGCAAATATGCTGTTGGGTATCCAGGCGGCAACCCAAGGGGGAAGCGCGCCATTGTGGCCAAGAGAAATGCAAAAAGCCGTGAGAACCCAGTAGCCAAAACCGATGAGCATCGCCACACCGAAGCTGAACGCCATGCTACCGCTCATTTGTTTCCGCAGGGCGAAAGGTATGGCGATCAAAATCATCAGCGGGGAAAGCAACGGGAAAGCCAATTTGACTTGCAGATCGACCTCGTAAGGAGTGGCGTCTATCCCTTTGCTCTTCATGTCGAGTATCTGCTTTTGTAAGTCAAAGAAAGTAAATTCGTCAGCGTCCCGTGCGAGCAGTTTGAGATCCTCTGGGGTTTCTGAAATTGGGGCCGCGGCATTCGCCTTTTGATTGACCACTTTCCCGTCCGGCAAAAAATGCCATTCTGCTATTTCG
>Ga0081455_10009363_pt1 | contig 10082 bp, 8 predicted proteins | sample TabmetS3T2R1_FD_70207 | JGI IMG/M metagenome (GOLD analysis project Ga0081455, IMG submission 70207) | Tabebuia heterophylla rhizosphere microbial communities from the University of Puerto Rico - S3T2R1 | ecosystem: Host-associated > Plants > Roots > Rhizosphere ... | reverse complement strand
GGTAGCCGAGGAGCGCGCCGAGGGGCTGCCCCTGGCGGACGCCGTCGAGCAGGCCGAGCGCGAGCCGTGTGCGACGGGACGAGAGGTCGATCGCGAACGGGCTGTCGACGTCCCGCCGGTGGGCGAGGTGGCCGGACCGCAGAACGGCTGCCGTCGCCGCGTGGCCGAGCGACGGGGCATGGATGTAACCCTTGTTGGTGGCCAGGTCGATCGCGTCCTGCTCGGCCGCCTGCGCCTGGCCGAGCTGGGCGGACACGCTGGAGACGGAAGCCTGTGCAGCCTGGACCGCCGCGTCGGCGGCCGCGACCTGCGCCGTCACCGCTGCGAGCGCCTGATCCGCCGCGTCCGCCTGCGACCGTGCCGTCGCGAGCAGGCCCTGCAGCGACGCGATCTGCTGCTCGAGCGCGTGGATGCGACGCTCGATGATCGGGTTCGGCTGCGGGCCTCCGTCGCCGTCAACGGGTATCAGCGACGCGAGGCGGTTGTCGATGCCGCCGTCCTCCTGCGCGAGCAGCGCGTCGATCTGCGCCTCCAGGTCGTCGATCTGCCCTTCGATCGAGCCGACGTGCCCGTCGGCGGTTGCCGCCGCGGCCTGCGCCGCGGCCAGCGGCGACGTGAGCGTCGCTCGTGCCTGCGCGGCGCGGTCGGCTCCTGCCTGCGCCTCCTTCAGCTGGGTCTGCAACTGCGCCTCGAGTTCGTCGAAGACCTGCTGGTCCTGGTCGGTCGGTACGCCGTCGACGCTCTCGATGATGCTGTGCAGCGTGGCAATCTTGTTGTTGAGCTTGATCCCGAAGTTGAGCGGATCCTCGCTCGCGACGTTGCGCGACTCGTGCAGCGCGTTCTGCACGGCGTTGAGCTTGCCGTCCAGCGCGGTTCCGGCTGTCGTGACGTCAGAGCTGTTCGCCGCGGCAACGCGATCATCCACCTGCGCCGTACACGCGCGTATGTTGATCACATCCTGGTTGGCGTCGCTGGTGCCGTTGCGCACCGCCAGGTCGAGCTGGAACTCCTTGTCGATATCGGCGGCCGTGACGTGGGTGAGCCGCGAGTCCTTCAGGATGTCGAACGACTCCTGCAGCGGCTGACCGTTCGCCACCAGCCGGGCCGTGTAGCTGCCGAGCGGCGCCTTCGGTCCCTGGTTGCTGGCCGACCAGTAGACCAGGCCGGGGAAGCTCACCGCGTCCGGATAGCGCAGGTTCCAGGTGGTGGTGCGGCTCCCGGCCGTGGTGGGCAACGTGTTCGTGGCGATGACCGTCCCGTCCGGGGCCAGGAACTGCATGCTCGCCGAGGTGACGTCCTGCTTGAGCGTGTAGCTCGCCGTCACGTTCGAGCTGACCGAGCGCACCGGGTTGTCCGGGTCGTGCAGCGTGGCCAGCGAGTTGTCCGCGTCCGGCGCGTGGGTCGTGGGCGGGATCGTCGCCGGCGGCGGTGCGACCGGGGTGATCGGCGTGACCGGCGGCACCGTCTGGTGGAACCCCGCGATGTCACTGGGCTTGGTCTTCGGCGTGAGCATCCGGAGCAGCTGCGCGCAGTCGTCGCACACGTAGAAGCCGCGCCCGTGCGTGGAGATGACGAGGTCGTTGCCCTTCACCTGAAGGTCGTACACCTGGGTATCGGGCAGGTTGAGGCGCAGCGACTGCCAGTTGTCGCCGTCGTCGAATGACACGTACACGCCGTGCTGGGTGCTCGCGTAGAGCAGGTCGCTGCGCTGCGGGTCCTGCCGGATCGTCCAGAGGAAGTCGCCGGGCGCAATGCCATTGGTGATCTTCGTCCAGTGCTCGCCACCGTCGTGCGTGCGGTACGCGATCGGCGTGGTGTCGTCGAGCTGGTACCGCTGCCCGGCGATGTAGGCGGTCTCGTCGGCCTTGGGCCCGCTGCCTTGGCCCGCGTCGATCCGGCTGACCCTGGTGAACTTCTGCAGGCTCGGCGGCGTGACCTCCTGCCACTTGCCGCCGCCCTGGTGGGTCACCCAGACCCGCCCGTCGTCGGTACCCGCCCAGATGATCTTCTTGTTCACCTGGGACGGCGCGATGCTGAACACGGTGCCGTAGTACTCGGGGCCGTCCTGATCCTTGGTGATCGGCCCGCCGGAGTCGCCCAGCGTGGACGGGTCGGCGTAGCTCAGGTCCGGGCTGATCTGCTGCCAGGACTGTCCGCCGCTCGTCGTCTTCCACACCGACTGCGAGCCCGTGAAGACCGCGTCCGGCTCGGCCGGGTTGGTCACCAGCGGGTAGGTCCACTGGAAGCGCTGGTCGACGCTGCCGGCGTTCTGGCCCTGCGGGTTGTTCGGCCACACGTCGATGCGCCGCGCGCCCAGAGCGCTCTGCCCGCTGCGGTCGAAGCGGCTCATTGCGCCGGTGAACGGGCCGCAGCAGTCGCCGACGTAGAACACGTTGGAGTTGCTCGGGTCGACGGCGATCGGACCGCTCTCGCTGCCGCCGGTGATGCTGATCGCGTCGGTGCCGCCGGTGCTGGACACACAGCTCGTGCCGCGGTCCTGCTGCTCGCCGCAGACCAGGTACGGGGAGTCGTTGGTGGTCGCCACGTTGTAGATCTGCGCGGTCGAGTAGTTCTCGTTCGTGAACGTGCGCGCGCCGTCGGTCGAGACGGCCGCGCCGCCGTCGTTGGTCTCGATCATGCGGTTGTCGTTGTTCGGGTCGATCCACAGGCCGTGGTTGTCGCCGTGCGGCGTACGCACCGTCGTGAGCGTCGCGCCGGCGTCGTCCGAGCGCAGGAACGACACGTTGCCGAAGTACACGCGGTTGGGATTCGTCGTGTCGGCCCACACCTTGCTGAAGTAGAACGCCCGCTGCCGAATGTCCTGGCTCTCGTTGACCAGTTTCCACGTTGCGCCGGCGTCGTCGGAGCGGAACAGCCCTCCGCCCGGACGGGCCTCTACGAGGGCGTACACCCGGTTCGGGTCGCCGCCCGAGACGCTCACCCCGATCTTGCCGATCGGCTGATCGGCCGGCAGCCCGAAGCGCGACGTGAGATTCGTCCAGGTCGTGCCGCCGTCCGTCGACTTGTACAGCCCGCTCTGGGTACCGCCGTCGGAGAGCAGCCAGGGTTGCCGGAACACGTGCCACATCGAGGCGTAGAGCACGTTCGGGTCGGACGGGTCCATCGACATGTCCACCGCGCCGGTGAGGTCGTCGACGAACAGCACCTTCTGCCACGACGCGCCACCGTCGGAGGTGCGGAACACGCCGCGCTCGGTGTTGGGCCCGTACACGTGGCCGAGCGCCGCGACATACGCGTGGTTGCAGTCGTTGGGGTCGATGCGGATCAGGCCGACCATCTGCGTGTCGGCCAGCCCGAGGTGCTGCCATGTCCTGCCGTCGTCGACGGACTTGTATACCCCGTCGCCGGAGATGACGGTGCCGCGCAGGTCGACCTCGCCCGTCCCGATGTAGACGACGTCCGGGTTGCTCGGACACACCGCCACCGCACCCACTGACGAACTCGAGATCTGCCCGTCCGTCACGGGCGCCCACGAAGTGCCGCCGTCCGTCGTCTTCCACAACCCGCCGCCCGTCGCGCCGAAGAAGTACTCGTTCGGACGCGCCGAGCTGCCCGCGCCCGAGAGCGACCGGCCACCCATCTGCGGGCCGATATTCCGCCATTGCAGCGAGCTGTAGAGCGAGGGATCCACCGTCGCTTTGGGCGGTGCCGCAAATGCGCGCGGCGACATGAGCGATATCGCGAGTAATAGCGACGCGATTCCGCACAGGAGAATTCGGCGATTCATCGGGAGACCTCCTGGCCTGGGGGCAGCCGTTATCGCGAAATGCACAGACGATCAGACCGGCTCGGGAGATGTCGCAACGCCGGGCGGGGACACCGTCGTCCTCGACGTCACAGCTGGGACATAGCTGATGCCGACGCCCAACGTATCCCCGACCCATCCGGAATGCAAGGCAATCCGTCCGGTATAGCGTACGACAAATGTAGGAAGCAATTGCCACTTATGAATGAACGTATTACGGGAACAAGTCGATCAAGAAAATGCGCGCTCGTGATCGGCCGATATTGACAATGGCATGCGGTACGTCGGCCGCGAGTTGACCATTCACCGCCTTGGCGACGACAAGACCGAGATCGTGTGCCAAGCCGTCCCTAAGCCGCTGGCGCCAATGGGAGGCGGGGTTGGCGTGACCAAACGTGGGTTTCACCCAAACGTCTCCATTCCGTATCTCGATCGGGCAAACCGGTACGTCGTCCGCCCACAGGTCGAACGTGCAGCCGCTTTCGAGATCGAAGCGGGCGTGGTGCCAATGACAGGTCAAGATTCCGTCCTCGAGGCTGCCGCGCTCGAGCGGGAAGCCCATATGCGGGCAGCGATTGTCGAGAGCAAAGACGCGCCCACGGTCGTAGATGACAAGGATCGGACGATGGCGACCGTGCACAACGAGCCGGCCCTTCGCCTTCAGCTCCTCAAGGCTCCCCGCGAACGCGAATTCCTTGTTCGGCGCGTCCATGAGTATATCTCCTTGAAATCACGAGCATACCTCATTGAATATTGTGGCGGAACGCCGTCCCCTCGTTGATATTCGTTGATCGGGCCGACTCTCCGATTTTCAGGCAATTGCGTTCCAGACCTGCAACACGATTGGCACTGACCGGGAGACTTAACAGCCTCAACGTCAAGACCATATGGCCCCCTTTGCCTGTTGGCTGTAGTCTGAGCTTGGCTGAATGACATCAGGGCAATCAGATGGCCAAAAAGCGAAAGGCGAAGAAAGCCAAACGCAAGCGAACAGCTAAGCGTAGGAAGCGGTCCACCCGTATATTGGGTGTTCCAATTCCTACGCTAGGTAAAGGCTGACACACTACTCTCACCTCACGGCACACTTTGTGCAGAGATCATCTCTAGGTGCAGTTTTTGCAGCACCTTGAGCGGCCTCTGGTGGTGGCGACAATGTTGCGGGACAACAGGGATAGTGGAGCTGAGCGCCAGTTGAACGCGCATAACGTGCTCGGCGAGCCGCTGGAAATCTGCTCGATGCGGCCCATGACAGGGTTTCATCGGGACGGCTGCTGCAATACTGGGCGAGAAGATGTTGGCAGTCATACGGTCTGCGCCGTGATGACAGCCGCGTTTCTCGATTTTTCAAAATCGCGCGGCAACGATCTTTCGACCCCCGTGCCGGAACTTGGTTTTCCGGGGTTGAAACCCGGCGATCGCTGGTGTTTGTGTGCGCCCCGTTGGCAGGAAGCATTCAAAGCAAACCAAGCCCCCCGTGTGGTCTTGCGCGCCACGCACGAGGCTGCCTTGTCTTACTGCTCGCTCGCCGATCTCAAACGCCTAGCCGTGGATTTGGCGTGAACTGGGGCACTGGGACCAATATCCAGCCGATAACAAAGACCGATGACCAAGTTCCCCATGACCGCCGCCGGTTACTCGGCTCTTCAAGATGAGCTGAACCAACGCATGGCGGTCGAGCGACCACGTCTCATTCAGCGGATGCAGGAAGCGATTGCCGACGATTCCAACTTGGCTGAGAATTCGGAATACCACGCGGCCCAAGCAGGCCAGCTGATGAATGAAGCGCGTATTGTCGACCTTGAGGACAAGCTTGCGCGCGCCGAAGTGATCGATGTGTCAAAGCTTTCTGGCGATACGATCAAGTTTGGCGCCACGGTGACATTAATCGATGCGGATACCGACGAGACGAAGGTGTGGCGCATTGTTGGTGAGCCAGAAGCCAACGCGAACAGCGGGAAAATTTCAGTAAATTCACCGATCGGACGAGCGTTAATCGGAAGGGCCAAGGGCGATGCCGTGGAGGTCGTGGTTCCAACTGGTGTTCGGACCTACCGAGTCCAAAAGGTGGAATGGCTTTGATGCTGAGTAACGACGAACAAATGCGCATGATGATTGCCCTGCAGGCGCATGTTCAACGGCTTGCGGGGGACGTTGGTGAGCGTAACGTATTTCATACCGCGGCGCTGAACGATGCAGCATCATACATCGAGAGTGAATGGAGCGGCCAAGGTTATACTGTCAGCCAGCTCGTGTACGAAGTATCCGGAGTCCGTTGCGCAAATCTCGAGGTCGTCCGTGACGGCAATGCGCGCCGGCGCCAGATCCTGCTGATTGGAGCGCACTACGACTCAGTCGTAGGAAGCCCGGGCGCCAACGATAATGCAAGTGGTGTCGCTGCGTTGCTTGAAATTTCTCGTAAGTTCGTAGTCATCGAGCCCGCAATGACAGTTCGCTTTGTCGCGTTCGTAAATGAGGAACCTCCGTTCTTCATGAATGAACAACAGGGCAGCGTGGTCTATGCAAAGTCAGCGCGCCAGCGCGGCGAGGACATTCGACTGATGGCGTCGCTGGAAACCATAGGCTGGTACAGCAACAGGCCGGGCAGTCAGCACTACCCGCCCTTGTTCAATCTGTTCTATCCAGACCGTGCGGACTTTCTCGGCTTGGTATGTGATTTCCATTCACGCGCGGCGATGCGGCGGCTGGCGCAAGCTTTCAAAGCACATTCCGAATTTCCATTGCAGACGGTAGCGACCTTTCGGTTTGTTCCCGGCGTCTCCTGGAGCGATCACTGGTCATTCTGGCGTCAAGGCTACCGCGCCGTGATGATTACGGATACCGCGCCCTATCGTTATCCGCACTATCACGCCGCTACCGACACGCCGGACAAGCTTGTGTATCCTGAATTCGCGCAGGTAACGCTCGGGTTGTGTGCGGCTTTCATAGACATTGCGCAAAAGGGTCTGGACTAAATTCCATCGAGAACGCGTCTAAAAAGGTGTTGCGAACTCTTTTCTCGAGAGGTAATTGCGCTCTCATGTGAGTGGAATGGACAAGTTGCATGACTACAAACCTGGCCTCATCGTGCGGACTGACGGCTGCAATCCCTGAAACTAAAGGGTATGCCTCCGGGCTAATTTATTTATGACTGCCGTCCACCAAACCAAAAACGAAACACGTGCATTTGAGGCGGACGTCTCAAAGCTGCTGCATCTGATGGTGCATTCTGTCTATTCCGACAGAGACGTCTTCTTGCGTGAACTGATCTCCAACGCTGCCGATGCTTGCGAAAGACTAAGATACGAAGCAATCGCCAGCCCCGCTCTGCTCGGCAATGACTCGACGTTCAGAATCACGCTTGCCATCGATGCCGATAAAAAAACGCTCACTGTTGAGGACAATGGCATTGGCATGAATCGCGATGAGTTGGTCCAGGCACTTGGGACCATCGCTCATTCTGGAACTAGGGCCTTCTTGGAGAAGGTCGAGGCGAGCCAGAATAACGGCGCGGGTACGGCCCTGATTGGCGAGTTCGGTGTTGGCTTCTATTCCGCTTTCATGGTGGCGGACCAAGTTGACGTGATCTCCCGCCGCGCTGGTTCCGAGGAGGCGTGGCAGTGGTCCTCTGACGGCAAGGGCACCTATTCGGTGGCACCGATTGCGCTTGCGGATGCCCCAAGTCGAGGCACTCGGGTCGTCCTACACCTAATGCAAGACGCAGTTTCTTATACGGAGCGTTTCACGCTCGAGCGCGTCGTTCGCGATCAATCAGGGCACGTTCCGGTTCCGATCGCAATCGTGGAAAAACCGGGTGCCGAACCGGCCGAAGTGGCAGACGGGGCAGCGCTCTGGACGAAACCAAGATCGGAGATTTCCGCGGCGGACTACACCGATTTCTATCGCAGTATTGCCGGACATTTTGATGAACCGGCGCTGACCATCCACTTCCGTGCTGAGGGTCGACACGAATATACCGCGCTCGCATTTGTTCCGGGCTCCCGCCCGTTTGACTTGTTCGATGCCCATCGTAAGGGTCGCGTCAAATTATACGTCAAGCGCGTCTTTATTACTGACGATACCGATGTCTTGCCACGATATCTTCGCTTTGTCCGTGGACTCGTCGACTCTGCTGACCTGCCGCTGAATGTTTCGCGCGAGATGATCCAGGAAAGTCCTGTCTTCACCGCAATCCAGAAGGGAGTCACAAGCCGCTTACTCAGTGAGTTGGAAAAACTTGCGGCGAGTGCGCCAGAAGCTTACGCCAAAATCTGGGATAACTTTGGTGCCGTATTAAAAGAGGGCATCTATGAAGATTTCGAGCGCCGTGATGCGCTTCTGGCATTGTCGCGCTTCAAAACGACCGCATCCGTTAACGAGTGGCGAAGTCTGCAAGACTATGTCACTTCGCTGAAACAAAACCAGACCGCAATCTATTATATAGCAGGTGATGACACTGCTCGTCTTGAAACCTCCCCCCACTTGGAGGCCTTTCGCGCCCGTGGCATTGAGGTGCTATTTCTCACCGACCCTGTTGATACCTTCTGGGTCGCGTCAGGGACGTCTTTCGAAGCTAAGCCATTCAAGTCGATCACCCAAGGAGCGGCGGACCTCGGGCTAATCCCACTGCTCGATACTAACTCCCAGCCATCTCCTGAGATTGACCAATCCGTCACTGCATTCCTTGCGTTTATAAAGACCGAATTGGGCGATGCGGTCTCAGATGTGCGCCCATCGGATCGATTGATGGACAGTGCGGTGTGCCTGGTCGCCCCGGAACGTGGGCCGGACCGACAATTGGAGAAGCTTTTGGCTGGTACCGGACGTCTCAAAGCTGCCGCGAAACCTGTTCTCGAAGTCAATCCCCATCACGGCCTCATCAAGGCGCTAGCATCATTGGGTGACGACGATCGGTCATTCAAGCAGGACGTCGCACATTTGCTGTTCGACGAGGCACGGATCCTGGAAGGAGATCGCCCGGAAAATCCAGGGAAGTTCAGCGACAGATTGGCGCACGTCCTTAGGCGAAGCCTCCTTTCCACTCGCACATGAATAATGGCGCCACGTTTCAGACCGTCGACGAACGTCTGAGAAAGCCGAGGATTTTGATGCCGATTTCACGCCGCAGACTGATTGCGAGCCTTGGATCTGCTCCCGCATTGGTTTCGAGCGTGGCAAAATCTAAACGGGTGCCTACATTTGTGCTGAAAGGAAAGGGCATCCATGTCAGAAGAGCGAGACGACCAGGAACGACCGTGCCTTCATTGCATAATAGTCGAACTGATTGATGATTTTTTTGCAGAGTACCCCGCAACAACCGGTGAGTCAGACACAATCGATACTGATGAAGTGATTACCGCAATTGCAAAGACGGTGGCAGAACTAACTTGCAGCCAGGACGGTACGACCCGCCAGCAATTGATCGAACGGCTGACGCGCGAGATTATGAATTATGACGCAGAGTTTCGTCAGGACGGCCGAACAGGTGCAATTGGGTCCGCTGCACGGCACTAGACAATTTCTGCGAAAACCAGCGACGAGATTGATCTGATTGCCAGGCTCCAAGGTTTCCATTTGTTGGACATTCGCTCGAGTGGGTTTGCAAGGATGACATTGGTGTCGTAGGCGGAAGCGTCATCCGAGGTCAGGGCGGATTGGCATAAGGAGCGTCAAGTCGTATTGCCTTCCATTCCGACAACCAGCTTCTTCTTGCCATTCAATCCAGGAACGAATGGAAAATTTGTCCGAATATGGGGCCTCGGCGGCTTATAATCGGCACACTATGGCTGAGCTATCGGAATCCAACTCGCTAGAGCTACGCATCGCATTTCACAACGCGGTGTCGCGCTCTCAAGATTGGACGGCTGATGTTGGCGAACCCAGAGTAAGGCTTTGCGGTAGGTTTTGCCCCATCGGTGAGGTGTGCCAGGAAATCGCTGATCTCTCCGATCCGCTACCCGAGGCCATTCTTTCGGTCTTATACAAGGAGACAAAAGCCGGCGATGATATGCTCGCGCTGAAAATGGATGAAACCTATCGCGGAGCCGGCCGCCACCTGCTGCGCCTCATTGAGAGGCGGAAAGACGAGATTCGGCGGCAGAAGGAAAAAAAATATAGCTTGTCCCTGTCGTAAATTGACTCCGGTGGGCGCCGGCGAGAAATCGGACGATCCTGTGTGGGATGTGGGATCTCCAGGCTGACCTTTGGCTTGATCGCTGATCTAATTCGGTCCGCGGGGCGCTGGAGGCAGAAGTCCTCGTGCTATGGCAAAGAGCTTGAAAGCTGCAGACATTTCGAATGTAGATGTGGATAGAGCTGG
>Ga0081455_10009362_pt1 | contig 10082 bp, 15 predicted proteins | sample TabmetS3T2R1_FD_70207 | JGI IMG/M metagenome (GOLD analysis project Ga0081455, IMG submission 70207) | Tabebuia heterophylla rhizosphere microbial communities from the University of Puerto Rico - S3T2R1 | ecosystem: Host-associated > Plants > Roots > Rhizosphere ... | reverse complement strand
TCGCCGGTGCGCCGCGCATTGTCGACGGCGCGGGCGGCGATCTCGGTCGATTGCGCGACCTGGCGGCCGATCTCGGAGATCGAGGAGGCCAGCTCCTCGGTGGCGCTTGCGACGGTCTGCACGTTGGCCGAGGTCTGGTCGGAGGCCGCCGCGACGATCGCCGCCTGACGGTTGGTCAGCGTTGCCGTCGACGACATCGACTGGGCGGTGTCCTCCATGATGGAGGATGCGGCCGACAGCCCGCCGACCAGCTCGGTGACCTTGGCTTCGAAGGTGCGGGTGAGCTCGTCGAGCATCTGGGCGCGGCGCATCTTGCCGTCGCTCTCGGCGGCCTTCTCGGCGGCGAGGCGCTCCGCCGCGATCATGTTGTCCTTGAAGACGCGCACGGCGGACGCCATCGCGCCGATCTCGTCGCCGCGCTCGGCGCCGGCGATCTCGCCGGAGACATCGCCGCTGGCGAGCTGCGACATGGTGGCGGTGAGGTCGACGATCGGCTTGCAGACGCGGCGGCGCACCATCACGATCAGCGCGGCGCTGGCGCCAACGACCGCGACGAGGCCCGCCAGCGCGATCAGGAAGCTGAAGCGCGCGGAGGAATAGGCCGAGCCCAAAACGTATTCGGCGTTGTTATAGAAAGCGTCGCGGACCTCGACGACCGAGCCGAGGCCGATCTGGGATTCGGCATAGAAGAAATCGACATTGTGCTCGTACTTGCCCGAGGCCGCGCCGTCCTTGGCGAGCTTCAGCTCCTTGCCGAACCTGCCGACGTAGATCTCATTCATCTTCTCCAGCGCCGCCGCCACATTGGGCGGCGTCGCCGGGTTGCCACGCAGCTCCTGCAGCGACATCAGGATCTGGTCGGCGCGCGCCTGCGAGCGGGAATATTCCATCTTCTCGGCCTCGGTGGCCGCGCGATTGGCGCCGACGAGGTTCTTGTGGATGCTGGCATTGTAGCCGCCGACGTCGCGCAAATTCCAGGCGATGTTGGCGTAGACCGCCTGCCGGTAGGCATCGCCGTCGAGCTTCGCCATGCGGCGCACCTGCTCGTCGAGCAGCTTGGTGACCGCGGCATTGAATACGGCGTTGTCGGCGACGATCTTTCTGGCGGCATCCTTGCGCGCCTCGGCCGGGCCGTCGATCGCCTTGTCCATGGCGTCCCGCAGCGCGTTGAATTTCACGTTCAGCTCGTCGATCCCGCTGCCGATCGTCGTGGCGTCATCGAGGCTGCTGGACAGGTTCTTGCGGACCGCGTTCATCTTGTCGCGTGCGCCGTCGGTGTTCTTGCGAAGCTTTTCGTTGAGTTCCTTGCGGACCGCGGGATCGACGGCGGGCGGCCCGTAGAGAATGTTGGTGGCAAAGCCACGCTCGGAGTTCATGTAGCGCGGGATGTCGCCGACGGCACGCACCACCTCCAGCCGGCTCTGGGCCAGCGAGACCTTCTCCATGGTTTCGTATTTTGAGACCGCCACATAGACGGCGAGCCCGCCGCCGACGGCGGAAAGCGAAGCGATGGCAGCAGTCAGGAGGGTACCGATTTTCATGGGATTTTTATGCCAATTGGACTGGTACGTAAGGTGCGGGCCACCAGTATAAGTGGTGCAAATTAATCCAGAGTTACGCTTGGCTGCGCCGCGCCGGCGCCTTCCAACTCATCTTGATGGCAAAGCTGCGGATTTTCGCCCGCAGCGCCCGGGTAGAGGAGCTCAAAACATGAAGATCGTTATCATCGGCGGTACAGGCCTGATCGGCTCGAAACTGGCCCCGTTGCTGCGGGCGCGAGGTCACGAGGTAGTGCAGGCCTCGCCGAGCCGGGGCGTCAACGCCGTGACCGGGGAGGGCCTGCAAGCGGCGCTTTCGGGCACCGATACCGTCGTCGACGTGTCGAATTCGCCCTCGTTCGAGGACAAGGCCGTGCTGCACTTCTTCGAGACCGGGACGCGCAATTTGGTCGCGGCGGCGAAAGCGGCCGGGGTCCGCCATTGCGTCGCGCTGTCCGTGGTCGGCACCGACCGCCTGGAGAGCAGCGGCTATTTCCGCGCCAAGCTGGCGCAGGAGCGGCTGATCGAGGCGTCCGGCCTCGCCTATACCATCCTGCGCGCCACCCAGTTCTTCGAGTTCGTCGGCGGGATCGCGGATTCCGGGCGCAGGGATGGCGACGTCCATGTTTCCAGCCAGTTGATGCAGCCCATGCTTTCCGACGATGTCGCAGAGGCGCTGGCGGACGTGACGCTTGGCGAACCTGCGCGCGGCATCCGCGAGGTCGCAGGTCCCGAAGCTGCGCCGCTGTCCGACTTCGTCGGCCGTTGGCTGCGCAAGAAGGGCGATACGAGCCGGATCGTGGCGGGCGCCGAGGTACCGTATTTCGGCGCGCCGCTGGCGCTGCGGACACTGGTGCCCGACGACGGCGCGCGGATCATGCCGACGCGTTTTGATGAATGGCTGGGCAGGGCGGTGTAGGGGCGGTGGCGCGTATGCGCCACGCCGAACTTGTCATTCCCCGCGCATGCGGGGAATCCAGTACGTCGCGGCTTCTCGGTTCAATTAGTGCGGTCTCTGGAATACTGGGGCGCCCGGTCAAGCCGGGCGATGACAGGTGAGTGTGGGTCGGCGTTCTCGCTACCATTAATGCCGACGTTCGTGGCGATGGGCTTCGCTTTACCCCAGATCGCTCACTGCGTTTCTTCCGTCGTGCTCTTTGCGGCGGAACGCGGTTGCGCAGGCGCCTTGGAGCCCATCTCCTGGCAAGGCAGTTGCATCCAAGTGCCGTCGGTCGCCTGTTGGTAGGCATGGCAGGAGGACGGAGCCGGCGCCTCGGTCGCTTTCGCCGTGTGCGAATGCGCGCTGGAATTTCTGGCGAGCGTCGGTGCTGCCAAAGTGAGGAGGGCGGCCGCCGAACCGAAGAAGATCGCTTGCCCTAGTCGCATATGAAATCCTCCTTTGTCGAAAGCGAATGCTTTCTTCCTAAAAGGAATTGTGGAAATTTTTGGAAGGTGCGGCGAGCATTGCCCGCGCTTGCTTAACGCTTTGCAAACGCGGCGCGGCGACCGGCGCATTCGAAGGAAGAAATCTGTCGTTTCGCGGAGGAACCAGTTCTTTCGGCCGGGCGTTGGCCTGCATCATGCCGAAGGTGCGGCGTCCATGCGTCCTGAAAAGTCACTCTTCAATGCGCTATTGACCCATTTCCTGATGGGTGTGGCGCTTGGGCTATCGCTGGTCCTGTTGCTCAGCCTGATCGATGCCTTCCATGTCAGGGATCTCGTCGCGAAAAGTACAGCGCCTGTTCAGACCACGGTGATGCTGGTCACGACCTACGGCCTGATGTTCGGCATCGGCGCGGCACTCACGGGGCTGGTGCTGACGCTGGAAGACGAGGGCTGAGGCAAGGCGGCTTGCCTGATCAACGTCGCAGGCGCGCGATCGTGCCCGCAACGATCTGCATAGTGACGCCCACCACCCACCCTGCCATGATCATCGATATCCACCCCAGATGCGGATCGTGACGCAGCACGATGACCCCGACGCAAGCGAACGCCGAGAACGCCGCGAGGAAGGTGCCGACTGCGCTCAGCAGTTCCGGCGCATCGATCTTGCCGACCCAGGCGCCTTCCTTGGCCGGGCCGTTCGCCGCGCTGAAGGGCAGGGGTGGTGTGTCGATGCCGAGATAGAAGCCGACCGCGCCGCCGATCATCATCAGCAGCAGGAAGGCCTGGCTGGTAAGCACCGCGTAGCTGGTTCCCACCAGCGCCGCCACAAACAATCCGCTCGCCGCGCCTGCCATCGCAAGCCCAACGCGTTCCAGAACGTGGGCAATCTTTCGAACGCGAGTTTGCATGGTGGTGAGCCCACCGGTTACGTTGCCGAGATTAGGACGGTTTCCGGCATGGGGAAAGCAACCTGTCCGTGAAGTTGGTGTGCCGGATTGATACGGCATAGCATCCGGCCGTCAACGCGACGGGCCTGCGCGCAACAACGAGACACGGGAGCACGAGCCGATGAGCCTTTTCGACAATCCATTCGATCCCGCGCGCGAGGCGGCGCTCGTCACCGGCGCCGGCAACGGTATCGGGCGGGCGATCGCGCAGGCGCTGGTCGGCGAGGGCGTGCGCACGGTGTTTGCCGACGTCAATCGCGACACCGTGACCGCAGCCATCAAGGCCTCGGCCCGGCCGGACCTGGCGATGCCCTGGATCGGCGATCTCGCCGACCCCGCGGCACGGAATGCGCTGCTGAGCGAAGCAGCCAACGTGCTCGGCTACGTGACGCATTTCGTGCACAGCGCCTCGCCGCCGCGGCGCGAGCGCGATCACGTGCTCGGCGTCACCACGGAGATCTGGGCGCAGATGCATGCGGTGAACCTGGAGGCCGGATTCCATCTGTCGCGCGAATTGGCGCGAAAGCTGGTCGCCGATAAACGGCCCGGCTCGTTCTTGCTGTTGACCTCGCTGCATGCCGGCACGCCGCGCAACCTGCCGCATTACTCGACGTCAAAGGCGGGGCTGTCGATGCTGGTGAAGGAACTGGCCAAGACATTCGGCCGCTTCGACATTCGCGTCAATGCGCTGGTGCCCGGCGCGATCGCAGCCGGCGGCTTCGTCGCCGACCCTGCGCTCGCCAGGCACATTCCGCTCGGCCGGCTCGGCGAAGCGAAAGACCTTGCGCCGCTGGCGCTGGCGGTGCTGTCGAACCGGATCTCGGGTTACGTGACCGGCGCGGCGATCGTGGTCGATGGCGGATTGTCGCTAACCAACTGGTTTGAGCCGCCGGAATTGGGGGAGTTGTAGAGGGGAGGAAGTAGGGCGGGTTAAGCTAAGCCGTAACCCGCCGCTTTTTGCGGGGGGATGGCGGATTACGCCTTGCGGCTAATCCGCCCTACGAGATTCACTAATCCGCCCGCTGCATCGAGAGTTGATGCTTGGCGTGCCATTTCGGGCCCGGGCCGCGCATGTAGTGCAGCTCGGGCCGGTAGGGATTGCGGGCGACGTCGAGCCGCCTGTTCCAATCGATCGCGATCTCGATCAGGCGCCGGAGGAGCAATTGCATGGCCAACATGGCATCACCTCAATGCGGCTTGCCGAGCACGGACGAGAACGGCAGGGAGAAAATTTCCTGGTCGAGGTCGTCGCTGACGTGCAGCGTCCAGTCGCGCCAATCTTCCGGGTCCTCCAGCATGATCAGCGATTGCACGACGCGGGCGGCGTGGGCGCGCACCTCGGCGAAGTTTTCGACAGCCGTACCGCGCTGGTCGATGCATGCGCCTTCGGAATTGGAACAGTGGAAATAGACGTGTGCCATATCCGCCTCCTGCGATTCTGATTCGCGGCTCAAAATAGCAGGCGGAAGACCGGCTTAGTATTCGGGGAGATTGCGTCCGGGATACTACGGGGGAGGCTGGCGACCTCTGGTGGAACCGTGCAGATGCCTAGATTTGTCTGAAAATTATCGATGGCCACGGGAGGAACGAGAGTTCCGGCTTGATCGTTTTATCGGCAGGCCGCGGCGACACGCGAGCGCCCGCGACATTGACCGACGAAACCCGGGAGAGCGTCATGATGTCGGAAATGCAAATCCATACGATTGCGCGCCAGATGATGGAGAAGCACGGCCTCACCGCGATCGCGCAAGCGGCGCACAACGCGCTGGCCTGCGAGACCAAGGGCGACATCGAGGAAGCCAAGGAGTGGCGTCATATCGAAGACGCCATGAAGCTGATGCGGGGGCCGCATCAGAGCTAGCGTCATCGGTCCGGATGCGGCGCGTCGCATCCGGACGTCGCATCCGGACGATGATTTACCGCAGCGGCATCGGCGGGCGGACCACCGGCTCGCCGTCATCTGCGATCGTTTGCCGGGGCGGCGCAGGCGGCGGCGCGGCGATCTGCATCGGCGGGGGCGGTGCCGCTGGCGTAGCCGCCATCGGTGCGGGTGAGTAGGACGGCGAATAGGACGAGACCGGCTTCGGCTTGCGCACCGGCGGGGCCGCCGGCCGCGCCACTGGAGGCGGTGCTACTGCGGCAGCTCTGACCTCCGGGGCCCTGGTCTCGGAAGCCTTCGCCTCAGACGCCTTCACTTCAGACGCCTTGGTCAATTCACGCGCCATTTGCGCCTGGCTTGCCTTGAGCTGGGCGATGGTGGCTTTCAACTCCTCGACCTGCTGCCCCATCGCGGCGAGATCCCGCGACATCGATTGCAATTGGGCCGCATCAGCAGAAGGAGCCGGCGCCACGGCGGCGGCGGTGGCCGCCGGTTCGGGCTGAGCGGGCGGTGCCGTGGCGGTAGCCGGTTGAGCGGCCTGATCGGCCGCGGCAGTTTCCGTCGCCGGCGCGACCGGCTGCTCGGCGAGGGCGGGCTTGGCTGCCGAGGGTAGGGCCGCCAGCAGGAAAGGCGGCGTCCACTCGGCGGCCATCGCCTTGGCATCATCGCCATAATGCTGCCAGGCAGCGGCAGCGATGGCGCCGACAAGCCCGAGCAGCGCCATGACCGTGCGCCTGACCCATTTGGACATCGGCCGGTCGTCCAGAACCTTGAGGCCATCGACCTTGATATCGCCCGGCCCGGCAGGCTCGCCGGCGATTTCGCGGCTGACGCTGATCTCGGGGGTATCGGGGGCGCTGAATTTGGGTTCGGCCTGCCGAACCGTCGCGCCGACCGAAATCGAAGGCGCGACGTGAACTGGCGGGGCTGCCGGATCACGCGCCAGTGGCGGCGCCTTTTCGGCATGCGGCGTTTTTTCGGCATGCGCATGCAGCAGCGATTCGATCGCAAAGACGTCGTGCGGATCGGTGTCTTTCAGCGTTGGCATGGATTGCATTGGCGGTCCCTTGCTCAGTCCAATGTCACCCGGATCAGGGCGGCGAGCATGTGCTGCTGCGCGGAAAACCCTCTGCCCAGCCGCAACACGGCCAGCGAGGTTTGACCAAAGCAAGGCGAACTCGTGGAGAGGTTGAGGCCGCGATGGCCGAAGGGTGTTGGAACCGGGGGAAAACCCCCTTTAGAGGGCCGCGCCGGCGATGTCGGCGCGGTGCCGGGCGTGCCATTTCGGGCCGGGGCCGCGCATGTAGTGGCGCTCGGGACGGTAGGGGTCACGGGCGCGCTCGATCAGGCGGTGGCACCGCGCCAGCATCGCGTCGATGCGGCGGAGCAGCGGCATGAAGGGCGGGCGCGCCGGCAGCATGGCTTTTCTCTCAGTGCGGTTTGCCGAGGACGAAGGCGAACGGCAGAACGAAGAGTTCGTCGTCGAAATCGTCGTTCACATGCACGACCCAGTCGCGCCAATCTTCGCCGTCGCGCCCCATGATCATCGAGCGGACGATGCTGGCGGCACGGTCGCGCGCCTCGGCGAGATCGCTCACGGCTTCGCCGGATCGGTCGATGCGCACTTCCCGGGAGCTCGAGCAGTGGAAATAAACCTGGGCCATGGTGGGCCTCCTGCGTTTGGGCCGTTCTGCTTCATTGGTTGCAGGATAGCCGCGCCAGGTTCTTGTCCTCTGTGATGCACGTCACATTTACTACTTAAGATTTTATTAAGACTGTAGTGGTGAAGTTTTAGGCAGATGGAATCGCAGCGGAACCGGACCTCCCGAGCCGGCAGTTGCAAGAGAAGGCCGGCGGCGTAATGCCCGCCGGCCTTTTCTCTTGGCGCTACGGTCAAAAGTCACAGCGCTGTGAATCGGCGTCCGGAACAGCATACCGGCCTCGCTCGTTCGTTCTTCACATGTGAATGGAGGAATGAGCGATGACGAAACTGAAGCTGCTCGGGGCGACCGCTATCCTGGCATTGGGGTTTGCGACACCGGCAATGTCGCAGGAAGCAACCCAGGAGCCCGGCATGATCGGGTTCAGCTACCCGAACTCGAACTATCTGCGTGGCGGATACGGCGTGCGTACGCCGAGTCCCTATGACTACAGCTACTACCATGAGGGCTACTACGGGCCTCGCGTTTATTACGGGCCGCGCGCATATTACCGGCCCGGCCCCGTCGGGCTGGCAGCCGGTGTAGCCGCCGGTGCGATCGGAACGGCGGCGGCAATCGCGGGCGCGCCGTATGTTGATTCCTACGCTTATTATGACGGGCCCGGTTATTGGTAGAGCCGGGCATGCGAACTACAACGAAGCGGCCGCAAGGCCGCTTTTTTGTTGGCTGCCTATCGTGGCCCGGATGAGCGAAGCAGTGAAAAGATGCTGATCGATCCGGGGATTATCTCCTGACAATCAAGCTCGGTCTTAGCTGTTTCCACCCGGCGTTCAGGTTCATTTGCCGCAAGCCTCCGCCTTGCATGCGACGGGCGAGCATGGTTCGAGTGTATCATCATCCAATATCTAAAGGGTGAGCTCCGATGGGCAACCGCATTCTCGTGTTTTACGGCTCCTACCGCTTCGACCGCATGGGCATTCGGCTGGCGCAATACGTGGTCGAGGGATTTCGCGCGCGCGGCGACGATGTCGAATTGATCGACGCCAAGGCGATCGGCCTGCCGATGCTCGACCGGATGTACAAGGAATATCCAAAAGGCGGCGCGCCGGAGGTGCTGGAAAGGCTCGCCGGCCAAATTCGCGGTGCCGACGGCTTTGTGTTCGTCACCGGCGAATATAATTGGGGCATGCAGCCGGGGCTGAAAAACCTCACCGACCATTTCCTTGAAGAATGGTTCTGGCGGCCGGCGGCGATCGCAAGCTACTCGGCCGGCCGCTTCTCTGGCGCGCGCGCGGCGCTCGCCTGGCACGGCACGCTTTCGGAAATGGGCATGGTGGTGATCTCGAGCTCGATCGCGGTCGGTCCGATAGCGCAGACGCTTTCGGAAGACGGCAAGGCGACGGGCGAGGGCGGCAAGGCGCTCGCGCACGCGTTTCCGCGCTTTGCCGATGATCTCGCCTGGTGGATGGAAGCGGCGCGGGCGCAGCGGGAGCGCAAGAAGCCGCCTTATTGAGAAGGCCGGCGCGAACCAGCGTCGGTTGATCCCGCGGGGCGGCCGTGCGTTTGCGGCGTGCCTGGCCTTCGAAGCGCAAAAGTCTCGCCTATTTTTCGCCACGCGCGGGCAACAGATTGGTTTTGCCCTTCACCTCCGGGCCTTCCGCGTTCCGCTCGCCGAGCTTTTTTGCGGAAACGGCTGCCGATCGCTCCATGCACGGGTAGGAATTGATGTCGCCTGCAAAGATCGGCTGTGGCCTGCTTGTTGTCACGGTGTTGGCCGCGCTCAGCGGTGCTGCGATCGGCGCGCAGAACCTCGACCAGGGCAAATCGCCGCAAAAACTGTTTGCCGAAGGCTGCGCGTCCTGCCATCGCAGCCCGCGCGGGCTCTCCAAGGATCGCTTCCAGCTCACGCTGTATCTGTTTCTGCAAAAACACTATTCCAGCGGTTCGAGCTCCGCCTGGGCGCTGGCGTCCTACCTGGAGTCCGTCGACAGCGGCAAGCGCGCTGCGGCGAAGCCGGCGAAATCCGCGTCGCGACCCTCGTTCCGCCCGCCAGCGCCAGTACCGTCGCGCTAGCCCTTTCGCCATCGCTTGCTCACCGCGGCGCTACGAAATCTCCCCAAGCTTGTCATCTTTTCGACGCGCCCCGGCATAGCATCACAAATGTGTTGTGGCGTGGGGAGTAATGACAATGGTAGTGGCGGAACTTCAGACCAAGGTGGAGAAGTACGAGAGTAGGGCCTCCAGATGCGAGGCGCAGGCGCGCGAGGCCAAGGACAAGGCACAGCAGACCTTTTACGAAGTGCTGGCCGGTTATTATGCGAGCCTGGCGACGGATTTCCGGAAAATCCTCGAAAAGCGAATGGTCGCGTAAGCCGCCAATCTACCGCGGATTTATGGCGGATTGGCGCTGTGCTAGTCCGCCATACATGCCATACATAGCGACCGACGTTCCCTCATGCGCCGCCGATCGCGCGGGTGATCGTGCCGCTGCCGCCGCAATGCGGGCAGAGCGCGCCGGTGATTCGCCCGCTGCCGTGACATTCGGGGCAGATGTCGTCGCCGGTGCCGGGTGTGCCGCGGGCGGCTTCATCGCCGGGATTGAGCATCGGAGTGGCCGCCTGCATCTGGGCGTTCGAACGCTTTCTCGTGCTTTGCGAATTTGGCGCCTTGT
>Ga0081455_10009361_pt1 | contig 10084 bp, 8 predicted proteins | sample TabmetS3T2R1_FD_70207 | JGI IMG/M metagenome (GOLD analysis project Ga0081455, IMG submission 70207) | Tabebuia heterophylla rhizosphere microbial communities from the University of Puerto Rico - S3T2R1 | ecosystem: Host-associated > Plants > Roots > Rhizosphere ... | reverse complement strand
TTGGAAGAGCGAAAATTGCCTTTCGCGCTGCGCGCAGACTCTCAAGTCGATCGCCAATATTCGAGCCGAGTGCGACTGCGGTTCTCATTTTCGCGAGGTCATGTCGAGCGAAGTCGAGACATCCCGCGAAGATAACTCAAGGCTTTCGCAACGGGATTCCTCGACTGCGCTCGGAATGACGAAATAGTTTCACAGCCCGAGCACATCCTGCATCGAGTAGAGTCCCGGCGGTTTGTTGATAATCCACTTCGCCGCGCGTAAAGCGCCTCGGGCAAAAATTTCACGATTTGCTGCGCGATGGCTGAGTTCCAAGCGTTCGGCGGGCCCGCTAAAAATTACACTATGTTCGCCGACAACGTCACCCTCGCGAATTGATTGAATCGGTATTTCGCTGTTTCGCACCGCTTTCAAAACCTCAGCAAGTGTTTTGGCTGTCCCGCTCGGCGCATCTTTTTTCATTTTGTGATGCGTTTCGACAATCTCAGCATTGAAATCCGAGCCGAGCAATTCGGCAGCTTTTTGCGCCAACCAAAAGAGCACATTGACCGCCACGCTGAAATTCGATGCCAAAACGACCGGTACCGAGTGCGCTGTCTCTTCAATGGTTTTGCGTTCCTGCTGAGAATAACCGGTCGTTCCAATGACAAGCGATTTGCCATGATGCAACGCGGCGCGGCAGATTTCATTGACGCTGTTGGGCTGACTGAAATCGATTGCCACGTCACAATTCTTCATCGCCGGTTCGATTGAATCGCCCAGGTCGCATTGCGCCGCGATCTCGATTTTCCGATCGCTTTGCCCCAGCTCGAGCACAGTTTTTCCCATGCGCCCGGCCGCACCGATTAGCAGTACGCGCACTACAGAATTCTTCATCACACCCACACCACCCTGCCCTCTCCCAGACGCCTGATGACGACTTGAAAGCTTCTGTCCGCTTCTCCCCGCCGAGGGGAAAGGATTAAGGTGAAGCGAATCATTTTTTCCGCTCAAAATCTTCGATCGTTTTACGCAAGCGCGCCTGGTTCGCTTCGCTCATTTCGCACAGCGGCAAACGAACTTCAGACGACATCGCGCCGCGCCAGCCGAGCGCTGTCTTTACGGGGACCGGGTTAGGCTCGATGAACAAATCTTTGAACAGCGGCAGCAATTTCCTGTGCAATTTCTCCGCCGATTTCAAATCGCCCGATTCGCACGCGCGCACGAGGCTGCACACTTCAGATGGAAACAAATTCGAGGCTACGCTTACGACACCTGCAGCGCCCACGGCCATAAACGGAAGCGTGAGGGAATCGTCGCCGCTCAAAATCGTAAACGCTTCGGGCAAATGCCGGCGCAATTCACCAACGCGCTCCACGCTACCACTTGCTTCTTTGATCGACGTGATGTTGCGGCATTCTTTTGCCAAACGAGCCACTGTGTCGGGCATGATGTCCACGCTGCAACGCCCCGGGATGTTGTAGAGCATGATCGGGAGCGACGTAGCGCCGGCGATTGCTTTGAAATGGCGGAAGAGTCCCTCCTGGCTTGGCTTGTTGTAATACGGCGCGACGAGCAACGCGGCGTCCACCCCGAATCTCTCGGCGAGCTTCGTGTCGGCGATGGCGTGTTCTGTGGAGTTTGAACCCGTTCCTGCGAGCACGAGGCAACTTTTGTTCACCTTGGCAACGGCAAGACGGATCACTTGTTCCCGTTCCTCGTGTGAGAGTGTGGGTGATTCGCCAGTGGTTCCGATCGCGACGATCCCAGTGATACCTGCGGCGATTTGCGTTTCGATCAGTTTTTCGAATGCAGGAACATCAATGCCGCCATCGCGAAATGGCGTGACCAATGCCGTGAACGTGCCGCGAAACATGTTTTTTATTCAATTGTCATGTCTAGCGAAGTCGAGACATCCCTGGATATCTAAAAATTAGAGGTCCCCCCGACTCCGCTCGGAATGACAGAGCACCAATCTGTCGAGTTCAAATCTCGATTGTACCTTCAAACACAAACTCCGCTGGGCCGGTGAGCGTGACGTTACGAAATTGATTGCGAGTCCTCTCAAAACCAACCTGCAATTCGTCTCCGCCGCGCGCGAGGACCGTAACTGGCCCTTCGCAATCTTCATTGGCGGCGAAGATAAGCGCGCCGGCGACTATACCCGTCCCGCACGCGAGCGTTTCGTCTTCCACGCCACGTTCATAGGTACGGACGGCAATTTTCTTGGTTCCCCGTTTTTCTATGAAGTTCACGTTTGTGCCGCTCGGTGAAAACATTTTGTGATAACGAATCGCTGCCCCGTCGCGTCGCACATCGGCATCATCGATTTTTGCAACGGGAATCACGACATGCGGGACCCCGCTGTTGATGAAGTGAACGGTCTTTTTTTCAGGCGCGATCGGTATGTCGACGTTGAGTCGCAGATCGATGGGCTCGGTCATTCGAAGAGTCACCAAATCGCCTTTCAATTCCGCGGAAATCACGCCGGCCAGTGTTTCAAAAGAAATTTTTTCCTGTTGTCCGGCGACTTTGATTGCAAAACGCGCGAAGCAGCGCGCGCCGTTGCCGCACATCTCGGCTTCTCCGCCGTCGGCGTTGAAATAGCGCATCCGAAAGTCTGCACGGTTTGTTGGCTTTTCGAGTAACAGGATGCCATCGGCGCCAATGCCGCGGTGCCGATCACACAATTGCGCGATTTGCTTGCTATCCAAATTGATGTCTTCCGTCCTGTTATCGAACAAGATAAAATCGTTCCCAGCGCCATTCATTTTCGTGAAGCGCAGCATGCACTTCGTTTAGCACACGTCCGGCGGCAACGCCAACGCGGCCCTGGTTGTTTCGCGCGTGCCGTTGCCAGATCATGTTTCGGTGTTTATTTATGCGCCGGTGAAAAAGCTCGTTGGATGCATCCTCACGACGTTTGTTGTTGCCGCGCCGCAGTTCTCGGTCGCCGGGGATTGCAACGATCTCGTTCTAGAGCAGATCAGGCAGATGCCCAAAGGCGGTCGTTACTCCGTTTCGCATTTTGCAAAGATTCGTCTGCAATCGTCGGCACATTTCGAGTCGGGGAAATTCTTTATTATTCCTTCGGGGCCGAGTTTCTGTTCGGGCGCGACGTACTTGGTGTTTATCAGAACGATCGAAGCTTTGCGCGAACGTGGTCAGCTTCGTCTGGACTACGGCACACTTGAGCGCCTGATCATTCGCGACCAGCGCGATGGAGAAGGCATCTGGGGTCGCTGGAATGCCAATGGCCCGGGCACGGGGCGGCTCTTTCACGAGCTTCGGCTCGGTCGCAATTTCGACAACATCAATCAAGCGAAGCCTGGCGATTTCATGAAGATTTTCTGGTCGCGCGCGGTTGGCAGAAACGAGCACGGCCATTCCACGATTTTCCTGGGAACGGAAAATCGCCCGGACGGCCAGTACGTTCGCTATTGGTCGAGCAATGTTCCCTCGGGTTACGGGGAGAAAAGCGTGCCGCGAAGCAAAATCGCGTACGCGCTTTTCTCGCGTCTCGAGACGCCGACGAATCTGGCGCGAATCACGAGCGCGCCTCTTGTCGACACGTATTTGGCCTCTCTTCTCCGAAGTCGCTCCAGTATTTCGGAGGCCAATGCAAAGTGTGGGCTGTAATAGGCTGCTGCCAAACCGTCATCCGGCGTAGTACGTCTGCTAGACGCTCAACAGGTACGGCAGCGGAATCCGCTTGCCTTTCGAAAGCCTTGTCTCTAAAAGGGCGGTCATGCTTCTCCAAACCTTAAAACGTCATTGGTGGGTTCCAGTTCTACGGGGTGTCGCTGCAATTATCTTCGGAGTAATCGCGTTCACTCATCCGGTTATGGCTGCCGCGACACTTGTGCTGTTCTTTGGAGCCTGGATCTTGATTGACGGTATCTTTCGCATCGTAGGCGCGATCGGCCATCGTGACTCGGATCCGGACTGGGGCTTCAATTTGATCATCGGAATTCTCGGAGTCATCGTCGGCCTGCTTACTTTCCATGCGCCAGGAGTGACCGCGCTGGCACTGGTCATTTACATCGCCGCGTGGGCGTTGATGATTGGTGCAACCGAAATTGCGCTGGCAATCAAAATGCGGCGGGAGATCAAAGGCGAGTGGTTTCTGATCCTGATGGGCCTGGCTTCGATCATTTTCGCGGGTCTTCTTTTGTGGAACCCACTCGCTGGCGCAGCGGCGTTGATCTGGATTATTGCCTGGTACGCGCTCATAATGGGCGTCCTCGCAATCATTTTTGGCTTTCGCTTGCGCAGCTTGCCGACACTCGCAGGCGGTTGATCAGCGGCAAACCCTCTTCAGTCCTGCGGTGCGAAAAGGGCGGAAGTGTTCTGCGTGTCGCGGAAACGGCATCTTCCGCTTCGCGAATTTTTTGCGCGACGCAACCTAATAGCCGCGGTTCTATTGAAGAAAAATGCGGCCTAGAGCGATTAATTGGCCGATTACCGTACGGCGCTGCAATATGATCGTTCCAATCTAAGGCTTAAGTTCGCGGTGGTAAGCAGAAGACCATTCTTGCGAGGATCACTCTATGAAGAAAGCTCCCCTGACTAAAAAGAGGCGAACGCAAAATCGTCCGCAAACTAACGAAACCGATTTCGACCCCGGTCAACTGCTTGGGGCATTGATGGCGTTCAAGCGCGGCGATTTTTCCGCGCGGCTGCCGGAGCATTGGGCGGGCGTGCCAGGGAAAATTGCCAACACATTCAACGCGGTGATTAAGACGAATGAGCGCACGACCAGGGAATTGGAGCGCATCGGCCGTGTTGTTGGCAAAGAAGGGCGGATTGCTGAGCGCGCCTCGATCGGCGAAGTGAGCAACTGTTGGGCCGACACAATTGGATCGATCAATAATTTGATCGGGGATCTCGTGCAGCCTACGAGCGAGATGGCGCGGGTAATCGGTGCTGTCGCCAAGGGAGACTTGTCCAAAACGATGGCAACCGAGATCGAGGGACGGCCCTTGAAGGGTGAATCTTTGCGGACCGCAAGAACGGTAAATGCAATGGTGGGACAGTTGGCCGCTTTCGCGTCGGAAGTGACCCGCGTCGCTCGCGAGGTCGGCACCGAAGGAAAACTCGGCGGTCAGGCCAAAGTCAAAGGGGCCGCGGGCACGTGGAAAGATCTGACCGATAACGTGAATCTCATGGCATCCAATCTCACGTCGCAGGTGCGCAACATTGCGGCCGTAACTACCGCTGTGGCAAACGGCGATCTTGCGAAGAAAATCACAGCGGACGTTCGTGGCGAACTTTTGGAATTGAAAGACACCATCAACAGAATGGTGGATCAGTTGCGCTCGTTTGCCTCAGAGGTCACCCGCGTGGCACGCGAGGTCGGCACCGAAGGAAAACTCGGCGGCCAGGCAAAAGTCGAGGGTGTTTCAGGTACTTGGAAAGACTTGACCGATTCGGTGAATTCCATGGCGTCTAACCTTACCTCGCAGGTCCGCAACATTGCCGCCGTCACAACCGCTGTAGCCAACGGCGATCTCTCGAAAAAAATTACGGTCAAGGTTAAGGGCGAAATTTTGGAATTGAAAAACACCGTCAACAGGATGGTGGATCAGCTGCGTTCGTTCGCGTCAGAGGTCACGCGCGTGGCACGCGAGGTCGGTACGGAGGGCAAGCTCGGCGGCCAGGCCGACGTACGCGGTGTGGCCGGCACCTGGAAAGATTTGACCGACTCCGTGAACTCGATGGCATCGAATCTCACAGGGCAAGTTCGCAACATCGCGGCGGTGACGACAGCCGTCGCAATGGGCGATTTGTCCAAGAAAATTACGGTGGATGTAAAAGGCGAGATTTTGGAATTAAAGGACACGATCAACACGATGGTGGATCAGCTCCGCTCGTTTGAATCGGAGGTTACACGCGTGGCGCGTGAGGTCGGTTCGGAAGGCAAACTAGGTGGACAAGCAGATGTGCGCGGTCTTGCAGGCGTGTGGAAGGACCTTGGAGGTAACGTCAACTCCATGGCGTCCAACCTAACGACACAGGTACGAAACATCGCTGCTGTGACCACCGCGGTTGCGACGGGTGATCTTAGCAGGAAGATCACCGTGGATGTCAAAGGTGAGATTCTCGAATTGAAAAACACGGTAAACACGATGGTGGACCAATTGTCATCCTTTGCCGATGAAGTCACTCGTGTGGCGCGCGAGGTCGGAATGGAAGGCAAGCTCGGTGGGCAGGCCGTAGTTAAAGGCGTTTCGGGAACGTGGAAAGATCTCACGGACAACGTTAACGTCATGGCCTCGAACCTGACGGATCAGGTGCGAGGCATCGCGAAAGTGGTGACGGCCGTCGCAAATGGCGATTTGAAGCGCAAACTCTTTCTCCAAGCGAAAGGCGAAATCGCCGAACTCGCCGAGACGATCAATAGCATGATCGACACGCTGGCGACGTTCGCCGATCAAGTCACGACGGTTGCGCGCGAAGTTGGCGTGGAAGGAAAGCTCGGCGGCCAGGCGAATGTGCCAGGTGCCGCGGGGACGTGGCGTGATTTAACCGACAACGTCAACCGACTCGCAGCAAATCTCACGACACAGCTTCGAGCTATTGCCGACGTTGCTACAGCAGTGACAAAAGGCGATCTCACGCGTGCAATTCAGGTGGAGGCGCAAGGTGAGGTTGCATTCGTTAAGGACAACATAAACGAAATGATCCGCAATCTAAGAGACACAACGCTGCGTAACGAAGAGCAGGACTGGCTTAAGACGAACCTAACGAGATTCACTCGAATGCTCCAAGGGCAGCGTGATTTTCTTACCGTCGGCAAACTAATTCTGTCGGAGCTCGCGCCGCTGGTTTCAGCGCAGCAGGGCGCATTTTACGTGGTTGACACTCCCAACGGGGATTCTGAGCTCAAACTATTGGCAAGCTACGCTCAAGACGAGGGGGACGGCGCAAAGAAACGTTTCAAAATGGGGGAAGGATTGGTCGGACAAGCGGCGTTGGAAAAGCGGCCCATCCTTCTAGCCAATGTGCCAGGCAATTATGCGATCATAAGTTCCGGTCTGGGCGAGTTTCACCCAATGAACGTCGTGGTGTTGCCGATCGTTTTCGAAGGGGAAGTCAAAGCGGTCATGGAACTTTCCTCCGTGGAACGGTTCAGCCTCGCGCACCAGGCATTTTTGGATCAATTGACCGAGAGCATCGGCATCGTGCTCAATACGATCGAAGCAAGCACGCGAACAGAAAACCTGCTCAAGCAATCGCAATTACTGGCGACCGAGCTACAAAAAACCAACTTGGAGCTGGAAGAGAAGGCGCGCTCGAACCTCGCCAAAGATCAATTCCTAGCGATGCTCAGTCACGAGTTGCGCACGCCTCTGACGCCCGTGCTTGCTTCTGCTCTCGAGCTGGAGAACGAGCCGGACGTGCGTCAGGACGTTCGCGAATCGCTGCAGATGATCCGTCGCAACGTGGAATTGGAAGCGCGACTAATCGACGACTTGCTGGATCTGACGCGGATTGATCGCGGCAAGGTGCATCTCAACTTTGAAATCGTTGATGCGCATACGTTATTGCAAAGCGCCCTCGAAATCTGTCAGCCGGAAATCGATCGAAAACATTTGAGGCCGTCCCTCAATCTCAGCGCGAAAAGAGTGCACATGCGCGCAGACCCCGCGCGATTGCAGCAGATTTTTTGGAACCTGATCAATAACGCAGTGAAATTTACGTCACCAAACGGGCAAATCACGATTACGACGACCAATGATCCAAGCGGAAAATTGTGCGCAGAGATTGAGGATACGGGCATGGGAATTGAGCCGGAGGCGCTGCCAAAAATTTTCGATGCCTTCGAACAGGGCGGCCGAACTCAATCAGGAGGGTTGGGTCTCGGGCTTGCGATCAGCAAGACGCTTGTTGAAGCACACAAAGGAACGATTACCGCCCAAAGTCCGGGCCGAAACAAAGGCTCGAAGTTCACTTTAGTTTTTCCGACCTCCGAAAAAGTGGAAGCGCAAATCGCCCCGGCGCTGTCGCCGAGGTTCGCCGAACGCCAGCCCATGCGGATTCTGCTGGTTGAAGATCATGAAGACACAAATCGCTCCCTTACGAGTCTGCTTCGGCGGCGGGGTTATCACGTGCAGTCGGCACTCACTTTTCAATCCGCCGTGGAGCTCAGCGTGAAAGAGCAATTTGACGTGCTTATCAGCGACTTGGGTTTGCCCGACGGGAGTGGAATCGATCTGATACAGAAGCTCGCCTCAAAACCGCCTCTCGGAATTGCTCTGACCGGTTTCGGGATGGAACAAGATATCCGCAAAAGCCGCGAAGTAGGTTTCCAGCATCACCTTGTAAAACCGATAGACCTGAACAAGCTCGACACCCTGATTCAAGAAGGGGCCGCCTCGTTGTCGGGCGTCTAAAATAGTTAACGAATCAATTCGTGGGTCTCGTCTGGCGTGCGCTGTCATCAATGCGCGCCCCGCATTCCGACTCGGCATTTAGCGGCGATTTTAGCGACCTGACGAGACTGTAGGTTAGCAGAGTGTGGGCCCGCCAGGATTCGAACCTGGGACCAAGGGATTATGAGTCCCCTGCTCTAACCGCTGAGCTACAGGCCCAATTTACGAGGGAAAGAGGCAATCTTGCTCTCGCCCAAGAGCAACTTTTTGATACTGGCATTTGATACTGTCGCATGCTTTCAAGAAATTCGGCTCCAGAGCGAACGTGGAAGCGATGTGGCGAGAACCTCGTTAAATATACTCCCTCCGGCACATACTACGTTCGAGTGCGGGTCGCGGGCAAGTTGCACGTCAAGTCCCTTGAGACGCCGGTGCTGACTGTCGCACGTCAGCGACTAAACGACGAGATTCACAAGCTTCGCGCTCGAGCAGCCTCCGTAATGGCTGTCCGTGCGGGCAAGATGCGAGTCGCGGATGCTGTCGCGATCTATCGCGAGCGCCTGGAGGCCGACGCTTACATCAAGCTGTCCACAAAAAAGTATTACGAACAGGTTTTGACGGCCTTGTTGCGATCATGGCCGAGTTTGGCAGAAACGGATGTCCAACGTCTCTCCGAGCGCGATTGCAGGGATTGGGCGGCCAAAGTCTTTCGGGAGTTCAGTGGAACTCGCGCCAACAACACGGTGATGGTACTGCGGAATGTTCTCGAAATCGCCGTCGAAGCCGGAGCTTTGTATTCCAATCCAGCGCGTGCACTTGGTCGCGCGAAACTTCGCGCCAAAGATCTGCTGCTCCCAAGCCGCGAACAGTTCATCCATTTCGAGAAGGAAATCCGGGGAGGTGGAGGACGACATTCAAGAAACTGCGCAGATTTTGTTCAATTCGTCGCGTTTAGCGGCTGTCGACTTTCGGAAGCGATCGGTGTGACGTGGCGCGACGTCGATTTTAACAAATCCGAGATCACCATTCGCGGAGACGCGATTACAGGAACAAAGAACAGTGAAGTGCGTCGCGTTCCGATGATTCCCGAGCTGCGTTCCTTGTTGCAGCGGCTGCGACACGAACGACCTGAGGAAACAAACGACACGCCCATTCTCCTTGTTCGCGAAGCGCAGAAATCGATGGATCGCGCCGCAGCCAAGGTCGGAATGAGGCGCATAACTCATCACGATCTTCGCCACCTTTTCGCGACGATCTGCATCGAGAGCGGGGTGGACATTCCTACCGTTTCACGCTGGCTAGGTCACAAAGACGGCGGCGCTTTGTGCATGAAAACATATGGGCATTTGCGTCAGGACCACAGCTTTGCGCAAGCCCAACGGGTGAGCTTCGGCATTGCCGCTTGAGCGTCGTTCGCGAACTAACTGTTCAGAAGTCCAGCAGTTCGGAGCGCGGCACGAGCAGTTTGCCGCGAGGCGCACGACACGCGCGCAGCTTTCCGCGCTGGATGAGTCGATAAACGCTAAAATAATCGACGCCTAAAAGATTAGCGGCTTCGTGAATGGAATATGCGAGCCGCTCGGGCTCGCCGGCGGCCCTAGGTGGGGACGAGGCATCAGAAGTTTCGGTAGCCATTGAGCTGCCAAACGTATCGAATGGCAGTTCGTCTGCCGCTCTCGTGCTGGAGCGATTCAGCATCGCGAGCCGACGTTGCAATTCTTTTGATTGCCGTG
>Ga0081455_10009360_pt1 | contig 10085 bp, 9 predicted proteins | sample TabmetS3T2R1_FD_70207 | JGI IMG/M metagenome (GOLD analysis project Ga0081455, IMG submission 70207) | Tabebuia heterophylla rhizosphere microbial communities from the University of Puerto Rico - S3T2R1 | ecosystem: Host-associated > Plants > Roots > Rhizosphere ... | reverse complement strand
GGGTCGCCGACGCCGGCGCCACGGACGCGTTCGCGGCGCTCGACGCGGCGGCTGCGGCTCAGACGGCGTGGCGCGAGACCGCACCCCGCGACCGCGCGGACATCCTGCGTGACGCCTACGACTCGGTCCGGCGCCGGCGCGACGAGTTCGCCGAGCTGATGACCTTGGAGATGGGCAAGCCGCTGGCTGAGGCGCACGGCGAACTCGACTACGGCACCGACTTCCTGCGATGGTTCGCCGAGGAGGCCGTCCGGATCGACGGCGGGTACCAGGTCTCGCCGACCGGACGTGGCCGCATCCTGATCATGCGCCAGCCGGTCGGTCCGTGCCTGCTGATCACGCCCTGGAACTTTCCGCTGGCCATGGCCACTCGCAAGATCGCTCCGGCGCTGGCGGCCGGCTGCACGGTGATCGTCAAGCCGTCCGAGCTGACGCCGCTGACCACGCTGCTGTTCGCCGAGCAGCTGATCGACTCGGGCGTGCCGGCCGGCGTCCTGAACGTGCTCACCACAACCGATCCGGGTGCGGTGGTCGAGCCGTTGCTGTCCGACGGGCGCATCCGCAAGCTGTCGTTCACCGGCTCCACCGAGGTGGGCCGGTTGCTGATCGCTCAGAGTGGCAAGCAGGTCGTGCGAACGTCCATGGAGCTCGGTGGCAACGCGCCGTTCATCGTCTTCGACGACGCGGACCTCGACGCCGCGGTCGAGGGAGCGGTACTCGCCAAGCTGCGCAACATGGGTGAGGCGTGCACGGCGGCCAACCGGATCTACGTGCAGCGCGGCGTGGCGGAGCAGTTCGCCACTCGCCTGGCGGAACGGTTCGGCCCGATGCGTCTGGGCCACGGCCTCGACGCGACGACGCAGGTCGGTCCGCTGATCGACCAGGCGGCCGTCGACAAGGTCGAGCAGCTCGTCGCCGACGCCGTGCAGCACGGAGCGCACGTGCTCGTCGGTGGTGTGGCCGCGGACGGCCCGGGCTACTTCTTCCCGCCGACGGTGCTGTCCAATGTGCCGCCCGAGGCGGAGCTGATGCGCACGGAGATCTTCGGCCCGGTCGCTCCGGTCGTCGCGTTCGACGACGAGAGCGAAGTGGTCGCCCGCGCCAACGACACGGAGTACGGACTCTCAGCCTACCTGTATACGACCGACCTGGCCCGAGCCGTCCGGGTCAGCGAGGCCCTCGACTTCGGAATGATCGGCCTCAACCAGGGCATCGTCTCGAATGCGGCCGCGCCGTTCGGTGGCGTCAAGGCATCCGGCCTCGGACGCGAAGGGGGAGCCGAGGGGATCCACGAGTACCTGGACACCAAGTACGTCGCGCTCAACGCGTAGTTCTCGACCAAGCCACAGCAAAGACTCGCACGATAAGGAGCAACATGGCCGGCGGTTACGAGAAGTCCGAAGCCAAGGAATGGGCCAAGGAGAATCTCAAGGGCGTTTGCAACGTCATCATCCCGAGCTTCAAGTCCGACCTCAGCGGGCTGAACGAGGCCGGCATCCGGCACGACGTGCGCCGCAACATCGAACTCGGCTTCAGCGGCGCGCTGCTCGTCTCGGAGGTCGGCATCACCCGCGACGAGTTCCGGCGGTTCATGGAGATCGCGGTCGACGAGGCCAATGGCGAGCACCAGATCCTGCTGCACGGCGCGTTCGACACGCCGGAGACGATCATCGAGGTGTCGCAGGAGGCCAAGGCGATCGGCCTCGACGCGATCCTGCTCGGGCACCCGAACAGCTTCTACCCCAAGACGACGCAGGACATCGTCGACTACACCAAGAAGGTCTGCGACAGCGTCGAGCTCGGCGTCGTCCTGTTCTGCGCGCAGCACTGGAACTTCGCCCGAGTGCACCCGAGCGGTTACCCGCTGGAGGCGATCGTCGAGCTGGCCGACGTCGAGAACGTCGTCGCCGTCAAGTACGAGGTCGGACGTCCCGGTGCCACCGGCACGTACGAGTGCTTCAAGGCTCTTCAGGACAGTAGCGTCGTGGTGTCGGACCCGTTCGAGCCCAACGCGCCGATCTGGACCGACGTCTTCGGGATGCAATGGATGGGCACCAGCAACTACGAGTACTACGGCGATCGCATGCCGCGTATGTTCGCGGCCCTCACCGAGGGACGTCGCGACGAGGCCATGGACATCTACTGGCTCACGCAGGCGGCGCGCGTGACCCGTGGTTCGGTGCAGGCCGCGTTCGAGGGCGCGAACTTCATCCACCGGTACCTGTGGAAGTACCAGGCGTGGCTGAACGGCTACAACGGCGGGCCACTGCGTCAACCGGCGATGAAGCTCTCCGACAAGGTCATGCGCGAGACGGCCGACGGGCTCGTCCGCAGCAAGATCATCGACAGCGTTCCGTCGGACTTCTCGGCGTTCTTCGAGAGTCGCAACCCGGCCTGACCGGTGCGGCCCGGCGCTCCAGCAAGGAATCGGAGGTAGCACGGTGGGTGACATCCTCGGCGTGGGCATGACGCACTTCCCGCCGCTGTCGGCACTGGACGACCGCATGACGGCGGCGTTCACCAGGATGGTGAATCATCCGTCGACGACCGACGAGGCGAAGTCGGAGTTGCCGGCCGAGCTGGTCGCCGAGCTGTCCGACGACAAGGGGCTGGCCGCCGCCGCGGCCCACCGGCAGCGGCTGCGCCAGAATCTCGCTCGGGTGCGGGACCGCATCGACGAGTTCGAACCGGAGCTGGTCGTGGTGTGGGGCGACGACCAGTACGAGAACTTCAAGGAAAGCGTCATCCCGCCGTTCTGCGTCCTGGCCTACGACGAGTTCACCCACCAGCCCTGGAAGAACTTCCATCTCGGCGACAACGCCTGGGGCGAGGGAGTCGACACCGAGCTGCACGTCAAGGGGCACAACGAGGCCGGGCGCTACCTCACCACCGGGCTGATCGAGGCCGGCTTCGACATGGCCTACAGCTACCGCCCGAACGAGTACGAGGGCCTCTCGCACGCGTTCACCAACACGGTGCTCTACCTCGACTACGAGCGGCGCGGCTTCCCGTACCCGATCCTGCCGATGGCGGTGAACTGCTACGGCCGGCTGGTGATCTCGGCCAAGGGGCTGTTCGTCGATCCGGGTAACCCGCCGAGTGGAGCGCAGCTCGATCCGCCCTCGCCGTCCCCGGCCCGTTGTTTCGATCTCGGCCGGGCGACGGCGCGGGTGCTCGCGGCCAGCCCGTGGCGGGTCGCTCTGGTGGCGTCGGCCAGCTGGTCACACGGCTTTCTCGCGTCGGGCAACCGCTACCTCTACCCGGATGTCGCGTCGGACCGCCGGTTGTTCGACGCGCTGCTCGCGGGTGACTACGAGACCTGGCGCTCCTATCCGCTCGATGCGATCGAGCGGTCGGGTCAGCAGGAGATGCTCAACTGGTTCTGCCTGCTCGGGGCGATGGTCGAGCTCGGCCGTGACCTCGAGTGGGCCGACTTCGTGGAGACGTACATCTTCAATTCCGACAAGGCATTCGTCGTTTTCTAAGAGCGAGGCGGACATGAGGATCGTGGCGAAGCAGGCGTCGCCGGACGGCCGGCGACCGACGAACGCGCAGGGCCGGTCATGACCGTGACGGCCAGCCGTACGCGCGCGCAACGACCGGCCGCGGCACCGCGCGGCATGTCGCCGGCCCGCATCCGCTACCGGCGGATCGAGCCGGTGCTACTCGGGATGTCGTGCCTGGTGCTCCTGCTCGTGCTGTGGCAGATCTTCTCGGCGGCCGGCATCGTCGACAAGCTGTTCGTCAGCTCCCCCGTCGACATCATCCGCAAGTTGTGGCACTACCTGTCCACCCCGCAGTTCTGGACCGACCTGCGATCCACCGGCATCACGTTCCTGGAGGGTCTGGGCTACTCGCTCGTCATCGGCCTGATCCTCGGTCTGGCGATGGGCTTCTTCAAGCGCGTCGGCTACTTCTTCGACTATGCGATCAGCCTCGTGTACGCGTCGCCGCGCATCGCGCTCGTGCCGATCCTGATCCTCTGGTTCGGCACCGGCCGGCGCACGGGCGTGGCGATGGTGTTCCTGATGGCCGTGTTCCCGATCATCATCAACACCATGACCGGCGTCCAGAACGTGGACGCCACGATGATCGAGATGGCCCGGTCCCAGAAGGCGAGCCGGCTGCAGCTCGTACGAACCGTCGTCATCCCGGCGTCACTGCCGTCCATGATCAGCGGCATCCGGCTCGCGATCGGCAACGGCCTGATCGGTGTCGTCGTCGCGGAGTTCCTCGCCGGCAGCAACTCGGGGCTGGGCTTCACCATGCAGGCCGCCGCCCAGAACTTCGACGCCGCCCAACTGTTCGCCGGCCTGTTCGTGATCTCGGCCCTGGGCCTGATCGCGACGCAACTGCTCAAGCTCGTGGAGCGGTACTTCCAGCGGTGGCGAACCTCGTGATGCGGCGAACGCAGCAATCGACAACCCGAGGGAAGGACGGATCAGCAATGGCTGCCGGCAACGCCACCCGCGAGATGCCCTTGGATGCCGTCACGGACGGACGGCCGGCCGTGTCCTCGAATACAGCCAAGCTGGCCGTCGACGACGTCGGGATCGGCTACTTCAGCGAGCGGCGCGGGACCTACTTCGAAGCGGTCCGCTCGCTCAGCTTCAGCGTCACCGACGAGTCGATGGTTGCCCTGGTCGGTCCCAGCGGCTGCGGCAAGTCGACCTTCCTGCGCGCGGTGTGCGGTCTGCTGCCGCACCAGGCGGGCACATTGCTGGTCGACGGCACCGAGGTCAACGGCCCGCGCGTCGACTGCTCCCTGGTGTTCCAGAGCCCGGCTCTGCTCCCGTGGCGAACCGTTTCGCGCAACGTCAGCTACGGCCTGGAGCTGCGCGGCGTCCCCAAGGCGGAGATCCGGAACACCACCGCCGAGATGCTGGACCTCGTCGGCCTGACCAAGTTCGCCGACCGCTATCCGCACCAGCTCTCGGGCGGCATGCAGCAGCGGGCCAACTTGGCCCGGGCGCTGGCCAACCAGCCGGTGCTGCTGCTGATGGACGAGCCGTTCTCCGCGCTCGACCCGCAGACACGCGACCGCCTCGGCGACGAGTTGCAGCGGATCCGCGACGTCACCAAGCAGACGATCCTCATGGTCACGCACCAGGTCGACGAGGCGGTTGCCCTGGCCGACAAGGTGGTCGTGCTGTCGAACGGCCCCGGGAGCGTCCTCGCCGGGCAGGTCGACGTTCCGCTCGGCCGGGGCCGGACCATCGAGAACACCCGGCACAACCCGAGCTACGGACCGCTGATCCGGCAGCTGCGTGATCTGCTGGCCGAGGCATCGGCCGACGAAGAGGACGAGTAGGGCCGGGCCGGTCCGGCGAGCGACTACCAGTGAAGGATGCCAGGCTCCGTGACAGAGACTGACGCCACGCAGTCCGCCGTGGCCCCGCCGGTCGAGGCGCTCGATCCGCGATCGACGAACCGGCTGCGCGACAAGGTGGCCGTCGTGACCGGCGCTGGGCAGGGCATCGGCCGGTGGGTCGCGCGCCGGTTCGCGGCCGAGGGAGCCGTCGTCGCGGTGTGGGACCGCAGCGACGAGGGATCGTCTCGCACGGTCGCCGAGCTGGCCGAGCACGGCGCTTCCGTTCGGGGCTTCGTCGGCGACCTCACCGAGTACGCGTCGGTCGAGAACCTGGTGGCGCAGACGCTGCGCGCGGAGGGTCGCATCGACATCCTCACGAACATCGTCGGCGGCGCCACCCACTTCAAGCCGTTCGTCGAGTGGGACGTCGAGGAGATGCTGACCGAGATGAACCGCTCGCTGCTGCCGACGCTGTACTGCTGCCGGGCGGTGCTGCCGCACATGCTCGAGCGCGGCACCGGGCGCATCGTGAACGTGGGTGCCGAGTCGGTGCGCAACGGCTTGTGGGACCGGGCTCCCTACAACGTGGGCAAGGGCGGCGTGCACGCGCTGACGACGAGCATCGCCCGCGAGGTCGCCGAAACCGGAATCACCTGCAACTGCGTCGCTCCCGGCGGCACCAACTCGCAACCGGAGCGGCTGACCGAGCGATACGCGTCGACGGCGCCCGAGGACCAGGCGGCCCGCGAGTCGCTGCGCGAACGCGTGCTGTCGACGATCCCGATGGGCCGGCGGGCCGAACCGGAGGAGCAGGCGTCGGCGGTCGCGTTCCTCGCCTCGGACGACGCGTCGTTCATCACCGGCCAGGTGCTGAGCGTCAACGGCGGATCGAGCATGATCTGACATGACCCTGCGCTACGAACAGTTCGCGTCCGGCGGCGCAACCACCGTGGTCCTGCTGCACTCGCTGGCCCTGGACGCCTCGATCTGGGCCGACTTCGCCGGCCGGCTCCCGTCCGACGCGCGGGTCATCGCCCCCGACCTGCCCGGTCACGGCCCGACGCCGACGGGCGATCCCGAGTCGGTCGAGTCGATGGCCGCCGGCGTGGCCGAGCTCCTGCACTCACTCGACCTGCGCGACGTGACGCTGATCGGCATGTCGCTCGGCGGCTCGGTCGCGCAAGCGCTGATCCTCGATCATCCCGAGCTGGTCGGCCGGTTGGGGCTCGTCGACACCACTGCGTGGTACGGGCCGCAGGCGCCGGCCACGTGGGCCGCGCGAGCCCAGCAGGCCCGCGAGAAGGGTCTGGCCTCGCTGGCCGGGTTCCAGCTGAAGCGCTGGTTCACCGACGGATTCCGGGCGGCCAACCCGCAGCTCGGCGCGGACCTGCTGGCCATCTTCCAGCGCAACCAGATCGACAACTACGTCCAGAGCTGCAACGCCCTGGGCCGCATGGATCTGCGCGCCCGGCTCGGCAAGATCGACGTACCCACGGCGGTCGTCGTCGGCGAGTTCGACGGGGCCACGCCGCCGGCGCACGCCGAGCGGCTGGCCGACGCGATCTACGGGGCGAGCCTCACCGTGCTCCCCGGTTGCAAGCACCTCAGCGCGCTCGAGCGACCGGACGACGTGATCGCGGGTCTCGCGCCGATCCTCGGTCGCGCCACGTGAACATCGACGTCCACACCCACGTCGTACCTGACGGGTTGCCGTTCGGGCTCGAACGCGCCGACGAGCGTTGGCCGCGGCTGCGCGAGGGCGACGACACCGGCGATGTGCTCGTCGCCGGCGAGGTCTACCGCACGGTCGCCCGAACGGCGTGGGACCTGCTCGCCCGGCGAGCGGCCCTGCCCGCGCGTTCCAGCCAGGCCCAGGTGCTGTCGCCGATGCCGCACCTGTTCTCGTACTGGGCTCCGGTCGACCAGGCCCTGGACTTCTCCCGTGGCCTGAACGAGTGGCTGGCCGCCGCGGTCCGGGCGCATCCGGGCGTGTTCTACGGCCTGGGCACGGTGCCCATCCAGGATCCCGCGGTCGCGGCGGCCGAACTGCCCCGCGTGCAGGCCGCCGGGCTGTCCGGTGTCGAGCTCGGCACCAGCGTCAACGGCGTGAGCATCGCGGATCCGCGCTTCCGGGAAGTGTTCGAGGAGGCCGACCGCCTGGGCCTGTCCGTGTTCCTGCACGCGTTCCAGCCGCTGATGGCAGCTGCGGTGCCGGGGCCGGCGGCGAGCGCCGTGTGCTTCCCACTGGACATCGCACTTGCCCTGGCCGGTCTCATCGCCAACGGCACGCTCGAGCGCTGCCCGACGTTGCGGCTGTGCGCGAGCCACGGTGGCGGCGGATTCGGCCTCACGCTGCCCCGCCTGGTGCACACGTGGCACAGCAAGGCGGCCATGCGCAAACGGTTGCCCACGCCGCCGGAAGAGGTCGCGCGCCGGCTCTACTACGACATCCTCGTGTTCGACGCCGCGGCCCTGCGCTACCTGACGGACGTGGTCGGCCCGAGCCAGATCGTCGTTGGCTCCGACTACCCGTTCCTGGACGTAGAACCGGAATGGCCGCTGACCGACGCCGGGCTCGACGCGGATGTCGTCGCGCTCATCCGCGAGAAGAACGCCCTGGCGTTCCTGGGGTTGTGACGGTTACTCGGGAACCTCGAGGTAGATCGTGCCGTCGGTGACGCGCGCCGGGTAGACCTCGATCGGCTCCTCGGGCTCGCCGGAGACCACCTTGCCGGTGCGGATGTCGAAGCGTCCCTCGTGCAGCGGGCACATCACCTGGTAGCCGTCGAGCTCGCCCTGGTCGAGATAACCGAGGGCGTGCGTGCAGATGCCGTCGAAGGCGAAGACCTCGCCGTCCACGTCGGCGAGCACGATCTCGCGATCGCCGACCTCTTCCATCACCATCTCGCCGGCGCCGACCGCGCTGCGTGGGCAGACCGGGATCCACTTGTCGGCCATCAACGACCCCGCTCCCGGCTGTTCCGGTCCGCGATGAAGATCGGCACCGCGGAGTCGCGGCCGCCGTCGAACTCCGGCAGGTCGTCCAGCCGGTCGTCGGTCGGGTCCATGCCGATCCCGGTCTGCCGGCCCACTCCGTCGCGCTCGGCCGGCGTGGTGACGTGGTCGGCCTTCTCGGGCTTCTGCCCGCGCTCGAAACGCAGCTTGGCGTCACGCGACCGCTCGGTGATCAGCCGGCGCAGCAGCACCAGGTGGGAGTCGGTCGCGGACAGGCTCTCCGGCGTCCAGTAACGGGACGGCGAGGCCACCTTGTCGTCCGCGCCGGAGAAGTTGTAGTAGTTCCACCAGTTGTAGTACAGGCGCCACCACGCGCGCAGAGCTACTCGCGTGGCCGCGAACCGGGTTCGCCGGGCGTGCATGTAGACGATCCGCGACAGCTCGGCGTCCACCGGGACGGCCCACCGCGAGAACATATAGGTGTTGAAGTTGCGGCGCACGATCGACGGCAGGTGCCACGAACCGCCGCGTCCCTTACCCCATTCCTCGGCCTCGACTTCGAACTTGCGGCCCAGGCGCGACGGGCGCCAGACGATGTGCTTGTAGTACGGCGCGAACAGCGCCCACACGCGCTTGCGCCACTTGCTTAGCGGCCACACCCCGTTCACGCCGGGGTAGAACATCTGGTACGGGATCTCGCCGTTCTCGTCGGCGTAGTACTTCTGGTTCATGTTGAGGATGACCAGCGCGCGATCCTCGATCAGCTTCGCGCGCGGCCCGGTCGGGGTTCGGGCGCGAAACCGCGGCGACATCAGCTGCATCAGCGAGTTGCGGTGCGCGTAGAGAGCGTTGTGCGGGTCGTCCTGGTTCTCGATCGCGAGGATCCACGAGCTGCGCCAGTACGTGTACGTGGTCAGGACCAGCGTCGTGTCGGGCTCGAAGAACTCCGGCGGCACGTCATGCTCGATCGGTGCCGGCGCCTCGCGGCCCATCCACACGAACACCCAGCCCTTGTGCTCCTGCACCGGGTATGCGCGCACTTTCAGGTCGCCGACCATCTTGGAGTCGGGGCCCTCGGTGATGAACGCCTTGCACGTTCCCTCGGCGTCGAACGTCGCGCCGTGGTAAGGGCAGGAGAGGGTGCCCGGGTAGAACTGCCGGCCGCGCGAGAGGCTGGCGCCGCGGTGCGGGCAGATGTCGCTGACCGCCGCCACGCTGCCGTCCGCCTTGCGGAAGAAGGCCAGTTCCTCGCCGAGCATCTTCCAGTAGATGGCCTTGCGGGTCGGCACCTTGTGGCTCGGCAGCGCCGGATACCAGTACTCGCGAAGGCCGAGCGCCGGTACGAGCTGGCGGCGGTCCTTGACCGACCGGCCGTCCTCGGGCAGCGGGTTCAGCGTCTCCTGGAGCGGGTCGACCGCCGGCGGCCGGATGCCGCGTGTCGCCCGGGCCCGCAGCCCGCGCTCGATCCACCATTCGTGAAAGCGAATGTTTGCGCCCACCGCGATCCTTTCCTGGCGTTGCGTTGCCGGCGTCGGTGAGGGGGCCGGCCGAGCGCGAGCCCCGGTCCGTTCGGCGACCTGGGATCAACCTCGTCGCGTGACGCGATCAGGGTACCCCGGCAACTGTATTCATTGGCAACGTATCGTGGCTCACTCGGACGCCGGGCGTCCGCGGCCGCGCGGGGACTAGGGCGCACCTGACCGCCGCTCGCGACGAGCGGGAACTGTCAGGCACCCCCTAGTGTCCTGAGTCAGAAGTTCCTGTCACCATCTCCGGCGCCCAGCTGCACGCTGGCGGCGTTGTCCTCGTCGCCGATACA
>Ga0081455_10009359_pt1 | contig 10085 bp, 9 predicted proteins | sample TabmetS3T2R1_FD_70207 | JGI IMG/M metagenome (GOLD analysis project Ga0081455, IMG submission 70207) | Tabebuia heterophylla rhizosphere microbial communities from the University of Puerto Rico - S3T2R1 | ecosystem: Host-associated > Plants > Roots > Rhizosphere ... | reverse complement strand
CAAAGCCAAAGAAATCTCCAACGGCAAAAACGAAGCGAGACCACATTTCAACGCCGAAGCTAAAAACCGCCAAAAGTAAATCCAGCGCGAAAAAAACTTCGGACGAAACGAAAAAAGGTGCGAAATCGAAGTTAGTGCTGAAAGGGGAGACGCCCAAGCCACGAAAAACGTCGCCGCCGCGAGGAGAAGAAGCGGCCGCCGCGTCCGAAACCGCGGCGCCTCCACCACGTGCGCTTGCCGTGCCAACGCCAGCGCTTTCGCCCCAGCCTAAGCCTGCGCATGCTGTTCCACCCGGCGGGCAGGCTCAGGTTGTGATCGAAAAATCAGGCATTGAGGAGGACCAGGGGTTCGAGCCGCCGCCTTCGCCGCCGCCGCGCCGAGGTTTCTGGCCTTGGAGTCGGCCAGTCAGCTACCGCTACCTGACAAGGTCGGTGATCGATGCGATCCGGCGCGCCCCGGTGAAACGGCGTCGCTGGCAGTTCATTGTCGTGCATAATAGCGGTACGCGACAGGGCAATGCGCGTGTCTTTGACTATTACCACAAACATGTTCGCCGCATGCAGAACGGCCTAGCGTATCATTTTGTGATCGGCAACGGGACATCAAGCGGGAATGGCCAAATCGAAGTTGGCGATCGCTGGCGGCGTCAGATCAACGGCGGTCATGTGCATAGCGATTATCTAAACAATATTTCGCTGGGCATTTGTCTGGTAGGCGATTTCAATCGAGACCAGCCGACGCGCGCACAGCTCGACGCGTGCGAGGAACTCATTCGTTACCTGCGAGATCGCTGCGGCAAAACCGAGAGAGGCACGATACCGGTGAAGCCACACCGCGAAATGAATCCGCCACGTTGGGCGACGGATTGCCCGGGGGACGATTTTCCCTATTCGTGGTTCCGCAAGTTTTAGCGTCGGTTATTGCGAGCGGTTCTCCACTTTGTTCGACAGACGAAATTACTTGCGAGTGGCGACGACTAAGTTCGCTTCCTTGTGATTCCATCGATAACCGAATCCAAAGTCGAGCGGCGGCGGATTCGTTTGTTGATAGAGTTCGCGTAGTCTCGCCTGATAATGCTGTTTAAACACGTCGATGGGGCCGAGATAAACGCCGAAAAACCGCACGGTCCACTTGTCAGGATCAAAGTAGGCCAGCGGAATTCCCGAATCGTCCTGCACGATCATGTTGCTGTGGTCGAGAATGAAATTCCGAATGGTGGCAAAACCGTTTTCGAACAACAGGTACGATGGCGATTTTAGAAAACTAGCGCCCGTGCCGAGGCGTTGACAAAATTTCAAGAAACCGGGAGCCGCTTTGATGCCGCCGTCAGAAATATCGGTAGTGAAGTAATACAGCGTCTGCGAGTTACCTGATTGCTTGTCGGTATAACGAATACGCACTCCGGGAGTAGTGTTGCCTTTTCGACCCGGCGCGGCCTCTTCAAACACGCCGCCGCTATCGAGAGATCCGAACGAGACGTTTGTGATCGATTTGTCCGCGCGCGCGATGCAAGTGTAAAGAATCGGCAGGACGCCGTTCAGATTCTGCTCATGCAGATCGATCTTCATGTCCTTTGTGATGAAATACGTCGTGTTAAGCGAAGACTTCATCGCATTTTCCAGATTGCCCAGCGCACTGGACAGATTCGCGATGCGCAATGGATCTGGTGCCGGCCCGAGAGCTTCCTTTCCGCAGAGCACGTATACCGCTGCCCTTGGAAAGAATTGATCCACATACAAGAAATCGGGCCCGCTGAACATGTAAAAGACGACCGGTTGTGGTTGAAGTGATTCGGGAAGATACGTCGGCTGCCATCCCTGCAATTTTTGCAGCTGCCTGAGATTTAGTTTTGAGAATTGCTCTTCAAAAAACGCAGCATGCGCCTGCCATGCTGTATCGCTCATCAGCGGCACGAGCGGTGAATTCTCCGGCACCGGCATTCCGGCAAGGAAGCGCGCAACGTCATTGGGACCGGCGTTCACCGGAATTGCGCGCGGCGCAACTTGCTGCGCGAAAACCGTCAGCGTACTTACAAACGCGAGAACAATCGATAGACTGGTGGAATTTGCTTTCATCGCGAGGGTTCACGGCATTTTCGCGCGCAGAAGTAGAGCAGCAGGCCTAACAACGCTGTTGCCAGACCAGCCAGCGATTCCGCGGTGTGCGATCGCAACAAATAAAACATCATCCAAATCGTGATGATCGAAAACACAACAGGAGGAATGGGATAAAGCCAAACCCGGTATGGTCGCGTAATTTCGGGACGCCTGAAACGAAGCACGATCACGCCCAGCACAGCGAGCAGCGAGCAAAGCAGCAAACTAAATTGCGTGTAGCGGACCACGTCCTGAAAGCTTCGGGTGAGCAAAAGTAGATTCACAAAGAGCAGTTGCAGGAGAATGGCGTTTGCAGGGATACCATTTTTGTTTTTGCCGCCAAGCCACCGCAGCAACCAATGATCTTCTCCCATTGACATGGTTACACGTGGCCCAATCCACGTCATCGAACTGATAGCGGCAACGAGACCGAGACAAATGATAGCGCCCGCAAATCGCCCGCCGTTTTCGCCAAAAATGTGTTTACCTGCGATCAATGCGACTTCGAGCTGGCCTTTCAATTCTCCCGGAGGCGTGGTCGCGAGAAAAATGGCGTTGAGCAGCACATAAATCACGATCACCACACCAGTGCCGGTAAGCAGTGAGCGTGGTACGTTCTTCTCGGATCGCTTGATCTCGCTGCTGATGTATGCTGATGCATTCCAGCCGGAGTAGGAATACATCACGTACACGAGTGCAATCGCGAATGCTCCGCTGAGGATCGCGGCTTTGTCGCCAGGAGCAGGCAAGAAACTCATCGGCTGTTTCGACGGAACAAAAAAGCCCGCTCCGATCAACGCGCAGATAAGAAGCAATTTCACGAGCGTCGAAACATTCTGGAAGGCACTCCCGACTTGCAGATTTCCCACATGAAAAACTGTGACTATCCAAACAACTACAAATGATAGAACAACTGGCGAGCCGACGCTGAAAACTCCATTGAAATATTGGCCAAATGCCATCGCGGCAAGCGCAATGGGCGCTGCAAATCCAACCGTAGCAGACACGAACCCCGCCATGAACCCGAGCGAGGGATGATAAATTTTTGAGAGAAAATGGTATTCGCCGCCGGAACGCGGCAGTGCAGCAGCGAGTTCACCGTAACAGAGCGCGCCGCAGAGCGCAGCAATTCCACCGATGATCCAGAGCATCAGCAGCGCGAATCCTGATTGAATGTTAGTCAGCTGAAAGCCGAGGCTCGTGAAAATCCCGGTGCCGATGATGTTGGCGATCACGATTGAGCACGCAGTTGCAAAGCCGATGGTGCGCCGTGCCGGCGCAGACTGCACAGAAGTAGGCTCGCTAAGTATGGTCATTCTCCGGGAATTGTATTCATTTTTTCTTACTCCAGAACGCGAAACATCCGGTGCCAACATGAATAAGGAGAGCGAATTCATTCCGTGTTGGAATGTTCGGTCCTCGATTTTCTATCCTTGCGAGATGATTTCCTGAGTTGTCAGAAGCGGTTCCCAGCATCAGTTTGACGCAGCATGAACGCACATCCCAAGCTCTCAATCGAAGCAGCCACCCAACTCGCTGTTTTCCTTGCTAATCGTCCCGGCGCGCTTGCGCGCGTGTGTGAGGCACTCGCCAACGCTGGGATCAACATTTTTGCGCTGGCTACCTCTGATACTGTCGATCACACCGTTGTGCGCATGGTGGTAAGTGATCCGACCAAGGCGCTGATGCTCTTGGGCGAAGCCGGAGTGCTCGCGCTTGAAACGGACGTGCTCACTATCGAGAGCGCTAACGAGCCCGGTGTTCTCGGCAGAATCGCTGAACGCCTCGCCGAAGCCGAGGTGAACATTGAATACACCTATCTCGCCGCCGACCGTGCAGCGGAAAAAGGTATGATCATTCTCCGGCCATCGAATATCGAAAAAGCCCGACGCGTGCTCGCGCAGCTTTAGGGACGAATCTCAATTATCGTGCCATCTGATGTAACCCGCCAGAGTTCCTCGATCTCTTCGTCGGTAACTGCAATGCAACCTGCGGTCCAATCGTTCCAGCGATGAAACGCGCCAATCCAGCCCCGGCCGTTTTGAATTCCGTGAATCATAATGTCACAACCCGCTGACACTCCCTGCGCAGCCGCACGCTTGTCGTCTTCATCCGATGGATACGAAATGTGCAACGCGAGATGGAAATTGCTTTGCGGATTTCTGCCATCGATCTTGTAGGTTCCTTCTGGCGTTTTCATATCGCCTTCTTCCTGCTTCGCGCCTGCCGGATTCCGGCCCAAAGCGATTCGGTAGATCTTTATCTGACTCCCATCCTTAAAAATCGATAATCGTCGCGCTGATTTTTCCACTACGATGCGATCAGCCGTGGTTCCGGCTGGCAACGAATGCCAATTGTGATGCGCATAGAGGTAAATCGCGAACGCACAAGTCAAAATTGAGGCGGCGAAGATTATCGTCTGTTTCACAGCAGAAGTTTTCGACCAGGCTTTTAATCAAAACAACTGCGTCAGGATTTATCCAGCCTGCCATTCCTCATTGCTAACATGGGTTCAATGCCGGATAAATGCGCGGCGCGTTTATGACTTCCGTACGAACGTTTCTCGGTCAGCCGTATCCGCTGGGCGCAACCTGGATGGGTAACGGCGTGAACTTTGCGATTTTTTCGGAGCACGCCACCGGAGTTGAGCTTTGCCTGGTCGAAAGCATGGAGGACGCTAAGAACGAGGTTCGGATCCCGCTTAAAGAGCGTACTGACCAGGTATGGCACATCTTCTTACCGGATGCGCGGCCAGGACAGTTGTACGGCTTTCGCGTATCCGGGCCGTACGAGCCAGAAAGGGGCCTTCGTTTCAACAGCTCGAAGCTCCTGCTTGATCCTTATGCGAAAGCGATAGTCGGAACAGTGAGCTGGGCAGATGAAATGTTTGGTTATGTCATCGGCGGTGAGAAGGAAGACTTAGCTCAGGATTTTCGAGACGATGCATGGGGAGTGCCGAAATCAGTCGTGATTGATTCCGCATTCGACTGGCAAAACGACAAAAGACTGGCAATTCCACTGCACGAATCCGTGATCTATGAAGTACACGTGAAAGGGTTCAGCAAGCTTTGGCGCGAATTGCCAGAGCAATTGCGCGGCACGTATGCGGCCCTTGGTAGCTCTCCTGCCATCGATTACTTCAAAAAACTTGGTGTGACCGCGGTAGAATTGCTCCCCGTGCATGCGCATACCGATGACAAGTTCCTGGTCGATAACGGCCTAACAAATTACTGGGGTTACAACACCATCGGCTTTTTCTCTCCTCATGGAGAATATTCCAGCGGTGGGCAAATGGGCCAACAGGTCCCTGAGTTCAAAGCGATGGTGCGTAGCCTGCATACCGCCGGCATCGAAGTGATCCTTGACGTAGTTTACAATCATACCGGGGAAGGAAATCATCTTGGTCCAACGCTCTGTTTCCGCGGGATTGATAATCGCTCCTACTATTGGCTTCATCCGGAGAATCCCCGTTTTTATCTCGACTTCACAGGCACTGGTAATAGCTTGAATCTGCTTCATCCACGGACGCTACAACTGGTGACCGACAGTTTGCGCTACTGGGTGCAGGAGATGCACGTCGACGGATTTCGATTCGATCTCGCAACCGAACTAGCGCGCAATCATTCGGGATTCAATCTGCTACATTCCTTTTTCCAAGTAATTCAGCAGGACCCGGTGCTCTCGCAGGTTAAGTTGATCGCAGAACCGTGGGACGTCGGAGACGGAGGGTATCAGGTGGGCAACTTTCCCGCGCCCTGGTCCGAATGGAACGGTAAATATCGTGACTCGGTCCGTAGTTTTTGGAAAGGCGATGAAGGTCGCATTGGGGAAATGGCATATCGACTTACCGGAAGCCCTGATGTCTATGAACATCGCGATCGGCGGCCTTACGCGAGCATCAACTTTGTTACAGCCCATGATGGATTCACGCTGACGGATCTGGTCAGCTACAACGAAAAGCAGAACGAACTGAACGCCGACGGAAACCGCGACGGCGACAACAATAATCAGTCGTGGAATTGCGGCGCCCAGGGTCCGACAAATGATCCGCAGATCAACTCGTTGCGCGAGCGTCAGCGCCGCAACTTTCTCACTACGCTTTTTCTTTCCCAAGGCGTGCCGATGATCTGTGGCGGAGATGAGTGGGGTCGGACGCAAGACGGCAACAACAACACCTATTGTCAGGACAACGAGATTAGTTGGTTTAATTGGGAGCGTGACGAAAAAAAGAATCAGCTTTCTGAGTTCACGAGAAGATTGATTCAGCTGCGCAAGGAACATCCTGTTTTTCGACGTCCGAAATTTCTAAAAGGCCGTCGCATTCCCGGCTCGGAGATTCGAGACGTAATGTGGTTCAATCCCGGTGGCAATCAGATGACGGAAGAAGAATGGACGTCGCCGTTTGTGCGCTGCCTCGGTATGCTGCTAAGTGGCGATGCGACCGACGTGCTCAACTTCGAAAGCGAATCAGTGCATGACGACACGTTCCTTCTCTTGATTAACGCGCATTACGAGCCGATCGCATTCGTTTTACCCGGCCAGGAACATCTCGAATGGCAATTGATTCTGGACACTACCGACGCGTCGGGTTTTGTGGCAGAGCCGAAAACATTTGCCTCCGGCGATGATGTTGATCTCGGCGGGCGGGCTTGTTGTTTGCTCCAACTTGTCGGCGGCACGCAAGCTCAGGCGCGCGAAGAATCTTGGAAAAAGCGGCATGTGGAATTTCCCCGCTTTACCGCGGAGGAAGAACGCGCAAAACGCAGCGGCTAAACGAGGCCTTCCCGACGTGAAGCACACATCTTTTAAGCAAGCGCGATGTTGCAACGGCCAACGATTTACTTATAGGATAGCAGACACGTGCGCCGTCGCGCGCCGCCAGTGATTGCCATGACACCCAGTTCTCTTGTGATCGTCACTGATCGCGGCAGCCTGAAAGCGTATCGGGTAAATGAAACGCCAACGCGCGGACCGAGCCTGCAGCTCGTGCAAGCATTTAACATCACTGACGCACACGGAAGACTCACAGATAAGCTGAGCGATCTGGCCGGGCGTTTTCCGGTCACCGAAGGCGCGGGCGCGCACCGTGGGCCGGCGTCAATTGCGGAGCGCACGCAGTTGGCCACGGAAATGGACCGGCGGATTCAAAAAGAATTGGCCGACCAGATAACGAAAATCGTCTGCCAAAATGGAAAGGACGGCTGGTCGTTTGCGGCGCCTGCGGAAATCCACGCGGCAATTGTAGATTTATTACCCGCCGATGTACGACAGCGAATTGTAGAACACGTGAAATCGGATTTGGTGAAGGTGGAAGCGGCCCGGCTGATCGGCCATTTCCGGTCGTTGCGGCAAATTTGAATCGAATACTGGAAACGAGATTTTTGTTCCCTTAACAGCGAGTAGCGCCGTAGTATGTAAGTAATTATGCAACTGCCTGTTAAGATATCGTATCGGGGTCTGGAAAAATCTGACCAGATCGACAATCTCGTTTTGGATTATGCAGCACGACTCGAGAGATTTTGCGATCACATCAACCGTTGCGATGTCGCCATCGAGCAAACCAATCACAACCATCACAAAGGGAATCCGTACCGGTGCCGGATCGACGTGACCGTGGCCCCGCGCCACGAGCTTGTCGCGGATGAAAGGCAGATGGATAACGGCACTCACGAACCGCTCAAGAAAGTCATCCATGACGCATTCAAAACGATGGAACGCGAGCTACGTCGAGTTGTGGAAAAGCAAAGACGCGAAGTCAAAACCCACGCCGACACGCGTTCGCCGAAATAATTTCAGCTCGCAAGACGGAACGCATCGTTCTCAAGACCTTGGACGCAGGCACAGCTTGCCCTGAGACGAGTCAATCACCGTGCTGCCAGGCGTATCTTTTGGCCCATTTCAGAGTGAGTTGTGGCCGGAACGAAGATAGACTGACTCATGCATATCACCGAAGTCATGCGGAGACATTCTCCCACGTTTTCGTTCGAGTTCTTTCCCCCCAAGACGCCACAGTCCGCCGACACGCTCTATCAGACGATTCGGGACCTCGAATCATATATGCCGGACTTTGTCAGCGTGACTTATGGCGCCGGTGGCTCAACGCGTGAGCTGACCCATGGTCTCGTCGAGCGCATTCAGCACACAACAAAACTGGACCCAGTCCCGCATCTTACTTGTGTCTGCCACAACGAAGACGAGATCGAGGCGATTTTGCTCCGATACGCGAAGTCCGCTATCGGAAATATTCTCGCACTTGGCGGGGACCGACCGGCGGAAATGGCTTTCGACGACAAGTCGCGCGACTCGTTCCAACACGCGATCGACCTGGTAAAATTTGTCCGCCGCTTCAATGAATCCGGCAGACATCCTGACCGCCGTGGTTTCGGGATTGGAGTTGCTGGGTTTCCCGAGGGACATCCTGCCACGCCAAATAGATTGGCTGAGATGGACTATTTCAAGGCAAAGGTGGATGCCGGCGCCAATTACATCGTCACACAACTTTTTTTTGACAATCACGACTTCATCGATTTCCGAGAACGATGCGTCCTCGCAGGCGTTCACATCCCGATCATCGCCGGCATCATGCCGATTACCTCCATCGAAGGCCTAAAACGAATGGCGGAGCTTGCTGGAGGCGCGCGATTTCCTGCGAAGCTGTTACGTGCCCTACAGTCTTGCCAAGATAATCCCGAGATAGTCAGGGCTACGGGCATTCAATATGCGTTGGAGCAATGCCATGATTTGATGGCTAATGATGTCGCCGGTATCCATTTCTACACGCTGAATCGTTCCGACGCTACCCGGATGATTTTCGACAGTCTCGGCATTTCTCGTCATCGGAACCTGCAACTTTCGAGCGTTTAAGCTGGAGCAATTGATTCGCCCGCACGTTTACCGGGGGGCATGCTCTTCTGCGTTGCCCGAGCCGTTTACAGAAAGTCGGGAACATTTGCGCAGACTGCGTGGCGTGCGCACACTTCCAGTGTGCCGAATGTGCGCCGTGCAATTTTATGGCAAGCTGCAGCAATCGTAGCTGCAATTGCCTTTGCAATAACGCTTTCCCGCTTCTTTCCAGTTATGAGTTTCGTCGAAGGGTTGCAAGAGCGTGTGATGAGCTGGGGCGCTTGGGCGGGGATTTGCTATCCATTGCTGTTCGCAGCATGTAATATCCTTCTGCTACCGGGAGGCGTTCTTGCTGTGGGCGGCGGTTTCTTCTTCGGGCTATGGTGGGGATTTGTCATTGTGTTAGTGGGCAACATCGCTTCAACGGCGATCTCATTTGCGATGAGTCGCTTCGTTGCCACGAGGTGGTTTCGGCAAAAGCTCTCAGCTAACCCAACGTTGAGGATACTTGGTCCTGCAGTGGAACGTGAGAGTTGGAAGATCATTCTCCTGAGCCAGTTGCATCCGCTGTTTCCCACCAGCCTGTTGAATTACTTTTATGGACTGACGCGAATTCGGTTTAGCACTTACATGCTTTGGGCCTCTATTGGGCGTATTCCTGGCCTTTTCTTTTATGCATACATAGGAACGCTGGGGCAAATTGCGGTTCGTATCATGCGTAGCAAAAGTTACCCGCGGACGGTAGAATATTGGATTTGGGGTGGCGCGTTCGTCACGACAATATTGCTATTGATCGTCTTGGGCCGTGTAGCGCACCGGGCAATTCAAACTCAATCGGAAGAAGTGCCGGAGGGAACGTCGGCCGATCGATTGGAGCGCCGGATTTCGTTTTAGATAAACGACTATCCGGAAACTGTTTATGTTTAAATTGCAAACCGAATATGATGTCGTGGTTGTAGGCAGCGGACATGCTGGGATCGAAGCGGCATTGGCTGCGGCCCGGATGGGCTGCCGTACACTAATGTTGACGCAGAATCTCGACACAATCGGTCAAATGTCATGCAATCCGGCAATCGGCGGGCTGGCCAAAGGACATATTGTTCGTGAAATCGACGCGCTTGGAGGAGCCATGGGGCTTAATGCTGA